>Ga0224486_100003_pt1 | contig 154925 bp, 157 predicted proteins | sample TexhydDE_CT_test_FD_172013 | JGI IMG/M metagenome (GOLD analysis project Ga0224486, IMG submission 172013) | Fracking water microbial communities from deep shales in Oklahoma, United States - hydraulically fractured wells DE_CT_test ... | reverse complement strand
ACAGGTGTGAGGTACACACCACACCTGTGTTGCCCTATTGAGTGGAATATCCACCCAGTAGGGAAGACGGCCTGAAATTCGGAGCTGTCAAGAATCCTCGCCTCTTCCAGGGCGGGGAGAAGTCAAAAAGACAAACAAAATATTGGTGATAATTATTGTGGGTCTGGTGCTGGGCTTCTTCATCTCAGCTGCGGAACCTGACCTGCATATACTTGCAAGGCAGGTGGATAGGGTTACATCCGGCCATGTTTCAAAAACTGGCATAGTTATGGCTGTTTCAATTGGACTGGGGGTTATGATCGCTCTCGGTCTTGCAAGGATAGTGTATAATGTTTCCCTGCGAGTCGTATTCACTGTAATGTATCTGATAGTCTTTGTATTGGCTCTGTTTGCGTCGCCTGTGTTTCTCGCCATATCGTTTGACGCCTGCGGCGCCACCACCGGTGCTTTAACCGTTCCTTTCATCTTGGCGCTTGCAATGGGCGTTTCGATGCTGAAGAAGGATAGCAAAGCGTCCGAACGGGACAGCTTCGGATTGGTGGGCATTGCGTCCATGGGCGCTATATTGGGAGTTTTAACCATGGATATAGTTTCGGATGCAGATGAGATAACAGGGACCTTAGAGCATTACGCTCTGGCATCGGAGTCGATCATAGGGCCGTTTATTGAGGAACTGCCCAAGATTACCTGGGAAGTGTTTCTGGCACTGTTGCCCATATTGCTTACCCTGCTCATCTTTCAGATGTTTTCGTCTGGCTTTTCGAAAAGGGCGTTTAGAAGGGTCTTGACGGGGCTTTTATTCGCCTTTGTGGGCCTGGTGCTGTTTTTGGACGGCGTCAATGCCGGTTTTATGGATGTAGGAATCATTGTGGGCTATAGAGTTGCTATGCTGGACAACAGAGCGTATATCCTCATAATCGGGTTTATATTAGGCTTTGTTACTGTGCTGGCCGAGCCGGCCGTGCATGTTTTGATGCATCAGATTGAAGATGCAACCAGCGGGTATATTAAAAGAGAGCTGGTAATGATAGCGATGTCGCTGGGAATTGGGGTTGCGATCGGCTTATCGGTGTTAAGGGTGCTTATTTACGATATTCAGCTCTGGCATTATTTATTGCCTACCTATATAATAGCGATAGCGCTTATGTATTTCGTTCCGGACTTATTTATCGGTATTGCATTTGATTCCGGAGGTGTGGCTTCGGGGCCCATGACCGCCACCTTCACATTGGCCTTTATACAGGGAGCTGCCGAAGCGGTAGAAGGCGCTAATGTGCTGGTGGACGGCTTTGGCATGATCGCAATGGTGGCATCCACACCGCTGATTGCTTTGCAGATATTGGGGTTGATATACAAAGCGAAATCCCGGAAGGAGGCATAAACATTCATGATATCTTACTCTGATGCGACAGATTTTGAATTGATATATGTAGTGGTAAATTTCGGCTTGGGGAGTAAAGTGTTGCAGACGGCAAAGAAACACGGTATAACGGGGGGAACTGTGTTTTTAGGCAGAGGTACCGTAAAAAGCCGTGTGCTGGAGTTTTTGGGCATAACCGATGAGCGGAAAGAGATAGTGATGATGGCTGCTGATAAAAAAACTGCGGTTGAAGTAGTGGAATTCCTAAATGAGCATTTTCAGTTTGAAAAGCCGCACCATGGCATAGCCTTCACTATGCCGATTTGTGGTATAATAGGCTCAACCACCTATAAATGCGATGAAATCCACATGGAGAGGAGCGTGGACAAGACGATGTACGATCTCGTGGTTACAGTTGTGGATAGAGGAAAAGGGGAGGATGTAGTGGAAGCTTCCAGAAAGGCTGGGGCAAAGGGCGCCACCATAGTGAACGCAAGGGGTTCGGGCATTCACGAGACCAGCAAGGTCTTTTCCATGGAAATCGAGCCCGAAAAGGAAGTGGTGTTTATCCTAGTAAAGAGCGAGGTCACCGAAGCGGTTGTGGCGTCCATAAGGGAACATCTCAAGATAGATGAGCCCGGCAGAGGTATAATATTTGTACAAAGTGTAAACAAAACCTATGGCTTACATGAATGATGCCTTTTGAATGCGTGGGTTGAGTTGAACTAAAGCATAAACTTTTTAAACATGGAAACAAGGCATTAGGCGTATATTTATAACCTCCACTGAGATAATATTGGTGGAGGTGCTAGTATGTATCCCTAAAAAATATTTTACGAACCTGCAATTGTAAATTATGAACTCGGTAAATACTTGATAAAAAAATATCATGATAAACCCTGGATACCAATTGAGAATCACAATGATATTGAGGAATTACGAAAAAATACGAATAAAGAATTTGCAAGGATGAAGAGGTTTCTGATAATTGGGGTTCGAAAAACTCATAAGTATGTACCTAATCATAAGGTTTCGGATTTTCTGGTTCCTTATACATCTTCGGGTTGTAGTGCCATGTGTCTTTATTGTTATTTGGTATGTAATTATAACAAGTGTTCCTACTTAAGGATTTTTGTAAATCGTGAGCAAATGATGGACAAGCTAATTAAAACTGCTAATCAGTCCGAAAGAGATTTGACATTTGAAATTGGAAGCATCGAAATTGGGTGATAGAATTAAAGCGCTAAACCAGATGTGTGAAGCCGGGTATAAAGTAGGAGTTTTGATTGCGCCCGTTGTATTGCTGGAGAATTGGCGAGAGATGTATTCTGAGCTAATTCAGCAGTTGGCCGATGAGATTTCTGATAGGGCCAAAAAACAGCTGTTTATTGAGATTATATTTATGACATACAGCTTTGTCCACCATGCCATTAACCAGGAGGCGTTTCCTGAAGCTGTGCAGCTGTATGATAAATCATTGATGACGGGTAGAGGCCGGGGAAAATACCGGTACATGAGTCAGATTAGAGCCGAGGGTGAAGAGTTCTTAAGGGCTCAAATTTCTGCGTACCTTCCTGATATTCCTATTGTGTATGTGGTTTAACATATGAATAAAGCCATATATTGCAAACAATAGGCCTTTTTATATCACAGTATTGTGACATAAAGGCCTATTGTTATTGAAGGTAAGAGTGCTAAAATAACTTCTGAAGGTAAGTTTAAATGATTTTTGTGCAAAAATTAACATAATATTGCAAGATATGACGTGTATGTATAAAACAGCTGTATGATAAAATTGAGTGAGAAAAATAAACAAACGGAGGGAAATAAATAAACATGTTTTTTTAAATTTTGAATACACCTGTATCTTTATTCCTTTTTGTGATAAACTTAGTAGAAGAGGAGGTGTGTACTAAATGGGAGATATTATGGCGGTTTATCTGATGCCTCATCCTCCCATCATCATTCCAGAGGTTGGGAAAGGCGAGGAGAGTAAGGTACAAAGCACGATAGAGGCTCTGGAAACGTGTGCTCAGCATATAAAAGATAAGAAGCCGCATACCATAATAGTCATTACCCCTCACGGGCCGATGTTTCGCGATGCTATAGCCGTCATGGCCACACCGCACCTGGCAGGGGATTTTGCAAGGTTTGGCGCTGCCAGGGTGAAGATGTCATTTGAAAACGATGTTGAACTGGCCAAGGCGATAATGGATAATGCCGAGCGTTCAAATATACCCTGCATAGGAATTAACAGCGGCGTGGCATCTGATTATGGGATATCCACGTCTATGGACTGGGGCGCCCTCGTGCCTTTATATTTCGTTACCAAGCAGTATAGTGACTTTAAGCTGGTTCACATCACATACGCGCCCTTATCGTATGAGGCGTTATACGCCTTTGGAAAGGCCATACAGGAGGTTGTGCGTGCCTGCGAAAGGGATGTCTGCGTGATTGCCAGCGGTGACCTGTCGCATCGGTTGAGTCAGGATGGCCCTTATGGCTTCCATCCAATGGGGCCTAAACTTGATAAACAGATAATGACGCTTATTGAGAGTGGCGATGTTGAGGGCTTTTTCAATATGGACCCTGTGATGGTTGAAGAAGGCGGGGAGTGCGGCCTTCGTTCCATTGTCATAGCCATGGGGACGCTGGACGGGTATGACCTGCATCCCAGGGTTTTATCCTATGAGGGGCCTTTTGGAGTTGGTTACGGGGTGGCCATATTTGAAAAAGGTGAACCAAATTCTGCACGGGCTCTTGTGGACAGGCTGTTTGAGCGAAAATATCAGCGGATGCAAAAGGTGCGCCAAAACGAGGACCCTTATGTTCGCCTGGCCAGGCGCTCGCTTGAGTCGTATATCCGCACCGGCAAGATAATTAAGCCGGACGATGACCTCCCCAAGGAAATGCTGGAGAACAGGGCCGGAGTTTTTGTTTCGATAAAGAAGGATGGACAGCTGCGGGGATGTATCGGCACCATCGAGGCCACCAGAAAGAATATTGCGGAGGAGATCATCTATAATGCCATAAGTGCCGGGGTACATGACCCGCGATTCATCCCTGTGGATGAAAGTGAATTGGATGATCTGGTGTATTCAGTTGACGTCTTGAAAAAGCCTGAGCCCGTCAAATCCATAGACGAACTTGATGCCAAGAGGTACGGAGTGATAGTCAGAAGCGGACGCAGGTCAGGGCTGTTGCTGCCTGACCTGGAAGGGGTTGATACTCCCCAGCAGCAGATCGAAATCGCACTGAGAAAGGCAGGGATACGTCCTGATGAACGCTATACAATAGAGCGTTTTGAAGTGGAACGCCACAAATGATAGAATGTAACGGTATGATCATCATCAAACTAAGTTTTAGAAGGTGTATTGAGAATGAGGGAAGCGCTGTTTTATACCAGAGAAGGGTATAAGATAAAATGCAATCTTTGTCCGCATGAATGTGTGATTTCGGAAGGGAAAGCCGGGCTGTGCGGACAAAGGAAGCATGTAAACGGTAAGCTGATGGCCGACGGATACGCCAGGATATCCTCAATAGCCATGGACCCTATAGAGAAGAAGCCTTTATATCATTTTTATCCAGGCAGCTTTATACTTTCGGTGGGGGGATTGTGGTGCAACCTGCGCTGCTCATTCTGCCAAAACTGGCATATTGCCCACAGGGAACAATCCACCACCGTCGTGGATCCCGAAAAATTGGTTGAAATGGCAATTGAGCATGATAGTATAGGCATCGCTTTTACTTATAACGAACCCGTCATCTGGTACGAGTATGTCTTGGATACGGCGCAGCTTTGCAAACAAAAGGATTTGAAGGTGGTACTGGTTACCAATGGCTTTATCCAGGTTGAGCCTCTAAAGGATTTACTTCCATATGTCGATGCTTTTAATATAGACGTCAAGGCATTCAACGAACAGTTTTACAGGAAAATCTGCGGGGGTAACCTGTCTGCAGTTAAAAGAGTGGTGGAGCAGGCTGCCGGGAAGGCCCACGTTGAAATAACCACCCTGATCATCGGGGGGCTCAATGACGACAAAGAGGAAATAAGAGAGCTGGCGCGCTGGCTCAGTGGGATTGATAAAAACATTCCGCTGCACCTTTCCCGGTATTATCCTAACTATCGTATGCAGCTTCCACCTACCCCTGTCACTACTCTTTATGAGCTGAGAGATGTGGCCAGAGAATATCTCAACTTTGGCTATATAGGTAATGTGATAGGAGCAGATAACAACACCTATTGTCCTGAATGTGGGCAGAAGATAGTCGACCGTGGATACGTGATAAGGGTAATGGGATTGAAGGACAAAAGATGCATCAATTGTGGAACAGCCATCCCGATTGCCATGTGAACGCTGCCTGATGAGGAACGTCATAAAGATTGTTAGTGATTCTTTTAAAACGCATGCCAGTTGTTATATAATAATGGTAGCTAGAATGGTTCGACTGGTCTGGAGGTTACAGAGGTTACAATAGTTGGCGTTGTTATATGGAAACGGCATAAGTTACAAGGGGTGGAAATATGTGGGCCTGGCTTTCAAACATCATCTCCTATATGAAACCGTACTTTCAATTTCCCGATATCATACGTCACGTTGTGGATATAGCTATTGTGGCATATGCTCTATATAAGTTGATGCTGCTTATACGGGAGACGCGGGCAGAGCAGGTTTTAAAGGGATTGGCAATACTATTGTTTGCTACTTGGATGAGCAATATTCTGAATCTCAATACAGTATATATGATTCTCCGGAACACTGCGCAGCTTGGAGTTATAGCCTTGCTTATTGTCTTTCAACCTGAATTGAGAAGGGCTCTGGAGCAGATAGGCAGGGGCAGGATATTTGACAAGATGATGTTCACTCAAAACGATGAGGATGTAACCGAGATAATAGAGAATATAGTAGGGGCTGTTCAGAATCTGTCATCAAGCCGTACCGGTGCCTTGATCGTTATCGAAAGGAAAACGGGTTTAAATGATGTGGTGGAGACGGGGATTCGTTTGGATGCCAGGCTTACAAGGGAACTGTTGGAAAACATTTTTGTGCCCAATACACCCCTGCACGATGGTGCCGTTATAATAAGGGAATCCCGTATAGTGGCTGCGGGCTGTTTCTTGCCGCTTACCGAAAATCCGAATTTGAGTAAACAACTGGGTACGCGTCATAGGGCAGCCCTGGGCATTTCTGAAGCATCCGATGCATTGGCTATAATCGTCTCAGAAGAAACGGGTATTGTTTCAATTGCCAGCGATGGAAAGCTGACCCGGTATCTGGACGCTGAAGGACTGCGCAGTATTCTAGAGAAGATATATATAAAAGATAAAGAATTAAAACCCTTTAGTTTGATAAAGCGGAGGTCAAAGGATGCATAGCAAACTTGGCAAGAATGTTGCTTTGAAGTTCATCTCAGTTATCATCGCAATCATACTGTGGCTTATAGCAATAAGGGAGCAGAATCCTGAAATTACCAGAAACTATGATGATGTTCCGGTTAAAATAGTAAATGAGGATAAGTTCAAAGAAAAAGGGCTTACATTGGTGTATGATATACCCAGTAAAGTGAGCATTTCTGTGAGAGGGCGGACGCGGGATCTGGACAGGATAAACGCTGAACAGCTGCAGGGGGTTTTAGATTTATCTGAGATTAACGAGCCGGGGGAATACAGGCTGTTTGTGGATATTAAGGGGCTTCCTTCGGGGGTCACTTTGAGGCGTAAGCCCGAAATCATCGTTAAAACCGATTACTTGGTTCACAAAGATGTAGTTGTGACTCCCGATGTCGATGTAAAGGAGGCTAAAGGATATCTAGCGTTTTCTTACAGGTTGAAGCCTACTAATACTGTAAAGGTGACAGGACCTGAGAGCCTTATCAAACGCATTTACAGGGCTACGGTGTCCTTAAAGCTTTCCGATGTATCTTCTACTGTTGAATACTCGTTGCCGGTTTTGTTGCTGGACGGGGAAGGTCGGACTATCGAATCGAAATACATTAATATTAATCCCAGGTACGTAATAGTTACAGTGCCAGTTTATCCCTTAAAGGTTTTACCGGTAAAGCCGAATATTGCTGGCGTGCCCAATGAGAATTATGAGGTGGCAAGCGTAGAGGTTTACCCTCAAGAGGTAACCGTAAGCGGAGATAAATCTATTCTGGATAAGATGGATTCTATAGGCACCCAGGTGATGGATATAGAGGGTGCTACTGCTGATGTAAAGCAGACTTTAAAGCTTCAAAAATACGAGGGTATTACTATAGCACCTTCCAGCCCAAGCGAAGTGGAGGTTGTGGTGCGAATTAGGGAGAAAAACATCCAGCGAAGTTTAACTATTGATAACATTCAAATGATCAATGCCCCGGAAAATAGCGAGGTTGAACTGGAACCTACCAGCGCTGAAATAGTTCTTAGTGGACCGGCAACTATAATAAACAGCGTGGACGAAAATAGCATAAAGGCCTATGTGGACCTTGCCAATGTATCTCGAGGAGAGCACAGGTTAAAGGTTATGGCGGATATACCTCCAGGGACTGAATTGATAGAGATCAAGCCTGCCGAGGTGACGGTTAACGTGAAATAAAGCCACCTTCTGTATAAGGTGGCTTTTGTTAGAAAAATTTGCGTATCCCTGTCTCAATTTCAAATTTGGCACGCAAGAGCACCTGGTTTATTTCTTCTGCCTTAACCGGTTTGAGGATATAATCATATGCGCCTACTCTCATGGCCTGACGGAGATACTCGAAGTTGTCGTAATTGCTAACTATCACGTATTTGATGTCAGGCCATCTTTTTTTTGCGGTTTCTATAAAAGTTATACCATCCATTTTGGGCATGCGTATTTCAGTAAATATAACATGGGGCGATACATGTGGCAGTAGGGCCAATGCCTCTTCGCCATTATTGGCTTCGCCCACCAGCTCAAAGTCGTTCTCTACCCATTTGATTTTGCTGTCGATATCCCGTCTTGCTTCGTAGCTGCTGTCCACCATCATAACGCGCAGTACCATAGTCTTCATCCTTTCCGTCGTTTAGTAGTAATCATACCAGTCCAATTATAGCATTTATATATCCAGTTGAAAATCCAGTTTTATAATTTCTTTAATGGATAATGTAGATAATAAGTAGAGATAAGAAGCAGGACTTTTGTCCTGCTTCTTTGCGTCACAAAGATAATAGATGTTGATTTGTTCACATATTTTTCAAAATACCGTTAAGTGTTGTTCAGGTTTGAAGAATATAATACCCATTGAAAGGGGTAGAAGGGAGGTTTAACAAGGGGATGAGGGACAGAAATTCGGTGAATTATGTTTTCAAACGCGCCGAAAAGAAATACCTGCTGAGCCGGGATAAATACATATCGTTGCTTGATCGCATTCAAGGATATTTTGAGCCTGACAGATATGCATTCTATACAATATGCAACATCTATTACGATACCGATGACTATCAGCTGATACGTACTTCTATTGAGAAGCCCAAATATAAGGAAAAATTGCGGATTAGAAGCTATGGCGCCGCCCAAAGTACCGATACGGTGTTTGTTGAGCTAAAAAGAAAATATGACGGAACGGTTTTTAAAAGAAGGGTGCCGTTATCTCTTCAGGAAGCAATTATGTATCTTGATTACGGTATAAAACCGGAAGAAGACAATCAGATCCTAAGAGAGATCGACTATTTTATCAACTTTTATAAACCAAAGCCAAAGTTCGTCATATCCTATGAACGAGCTGCGTATGTCTACAGGGAAAACCGTGACATCAGGCTTACCTTTGACAGCAACATATTGAGTAGGAATTATGACCTTGATATCAGAAAAGGTGTTTACGGCACGCCTCTGCTTGAGGAAAACATGTACCTCATGGAGCTTAAGGTGCCTTATTCCATCCCTTTCTGGCTGGCAAGGACACTGTCGGAACTGCAAATATATCCGACTTCTTTCTCAAAATATGGCAATGTATATAAAAAATATCTAGAAAATAGGAGGGGTGATGTGATGTGTTCACCAGTATATTTAATGCAACGGGAGGCAATTTGACGGCGGGAAATGTCATGATATGCATAATTTCGTCTCTAGTGTTGGGCTTTATCATATCCTGGGTGTATATGATGAACGGAAGCTACTCAAAACACTTTGCTATATCCCTGGTTCTTTTGCCGGTATTGGTACAAACTGTAATAATAATGGTTAACGGTAATCTGGGTACAGGTATTGCTGTTCTTGGTGCGTTTAGCCTTGTCAGGTTCCGTTCAATTCCCGGCAGTTCACAGGAGATATGCGGTATATTTTTTGCGATGATAGTTGGCCTTGCGGTAGGTATGGGATACATAATTTTTGCATTTTTAATAACGCTCATCGTAAGCATTGTCATATTTATCCTCTCCAGAACCTCTTTTGGAGAAACGGATATGGCAGAAAAAATTTTGAGGATAACTATCCCGGAGAATCTGGATTATACCGAAATATTTGATGACATATTCAAACGTTTTACGAAAAAGGTTTTGCTTGAAAGGGTAAAAACCACCAATCTTGGGAGCATGTACGAGCTGCGGTACCGTATAGTCTTGAAGGATGCGGGTCAGGAAAAGGCAATGATTGATGAGATAAGATGCAGAAACGGAAATTTGCCGGTAATATGCGGCAGGCCACAGGCTTTAAAGGAAGAACTGTAAACTGGCAGTAAGGAGTGAAAAAATGAGGAATAGGAATTTTTCAATAGTGCTGATGATAATGTGTATAATTTTGTTGGTTTCGTGCCGGCATAATAATTTCCCTGGTCAAATTGACAACTCCAATGAACAGTCAAGTGCTGAAAACGGCCGTTCCAATGTCAATGTGATTCAGCTTGAAGAACTGAACTACGATTCGTATGACACGGCAACCCAATGGGAAAATGATAACCCATCCTATATTGAATTTAACGGCGATTCAATTAATTTTAAAGGAAACGGTGCGGTTGTAACTGATAACAGTATAACCATAACCGCCGCCGGGACATACGTGGTCAGTGGCAAGCTCAATGATGGTTCAATAGTGATTGATCTGAAAAGCAAAGGCGTCGTCAGGTTGGTTTTAAACGGTGTGGATATGTACTGTTCAAACAGTTCTCCTATATACTGCAAAAACGCAGAAAAGCTTGTCATCATACTTGCAGATGGAACGCAGAATAAAGTCTCGGACGGCGATAGCTATGTGTTTTCGGACCAGGCTGAGCAGGAACCCAATGCTACTATCTTTAGCAAAAGCGACATGACTGTAACCGGGCAGGGTGAGCTGATTATTGACGCAAACTTCAACAATGGCATAATGAGCAAGGACGTGCTCAAGATTACCGGTGGCAGCATAACTGTCAATGCCGCTGACGACGGCATAATAGGGAGGGATGTGGTGGCGGTAAAGGACGGGAACATTACCGTTGAGGCCGGTGGTGATGGCATAAAGACCACAAACGATACCGACAGTCAAAAAGGGTATATAGTGATTGAGAATGGGATTTTTGATATAACCGCGGGAAGTGATGCACTGCAGGCCGAAAGCGTAATAACGGTGAATAACGGTGAATTTAAAATTGTAACAGGCGGAGGCAGTGTCAACAGCAGCTATGCCAATAATAACGGGCGAGAAAATATGTGGGGAAGATGGAATAATAAGCTCAATACCTCTCAGCAGGACAACCAGGACGATTCACAGAGTGCAAAAGGGTTAAAAGCAGCTGTTCAGATTGTCATCAACGGTGGCAGCTTCACAATCGATTCATCCGATGATGCGATACACAGCAATGACAGCATTATTATCAATGATGGAGATATATCCATCGCATCGGGAGATGATGGAATACATGCAGATGCCAGCATGAAAATTGCAGGAGGGAATATTCAAATATCAAAATGCTATGAGGGAATTGAAAGTGCCAACATATATGTTTCAGGCGGAGATATGCATATAACTGCATACGATGACGGTATCAATGTGGCAGGTGGAGTTGACGGTTCGGCAATAAACGGCCGTCCCGGGCAAAATACTTTTAAGGCTTCGGGAAACGACAGGCTTGTGGTTGACAATGGCTATATATTTATCAATGCTTCGGGTGATGGAATGGATGTAAACGGTTCAATATATATGAATGGCGGTACCGTGCTGATAAATGGGCCCACCAGTAATGGCAATGGGGCGCTGGACTATGACGGCGTTTTTGAGATAACCGGAGGACTACTGGTGGCGGCAGGCAGCGCGGGAATGGCTCAAGGGCCTTCAAGTGGTTCTTCTCAACCTTCCATAATGATGATATTTTCCACCGTACAGCCTGCAGGTAAAATGTTTTGCATTGAAGATGACAGCCAGAAAGCGGTCTTGGCTTTTATTCCTGAGAAGGAGTATCAGACGATTGTGTTTTCATCGCCTGAATTGAAGCAGGACACAAATTATACCGTATATACAGGCGGTGAGTCCAGTGGAAATGCAAAGGATGGCTTAATAACGGATGGGCAGTACAGCAGCACGACAAAGGTTGTAAGCTTTAAAATCTCCAAAGTAGTGACTTATTTGTCGGAATCGGGAGAGATCGAAGGAGGTTTTAATCCCGGAGGTAGGCCAATGCCTGGACAGGGTGGTGTAAGGCAGGTGCCGAGGCAGGGGAGGCGCCAGATGCCCGGGCAGGGGACAGAACAGTTGCCGGGCAGGCAAATGCCGTCTAATGGTGTATAAATGCCACCTGATGGCACACGGCTGGCAGCCGACCACATGTTTGTACCTCCTGAGGGAACAAACATGCCGCATGACGGGGCTAAGATGCCAACCGATGGTGCGCAAGTGTTGCGGGACAACGGAGAAACAGGTAACAAAAAAGAGGGCGTTTAGCCCTCTTTTTATATTGCATTTTTTATGGTATTGAGTCAAATTCATTAAAATTATGCAGCGTTTTCATTATTGTATAACTATTTCTTCAATTTTTTCTCACATTATCGAGGTACGATGCAGACAGTTAAAGAAACAGGAAGACGATTTAAATGAAACCTGTTGTTATTATTCCAGCGGTGGGTAGCTTTTTGAAAGGTATACTTGATATAGCGGGAACGGCTTCCCAATATGTGCCTCTGTTTTTTGTCGTTGGCTGGACATTTGCAGCACTGGGAATAGCAGTATTATTGTACATTATATTTAAGTGTAAATATCTTGGACATTGGTCATAAAATGTTTATACTTTGTTCAAAAAAATATCACATTATGGGTTTAATATATATTGCAGGAGAAGCAAGGAAATATCTCGAAGGAGGGGTGAATCATGATTTACAGGACGAAAAAGGCTACTACCCTTCTGCTTTTGATGGGCATCATTGGTCTGTCTTTGCTGTCGGGTGCTGCCGGGGCATATCTGGCCAGCAAGTTTGGTACAGTGATGGACAACGGGTTGCATAGTGATGATACTGACAATGCAGAATTTTCATACAGCTATGATAATACTGGCAATAATAATACCTTACAACAGAAAAATACGGGTGTTGTTCAGGAAACATCCAAACCTGCAGATACAAACAACAGCAATACGGAAGCCACTTTGAATACAGCAGTAGCCAAACAAAATACCGGAAACGGTGCCGTTGTAACAACTGGAGAGAACAATAGTACGCGGGATCTGACCATACCCGAGATTGCCAGTATCGCTCTGAAATCAGTGGTTGAAATTACAACCGAAACAGTCCAGACCGGGAGCAGGATGAGGCAGTATATCTCGCAGGGAGCGGGAAGTGGCGTAATAATTACGCAAGATGGCTATATCGTGACAAACCACCATGTCATTGAGGGAGCAAGCAGGATTACTGTGACTACCAGCGAGGGTAGGAATTATACTGCAACTTTGGTTGGGACCGATAAAAAAACCGACCTTGCCGTTATAAAAATTGATGCTGAGGGATTGCAGCCGGCTGTATTTGGCAATTCCGACGAGCTGGTTGTCGGGGAACTGGCAGTTGTGGTTGGGAATCCTCTGGGCGAGCTGGGCGGCACTGTCACTGAAGGTATAATATCTGCTCTTAACCGGGATATCATCATCGATGGAGAAAAGATGAACCTGTTGCAGACCTCTGCTGCCATAAATCCAGGTAATTCAGGAGGCGGGCTTTTTAACAGCAGGGGGCAGCTCATAGGCATTGTAAACGCCAAGTCCAGCGGGTTGGGCATTGAAGGGCTGGGATTTGCCATACCCATTAATACGGTCAAAGAAGTGGTACAACAAATAATGACTTATGGCTATGTCCGCGGAAGAGTCGACCTGGGCGTAACTCTTATTGATGTCACGGATATACGGACTGCTTTGATGTATAGACTGCAGAATATGGGGGTATACGTGCTAGAAGTAACAGATGAAGACAGCCTTTTCCAGCCGGGAGATCGGATCGTAAGCATTGATGGTGTTGAGGTGGAAAGCTCAGACCAGGTTGAAGAAATAATACAGCAGCACAAGGTTGGAGATGTACTGGATGTGGTTATTCAAAGGGGGAGAAGGTTGCTGCAAGTTCGGCTTGTTCTCAAAGAAGCAAAGGGATAAAATGATATCAGAATATAACTGGTATCAGGGGTGAAAAGCAGTGTACAGCATTCTGGTTGTGGACGATGAGGCAAAAATACGGACTTTGATTAAGAAATATGTCGAGTTTGAAGGGCATAAGGTGTATGAAGCTGTGAACGGTCTGGAAGCTGTGAGGCTATGCCGTGAAAAGGAGTTTGATCTGATCATTATGGACATTATGATGCCTGAGCTGGACGGCTTTTCGGCTGTGAAAGAAATTCGTAAGGTTTCGGATGCTCCTATCATCATGCTCTCAGCAAGGGGAGAGGAATATGATAAAATTCACGGATTCGAGGTAGGCGTTGACGACTACGTAGTTAAGCCTTTTTCGCCTAGGGAGCTTATGATGCGGATAGATGCAATTATGAAGCGAGTAAAAAAGGGAGAAAAAAATGAGGCAAAACACGATGTATATGTAAAGGATGGACTGGTTATTGACTTTACTGCACGGAAAGTGACGATTGATGGAGTTGTCATCAATCTCTCGCCCAAGGAGTATGAACTTCTATCCTATATGGTCATCAACAGGAATATTGCTCTTACAAGGGAAAAGCTTATTTCAGAAGTGTGGGGTTATGATTATTACGGTGATGACAGAACGCTGGACACGCATATTAAACTGCTTCGAAAAAACCTTGGCGAATATGGAAAGCTGATTGTTACACTGCGGGGAGTAGGGTATCGTTTTGAGGGATGAAGATGATTAAAGTAAAGTTTAAGTTTAAAAAGGGCTTAAGCGATAGGTTGAGCATAAAATGGAAGATATTTGTTTATCTGCTGGGATTTTGTGCGCTGTTGCTGGTTTTGCTGTGGCTGTTTCAGGTGGTGTTCCTGGACAGTTTTTACAGGGCTATAAGGGTAAATGAAACAAAGAAAAGTGCGCAGTATATTTTGGAAAACCTCAATAAAGACAATAAAGACAATCTAAAAGAGCTGATTGAAAGGACAGCCAGCGAAAATGATGTCAGCATCGAACTCGTTGTAAAGGACGGGAGAATAATCTATGTAGCAGGGATTATAAAGGACAGCATTTTACCGGTAATGTCTGTATATGATAAGGTGAATCTCATTCAGCAGGCAAAGCAAAATGGTGGAGAATTTTTGGGGTATTACAGCATTGATATTTTTAGGGATAGGGATAGAAGATATAATATAAGAGATTTATTAAGGAAACCGCCGGTTCCTGCTAGAAGTCCGATGAACACAATACTTTATTTAAAAGTAGCCAAAGACAGCACAGGCCAGGATATTGTTATTTTTATCAATTCTATGATAAGTCCTGTAGATGCTACTGTTAAGACGCTCAGGATACAGCTTTACTGTGTAACTGGATTTATGATTTTGTTTTCAATAGTTTTGGCCTTTGCTATTGCCAAAAAAGTTTCTGACCCTATTCAGAAGATAAATGATGCTGCTAAGATTTTGGCTTCAGGCAAATACGATGTGTCCTTTAAGAGCAGCGGTTACAGGGAAATAAAGGAACTTTCCGATACGCTTAATTTTACGGCACGGGAACTTTCCAAAGTGGAAAAGCTGCGCAGAGAGCTCATAGCCAATGTGTCCCATGATTTGAGGACACCCCTCACTCTCATCGCAGGATACGCTGAAGCTATGCGTGACCTACCCAACGAAAATACGCCGGAAAATGCACAGATTATTATTGATGAGGCCATGAGGCTTACGACCCTTGTAAACGATTTGCTCAATCTGTCAAAAATACAATCGGGAGCGCAAACGCTAAATATTTCTGAATTTAATCTTACCCAGTTACTCAGGCAGATGATAAATAGAACCAGTGAACTTGTTAAAAAAGAAGGATATGTTATTCAGTTTATATATGACGATGAAGTATATGTAATGGCGGATGAAACTTTGATATCTCAGGCTTTTTATAACTTGCTTATAAATGCAATAAACTACACAGGAGAAGATAAAAAGGTAGTGGTAAAACAAACAATAAACCGAGATGAGGTAAAAGTTGAGGTGACTGATACCGGTGAGGGAATAGCGCCTGAGGATTTACCATATGTATGGGATAGATATTATAAAGTCGATAAAAATCACAAGCGGGCAGTAACAGGGACAGGCATAGGATTGTCAATTGTAAAATCCATTATGGAAATGCACGGGACCAAATATGGGGTAGTTTCGAAGGTCAATGAGGGCAGCACATTTTGGTTCAGTTTGAAAAGGTGTAAGTAGATTAATGCCGGATTTATTGCTTTTAATGTGGTTTAATGGTATCATATTGGCTATAAAAATATGTCAACTGAACAAGGCAAAGGGCGTTTATATAAAGCCTTGGGAGTGAGCCGAGTGAGGTACCGAGGCCACTGGATGGAACAAGTCTTGGTGCCAGTAGCGGAAGCTACAGGCTGTGGCGAGTTCTCAAGGTAGCGGTGGTGATGCCACTCTCTCTCGAGAAGGTATTAAGAGATGTCTCTGTCCTGAGGAGGGTGATGTACTCAGGGCAAGTGGGGGGACCCGGATAAGGGCGCAAGTTCCTGCTTCTTGGGGCAGGGGCTATGGTTGTCCCAAATACCGCCTGCTGGGGATGGGACAACTTGAAAGGCGGTAAGAAATACCCCAGCCGTCTAAACTTGGTGGAGTTTTGAACAGTTTAGATGACCAGGAAAAACTATGATTGATAGGGAAGTAGAACTCATTATAAAGTATTCGTATCCAAAACTGGCAATGGAAGAGTATTTTGAGGCGCGATCATTAATTTTTAACAACCTTGCCGAAGAAGACATAAAGATGCTGAAAGAGGAAAAGAAAAACGCTTTAAATAAAGTGATAAATAAGATATCGAAACGAATTATTGGTAGCCGACAGGTGATAGATGGGGCGTTAAAAGAGGATAGGGTAATGCCTGAAGAAGTACAGGACATAATTGCACGAATAAAGGTCACAAACCAGGTAGAGGGACAGTCAATCCAGGACGGATTTTTTATAAACATCCCGGTTAAGGGATATTACTGCCTGCTTGTGCAGAAGCAGAGATTAGCAGTATTTGAGATGTATGTAAACATGGACGAAACAACGTTTATCAAGGTAAACAGGAAACTGGCGCTGTACAGTGAAGAGGACTATTCAATAGCATTGAAAAAGCCGGATAATTCTGAAGGAATAGCCATAGTGGACAGAGAATCCGCCACTGGGATCAAGGGAGAACGTTTGACGCTCGTTACGTATTTTAACAGGGATTATTACTATATAGACACTTTAGAAAAATATGGCATTAAACTATTGTATTAGCGATTTTTGGGGGAAGCAAAAGTGGATTATGATGAACTAAAAGGGCTGATAAGTGAAGCTAACATACAGATGCATGAAAATGAGGACTGCTCCGAGATAGCGGAAAAGGTGATGAAATTACTGGATAAATTGCCTGGGGAAAAGAAAAAGATAACGTTTATTGCGCCGAAAGAGGGGCACCGGCTGGCGTTTTTTAGAACGCCGGACAATAAATCCGAGGAGCTGTACATTTATCACGTAGTTGTGCAGTATGAAGGGTATATAATTGATTTGCAGTCAAGCAAAAAGGTATACAAAGCAGAAGATTATGTGGGAGAGATAACTGCTCTCAATGAGGGGGTATCAATAAAAGAGTACGATGAAGATATATCACCATATATAGACGTAACAAATATGAAGTTGATTCTTCCATAAGCAAAACGAAAAAATTACATTTTTTACTGTGGTAAAAGGGTGGGGAAAACCAATTTCCAGAAAATGAAAAGCCCTGTAACCGCTTTGTTACAGGGTTTTGGTGCGCCTGGCGGGACTCGAACCCGCGACCTTTCGATTCGGAGTCGAACACTCTATCCCCTGAGCTACAGGCGCCCGTCAAGGATAATTATAGCATACAAACAACGGCAAATCAATATTTGACTTAAACGGTGTGGAGTTGTTGAATATTTTTCCAATTAAGCTATAATTAAGACAAAGACTGTTCTTCTCTTTCTTTAAGGCCATGGCAGCAAACGTCAAAATAGAGTTTCCTCTGATGATGTAAGCAAGCACATTCGATTTTTACATCTTCAAGCAGATTAGATTGGCGTTCTTAAATTATAGCTTTGGGGGGATTTATGTGAATTTACAGGAATTCAAGAATCCCGGGCCTATTTATCGTCCTGCACCTTTTTGGAGCTGGAACGATAAGCTGGACAAAGAAGAGCTAAAAAGGCAGATAAGCGAGATGGCCCAGAAAGGTTGGGGAGGCTATTTCATGCACTCTCGCGTGGGTCTTGTGACGGGATACCTCTCACAGGAATGGATGGAGATGGTTCGCACCTGTGCGCAGCATGCGCGGGCCACTCAAACCCTTGCATGGCTGTATGACGAGGATAAGTGGCCTTCGGGTTTTGCGGGCGGTGAGGTGCCTACCGCCAGTGAAGAGTATAGGAGCCGCACACTGGTGCTGCTCAAAAAGGAGGAGTTGATCGAGAACGATACGGTGCTTGCAGAATATGTCCATGAAGGGGATACCTATTACATATGCAAGAGGGTGTCAACGCTGGGGGATGCATGGTTTAATGGCACTTGCTATGTGGATCTGATGAACCCTGAAGCGGTTAAAGCCTTCATCGAATGCACGCATGAGCGATACAAGGCAGCTTGCGGGGAATATTTCGGCAAAGAAATCCCGGGCATATTCACGGATGAGCCTTGTTATCTTATGGCAGGGCATTATAAAGTTCCTGCACTTCCATGGTCAGATTTTCTTCCGCAATTTTTCAAGGACCTGAAAGGCTATAATATCGAGGAGCACCTGCATGAGCTGTTCTTTGATGTGGATGACTACCGCAAGGTTCGTTTTGACTTCTTTGATGCTGCCACCCGCTTATTCCTCGAAAGCTTTACCAAGCAGTACTATACGTGGTGCGAAAATAACAACCTGAAGATGACCGGCCATTTTATGGCTGAGGATACGCTGGTTTCCCAGATTCAGTGGATTGGCGCTGCTATGCCGCATTATGAGTTCATGCACTGGCCTGGCATTGATAAGCTGGGAAGGCATGTCGACCAGCTTGTTACCGTTAAGCAGGTCACATCTGTTGTGGACCAGCTGGGCAAGGAGAGAGCATTTTGCGAGGTGTTTGGCTGCATAGGCCAGCAATCCAGCTTTTACCATAGGAAGTGGATAGCTGACTGGCAGGCCGCGCTGGGCATAAGCTTTGTAAACCACCACCTGTCGCTTTATTCGATGCGGGGTGAAAGAAAGAGAGATTATCCTCCCAACTTCTATTACCAGCAGCCATGGTGGGATAATGAGAGGCAGTTTGGCGATTATATAGGCCGCCTGTGCTACGCCGTGTCCCAGGGCAAGAGAGATGTGGACATACTGGTTTTGCATCCCATTGCCAGCGTATGGAGTGAGTATTCGCCATTGCACAAATACAATAACTTTGCCATAGAGGAGAGGGTATACGATGAGCCATTTACAAATCTCTCCAAAGCGCTCATGGCTAATAAGCTTGATTTCCACTATGGTGATGAGATGATAATGGAGAAATATGCCAAGGTTGTAGATGGCAAGTTGGTGATAGGACAGCACTCATATTCTACGGTGGTAGTTCCGCCGGCCCTTACATTGCGCTGGTCCACCCTCAGTCTTTTAAAGGAGTTTGCACAGGCAGCCGGCCCAGACAGGCTGATATTCATGCAGCCAATGCCCGAGAGGGTCGATGGAAGGGTAGCTGCCATCGATTGGCCAGAAGGCATACACAGGGTGAAGGCTGTAAGCGATGTGATTTCCATACTCGATGGATATTACAAGGATAGAATTAGAATCATAGACGAGGCAACGGGCTCCAATGCACACAAGGTTTTATGCCACCAACGAAGCACCAATCGGGGCAAGATGCTGTTTTTGGCCAACACCGATGAAAAGCGCGAGGTCTGGGTTACAGTTTCCATACCCGGCAAAAGTACGCCTGTCATTTTGGATTTGATGTCAGGGGAGGTATTCCGCCTGCCGGCGGTTTGGCGCGATGGCCGAATGGAATTTAAGGTCAAGTTCTATCCTGCCGGCAGCCTGCTCATTCTGCTGTCCGATACCGAAATTCCAGCCAAACTAGCTCCTGGCTATCTGGACAGCGGAGTGCAGCTAGTTGAGCAGCCGGCTACCGTGCAGTTTGTACGTGACTGGCAGGTATCGGTTCTTGAGCAAAACGTAATGCCCATTAATGACGTCACCCTCTATCTGGATGGCAAACTGGTGGCGAAAGATGAACCCGTTACAAAGGTGCTGCACCAATGGTTTTACAGGGCGCCTGAGGGGACTCTATTCAGAGCCGAATATACATTTGAGGTACTGAATGTTCCAGAGGGTGAAGTATTTGCAGCCATAGAGGTGGCTGAAAACATGGATAGGATCACCTGCAACGGGGTAGAGGTAAAGCCACTCAAGCGGAGGGGCGAGATGGGAGCCTTTGACCCGCAAAAGAGCTGGAAGGATGTGAACTTTACCAAGGTGCCGCTGACAGGGGCACTGGTGAAGGGCAAAAACAAGCTAGTGCTTGAGGGCAAGAAGTACAACAACATAACCGGGCCGGGGACGCATTTGCGGATTGAAGATTTTGAGAACCACACGCCTACCGAGGTGGAGGCGGTGTACATCGTAGGGAATTTTGTGGTGGTGGATGATGATAGGGTGAGGTTTGCGATAGACGGGCACATCAGCGTGCCTGACAGCAGAAATCTCACTGCTTCCGGTTATCCGTTCTATGCCGGCAAAGCCGAGTTCAAGTCGTGGGTTGACATTAAAGCTGATGTCATCGAAGAAGGAAAGAGGATATACTTGAAGATAAACGATGTGGAAGCTGCCTGCATTGAGCTCTATGTTAATGGTAAATATTGTGGGGTAAAATACTGGCGTCCTTATGTGTTTGATGTGACGGAATTTATAAAAGTAGGGCAAAATGAGATAAAACTGGTGGCAGCTACCACGCTTTTTAACCTCATGGGTCCCAATCGTGTTGCAGGAATTGAGGATGCTTTGTTTGTAGGACCGCACACCTTTGTGGATTTTGCTAACTTTACAGAAAGGTATACAGTGCTTCCATTTGGCATAGGGTCAGCCACCATAATGTTGGGCTGATCTCCTTTGGGCTTTATGGTAGCAGGCCTCCTATCTTTGTAAGCTTTACTTTTCCGTTAAAGAAGATTAAAATATGAAGAAGAAACTATATCGAACGGAAAGGCAGTGGGGAGATGCCTGCTAAAGAGTACGAGATACTTGCCCTTACCATGAGATACTGGTTTGTGCTGCTCATTTTATATATATTTGTGCGCAGCTTGGTTTCCACGGTGCGGTATTTGAGCAACGTCAAGGCAACAGCAGAGGAATCAACTGGCAACATCCCGTTTGTGCTGGTGCTGTTTGCCTTGACGGCTTTTGGCCTTTTGTCGCTAAAGGGCGAATTGGATGTTTTGACTTTATTGATGGGCATACTGGTGTGCTCCACTTTCTTGTTTCAATATTTGCTATTGTGTTACCTGTTTGGCGGGATAGACAGATATTTGCTGCTGATGGTTGATACCCTGTGTATAGTTGGTTTCATCATGCTTCAGAGGCTGCAGCCCGCTCTTGCATTTCGCCAGGTGGAATGGTTTGGGCTGGGCAGCATTTTTTTATTGCTCACCGTCCTATATGTAAAATTTTTCAAGCACTGGGATAAGCTGAATTATCCTTTGATGATTATTGGCCTCGGAGTTTTGATATTGACCCTGGCCATAGGGAAGGAGATAGGGGGGGCGAAAAACTGGATACAAATTTGGAAGTACAACGTACAGCCCTCAGAGTTTGTAAAGATTATACTGGTATTCGTCTTGAGCGCAGATCTGAAAACAAATAAGAGCAGGTTAAGGCGCTTACCGGTATTGCTGTTTACGGCGTCCGTGATACTGCTTGTGGTGCTGCAAAAGGACCTTGGAGCAGCATTTCTTTATTTTTGCCTTTTCGTATTTCTTTATTATATAGCCACCTCTGACTGGTTAATAGCCGCTGGCGCTTCTTTCCTGGCTTCTCTGGGCGCCGTTATAAGCTATCATCTATTTGGGCATGTGCGAACCCGTATAGCTGCTTGGCGCAATCCCTGGGCTGATGTGGAGAACAAAGGGTATCAAATTGCTCAATCGCTTATAGCCATTGCCAGCGGCGGCTGGGTAGGTTTGGGCCTGGGCTTGGGTTCGCCTTACGTAATCCCGGCTTCCAAGACCGATTTTATATTTGCCGCAATTTGTGAAGAGATGGGAATACTAACCGGTATATCGATAATAGGGCTCTATCTGTTGATAATGGTAAGAGGGGTTGTTATTGCTCTGAGAGCAAAAAAACCGGGAGACACGCTGCTGGCCATGGGAGCCACCGTATCTCTTGCCATTCAGAGCTTCACTATCATAGGCGGGGTTGTCAAGTTGATTCCTCTGACGGGGGTTACCATGCCTTTTGTGAGCTATGGGGGCAGTTCCATGCTGGTGAGCTTCGGGCTATTGGGTATAGTACAGGGGATAGCCATTAAAAACAGCCAGAAAGAGCAGGGCAAGGATGTACAACAGCACTACAAGGAGGATGGAGGCTGCGATGAGCAAGAGGAAGATTAAAAGAAACACCATCGGCGTGCTCCTGGTCCTTACTGCGCTTTATCTGTCATTGATTGCTTACTTTTGTTATGCCGTGTTGTTCTACGGAAGCAGGTGGTTTGCAGATTCATATAATACCCGTGTGAAGATGGATGAAACAAATCCTCGGATTATACCCGGTAGTATCATGGATAGAAACGGCGTAGTGCTTGCGGAAACCAAAGACGAACTCGTAAAAAATCCCACAACCGGCAAAGACGAAAAATACTATTTCAGGGTTTATCACGATGGGGCTGCCAGCGTAGCCCACGTTGTCGGGTTCAATCACAGCAAATATGGGCGAATGGGTGTGGAGGCATTCTACATCTATTATCTTATGGGATACAACAACAGCCTCATAGAGAAGATATACCAGAAAGCCTTTTTGCCCCAGGAACGGGGAAACGACGTGGTTCTGACGGTGGACTTCAGGCTTCAGGATTATGTCAGCGGGCTTATGAGAAAGCAGGGTAAGAAAGGAAGCGTGGTATTGATAAATCCCAAAACCGGTGAAATACTTACTATGGTAAGCCATCCCACCTTCAATCCCAATGATATGGAAAGGGTTGACGATGATAGCCTGGTGAATCGAGCCACACAGGGGTTGTATCCGCCTGGCTCTATATTTAAACTGATTACAGCAGCTTCTGCTCTGGAAAACATAGAAGATATACGCCAAAGGAAATTCAACTGCACTGGAGCCGTTGAGTTTGATGGCGAAAGGATACAGTGTTACAAAGGAGAAGCGCATGGTCAGCTGGATTTAGCTCAGGCACTGGCGGTTTCGTGCAATACGACATTTGCAAGCCTGGGAATTGAGATTGGATGGAAGGATTTATTGAAAACAGGCAAAAAGTTTGGATTCAACGATGACTTTTTGTTTTCCGATATAAAGGTAAAGCCGAGCAGCCTTCCCATTAGCTACAAAACCAGCAAGCAGGAGATGGCCTGGACGGCCATAGGCCAGGGTAGGGTTCTGGTAACACCTCTTCACATGGCAATGATAGCAGCCACCATAGCCAATGACGGGGTCATGATGGAGCCGAAACTCCTGTACAGCGTAGTGGGGCGCAATGGTAATATCCAGAAACAGCTAAAACCCGATGTATACAGGAAAGTTTTGGATAAAGAAAATGCTGAAGTGCTGAAAAACATGATGGTTAAGGTGGTCCTGGAGGGTACAGGCAAGCAAGCACAATCAAACAGAATAACAATTGCGGGAAAGACGGGTACTGCTGAAGAAGGCTCAAAAGACCAACCAAACAAGAACCTTGCCTGGTTTGTCGGATTTGCTCCCGTTGATAACCCGACGCTGGCCATTGCCGTTTTGCTGGAAGATGTAGGCCAAGGTGAAACAGGGGGGACACAGGCAGCGCCTCTGGCCAGGAAGGTCCTTGAAAAGGCGGTTGAATTGGGGTATTGACTTTCTTTCCCTCCCTGGTGGGACTTCTTGATAAGTGATTGGAAGTTGATTTTCGGCATAGCACTATATGACAAGACAGCAGACTTTACTATTGACAAGACAGGTGTTTGCAGAGTATAATATGTTAACAAATTGGCGAAGTATATTTGAACTGCCAGTTGTATGCATTGGAATTGCTGGCCAAATGACAGTATATTGAAAAAAGTGGGAGGGAAAGAAACGATGATGAAAACCAGAGATATGGTTGTGGGAGGGCTGCTGGCCGCCGTTGCAATTTTAATTCCCCTGCTGTTTGCCAATACGCCCCTTATGGTGCACATTCCGCCTTTTTCGGCTACCATTGCTTCCCATGTTCCAATATTGCTGTCCATTACCATAAATCCGGCGGTGGCGGTATTTACGGGCGTGGTATCGGGGCTGGGCTTTATGCTCAGGACATCACCTGTAATCGGCGCTAGAGCCCTGATGCATGCCATATTCGGCGGAATTGGTGCGTATGCCTACAGAAAGGGTATGCCATTTTATATGGTGCTTTTAATGACAGCACCTCTTCACGGATTGCTGGAGGCATTGGTGGTGCTGCCCTTTGGATTCAGCTTGAACCAGGCGTTTGTTGTGGTGGGAATAGGGACTGTGCTTCACCACCTGGTGGATTCGGCCATAACCCTGGTGGTGTACAGTGCGCTTACGCGGCTGTCGCTTGTAAAGATGCCCCATCACCCAAGATAAACCTGCAGCTTATTGTATAGGATAAGCGGTGCAATTTTTGGAAGCATATGTCTCTGCTTTGATAGGCCTATACAGGTTCAGCATAGGGAAAGGAGCCATGCAAGGTGTGGCTTCTTTTTTTTTATAATGCAAACTTAAAAAGCGTTTAGAGTTTTGATCTAAAGGTGAATTGTAATATGAAATGTGCTAAAATAGTTAGGAGATTCAAAACCAGGAAGGCAGTGTGTGGGTATGGAGCATCTGGTGGAGAAACTGAAGAAACTTCCTGACCATCCGGGAGTATATTTGATGAAGGATGAGGCCGGCGACATCATTTACGTGGGTAAGGCCGTATCGCTCAAAAACAGGGTGAAACAGTATTTTCAGTCTTCCCGTAACCATTCGCCCAAAATCAGGGTTATGGTGAGCCAGATACGGGATTTTGAATATATATTGACCGATTCGGAGCTGGAAGCCCTCATACTAGAATGCAACTTGATAAAGAAGCACAGGCCAAAGTACAACGTGTTGCTCAAGGATGATAAAACCTATCCTTATATAATGGTTACCACCGAAGAGGAATATCCCAGGGTAATCATGACCCGAAGGGTAAAGAAGGATAAAAACAAGTACTTTGGCCCCTATACAAGCGCAAAAGCGGTGAGGGAGACCATCGAGCTGCTGCGCAGGATATTTCCTGTAAGGTCGTGCAACAAAGAGGTGAGGGAAGGCGTAAGGGAGGGGCGCCCCTGCCTGTACTTTCACATAAACCAGTGCCAGGGTCCCTGCCAGGGTAACGTCAGCAAAGAAGAGTATCAGGCAATGATCAAGGAGATATGTAAATTTCTTGACGGCAAGCACGACGATTTGCTGCAGGATTTGAGGACCAAGATGGCAGAAGCAGCCAACAACCTGGAGTTTGAAAAGGCGGCGCGGTACAGGGATAGGATTGCCGCAATTGAACGCATAAGGGAAAATCAAAAGGTGGTGTACACCTCTTCGGTGGAGGATATGGATGTAATCGCTTTTGCCCAGGGGGATACCAATACTGTGGCCCAGGTGTTTTTCGTGCGCAATGGCAAGCTGATCGGCACCGAACAGTTTGTCCTGGACGATACGCGGGATACCGAACTTAAAGAGGTGATATCGTCGTTCATCAAGCAGTTTTATATTATGTCGTTGTACATCCCCAAGGTCATTTTGGTGCAGGAAGATATAGAGGATGCCGAGGTCATAGTGAAGTGGCTGTCTGAGAAAAGGGGCAACCGGGTCTATATCCATGCTCCCAAGAAGGGTGATAAAAAAGATCTGGTGGACATGGCGCTGAACAATGCCCAGGATGCTTTGCGCAACCTGGAGGATAAGCTGAAAAGGGAAGAGGCCAGAACTGCGGGGGCTGTTAACCAATTGGCCGAGTATCTTGGGCTGGGGAGGCCGCCCTACCGCATAGAGGCGTTTGACATATCCAACATCCAGGGAACTGAAACGGTGGCATCCATGGTTGTATTCGAAGGAGGAAAACCTAAAAACAGCGACTACCGCAGGTTCAGGATAAAGATGGTTGAGGGACCCAACGACTTTGCCAGCATGGCCGAGGTGATAGAAAGGCGCTTCAGGCGCGGTATGGAAGAGATTGCAGAGCTAAGACAGCAGGGGAAATCTCCAGAGGATGGAAAATTTTCGAGAATGCCCGATTTGGTGCTCATTGATGGAGGGAAAGGGCAGTTAAATGCTGCTGTTGAAGCCCTGCGGAAGCTGGGACTGGAAGATATACCTGTGATCAGCCTGGCAAAGAGGCTGGAAGAGGTATATGTAGAGGGGAAAAGCGATCCGGTCAACATTCCCAAGAACTCGGATGCCCTCCATCTCTTGCAGCGGGTGCGGGATGAGGCCCACCGGTTTGCTATAAGCTATCACCGTAGTCTGAGGGAGAAGAGCAGGCTGCATTCCGTTTTGGAGGATATTCCCGGCATTGGGCCCAAACGCAGGGCGGCATTGCTTAAGCGCTTTGGTACGCTGGAGGCCATAAAAAATGCGACGCTGGAAGAGCTGGCAAGCGTGGAGGGCATGAACAGGCAGGCAGCGCAGAGCGTCATCGAGTATTTACGAGGGGAATGATGGATAAAAAAGACTGGACATCGATTTGACTGGCATTATATACTTATTAGCGAGGGGTGTTTGCATTGAAAAAGCTTTATCTTTCGGAGACCGATAAAAAGATCGCCGGCGTATGTGGCGGGATTGCTGAGTATTTCGGCATTGATTCTACTCTCGTCAGGTTGGCGTGGGTGCTTGCGTCGATTTTTCTTACCGCTTTTATTGGAGGAGTTATCGCTTATCTGATTGCATGGGCGATTATTCCACCGCGCCAGCGAATGCTGTGATTCGGTGATTTGATGCAAAAAATTCTATTTTGGTGCTCATAAAAGAGAGGGCAGTAAGCAAAAATGTGAGCAAAGTATTGATGATTTCAGTGAATACTCTGCAAGTTGAAGCGGCAGCAAAATCAGATTATAAAATATTAACGGGGTGACAGTCTTTGAAATATCGGATGATTGCGATCGACCTGGACGACTCGCTGCTGGACGATAACCTCACAATTAGCCAGGAGAATCTTCAGGCGGTACGCCGCACGATCGAGGAAGGGGTTATTGTGACCATAGCCACAGGCCGGATGTTCAAATCGGCACTTCCCTATGTGCAACAGCTGGGAATCGATGTTCCTGTTATCACCTATCAAGGGGCACTGGTAGTAAACGCACTGTCACGCAACGTGCTTTTGCATTATCCGGTGCCGCTGGACCTTTCTCGGGAAATCATTCGAGAGAGCAAGAAGAACAATATACACCTGCAGGTTTATATAGATGACGAGTACTATTTTGAGCAGCATAACAAGTATTCAGACCTGTATTTTAAGGTAAGCGGCATTCCAGGAAAAGCCGTAGGTCCTCTGGAGGATTTCCTGGTAAAAGAACCCACAAAACTAGTAATGATTGACGAACCCGAAAACGTTTTAAAATGGATGGAGCACTATAAGGAAAAATTCGCTGGAAAGCTGCAGGTAACCATCTCAAAGGCTCACTACCTTGAGTTTACCAACATAGAGGCTACCAAAGGGAATGCGGTGAGGTATCTTGCAGAAATGTACGGCATCAAGCGTGAGGAGGTCATCGCAATAGGTGACAGCTTCAACGATATACCCATGCTTACCTATGCCGGGTTGGGCGTGGCCATGGGCAATGCGCCTGAAATTGTAAAGTCCCACGCTGATTATGTAACCTATTCAAACAATGACAATGGCGTTGCCCATGTGCTGGAGAAATTCGTCTTAGGGGGGAGGAATACCCTTTGAACTCTGTGCCAATAGAGGACATCGTTAAGGCTTTTGACCTTGAAGTTATATATATGAGCGATAACCCAAAGATTGGTATTACCACCAGCGATATCAACAGGCCAGGGCTTCAATTTGCCGGGTTCTTTGATTATTTCGCCAGCGAAAGGGTTCAGGTAGTAGGGAAGACCGAGATGACCTATCTTAACGGGCTGGATCCTCAGACCCGTTTTGAACGGCTGTGCCAGTTCTTTAAATACGACATCCCATGCCTTATAGTATCCCGCGGTATGGAGGTACCTGATTATCTGGTTGAGGCCGCTAAGAAATACGACCGCCCGGTGTTTCGTTCACAGCTGGTTACCACCAATCTGGTCAGCAAGCTTACCAGCTATCTGTCCTCTGCGCTGGCGCCCAGGATAACTCGCCACGGGGTATTGGTGGACGTGTATGGCGTTGGAGTTTTCTTGATGGGCGAGAGCGGTATAGGTAAAAGCGAGACGGCGCTGGAGCTCATCAAGAGGGGCCATCGTCTGGTAGCCGATGATGCGGTTGAAATAAAGAAGGTGGCCGACAATCGCCTGATCGGAGAGGCTCCCGAGCTCATAAGGCATTTTATGGAGATAAGAGGGATAGGCATAATAGACATTAAAGCCATGTACGGAGTGGGTGCGGTTATAAACAACAAGCCTCTGGATTTGGTGATACAGATGGAACTGTGGGATGACAACAAGGAGTATGATCGGCTGGGGCTGGATGAGGAATACATCGAGATTTTGGGCGTTAAGCTGCCCAAAATCGTGCTGCCTGTTCGGCCGGGGAGGAACCTGGCCATCATAGTTGAGGTTGCTGCCCGCAATTTCCGGCTCAAAAACATGGGTTATCATGCTGCTCGCGAGCTGGATAACAGGCTTAACGCTTTGATACAGATGAACAGGGAAGGCTGACCTTTGCTGTATTCTCGGGGTTCCTGAGGATTTTGTGTGCTTTGATATGGCGCCGGTCTGTCCGCGTTTTAAAGAGCTCGACGTATTAAAGCAAAGGAATACTGTGTAGGCTATACAAATATAAATATGGAGTAAAGGGTTTTACAGGAGTTCTGAAAGAAGCCTCGTCCCTTGCAGGGCGAAAAGAACTTGACGGGAGGGGCAATATGAATCTAAAGGTAAAACTATTTACTCTTTTTTTATATGCGGCATTATTGGTTATTCTCCTTCTGGGGTGGCCGGCGCTGTCAAAAAATTTAAGGAGCTTCCCTGATCCACTGGAACCCCTTTTTAGAAAAAAGCCTGAATGGACAGGCTTGATAACGCTGTGGAATGTGAACTTCATAGACTGTGGAACGGGGAGCAATACCAGATGGCTAAACCTTCAGGTTGAAAAGTTCGAAAAGCAGAATCCCGGCGTCTTCATTGATGTCAGGAACATTACCCCCGACAGGATGAAGATGTATTTCCAGGGAAATGCAGGGGATAATGTTCTGCCCGATATCATTGCTTTGCCGGTATACGAGGATATAATACCCCATGACCTTTTGGTGGACCTGGACGAATTCTTCAGCCAAGAAGATTTAAGAAAGCTAAATCCCGTTGCCTATAAGCATGTTGTGAGGGACGGCAAGATGATAGGGGTGCCGTATATGATGGGGGCCTATGCCCTTGTGTTCAACGCTCAGTTGGCACACGAAAAGGAGGTCATCATCCCCGAAGGCCAGCTGGACTATACATTTTTGGATTCAGCGGTGAGGGCAATGACTTTTACAGAGAAGGAAGGCAGGGCTGAAAAGCGATATTACGGCTTTTGCACGTACTCTGCGCCCTATAGCCGCCCTTTGCTGAGTATTATTCATGGTAACCAGGGGAAAATAGTAGATGAACGGGCTTACGGCTATTTGATACAGTGGCATAGGGCTGGCGCTTTCCCGCCGGGCATGATGGACTTCTCTTACAACCAGGCCTGGGGCCTTTTTGCGGGTCAGGGCAGGGTTGGCGTAATGCTTGCGAATACCAGGGCCATATATCAGATGCGAGCTTTGCAGCAATCGGGCAAGGGATTTGAGATAGCCGTAAAAGGTTTACCAGCCGACAAAAAAGGCATGTTTTTAGACCAAATAGCGGCTTTTGGCATACTTAGGACTGATAACCACGTAAAGCTTGAACTGTGCGTATCTTTTTTAAAAGGATTGCTTGAGGATAAGGCACAGCAGGAGCTCAAAAGCATAGGCATGTTTCCTGTAATCAATACTGTAGGCGATATATACGCCGATGACCCGCAAATGCACCAGCTGGAGACCTCCCTTAAAAATTACGTGTACGGGCCAGGTCATGAACAAGCTGTACGGCTTTTGGAAAACGAATACGACAGGTTAAAGCGGGAACTTAATGCTCAAGCTATAGACCATTGATGCTTGTCAATAAAATGAAAATGATTTAAACTTAATGTTGTTGTATCAAATGTAACCTAAATTTGGATAAACAGGAGTTGTGCCATGAATATCCATGAAGTATATAGAGAATTATCGAGCGTTATTCCTGAGAAACAGCTTCTTAAAGATGAGCTCATGAAGAACCATACATCATTTCGAATAGGTGGGCCTGCCGACTTGATGGTTCTTCCCTCCGAAATTGAACACATCCGCCATACTCTGAAGGCATGCCAAAAATGGAATGTGCCTTTTATGGTGATGGGCAACGGTTCCAATCTGCTGGTGAGGGACAAGGGCATAAGGGGTGTGGTTATTAAGATCGCAAACACCTTCAACGGCGTATGGGTTGAAGGTTGCTGTATAAGGGCCCAATCAGGAGCGCTTCTTTCTGCCCTTTCCAAAAAAGCGCTTCAGGCCGAACTCAAGGGGCTGGAGTTTGCAAGCGGTATACCCGGAACGCTGGGTGGAGCTATCGTCATGAATGCAGGAGCTTATGGCGGAGAGATGAAGGATGTGGTGGACTGGGTCAAGGTTATGGACCATCAGGGGAACGAGTTTTGCCTAAGCAACGCTGAACTTGAATTTGGCTATCGTACCAGCCTTGTTCAAAAGAAGGGGCTTATAGTGCTGGAAGCCGGTTTGGTTTTAAGCCCCGGAAATTTTGAAGAGATAAGGGCAGTTATGGCCGATTTGACGCGCAAAAGGCAGGAAAAACAGCCTCTGTCCTTGCCTAGTGCGGGCAGCGTTTTCAAGCGCCCGCCGGGCTATTTTGCAGGCAAGCTGATAGAGGACGCCGGGCTCAAAGGCTTCAGGATAGGTGATGCCCAGGTGTCCGAAAAGCATGCGGGGTTTATAGTCAACCTGGGCAATGCCACTGCAAAGGATGTGTTGGCGCTGATTGAGCTTATCCAGCAAAGGGTTATGGAAAAATACGGGGTAGAGCTGAAGCCTGAAATCAAGGTAGTAGGCGAAGGATGAAGGGGTAATGTTATGGAATATCGCTTGATAGCCGATTATCATACCCATACGTGCTATAGCCACGGGAAAGGCACAATTGAACAAAACGTCATTGCAGCGCGAAGGAGAGGGCTTAAGAGGATCGCCATAACCGATCATGGGTTTAACCACATAGGAATAGGCATGCGTCTTGATGACCTAGACAGGATGAGGAGAGAGATTGATACTTTGAGGGGAAAATATGACGATATTGAGATATTGTTTGGAGTAGAGGCAAATTTGATCAGCATGGAAGGGGATATAGATATACCAGAAGAGTATATAGGCGCATTTGACATAATTTTGATGGGTTTTCACAAAGCGGTTATGCCCTATTCGTTAAAAGAAGGGTGGAGGTTGTTTTTAAAAAATGCCCTGTATTCGGTGGTACCCCTCTGTGATGCCGATAAGCTGCGCCATGATAACACCATGGCCATGATCCGGGCGATGGAGCGCTATCCCATCCACACCATCACCCATCCGGGAGCCAAGATAGACATAGACACACGCCTTCTTGCAAAGCATGCCGTCAAGCACAAGGTTTTTCTGGAGATAAACAGCAGCCATGGGTTTATGACCGAGGAGTATGTCAAAATTGCGATGGAAGAGGGTGCCTGTTTTGTTATAAACAGCGATGCGCATACCCCTGAAAATGTAGGGGATATGGCCAGGGGCATAATGATTGCTCAAAGGGCAGGGGTTCCTCCTGACAGGATTTTAAATTCACAAGATTTTTTGTATTGAATGTGTTATAATGTAATAGAAGTTTTGATACAGACAGTATAACGCATACAAAGGAAGGTAGGTAGTAGGGCATGCGCTTCGTGATAGTCACCGGCCTGTCGGGAGCGGGCAAAACCCTTGCTATTCGGTATATGGAGGATATGGGCTTCTTTTGCGTTGACAATTTGCCGCCAAAGCTTATTCCCAAATTTGCCGAGCTGTGTTATCAGTCGTCGGGCAAAATCGACAAGATCGCAATCGTGGTGGATATCCGCGGAGGAGGGTTCTTTGACGACCTGTTTGAGTGCCTGTACAACCTGAAGGAATTGGGATACGACTATGAAATTCTATTCCTTGATGCTACCGATGATGTTCTGATAAAGCGCTATAAGGAAAGCAGGCGCATGCATCCCCTGGTAAGAGAGGGAAGAATAATCCAGGGGATAAACATGGAGCGCGAGAGGCTAAAGAGCGTTAAAGAGAAGGCTACTTACGTCATAGATACCAGCTATATGCAACCCAAACAGCTAAAAGAAACCCTTCTCAATCTGTTTGGTGACAGTCAAGCTACCCAGAGCATGGTCATCTCGGTGGTCTCATTTGGATACAAGAACGGCATTTTGGTGGATGCTGACCTGGTGTTTGACGTGAGGTTTCTTCCAAACCCGTTTTATATAGATGAGCTCAAAAACCAGACGGGGAAGGATCCGGATGTCAGAAAGTATATTTTTTCTTTCCCGGAGACACAGATATTTTTAAATAAGATGGAAGACATGCTGGACTTTTTGATTCCTTATTATATTAAAGAAGGCAAATCACAGCTTGTGATCGGTATAGGGTGTACAGGTGGGAAACACCGCTCGGTGGCTATAGCCGATGCTATCTATGAAATGCTCAGAGGTAAGGGGCATCGCGTCAATATTGCGCACCGGGATATGCAAAATAAGGAAGAGTGATGAGGATATGGAGTTTATTACAGGTATGGCTGCAGGAGTGGCGTTGGGCGTTGGTATTTCGCATATGTTCAAACGTTTGAAACCCGTACAATCAAAAAATAAAAGGTTTGAACAGCCCTTTCACAGTAAAAATGGATTATCCAAAGGGCCAAAGGTGGTGGCCATAGGCGGGGGCACCGGACTTTCAACCCTGCTTAGAGGGTTGAAGCTTTATACTTCAAATATAACGGCTGTTGTAACGGTGGCAGATGACGGTGGCAGTTCCGGGATGCTCCGGCAGGATTTGGGGATATTGCCGCCGGGGGATATAAGGAACTGTATACTGGCACTTGCAGATGTGGAGCCCATTATGGAACGGCTGCTTCAGTACCGCTTCAAGGAAGGTTCTCTTAAGGGCCAAAATCTGGGCAACCTGTTGATAGCCGCTATGGTGGATATCGCCGACGGATTTGTAAACGCCATAAAAGAGGTGAGCAGCGTTCTGGCGGTTACAGGGCGCGTGTTGCCGGTGTCCCTTGAAAACGTTCACCTGGTGGCCAGGCTGGAGGATGGCACTGTTATCCACGGCGAATCCAGGATTCCCGAGGAGCAAATGAAGAAGAACAGCCCTATAAAAGAAGTCTCCATGGACAATCCCAACTGCAGGGCGCTGCCCGAGGTGATAGAGGCCATTGAAGAAGCCGATGTTGTTGTACTAGGGCCGGGCAGCCTGTACACCAGCATTATCCCAAACCTCATAGTAAAGGAAGTGGCCGAAGCGCTGCGGCGAAGCCCGGCTTTAAAGATATATGTGTGTAACGTGATGACCCAGCCCGGCGAGACTACTGGCTATTCTGTTATGGACCACGTCAAAGCGATTATAAAGCACAGCGGAGCCAACATAATCGATGTTGTTTTAGTAAATCGTTCTAATTTTCCGGATGAGCTGCTAAAAAAATACAGGCTGGAAGGTGCAGCACCGGTCGATTGTTCCGATTTACATAAATTAAGAGATATGGGGATTAAATATGTGCAGGCTGATCTGTCTGACTTTTCGAATGGCCTTATTAGGCATCATCCCCAGAAGCTGGCTTATGAAATCATCAAAATTGCTGAAGAAGCTGTAAAAAAGTGAAAAGTTTAATACGGAGTGAGCTTCCATGTCTTTTTCATCAACTGTAAAGAGCGAGCTGTGCAGCATTCCGCTGGGCCAGAGCTGCTGCATAATGGCCGAGCTGGCTGCCTTCCTTCACATAAACGGCACGATGTTATTTCTGGGGAATAATGAGGTAGGCTTGTATTTTAGCACAGAGAGCGCCCCGGTGGCTCGCCGTATATTTAAATTGATCAAAAGCAGGTATAAAGTGCAGCCCGAAATACTCATACGAAAGAATCAGAGGTTGAAGAAGAACAACGTCTATATAGTAGCGGTTTTGAGCCCTTCGGAAGCCAGAGCGCTTTTAGAGGATGCCCATGTGCTTTACAAGGACGAGATGGGCAACACCAATATCTATGCAGGAATCCACTCAGCTCTTGTCGAAAATGAATGCTGCAGGCGGGCTTATCTGCGTGCAACTTTTCTCGGTGGCGGCTATATAAGCGATCCAGAAAAAAACTACCATTTGGAAATAGTGACTCATGATTTGCAGTATGCACAGGCCTTGAGCAGCTTGGTAGCATGCTTCGATTTGCATGCCAAAATCGTTGAAAGAAAGGGCAACCATGTGCTGTACTTCAAGGAGGGAGAAAATATAGCTCATTTTCTCAATATTATAGGTGCTCACCAGGCGCTGCTTGAGTTGGAGAATATAAGGGCATGTAAGGACATGCGCAACAACATCAACCGGATTGTAAACTGTGAAACGGCAAACTTAAGCAAGACGGTGAACGCCGCTATCAGGCAGATAGAGAACATAGAATATATACGCCAGAGTATTGGTCTGCACAGGCTTTCACCGCAGCTTCGTGAAATTGCGGAGCTACGGCTTAAGTATAGGGATGCTAGTTTGAAGGAGTTGGGCAGCATGCTGGTTCCTCCCATCGGGAAGTCGGGGGTCAATCATCGTTTGCGAAAGCTGGACGAAATTGCCGATGCACTGAGAGAAAAGAAAAAGGGGGAGATGTAGGTGCTGGAGGCCAGGTTCACTATAGAACACCAGGCTGGACTGCAAGCGCGCCCGGCGGCTTTGTTTGTGCAGGTTGCCAGCAGGTTTGTGTCCCGCATATGGATTGCCAAAGGGCTTAAAAAGGTAAACGCCAAGAGCATCATGGGGGTTATGTCGCTGGGCGTACGGCAGGGAGATGAGGTCACCATCATCATCGAGGGCGAGGATGAAAGCAAGGCCATGTCAGCCATACAGCGTTTGATTGCCTCCAACTTTTCAGAGGTACCGCACAATAATGCCTCATCGTGATTTTAATGTATAGTGCACTTTCGGCGAAAAGGGGAGCATATTGTATATAGTGCGAGAAAGTGTTACAATAGTGTCGAGCCATGTAAACTTGTAGAAGGGTGAGGGCATGAGCACCAAGCACAACCTTATAATAGAGTATATTAAACAGCTGGAAGTTGGGACGCGCATTTCGGTTCGCAGGATCGCCCAGCAACTGGGGGTCAGTGAAGGTACCGCATACCGCGCCATAAAGGAAGCCGAGAGCCTGGAATACGTAAAGACCCTTCCACGGGTAGGTACAGTTCGTATAGAAAAGGTGGAAAAAAAGGACATCGAGAGGCTGACGTATGCAGAGGTTGTGTCCATAGTGGATGGCATGGTGCTTGGCGGTCGGAAAGGGCTGGACAAGACGTTGTCGCGCTTTGTCATAGGGGCTATGACCATCGATGCCATGAAAAAGTACCTTTCATCCGGAAGCCTGCTGATCGTCGGGAACAGGGAAGAAGCGCATCGCCTTGCACTGGAGAATGATTGTGCCGTTCTCATCACCGGTGGTTTTTCGTGCAGTCAGGAAATACGTGATCTGGCTGATGCCAAGGAACTTCCGGTCATAACGTCGACATATGATACCTTTACCATTGCTACAATGATCAATAAGGCCATATCCGAGCGGATGATAAAGAAGGATATTTTGCTGGTTGAGGACATCATGGTGCCCAATCCTCATTACCTCAGTGTAAACGATACCATTGAAAAGTGGAGAATGCTGTTTTACACCACTGGCCACAGCAGGTTCCCGGTGGTTGACCAGAACCACCATGTAGTAGGGATTGTCACTTCCAAAGACATAGCCGATGCCGAGGGGAAGTCCATACAAGAGCTCATGACTCCAAACCCAATTACGGTAGGGCCCAAGACCACGATAGCCTATGCTGCACACATAATGATCTGGGAAGGCATAGAGCTGCTGCCGGTGGTAGAGAACAAAAAGCTGGTGGGTATAGTGACCAACCAGGACGTGATAAAGGCGCTTCAGTACATGAGCAGCCAGCCGCAGGTGAGCGAAACGCTGGAGGATATGGTGCTGAAAGGGTTTCAAAATAAAAAGATAGAGGACGGGATGGTGTTTTACGGTTCGGTGTCTCCGATGCTGTTGAGCCAGATAGGCACTGCCAGCTGGAGTGCCATGACCATGCTGATGGCCACTGTTGGCAGCGTTGCCTTGAGAAAGTACAAGCAGCTGGATATAATACTGGATAGCTTTACTGTATACTTTGTAAAGCCGGTACAGCTGGATGATGAGCTGGAGGTCACGGCCAGGGTGATTGAGGAAAGCAGGCATTTCAATAAAGTTGAGGTCACCTGCTGTCATAATAAGGAACTGGTGGGCAAGGCGTTGTTGTCTGCCAAGAGCATGAAGAGATGAGGAGGCTGGCAAGATGGGCGATTTTGTGCACTTGCATGTCCATACCGAATACAGCCTGCTGGACGGAGCGGCGCGAATACCTCATTTGCTTGACAGGTGCAAAGAGCTGGGGATGTCCAGCATCGCCATAACCGACCATGGCGCGATGTACGGTGTGGTAGATTTCTACAGGGAGGCAAAAGAGCGCGGCATACATCCGGTAATAGGGTGTGAGGTCTATATAGCGCCCCGTTCCATGTATTACAAGGAAGCCCATACAGATAGCAACTATGCCCATCTGGTACTGCTGGCCGAGAATCAAAAAGGCTATCAAAACCTGGTCAAACTGGTTTCAATGGGATTTTTGGAGGGGTTTTATTACAAGCCGCGAATCGATTATGATGTGCTGGCGCAATACAGCGAGGGACTGATTAGCCTCAGCAGCTGTATGGCCGGGGATATCCCAAGGTTATTGCTCGGTGGCCAGTATAATCAGGCAAAAGAGCTGGCTCTGCGCCTTGAGGGGATTTTCGGGAAAGGAAATTTCTATTTAGAGCTGCAAAATCACGGGATAGAGCAGCAGCGCATTGTAAATGAAGGCCTTCTGGCCTTAAGCAGGGAGACAGGGATTCCTGTAGTAGTTACCAACGATGTCCATTATATCGACAGGGAAGACGCTGAAGTTCACGATATACTGCTGTGCATACAGACGGGCAGCACCGTCGATGAACCTAATCGCATGAGATTTGAGACTGATCAATTTTATCTTAAATCCCCCGACGAGATGATGAATCTGTTTAAGGATTGTCCGGAGGGCATTGCCAACACGGTTGCCATAGCACAGCGGTGTAAAGTGGATTTCGATTTCAATACCATACATTTGCCAAAGTACGACGTGCCAGAAGGGTATACGGCGGCCGAGTACCTGAGGCATCTGTGCTATGAAGGGCTGAAAAGAAAGTATTCGCCGGTAACTCAGGAAGCAAAAGAACGCCTGGAATACGAGCTCAGCGTGATCGAGCAGATGGGCTATGTGGATTATTTTTTGATAGTATGGGATTTCATAAGATTTGCACGGGAGAGGGGAATTATGGTGGGCCCCGGCCGTGGGAGCGCGGCCGGCAGCATTGTGGCTTATGTTCTGGATATAACGCAGATCGATCCCCTGCGTTACAACCTGCTGTTTGAGCGGTTTTTAAATCCCGAAAGGGTTACCATGCCCGACATAGACGTGGATTTTTGCTTTGAAAGGCGCCAGGAGGTAATAGACTACGTAACCGAGAAATACGGCGAGGATAAGGTGGCGCAAATCATCACCTTTGGTACCATGGCAGCGCGGGCTGCAATAAGGGATGTGGGCAGGGCGCTCAATTTTTCCTATGCGGAAGTGGACAGGATCGCGAAGATGGTGCCTTTTGAGCTGGGCATGACAATCCAGCGGGCTTTGGAAACAAATCCCGAACTGAGGAGGCTTTACGAACAGGACTCGCGCGTTAAAAAGCTCATTGACACTTCGAGAAAGCTTGAAGGCCTGCCGCGGCACGCTTCAACCCATGCAGCAGGCGTGGTGATATCCAAGGAGCCTTTGACGAAATACGTTCCCTTACAAAAGAACGACGATTGTATAACCACGCAGTTTCCCATGGGTACGCTGGAGCAGCTGGGGCTTTTAAAGATGGACTTCCTTGGCCTGCGCACCCTGACAGTTATAAGGGATACTCTGGAGCTTATCAAGAACAATACAGGGAAAGAAGTGGACATCGAGAACATCCCCCTTGATGACGAGGGGGTCTATGATATGCTATCTGAAGGGGATACCGACGGCGTGTTCCAGCTGGAAAGCGCCGGCATGAGGCAGTTTCTTAAAGAGCTAAAGCCCAGCACTTTTGAAGATATAATCGCAGGCATATCGCTTTATCGTCCTGGCCCCATGGACCAGATACCACAGTATATCCATAACAAAAACCATCCAGAGGCCATAGAGTATATACACGAATCGCTGGCTTCCGTGCTTGGCGTCACCTATGGTTGCATAGTATATCAGGAGCAGGTTATGCAGATCGTAAGGGACCTGGCTGGGTATTCGCTGGGGCGTTCCGACCTGGTCAGGCGGGCTATGGCCAAAAAGAAAGCCGAGATCATGGAAGAAGAAAGGCGCAACTTTATATACGGCCTTGAGGATGAAAATGGCAATGTGATAATACCTGGGGCTGTCAGAAGAGGTATTCCCGAGGACAAGGCCAACCGAATTTTTGATACCATGGCCGAGTTTGCAAAATATGCCTTCAACAAGTCGCATGCGGCTGCCTATGCGCTGGTTGCTTACAGGACGGCGTGGCTTAAATACCATTATCCGGTTGAGTACATGGCTGCCCTGATGACCAGCGTGATGAACAATACCGACAAGGTGGCCGCATATATTCAATACTGCAGGAAAAAGGGCATTGAGGTGCTGCCACCCGATGTAAACGAAAGCCATGCCAAATTTACGGTGGTGGGCAACAAGATAAGGTTTGGCCTAGCGGCTGTAAAAAATGTGGGCCTGGCGGCCATCGATGCCATTATAGAGGCAAGGGAAAAGAAAGGAAAATTTAAAAGCTTTACCGACTTCTGCAGGAAGGTAGACGGCAGTGCAATTAACAAGAAAATGGTAGAGAGCCTTATAAAATGCGGAGCGTTTGACTCTCTGAAGGTTTACCGCTCGCAGTTGATGGCGGTTTATGAAAAGATACTGGACAGCATAAACCAGGAGCGCAGGAAAAACGTTGAGGGACAGCTTTCGCTTTTTGAAGCCGGCTATCATGCTGAGGTCGAAAAGTTAAATCATGACCTGTTGCCGCAGATAGAGGAATTTCCTTTAAAGGTCCGCCTCAATATGGAAAAAGAGGTGACGGGCATATATATAAGCGGACATCCCTTAAGCGAGTTTAAGGATATACTGGATAACATGAATACCACCCTGGAATTGCGAGGGCTAAAGATACCAGAAGGCGAATCCGAACACGAGTCCATTATGATAAACAGCGAACTTGCCGATGGTTCGCCGTTTACAATAGGCGGAATTATCGTGAGCAAAAAGTTGAAAACCACCCGCAACGATGAGATAATGGCGTTTATCACGCTGGAGGATTTATACGGCAGCGTGGAGGTCATAGTTTTCCCGAGCGCATATGAAAAATACCGGCCATTGCTTGAAGAGGACAGCGCGGTGATAATAAATGGCAGGCTCAGCATCAGAGAAGATGAAGAGCCCAAGATTATATTGAATGAAGTACAGCCCCTTGTCAGCACTTCAAAAAATAAAAGGCTGTATTTGAAGATTGAAAAGGGGAGCAAAATAGACATAAACCGGCAGATATGCCCCATTTTACGCCGATACCGCGGAAATATTCCCGTATATCTGTTTATAGAGGCGACGGGGAAAAAATTTCTGGCAAACAGGGACCTGTGGGTCGAAGGGCACCCTGAACTGTTAAAAGTTTTATCGGATGTTTTGGGACAAAACTGCGTAAAATTAATAGGATAATGTTTAAAACTATCGAGCTTAAGGAGGGATAGCTATGGATGACCAGGCTGTTCTGGGCGACTATATATGCGTTTTGGCGCAGGAAGACGGAGTGAGCATCATTGGCATGACCAGAGGCAAAGATACCAAGTTTCATCACACCGAGAAGCTGGATAAAGGCGAGGTGATGATAGCACAGTTTACCGAGAACACCTCGGCTATTAAGATACGGGGCAAAGCGAGGATTTTGACAAAGTATGGAGAACTGATATCCGGCAGGGATCAGGATTGACTGTCTCCCCAAGAAGGAGGACCTTGCAATGTGGGTGGTAGTGTATATGGCCCAGGGTAAGGAGATGTCCGAAAAGATAGGGGATCTCTTGACAAAAGAAGGGTTTTTGATTAAGATAAAACCCATATACAAAAATGTTGCGCCCGAGGACAATTATTATAAGATAATGGTTCCGAAGTCTGAAGCAAGCGAAGCTCATAAGGTATTGATGGAAAATAAGTATCTATAAGGTGTGTTGCATATAGAGACCTGCGAAAGAAATTGTATATTTCTTCCATTCCATGAATAGGGGGAATAAGATACATGAAAACGATAGGCGTTTTGACCAGTGGTGGAGATGCTCCAGGGATGAACGCTGCCATCCGTGCGGTTGTGAGAACGGCAATTTATAATAAAGTGCGTGTTTTAGGGATAAAAAGGGGCTTTAATGGGTTGATTCGCGGTGAAATCGAGGAGATGGATGTGGCATCTGTGGGCGAGATCATACACCGCGGGGGGACCATATTGCACACCGCTCGATGCGAGGAGTTTAAAACAGAGGAAGGCTTGAAGAAGGCATATAACATTATCAAGATCTTTGGCATCGACGGGATAATAGTCATAGGTGGCGATGGCTCTTTTAGAGGCGCAAGGGATCTGAGCAAGATGGGCGTACCCACCATAGGGATTCCCGGTACCATTGATAATGATATAGCCTGCACAGATTTTACCATTGGCTTTGATACGGCCGTGAACACTGTTCTCGACGCCTTAAACAAAATTCGCGATACCGTAACGTCCCACGAGAGGGTCAATATCATTGAAGTCATGGGGCGTAATGCGGGCGACATAGCGTTGTATGCGGGGCTGGCTGGCGGAGCGGAGGATATAATCGTACCCGAGATACCTTTTAACGTTGATAATATATGCAGAATACTCATCGAAGGGAAAAACAGAGGAAAGGTATCCTATATCTTGATTGTGGCCGAGGGTACAAAGAATTCATTCCAGCTGGCCAAGGAGATTGAGGAGAAGACAGGGCTTGAGGTCAGAGTCACTGTACTAGGGCATATCCAGCGCGGTGGCAGTCCTACGGCTGCAGATCGAATACTTGCCAGCCGAATGGGGGCATATGCCGTCAAGTTGCTGCTCAGCGGGAAGAGCAACAGGGTGGTTGCAATACGCGGCTCTCAGATAGTGGACTATGACATCGATGAAGCGCTGTCGATGAAAAAAGAGTTTGATCATGGGATGTATGAGCTGGCAAAGATATTGTCCATTTAATTTGCACTAATTTATAATGTTATCTGTGTTTTTTGGAGATGATACGATGCCTGCAGTTGATACGAAGATTAGAGTTCGGTATAAAGAGACCGATAAGATGGGCGTGGTTCATCATTCGAATTATTACACCTGGTTTGAGATTGGAAGAAGCGAATACATGCGTGCGAGAGGCATGACCTACCGCAGCATGGAAGAAAAAGGGTGGATGTTGCCGGTTATAGAAACCCGATGTTTTTACAAGCAACCGGCCAAGTATGACGATACCGTTATCGTGCGCACACGCATGGCTGATTTCAAGGGTGTAAGGTTGAAGATGGAATATGAAGTGATAAGGGAAGAAGATGGTGCCTTGCTGGCAGAAGGTTATACGGTGCATGCAATTACAGACGCAAACCTCAAGCCTGTTAATATAAAGAAAGAAGACCCTGAGCTGTATAGATTTTTTATGGAATGTTTGGAGAGGTGAATGATTTGAGCGAGGTATTGGTTGAAGAATACAGAGGGGAAATAGTGGAAAACGTGCACAGGGGGTTTATATGCGGCATTTCGGATAGCGGCGAGGTGGTCTATTCAGTAGGGGAACCTGAGCGGGTAACATTTATGCGCTCTACTGCTAAACCCATTCAGGCCATTCCGGTATTTAAGCTGGCTCTGGATGAAAAATATGGGTTGACAGGAAGGGAAGCCGCGATACTGTGTGCATCTCATATGGCTGAACCCTTCCATATAGAGGTGCTTGAATCCATAATGAATAAGACAGGCATTCCGGAGGACCTGTTGATATGCAGCGCCGAGCCCAGGAGAATATATCACAACTGCGCGGGCAAGCATTTGGGGATATTGATGCTGTGCAAAGAGCTGGGATATAAAATGGAGGATTACTGGAGCATCGATCACCCCGTTCAGCAGCTCATTAGGGAGCACATCGCTATAATCTCCGGTTATCCTGAAGAGGATATCCAGATTGGAGTCGATGGTTGCGGCGTTCCGGTGTTTGCTATGCCCCTTATTTTCATTGCCAATGCATATCTCAGATTGGCCTGTCCTGACCTTATCAGGGATGCGCAGATTAGATCCGCTGTGGAAAAGATAACCAGGCTTATGAATGCTTATCCCGAAATGATAGCCGGCACCAATCGCGTTTGTTCTCTGCTGCTGCAGGACGACAACATAGTGGCCAAAGGGGGAGCCATGGGGGTTTATTGTTTTGGCCTTAAGAAAGAGAGGCTGGGCTTTGTGCTTAAAGTTGAGGATGGCTCTTCTGACGAGTGGGGTATCATCATTGCAGCCATACTTGAGCAAATCGGCTATGACAACAAGGATACCATTCAAAGGCTTAGGGAAGCCTTCCCCGACGAGATCAAAAATGACAACGGCAGGATAGTTGGGACTCGCAAGGTGAAATTTCGACTGGGATAAACAGTATGATTTTAGATGGCGGCTAGAGATCATACCAAGATGGCTTTAAACAGCCGCATAATTTTATGTGCGCTGTTTAGAGGAATAAAACAAAAAAATTAAAGATGGGGGGTAAATAACATGAAGCTGTGTGTCAGTTCCTACAGCTACAGCCGCTGTAAGTTAGATTCGCTAGAGGTGCTGAAAAAAGCGAAGGAGATGGGGTTTGAGGCGGTAGAGTTTGCCGGCTTATCTGCTCCGCCGGAAGGCGAAACAGTGCTTACATATGCCGCAAGGGTAAAAGAAGAGGCTGAAAAGCTCGGTATCAAAATTATAAACTATGCCGTGTCCGCCGATTTTATTAACGGTTCAAACGGTGACCTGGAGAGGGAGATAGAAAGGGTAAAGGAAGAGGTCAAGATTGCAAAGGCTCTGGGAGTGCCATGCATGCGCCATGATGCCACCTGGGGATTTCCAAAAGAATACCGTGGTGCCAGAGGATTTGACGATGCTTTGCCCAGGTTGGCAGAGGGTTGTCGAGCGGTTACGGAGTTTGCCCAGGAGCTCGGGATTAAGACTACGGTGGAAAACCACGGATTTTTCTGCCAGGACAGCGATCGAGTTGAGAAGTTGGTGAATGCCGTCAATCACCCTAACTTTGGCGTGCTGTTGGATATCGGGAATTTCCTGTGTGTAGATGAGGATCCGGTAAAGGCAGTTGGAAGGCTGCTTCCTTACGTCTTTCACGTACATGTGAAGGACTTCCATGTAAAGTCAGGTATGCTTCCAAACCCAGGAAAAGGATGGTTTAAATCCAGAGGTGGCAATTATCTTCGCGGTGCTATCATAGGGCATGGGGATGTGCCGGTTGTTCAGTGCCTGAATCTATTGAAAAATGCAGGGTATAATGGATTTTTGTCCATTGAATTTGAGGGTATTGAAGACCCCATTACCGGCATTGCAATAGGAGCGGAAAATCTGAAGCGTTATGTTGAAGATATAATGAGAGCATAAATGATTGCAAAAGCAAGCCTGATGGGTAACAGTTCCTTACTTCCCTGAATATATTGTAGTAAAATAGTAATGCAAAAGGGGAGGTAATGGAACGATGGAATACCCTATGGGCTATTATGCTTTGCAGCAATGTCCTCCTGGTACTATGCCTTATATCATTAGGCCGGGAGATACTTTCTTTTCTCTTGCGAGAAGGTTTAATACAACGGTAGCTGCAATTATTTCTGCAAATCCTGGGGTTGACCCTAACCGTTTGCAGATTGGCCAGAGAATATGCATACCTATGCAGCCGCAATTTCCGCCCTGTCCCGAAGGGAATTTCTACACCATCAGGCCGGGAGATACCTTGTTTGCGATTGCACGCCGTTTTAATGTTTCTGTTGATGATCTCATTGAAGCTAACCCGGGTATTGATCCTCAGAATTTGAGGGTAGGGCAGGTTATCTGTATACCGTTGGCTGTTCCCCAGCCCGTATGTCCACCCGGAACATTTACGTATACCATCAGGGCTGGAGACACGTTTTTCTCTCTTGCAAGAAGATTCAATACCACTGTTGAAGCTTTGATGGCAGCCAATCCGGGTGTGGATCCCAACAGGCTGCAGATAGGTCAAAGGATCTGCATACCTGTATGAACATTTTAAATGTTGATAAAAGGGGCCAGCATGTTTATGTCAGGCCCCTTTTTGTATCTTATTTTGGCGTTTAAGAAATTCTATGTTTTTAGCACGGCAAGCCCTATTTTGTTAAAATTTTGTGAAAATAAGGATGAATTTACATGATAGGATGTGTTAAAATAAGTTAAAGTTGATGCCAGTTTTCTTTGGTATTTTTCTTGCACTATTGTTGCAGCAACATAACAATAACTAAGTACTCAATTATAGAAGTAGGGTGAAAGTAATAGATGAAACAAAAAAGGATACCAGTTAAAGAAAATCAGGAATATGAAATGAGTGTCGACGATATAAGCGTTGATGGAGAAGGCATAGGGCGGGTAGATGGATATACTATGTTTGTAGAAGGGGCTTTACCTGGCGAGCGAGTAAGGATCAGAGCTGTAAAAGTAGGTAAGAACTATGGATACGGTGAGCTGTTAAAGATAATCGTACCGTCTCCGGATAGGGTGGTTCCACTATGTCCTTATTCAAAGCGGTGCGGTGGGTGTTCTCTTCAGCACCTTTCATACAATCGCCAGCTTGAGTTTAAGGCCCGCAGGGTGCGTGATGCTTTAGAGCGCATAGGAAGAATTACAGGCGTAAAAGTACATGACACTATCGGCATGCAGCAACCCTGGAGATACCGCAATAAGGCCCAGTTTCCTGTAGGAATGGATGATGGTTTACTATCCATTGGTTTCTTTGTACCTAGAAGCCATGATATTGTTGATATAGATAGGTGCATCATTAATCATCAGGTCAACGATAGGGTTATTGAGGTTATAAGGGAATTTATACAAAAGTACGACGTCCCTGTATATGATGAGCATGCTCATCGGGGAATTATCCGCCATGTTGTAACTAAGGTGGGATTTAAAACCGGACAGCTCATGGTGGTCATTGTGACAAACGGGAGATACCTGCCCTACAAGGACAAGTTGGTTGAGCTTTTAAGGAACAATATACCAGGTATAACCGGCATTGTACAGAATATAAATTCTAAGAAAACCAATGTAATATTAGGCGATGAGAATATCACTCTGTGGGGACAAGGATATATAGTTGATATATTGGCCGGGTTAACCTTTAAGATATCGCCGCTTTCATTTTTCCAGGTAAATCCGGCACAAACAGAGATTTTGTACAGCAAAGTACTGGAATATGCCGGTTTAACAGGTAGGGAGACTGTTATAGACCTCTACAGCGGAATAGGGACCATTTCGCTCTTTCTGGCGCGCAATGCTGCAAAGGTGTATGGTATAGAGGAAGTGCCCCAGGCGGTACAGGATGCATGGGAAAATGCCAGAATAAACGGTATTGCAAACGTTGAGTTTATAACTGGAAAGGCTGAAGAAGTCATCCCGAAGCTGGTGGATTCTGGTTTGCGTGCCGATGTGGTGGTGCTCGACCCACCCAGAAAAGGATGTGAGGCAGGGGTATTGGAAGCATTAATCCGTATGGTACCGCAGAGAATTGTGTATGTTTCATGCAATCCAGCAACCCTTGCAAGGGATTTGAAGCTTTTAACTGAGCAGGAGTATCGGGCGATTGAGGTGCAGCCGGTGGACATGTTCCCGCATACCACGCATGTGGAGTGCGTGGCGTGGATGTCGAGGGCGTAAGCGTTGATTTTACTGGATTTGCAGGTTTACATTCAACTTGTCTATTCGAACTAAAGTCCCAAAATGCGTACATGGAAACATATCGAGGGTATAATTTTGTACGAAATATAAGCCTAAAATTAGATGGGGTTGAGTTGACAGATTAGACAACAATTATATTTGTATGGGTTGAGGAGACAGGATGGATGTACATTCTATGTAAGCATTCTTACACTAGAATATACTCTAAAAGAGAAGATTGTAGAAGCCATAAAATAGTTGTCAGCGCAGAAGAAACTCTTTTCAGGCCATACTGGAAAAGAATATAGAAACCCCGTATTAAACGAGAATTTAGACGAGTGTAAGGCAAAAATCGGCAATTTGGAAGTTACTTAGTATGCATGTTTCTCGCATTTGGCTTTGTGATGATGATAGCCGGATTTCATGCTGAAAGCGATAAAGAACATAAAGTTGCTGCAAATACTGCTTTGGTATTATCCGGGGTTTATGCTGTTTTGATTCTATTGGTGTATTTTGCACAGGCAACGGCAGTCAGACTTGATTCATTAGGAGATGAGGCATTAAGAATCATTGATTATAAACGATTGGGATTATTCTTCAGCTATGATCTGTTAGGGTATGGAGTTATGTCTTTAGCAACTTTTTTCATTGGTCTCACGATTAACGCCAAATCCAGGTCGGATAAGTGGCTAAAAGGGCTGTTAATGGTTCATGGAGCCTTTTTTATAGTTTGTTTTCTTATACCCATGCTTGGGGTGTTTAATTCGAAACAGAGTGGCGTTGATTGGATTGGAACGTTGATTTTAGAAGTGTGGTGTTGCTACTTCCTGCCGATATGCATACTGTCATACCTTCATTTTGCAAATAAGAGTAATAAGTGAAAATTGAGTTTGCTGTAGCTTTGATACGTTTCGGGCAACAAGCAAGGGGAGTGATTATACCAAAGCCCTACTTATCGCATTAAAAATAGTGGTATCCTTACTAAATCAGAATGTGTGTGGTAATTCTTTTTTCTGTAAATAAATATGGAGCGAGTATCGTGTTAACTGTAACAGCGATAGTTATTTGGCTTCCGGCAGGCAAATCCAAGCGGCACAAATGTGGTCGTATTGCTTTTTTGGTGCTTGCGCTCGCGTTTGTGATACGAAATATTTCTACAACCGAATTACTTAAGAGCTTTTGTACGTGGAGTAAGTGGTGTTAAGGACGATGATAAAAAAGGACGTCTCCCTCCGGCATTGATAAAGCTTTTTCTTTAATATCCCGGAGATGAGACGTCCACTTATTTATTACATATAACGCTTGTATCGATGATTATAATACTTTAATCTCGTTAGAGGGCGATGCAAAGGGACCTGGGATGACTTGGAGGCCACGATGATTTCCAAAGTAGTCTGTATCAAAGCGTATCGGCGTTCCATCAGGGTTTTCAAAGTATTGTTCCGGTTCGAACGCTTTGCCGAGCACCTGAGTGTTGATCATCCGTACGTTGAAATCTTTTATGTAATCGAATATATTTGTGACCAGATAATAGTGGCCGTCCCTTTCCACCAGTTCGACCTTAATCTCCCCATCGCCTTTTTCAACCAGCAGGTAATTCTTTTCCTTTTTCCATGGTTGGGCACCATTCAAGTATGCATTTCCTTCACTCCAGATCGGCAAATGACCAAAGTGTACAGGTTCTAAAGCTCTCATGTCTGGAGGCTTAGAAAAGTCGAACTGCGCAATCCATTCATCATAGGTGGGGTACTCGTCGAAAACGTGGGTGCCGACCTGCCTGTTTTCCCGGTAAGACCGTTGCGGATCATTATCATTACGGATCACATAGTCTTCAGATGGCCACTTCTGGATAAATATATTGTTGTAGAAACGGTTATCGCCGTGGAGAATGGTCATAAAGCCCATCACTTCCGTACGGTGTGGTATGTGGTATGGTGTATAGCGCCAGCCGGTTCCACCGCCAACGGATGTAAATGCGCCACAGATGAGATTGTGAACCAAAGCCACGCCTTGGGTTGCAAAGCGAAGGCTGACCTCTGAAAGCAGTATATTGTTATCGATCAGCGTTGGACCATGGCTGACTTCTACAAATATATCTTGAGAATCCATATTTCCTTCAAGCTTTTTGACATGCGGCGGCCGCTGGTTATCATGGAGCAGGTTCTGTGTAATGCGCGTGCCCTGTGCTTCCCAGTCGCACCAGATCCCCATTGTGCAATGGTGGATATGGTTGCGGCGTATGATCACATCGATGGCCGCATGCAATTTTATCCCGGCAATTTCTGCACCGCCCAGCTCTTGCATATTATTTATATGGTGGATATGGTTGTCCTCAATGATGCTGAATACACCGCCCATCCTGCCAATGATGCCGCCCTGTTCACAGTGGTGGATGTTGCAGCGGCGAATTATATGGCTGCCGACTTTTTCTTTCAGCCAACCGTGATATTGGCCGCGGCAAACCGCGTCGCGTTCCATCTGTGTAGGACTTTTTACGTGTTTCTTTGTGAAATAATGGTCGTTGTCAGGATCATAGTATTTACCCAGGGAAATGCCCGCACACCTGCTGTTTGAAATTTCGCAGTCTTCTATGATCCAGCCCTTGCTCCAGTGAGGGCCGATCATGCCGTCCTGAAAAGCTGCTGGCGGTGCCCAGGTGGTAGCTGCTTTATCGATCTTGAATCCTCTGACGGTGATATAGCTGACGCCTGGCTTAGATGGCATAAAGCACCTGCGGCGTACGGTGATTTCTACATTTTCCTCATTTGGATTCAGCCCTTGGAAATTGGCATAAATGATTGTTTCATCGGTTTCAGGGTCCTGTTCTGTATACCACTTATAAATGGATTCTTCCGGTACCCAGCTGTACTCATAAACTTCGCCTTTGAGACATTCTTCCAAAGTGGAGGCCTCATACATCGCTTTGTCATTTAAGAAAACGCAGCCAGTGTGTTTAAGTGGCCTAGCGAAATACCAGTCTCCAAATACAAAGGTAGTATAGGGATTGTAATCGCCGAAGAAGCTGTTTGGGATGCGGCATACCCAGACATTTCCTTCGTAATGCTTCCAAGTTTTTACCTGTTCTGCTCCGGTAATCACAGCACCGAGAGGTACAATACTAGTATAAGTGATACTGGCATCTTCGGTGCCGGAATGAACTGGGTCTACATACTCCCGGTAAATCCCAGGAGCTACCAATATTTCATCTCCGGGAAGCGCCACCTTTGCAGCATCGTTGATGCGTTTAAATGGCCTTTCCTTGGAACCGTCACCGTCTCTCTCGGCATTTACGTCTACATAATATTTCATGACAAAATTCCCCTTTATTTGGTATTTGTGTATACTGCACTTGCTTAAATTATATCACAATGAATTTACAAAATGTAGTTTTATTTTCCTGTTTTATAAAAATTATTGGGAAAAATCCTAACACGCATTTTATACAGGGGAGATTATGCCAACAATGCTATTACAATTACGAGATACATTTGGTAGCGCGAGCATAATATCGGATTGCATGGTGTGTAGATCCAACATGTTGACATTGAGCGCATTGTGTTGCTAAAAAACAAGAGTTTTTACCTGCGAAAAGAGGATTATATTATATATATAGCAACAGACAAAAAGAAGAGGAGGATTATGAGATGGACATAAATGAAACCATTCGAACGCAACTTGCGCATCGTACTATCAGGGAGTTTAAGGATCAGAAGATTCCCCGAGAGATTTTTGAACTGTTAATGGAAGTCGCAAGGCGCACGGCGACATCTACCGGCATGCAAGCCTGTTCCATTATCCACGTCACGGATCCGGAAATCAAAAGCAGGATTGCCGAAGTTTGCAAGCAGGAGTATGTGGCAAGAGTCCCTGAACTCCTCATTTTTATCGTGGATCAATACAGAAACGATCAAATAGCAAAAGAGAAGGGCTGCTTCGTAGAAACCGCCAGGGATATGGATCGCTTTTTTGCAGCGTTCACCGATGCGTGTATAATGGCTCAAAATGTTGTAATAGCTGCAGAATCCATGGGGCTGGGGACGGTATATTTAGGGAGCATTCTCAACGATTCTGAGAAAATCTGTGAGCTTTTAAAACTGCCAGAGTTGACATTCCCGGTTATAGGCCTTGGTTTGGGATATCCAAATCAAAATCCGCAGCTTAAACCTAGAATGGAAATGCGGCTTAGGGTTTTTGAAAATACCTATACAGTTTTTGAAAACTATCTAGATGAGATCAAAGAATACGATGAAGAAATGCGTACCTACTACGATCTAAGGGAGCCCGGCAGGCCGGTTGATAGTTTCAGCAACCAGGTGGTTGTCAGGCTTAAACAGTATAATCCCAAACGCCAGGAAATACTGAACGTTATCCGCAAACAAGGCTTTGATCTTATGATAAAATAGTGATAAAATAGATCAACTTAAGTCATTTTTTTTGATATATCGACCCTCATTAGGGGTAAATAACTTATGAGACTATAAATCCAAGGAGGATGAAGTATGAAGAAGTTACAAATTGCCGACGGAATACATATGCTTACCATGAACGTCGAGGACATACTATTTGAGGGAATGTGGGAAATTGCAAATGGAGTGACTCTTAACTCCTATATAGTCCAGGGAGAAAAGACTGCAATAATTGATGGCGTAATCGGTTGGGATGGGGTGCCTGAAACCCTTTATAAAAATTTGGAAGAAATAGGTGTTAATCCCGATAGTATCGATTATCTGATTGTCAATCATATGGAACCAGACCATTCGGCTGGATTTCAAACTTCCGAAAAATTAAGGATGATTTTACGATAATATGTACTGATAAAGCTGCAAAGATGGTGACTTCCTTTTATGGTGAGGACAAAGTAAGGATTGTGAGGGAAGGGGATACTTTAGACCTTGGGAAGGGAAAGGTATTGAGTTTTCATCCGGTACCAAACGTTCACTGGCCAGACACCATGTATACCTATGAAAGAAGCACAAAAACCCTGTTCTCATGTGATATGTTTGGAGCATTTGGCAGGATGGGGGACCATTGCTTCGATGATGAGCTGACGCCCGAAGAGATAGACTTTTTTGAGCTTGAAGGGATAAGGTATTATTCCAATGTTATGGCAACCTTTACGCCCAGTTTGCGGAAGGCAATTGAGAAGGCAAAAACACTGGAAATAAATATTATAGCACCCGGTCATGGCCCGGTTTACAGGAAAAATCCTCAAAAGATCATAGATGATTATTCCAGATTTTCCCTCTATGCCGAAGGGGCGGGCAAGAATGAAGTAATAGCTTCTAATAAGATATTCCGTTGTCAAAGAGGTGCTGGTATGCCACATGTGGAGATTAAGGGGGGCTAAATAATATGCAGGATATCTAGGAATACGTGCCATTTCTGTTTTGGCAACAATGCCTGTTACGGCGGTCGAAAACGTCAGCGATTTTCACGGGGGTTCCGTGCTCGTGAAAGCTCCTGTTTTCAATAGAATATAGGAACAACTTGGATACTTGTACAATATCATTCTGTAAGGCGTGCGTATGGTTGATGGCGATGTCGTGTTTAGCAATCATTATTGGTTTCTTTTCTGCAAAGCAACCAATAATGGTTGCATTGTTACTTGATTATGTTACAATATTAATGGAGGAGATGTTATGGAAAACTACACCGCGTTGATAATAGATTTAAAAAATCTAGATCATATAAACCGGAAGTAAGAGCCTCCATACAACACTATATTGCTTCGGTAATACACAGTTTAAATGAAATTTTCTCAGGTTCATTGGCGAAAGATGTTGATTTTAGCGCAGGAGATGAGATTCAAGGTCTATTCTCATCACCACAGGCGGCATATCTTTATTTAAGAATGTTTTGCATGCTCATTTTTCCCGTTGAAGTCAGAGCAGGAATGGGTATTGGGGAATGGAACGTAAGAATTGAAAATGCAAGTAGTACAGCTCAGGATGGGCCTGCATATCATAATGCACGCTACGCTATCAAAAAGGTAAAAAAAGATTCATTAGAATATTCTGTCCTTTTCTATTCAGGAAAAAAGGTGGACTTATATTTAAATGCTGTAATTAATGCATCTTTTGCATTGGCAAGTAAGCACAGTGAATATCAGAATGAACTTATGTTACTAGCAGAATTGCTGTATCCCATAGATTATAATCAAGCGATAAACCATGAGATAATTAATCAATTATTCGAAATTGTAACATTAAAAAGTGAAATTAATTATTATAAGAAAAGTAAATCGGTAAAAAAACAACTCTTTGAAAAAATTAAAATTATAAATTTTGAAACTGTTCCAGTTGATGCTGCAAAGGATGGTTGCATTTAATTTTACAACGAGCCTTGCACTTAAGAAATTTAAATGATACAATTTAAATTTATAAAGCCAAGATGTACTAGGGGAGGACAGTCATGAAGATTTCAAAGAAAGATGCGCTGATGTGGTTTGAGTTTTTTGCGCAGCTGCCGGAAGATGAGGAGATAAGCGCAAAACATCAAGAAATAATTAATTCTACTTTTGCACAGATTGAGGCTGCAGTTGAACATAGAAATGATTTGTTAATGTCTCAAATTAGAGGTTTGAAAACTTTGAAAAACAGAACTTATTATGTGGGAAATGACGATAAATTTCCTAAAGGATGTATTTCCTGTTTGTTTGGCACTGGCCTAAATGCAATTAGAAAGACCAATAAATGCAATTTAAATTGCAAGTTCTGTTACGATTATGGACAGCTGGATGATATCCCTCCGGTGGGTGAGGATGTGTGGGAAATAGGGGGCACTAAATTTTACGAGAAGGATATTGACTTGCTTCTTTCCATCTACCAGAAGCCTACTGGCGTTTCGTATGTTTATTTAGAACCATTTATGGAAATAGAAAAATATTATTCGGTTATAAAGAAATTTAGCGATGCCGGGATCTACCAGCACCTATACACAAATGGCACTTTGGCTACCGAAGAGACGTTGAAAGCACTGGGGGAAGCCGGCCTTGACGAGATACGCTTCAACCTGGCTGCTTCCAACTGTTCGGACAAGGTCATTGAAAATATTGCAATTGCCAAAAAATATATTAAGAGCGTGGGTATCGAAAGCCCGATGACACCCGAGTTTTATAAAGCGTTTTTAAAGAAAAAACGAATGATACTGGAAACAAAGCTCGATTTCATCAACTGTGCGGAATTGCATTTAAATGAAAATAATATATACAACTATTATGGGGAGAACATGTATATTTCCAGATTTGGCTATATTTCTCCTATTTGGAGCCGTGAACTAACTCTGAAGCTCATGAAAATAGCCGATGAAGAAAATTGGGATTTGGTAGTTCATGACTGTTCCAACTATACGAAATTTGCCAGGGGATTAAATTGGGGCAGCAAAGCGGGTATGGCGTTTGGGGCCAGCAATTATGGCTGTGAGTTTTCCAGGATTCCATACGAATTTTTTATACCAATATTAAGCGATGACAGTTTTAAATTTCTAAGTGAAGAAGAATTGCCCGATGATTATAAGCCAGAATCGATTAGCCTATGATACGTGATATTGATATCACCGGTGCCGAATTTAATGGGTAATAACATATGATCAGCTTGGTTTCTTATTGACGATAAAAAAGCAGTGCTTTATAATTAATATGAACACGTTCATTTAGAGGGAAACCATATGCCAAAGTTAATAAAAAATGCAAAAGAACTCATTTTAGAAACCTCTGAGAAGTTATTGTTTCAGGTGGGCTATAAGGACTTTAAAATTCGAGAAATAGCAAGGCGTTGCGGAATTGCGTCGGGTACCATTTTCAATTATTTTACCAACAAGGAAATGCTAATTACTGCTATAATGGCTAGAGATTGGGACAATCTTCTTGCCGATATAAAAAGGGAATGCGACTTGGCAACTGATATCGCTACAGCTGTTAGCATCATCTACAAAGGTGTTAGGTCGTTTGTCGAAAAATATGAGTCGATTTTCGTAGATTATCCTGGGAATATTATTGGCCAGTTTAGAAAGTATCACTTGACGGTGCGACAGCAAATTACCGATATACTCAGCAACTTGTTGTCTCGCTTAAATAGAATGGAACCTTTGCCGGTAATTTCTATTTTTGCAGAAGCCATTTTGGCAAGTTCCGCACAAAAGGATATAGATTTGCAAGCTCTGCTGCAATTTACATCCTTATTGTTTCCGCCAGTGGCAGAATGATCGTGTAGTTCATAGCGTTTTTGCCTCCCCTAAACCTGGGTTTAGGGGATATTTTTGTTAGATTAAAATGGCGATGTATCCAAGTATGAGAAGGCTTGCGATGGATGAGGATTGGTGAGGTAGAGCTGATTATCGTATGCTGAAGCATAATTCATATCAGGAGGTGCAATAACATGGGCGCTTTTGTGAAGTTTGAAAATGTGAGCAAGGTATATCAAACGGGATATGTAAAGATATCTGCTTTGCGCAACGTTTCCTTTGAGATAGAAGAGGGAGAAATCTGCGTCATCGTAGGGCAATCGGGTGCCGGCAAGACGACGCTTCTTAATATCTTAGGAGGTATGGATACCCTGACTTCCGGAAGAGTGATTATGGGTGATAAGGAGATTTCCTCCCTAAACAAGCATGAATTAACTAAGTTTCGGCGCGAGGATATCGGTTTTGTATTCCAATTTTATAACCTTATCCCCAACCTTACAGCCCTTGAAAATGTGGAGATTGTAACGCAGATGGTAAAGAATCCCCTTTCTGCAAGGCAGATGCTTGAAAGTGTAGGCCTGGGAGATCGACTTCATCATTTTCCAGCTCAGCTTTCCGGTGGGGAACAGCAACGGGTAGCTATTGCCAGAGCTCTTGCCAAAAGGCCTAAATTGCTGCTATGCGATGAGCCAACCGGGGCTTTGGATTACCAAACTGGAAGGCAGATTCTAAAGCTGTTGCAGGATCAAAGCAGGCAAAACGGTATTCCAGTGGTCATAGTCACTCATAATTCCGCACTTACCGCCATGGCAGATCGCGTCATACATCTAAAAAGCGGAACGGTGGTTTCAGTAAAGAAAAACGACAAACCTTTATCGATAGAGGAGATAGAGTGGTGATGATGCGAAAATCCGCGTGGTATAAGAATAACTTTCGAGAAATAAAGCATTCATTGGAACGCTACCTTGCCATCGTGGCTATCATCGCCCTGGGTGTAGGCTTTTTCTCAGGACTAAAGATTACAAGGTCTGCCATGGTGAAAAGTTTGGATACCTATGCCTATAGTCAGAAAATGTACGATTTTCGACTCATCTCCACGCTAGGATTTACAGAAGAGGATGTGCAATACTTCGCTCAACTGGAGGGAATGACGGCCGAAGGGGCTATATCCATGGATTTCATTGCGGATATAGGGACGGAGAATGAAGTGGTTTTAAGAGCCCATTCCATAACCGAGAAAGTCAATAGGTTAAACATCCTGTATGGAAGGATGGCAGAGACAGGGAGCGAATGCGTAGTGGATTCTCGCTTTTTTTCGCCAGATATGCTCGGCTCAAAGATTCGTGTTTCTTTCACCAACGACGATGACACCTTAGATGCCTTTACCTATGATGAATACACGATTGTAGGAATTGCCAACTCACCAAATTACCTGAATTATGACCGTGGGACTACCAGCCTTGCAGGCGGCTCGGTGTATGCCTTCATATACATACCCGAAGATGGATTTTCAGTGGATTACTATACTGAAATCCTAGTTCGTTTGGATGGTTACAGGGAAGTATACAGCGATGAATATGAGGATGCAATCTCTGAAAAGGAGATGGTTTTGAAGGAACAATTGGAAGAGAGAGGGAAGAAACGCTATCAGGACATTGTGGATGAAGCCCGCCAAAAGGTATACGATGCACAGAAGGAATACGATGAGGCTTATGAGAAATATCTAGCCGAAAAGGCCGATACCGAGGAGAAGCTCAATCAGGCTTGGGAGGAGCTCGAACAAGCCAGACAAGAAATCGAAAAGCAGGAAAAGAGATTAAAAGATGCGCAACAAAAGATAGCAGCGGGAGAAAGGGATTACCAAAAATCGGTGCAGGATTATGAGAAGGCCATCGAGGAATATGAGCAGGAGAAAGCAAAGATACTAGCCGAGCTGGAATCACGCCAAGAGGAGCTGGATAAAAATCGCACTTCTGTGGTTTCTGCCATGAAACAGATTGAAAACAGCGGCGTGCTCAACCAGTATCATCAGCTTTCCGAAACCATTCGCTCTCTAGAAGAGATGCTGTCCCGCATTGGCAATTCGGAGAGCCAGGAATATGCGGCCATTGAGGCACAGCTCAATCAGGCAAGGATGGCACTAGTTCAGATAGAAGAAACGGGCATCATTGATCAATATGCCGAACTTCAGGAGGCGCTTGCGCAGATCGATGCGGGGCAAAAAGAGCTGGATCAGGCTAAAGAGGAAGCTAACCGCAAGCTATCGGCTGCAGAGGCACAGCTGGCAGAATTAAAATCCAAGCTGGATTTTGCCAGAAATGAAATAGATAAAAACAAGCGGGAGGCCCAAAAGGGATGGAAGGCTTTGGAGAAAGGTAAGGCCGAATATGAAAAAGGCCTTGCTGATTATGAGGTCGCCAAAAAAGAAGCAGAAGAGGCATTTGCTAAAGCAGAAGAAGAGCTTAGAGAAGCCAAGAAAGAAATTGATGATGCATGGAAGAAGGTAGACGATATTCCTAAGCCCAAGGTTTATGTGCTTACACGGAAACAGAATATAGGATATATCAGTTTTGAAAACGATTCTGCCATTGTAGAGGGAATTGCGAAGGTCCTTCCGATTTTCTTCTTCCTGGTGGCAGCATTGGTGTGTTCAACCACCATGACCAGAATGGTTGATGAACAGAGGACGCAAATAGGTACTTTAAAAGCTCTGGGATACAGCGATGGTGCCATTATTAGAAAATACACTTTTTATTCTGGCAGCGCGGCTATTCTTGGATGTACAATAGGATATATATTGGGAACCAAGTATTTCCCTCTTGCCATATGGGAGGCCTATAGCATGCTATATGGCTTTTCATCTATCGAATATGTATTTGATGCATCGCTAGCAGCAATTTCATTGGGTGCGTCTTTGCTTTGTTCTGTTGGTGTAACCTATATTTCTTGCAAGGCTGAATTGATGGAAGTGCCGGCCCAGCTTCTTCGGCCAAAGGCACCCCAACCGGGGAAACGGGTGTTGTTGGAATATATACCGGCACTTTGGAATCGAATCAGTTTCCTCCATAAGGTATCGATACGCAATATATTGCGCTATAAGCGGCGGTTTTTCATGACCGTGCTTGGCATTGCGGGATGTACGGCTTTGGTAGTAGCGGCAATGGGTGTTAGAGACTCCATTCGCAATATTGTAAATGACCAATTTGATACCATTACAATATATGATTACACTATTTCCTTTACCGAAGCGCAGAGCGAACAAGAAAGGGAGAAATTCGTCCAGGAGTTTTCGAATGTATTATCACAATGCGTCTTCGTCTGCACCGATGAAATGGAAGTGGTACAAGGGGATCGCGTCAAGAAGGTTTCTGTCGTTGCAACCGATGACCCTGACATTACAAAGGTTATCGCCTTGTATCTCAACGGAGAACCTGTGCCTTATCCGGACTTTGGACAGGTGGTCATCAATGACAAGCTGGCAGAGGAGTTTGGCTTAACTCAAGGGGATACCATTACTATCAGATATAATGGAGTTGATATGGTAGAGGCAAAAATTAGCGGTATATTTGAGAACTACGTTGGCAACTACCTGTTTATGACTACTGAGACATACGAGGCACTATTTGGGAAAGAAGCTCTATATAAAAATGCGTATGCCAAGACCGACCAGAAAGACCTTTATTCAGTTTCAGCGCAGCTATCCAAAGGGAAAGGTGTGGCTAGCGTATCTGTTCTCAATGACCTGAGGATAATGGTGAATAATATGATGCAGAGCCTGGACTATATCATCTGGTTGGTCATTGCCTGTGCAGGTACCCTTGGCTTTGTAGTGATCTATAATCTCAACAACATCAATATCATGGAACGTAACCGTGAGATTGCTACCCTTAAGGTCCTCGGTTTTTACCCGTGGGAGACCAGAAGCTACGTGTTTAGGGAAACCATCATTTTGACCATAATCGGCTGTATCTTTGGTTTGGGCTTTGGTAAGCTGCTTCACGAATTTGTCATGGATCAGATAAACATTGAGATGGTTTCTTTCAAGAAACAGATATTTGGTTTGAGCTATCTCATAGCAGTTATAGTCACTTTCATGATTACTTTCCTGGTAAACTTGATGCTTCAAAAGAAAATAGAGAAGATCAACATGGCGGAGTCCTTAAAGTCCATCGAATAATAAAGAAGTTGAAGCGTATGCTCCAACTTCTAGCCTGTCGACAGAGTGGATATGTAAATATCGGATATGAACGAGGTAGTAAGCACTATTGGGGAATATGAAGTAGATGCGGAGGCTTCTGCTACTTTGATTAGGGACTATGAAAATATTGTTTTTCTGGCATTGCTATATTTGGTCATTTCTTAAGAAGAATTCTGAAGGTAGTCGGATATTGGAAAGTGATTGATTGGAACAAGATGTGCCGCTGATAAAGTAATTAATACTAAATAATGGATTGTCTTGTGTGTGAGGTAGATGATAAAATTATTAAGAATAAACAAAATACCTTGAATTGTAGAAAATTGTAGAAAATATGTATATTTTTACTGATAAAAGAGGTGACGGCGATGTTACAAATATGGGAGAGTCTCTGCAAAGAGTTCACGCCCGAACAACTGAGCAAAGTTTTACGCAGGACGGTACCAGGTTTTAGGCCAATATATAATTCCCTTGATAGCCTTATCATAGATGATGTATTTGACAAGGCCGCTCAGATCGGCGTAATTGAACTGCCGGATACTCAAACCGTATTTGTAGGCGCTGTACACGTAAAAGGTGAACTTACCGCGCGTTCAGGAAAGCGAAAACAATATGACCTAGCTAAAAGAATTCTCAGACATGGTGATTTCAATGCCGGTATCTTTGCTTTCTATGATAATGCCGGTCGTTTTCGTTTCTCATTAGTAACAATTACCTACCATGGCACGAAGCGGCAGTATAGCACTTTCAGGCGCTATACCTTTTTCGTTGATCCAGAGCTGCCCAACAAGACCTTTTTACAGCAAATGCAGCGCGCCGATTTTTCGTCAATTTCAGGAATATTGGAGACCTTTTCCCTTGAAGCTGTCACGGATGAGTTTTACAAAGAATTCAAGAACAAGTTCGATGCTCTTGCTGCAGCTGTACAAGGTACCGACGACACAACGTTAAAACAAGATTTTGCACTGTTATTTGCTATTCGCATCATATTCCTGGGCTTCGTGCAAAAGAAAGGATGGCTTGATAATAATCGAAAATTCATACAAAATTTCTGGGAAGAGTACCGGCAATCAGGTAGTACCGATACGTTTTATAAAGATTGGCTGGAGCCACTTTTTTTCGAAGCTCTCAGCTCACCACCTGGACAGAAGGTGGCATATGGACATGCTCCGTTTTCTGCCAAAACACAAAAAGCTCTTCAGATGGCTCCCTATCTTAATGGCGAGTTATTCAAGCGCAAACATGGTGTGGACGACCTAGGGCTCTGGATTCCCGATGAACCCATAGGCGATTTCTTTGATTTTCTTTTTCAGTACAATTTTACCGTTGAAGAGAATGAGCTTTATGATGAAGAGCTAGAACTCAATCCCGAATTTTTGGGTATCATATTCGAACGTATCACAAACAAGGATCAAGGGGCAGTTTATACACCGCGGCTGGAAGTGGACTTTATGTGCCGGCTGGCTCTGGTTAAGTGGCTGGAGCAAACTACTGACATCGAAAAAAAAGACTTGTACCGCCTTTTCTTCAGAGAAGCTGGTACTGGAGAAGCTTCTGATGAATATCAGAAGCAAGGGGATTTCTCTCCCAGTGAAATTCGAACGTTAATTGAACGTCTGGAAAATGTTACTATATGCGATCCGGCTGCTGGATCTGGAGCTTTTGAAGTAGGCATGCTACAGGTCTTAGAGCAGGTGCTGGAAAATCTGTATTCCCGTAACAACACCCCCGAAGATCTTAAAAATAAAGCTCTAGACCCGTATGAGCGCAAAAAAGCCATTATAGCTAATTCACTCTACGGTGTGGAGGTTAAGCGCTGGGCGGTGTGGATAAACCATCTGCGCCTGTGGTTGACTCTTTTTGTGGATATGCCCGATGATCTAAAAGGTTCGTTTGAACCATTACTCCCCAACTTAACCTTTAAAGTACGGACGGGGGACTCACTTGTACAGCGTATTGGCAGCAAAACTTTTCCAGTGCATGGGCATGCTGACCTGCCGCAACATATCAAGCGTAGAATTACACAGCTTAAACAGAAGAAACGCGATTATTTTTATAATAAAAACAAGGATTATGGCTTGATAGAGCAGGAAGAACTGGCAATTTTCCGCGCTATCCTGGATGAGGAAATCATGCAGCGGGAAAGACAAATCCGAGATGCAAATCGGGTTAAGCAAAAGCAATTAGCATTATTTGAAACAAATGCTGAACAAATGGAGCTGGATTTTAGTGAAGAATATGAAGCCTTACGTGCCAGATTAGAAGCCGAAATCGAGGATCTTAAGAACCAAAAGAAAAGTTTAAAAGATAATCGGCCTTTTATCTGGAATATAGAGTTTGCAGAGATCTTTTTCGACCGCGGCGGTTTCGACATCATTATTGGCAATCCGCCCTATGTGCGTCAGGAGGAGATTGTTGACCCTGATCCAAACCGTGGGCTTAAACCTCAGGCTTATAAAGATGCCTTATTGGAGATGTTGCGGCTTGATTTTCCCGATTATTTTACTAAATCACGGGTAGAGCTTGATAAATTCAAAACAGGACGCAAACCCAGTGGCCGTTCAGATTTGTACACCTATTTTTATATTCGATCATTGCGTTTGCTCAATCCCCGGGGTGTGCACGTTTTCATTTGTTCCAATTCCTGGTTAGACGTAGATTATGGTACATGGTTGCAGGAATTCTTTCTACGTCAAGCACCGCTTTATTATGTAATTGAAAACCATGCCCGCCGTTCCTTTGCTCGTGCAGATATCAACACAGTTATCACTGTAGCTGGTGCGCCTAAAAGAGTTAATGAGAACCATATAGTGCGGTTCGTAGCCTTTAAGCGACCATTTGAAGATGTTATACTTTCTGACAATTTGCTTGCAATTGAACAGGCGACTACAATCTTGCGAAATAAAAGTTTTCGCGTATTTCCCATTACTGTAGGAGAGTTGTTGCGGGAAGGTTCGGAAATTGATCAGAATCTATCCCAGCTGGACAATCACGAAACATTTAGTATAAATCAGCTTGGAAAATACGTGGGTGACAAGTGGGGAGGCAAATATCTACGCGCACCTGACATCTTTTTTACCATCCTGGAAAAGGGTAGGGGCAAGCTTGTGCGCCTGGGTGATATCGCTGAGGTACGCCGTGGTTTTACAACAGGTGCCAACGAATTTTTCTATCTAGAACCACTTGGTCCAGGTTCAAAGCCTGGCCTGCTTCGTGTGCGTAACGGTGCTGGCTGGGAAGGGGAAATTGAAGAGGAGTTTCTTAAGCCAGTTATCAAAAGCCCTCGGGAGTGCCGAAGCATAATGATTAAGCCAGAAGAACTGAGATACCGTATCTTTATGTGCCACAAGAGCAAAAAAGAGTTAAAGAGTACCATGGCACTAAAGTATATTGAGTGGGGAGAAAAAAAGGGATACTCACGTAGGTCTACTTGCAATTCACGTACAATATGGTGGTCACTTCCGAATGAGATGGGTAACATTTTTTGGGGGAAAGAACTTAGAGAGCGGATTGCTGTTTTTATTTCATTAAAACCCTTATTGGCTGATTGCAGACTATATGTTGCGATGGGAGATGAATCTTTACAACTTATATTAAATTCTATTATCTCAATTTTTGTTGATGAAATAAAGGCAAGACAGTATGGTGGAGGTGGAGGTCCTAGAAGTCTGATGGTCTATGAGGTAAATCAACAACTTGTTCTATCTCCTGCATTATTAGATAATAGGAAAGAACAGATTAAGAATATACTCTTACAGTTAGCATTAAGACCAGTTGGTTCTATCTTCACCGAATGCGGTATCGATCCAGAATCAGATGTCCCTATCGCCAAGCAGGAACCGAAACCACTGCCAGATCGCAAAGCGTTAGATGACATTGTCTTTGATGCTCTGGGGTTAACGGAAGAAGAGCGTAAGGAAGTTTATCGTGCCGTTTGCCAATTGGTATGGGAACGCATTAGCAAGGCAAGGAGTGTGACTCGCAATGGCTAACAATTTTATAACTAACGCTCAACAGCGCAGTCTTAAAAGCCGCATTCATACTCTTATTAAACACAGCCAGGAATTGAAATTCCTGGTTGGTTTCTTCTATTTTTCAGGTTGGAATGAACTTTATGAAGCGCTGAAAACCCGTGATGACTTGAAAATAAAAATTTTGGTGGGGTTGGACATTGACTTGTACTTAGATAGGGTATTGGAGGTAGCTGATCCATATGCAGATAGCCGTACTCAACAGGAGCTTGTAGAGCGCTTTTTTACATCTCTTCGTACCGCGTTACAGGACGAGGCTTTGGATACCCAGGAGTTTTACGAACAAGTGTCCTTCTTCTTGCATCTTCTTGAAGATGGACGGCTGCAAATAAGAAAAACCTTTGAGCCCAATCATGCCAAACTCTATCTATTCCGACTGGATGAGGGTGGACGATCGCTTGTTAATGCTCCTGGACGCTTTATAACCGGTTCGAGCAATTTAACCCGCAGCGGCCTTTTAGGACAGCACGAGTTTAATGTGGAAATTGGAGATTACGGCTGGGAGGATGCTGAAGCATATTTTGATGATCTATGGGATACAGCCATCCCAATCAGTGAACTGGATGAACGCAGGGAACAGATTATCCACATCATTCGCCGCCAAACTCAAGTGGCTGAGGTCACACCGTTTGAAGCTTATGTTTTGGTTCTTAAAACTTATCTTGATCTGATGGAACAAAAGGTGCTTCGACCGCAGATCAAGCGGTTAATGGAAGAACGCGGTTATAGGATTTACCGGTATCAGGAAGATGCCGTGCAACAGGCATTAACCGTATTGGAAGAATACGGCGGTGTGATTCTGGCTGATGTGGTTGGGCTGGGTAAATCGGTGATTGCCAGTTGGCTGGCGCGGGAACGTGGTGGTCGAGGATTGGTTATCTGTCCTCCTGCGTTGATTGGTGATCGAAGAACAAAATCTACCGGTTGGTACAAATATCTTAGCGATTTTGACCTAAATGATTGGGAAGTTTATTCCTTGGGCGAACTGGATAAGGTGCAGGAATACCTTGCGAACTATGGTGACGATGTCAATACCATTATAGTTGACGAGGCACATCGTTTCCGGAATGAAGATACTGAAGCTTATGAACGCTTAAGCCAAATTTGTGCTAACCGAGGTGTTATTTTGCTTACAGCAACGCCTTTCAACAACGCTCCAGCAGATATTTTCGCTCTGCTCAAACTCTTTATTCCTCCAGGAAAATCAACTTTGACATTGGATGAGAAATTGGCAGCGCGATTTGCCCGCTACAATAGCGAATTTCGCAAATTGTCATATATCCTTCGTTACTATAATGCAGGAGGTGAAAAGCAGGCAAGGGCTGAAAGGTATTATTATGAAATTTTTGAACTTCAGCCTCCCATCGATGTTGTTCGAACTAAGCGTAGGGTTAAGCAGCTAGCGGATGAAATCCGCGCTGTCATAGAACCCATTGTCATTAGGCGCAATAGATTAGATCTAAAACGTGACCCGGTATATGCCCAGGAGCTTACTGCGCTTTCCGAAGTAGCAGATCCGATTGAACTTTTCTACGAACTAACTCCTGAACAATCGGCTTTCTACGACCGGGTTATTAAGGAATATTTTGGTGAGGATGGGCTTTTTCGGGGTGCAATATATCAGCCTTATGCTTATGAAAACCGTAGTGCATTGGCACGACTAGATGAAGAGGGCAACTTCACTTTTCAACAGCAGCGTAACCTGTACGAATTTATGCGTCGTCTGTTGGTTAAGCGTTTTGAAAGTTCCTTCGGTGCTTTTGCCAAAAGTGTTGAAAATTTTATCCGAATCCATAAGATTGTTTTGGCTTTTATAGAGAAGACAGGCAGGTACATCCTAGATAGAAAATTAATTGAGAAAATCTGGGAAGAGGATGAAGAGGTAATTGAGGAAGCGCTTCGTCAATTTGCTGAGCGACTGGCAGAGGAAGAAAATCTAAACCCACGTCACGACCGGGTTTATATCATAGCAGAATTTGATGAGCCAGAGCAATTTCTTAATGATATTCGGTCGGATCTGGAATTGTTCCAAAATATTGCTAATCAAATGAACGCCCTTGGCCTTGTAGCGAACGATCCAAAAAGCAAGAGCCTCATAAAAGAAATACGGAAGATTCTGGAAACTCCAACTGCAGTCGGTGAGCCACGTCGCAAAGTGGTTATCTTCAGTGAATACCAGGATACGGTAAAACACATTGCTCCGGCATTACAGAGCGCTTTTCCGGGACGTGTGCTGGTAGCCGAAGGCTCGCTAAGTAATAGCTTTTTTGATGTTCTTCTTGCTAACTTTGATGCTGGCTATCCAGAAAAAAAACAGCGCGATGACTTTGATATTCTAGTGACAACTGATAAGCTCTCCGAAGGGGTTAACCTGAATAGAGCCGGTGCCGTAATTAATTATGATATTCCTTGGAATCCTACCCGTGTAATTCAGCGATTGGGACGTATTAACCGTATTGGGCATAAGGTTTTTCAAACTCTGTATATCTATAATTTCTTTCCTACCGAGCAGGGTGCCGAAGTGGTTAAAAGTCGGGAAATTGCAGCGCAAAAAATGTTTTTAATTCATAATACCTTGGGAGAAGATGCGAAAATCTTTGCCCCCGAAGAAACGCCTTCTCCTGCTGAACTTTTCAAACGTATCAACCGAAATCCGGAGGAAGAGGAAGAGGAAAGCCTGCTTACCACAATCCGTAAAGAATTCTATGCTATTAAAGAGCGCTATCCGGATATTGTGAATGGATTGGCGGATTTTCCTGCTCGCGTTAAGACAGCAAAAGTGGCCGAACGAAATCAAATACTGGTTTTCCGTCGAAAAGGTCTGCAGCTTTTCATTCACACCGTACCAGATACGGCCAGTGAAAAACTTGAAGTACATCCCCTTACTTTTGAAGAAGCGTTGCCATATATTCGTTGCCATCCGGAAACGCCACGTCGGCCACTTAGTTCTAGATTTTGGCCTGCTTATGAAAAAATTAAGACTTTCCGAGAACAAACTCTATTACCTCACAGTGAGCAATCGCTGCTTGTTAAGGCTGAGAACAATCTACGCAGCGCATTGGCAAACCATGCCTCAGAATTAGAAGAATATATTCCCTTTATACAAACGCTGCTGCGCGATTTAAAGGAATATCAAACCTTACCAAAGTACACACTACGTCGATTGACGATAATAGAGATGAACGGGAAGGTGTCCAAGAAGGGAATGGCGCGTTTTCGTGATGAGTTAGAAACTCTTCGTCGATCTCTGGGTGAAGATTATTTGAAACGTATTGAGCAACGAGTAAAAGACTTTCGCAGTGAAATTATCATTGCAGTGGAAAACATAAAAGGTGATGTATAGGAAATAAATTAAAGGATAGATAAGTAGAATAGTTATGAGAAGAAACATTAATTAGGCTATCTACAAGAACATGGTATTATAAATATTGTTTATGATTTACTGCATGAATGAGCCGGGAATGAAGGATGAACTGCGACGCCCGATGACGCTGCTGATAGCAGCCCGAAAGAAATGAAAAGATTTACACCCAACGGATAACGAGCCTCCGGATACATTCCGGAGGCTCATTGCTAATTTTTATGAGAAGTAACTCTTAATTACCCTAAACGGACGCATCATGTCATGGTCTTCGTGTTCCAGAATGTGGCAATGCCACACATAGTCCCCCGTATAGCCATCAAATTTTGCGATAATCCTTGTGACCTGCCCAGGCGTAACCCTTACGGTATCCTTCCAGCCCCTTTCGTTCGGGTCAGGTGGAATAGGGTCTCCCGTGTATTTGATTTCGCCTGTGCTTCTGTAGTGCTGTACATCAAATGGTCTGCGGTCCAAAATTTGAAACTGCACCAGATGCACATGGATGGGGTGAGGGAAAGCTATCAGGTTCACAAAATTCCATATCTCAATGCTGCCCAATTCCGGCATCTGGGCAACAGGATCATGCCACGTTCTTCCATCAAGCTGAAACGATGGACGACCATATCTGTCTGGTACCGCATCAAGAGTCAGGTTTCTGACTTTCGTAGCCATATTTTCATTTAGTCGCTCGATAGGATACAGTGTTTCGGGTATTGTGCTGGTGTCTTCACCTTTAAGCGGAAGCACTACCCTAAACTGCATGACATTTCTTGTATTTTCATCTGTATCATCATTTGTCAGTATAATATATTCACCTTTCGAATCCGAAAAGTCAATAATGATATCTGCCCTCTCCGCAGGCATAATTGTCAATGCATCGAGCTCTACAGGACTTTCTAAAAGCCCTCCGTCGGTTCCTATTTGATAGAATTTCTGGCCATTTGATAGCCTTAGCGTATATGTCCGGGAATTTGACCCGTTCAAAATCCTGAAACGGTACTTCCTGGGCTCTACATTGAGGTAAGGCCATACCTTGCCGTTAACGAGAATTGTATTTCCAAAGAATATCGGCACTACTGATGGAAAGACTCCCGGCACTGGTTGAGGCGGTTCAGCGGGATAAAACAGGGAACCGTCTTTATTAAATGACCTGTCCTGAATCAGCAGAGGGATTTCATACTCGCCTGATGGCAGATTGAGCATCGGTTCCAGGTGATCGCGTATAATATAAAAACCTGCAAGGCCTGAATATACGTTCAACCTGGTTATTCCCAGTGCGTGGTCATGATACCATAAGGTTGCAGCCTGCTGGTGATTGGTATACTTGTATACTTCAGTGGCAAAAAATGGTCCCGTCTCTTTAAAGCCTTTTGTGAACCAGGCTTCAGGATGACCATCGCTCTCAGGTGAGACCCGTGCGCCGTGAAGGTGGACAACGGTGCGTACTTCGGGTGTGTCGACAGCCCCATGCAAGGTACGGTCTACCGGTAATAAATGCTTTTTTGGCAGGTAGTTAAGCCATTTGACCATGACGGTACGATCCTTCATTGTTTCAATGGTAGGACCGGGGTATGTGCCGTTATACCCCCAGACCGTAGTTTCAGGAAAATATTTGTGCAACTTTTGTTTTACCTGCAACATTTTCACTTCATAGTATGCTCCATCTTTCAGTTTCTTAAAGGGTAAGGAGGGCGTAATTTAACGGGTTAAATTAAATTCGGCAACTTGAATAAAGGATTCAATTTGATGCATATTTATTTGTTTAAAATTAGCTGCTTGCCCCCAGCATGATCCTGTCTTCGTCGAATTTCCTGTGGGCAGCCTGTTCAAACATACCCACCAATTCATTCACGGTGAGCGATGTTTTATCCGAACCCTTTATATCCAGTATAATCTGCCCTTTGTCCATCATTATAAGTCGGTTACCCATTTTAATGGCATGCTCCATGTTATGTGTAATCATGAGCGTGGTTATACCTTTCTGAAGGACGATTTTTTCGGTCAGGTTGTTTATAAGGCGGGCAGTGGACGGATCCAGTGCAGCAGTATGCTCATCCAAAAGAAGCAGCTTGGGCTTGACCATGGTGGCAATAATTAAGGTCAGGGCCTGTCGCTGCCCTCCTGAAAGCAATTTTACCTTATAATTCAAACGGTTTTCTAAACCCAAGCCGGTTTCGGCCAATTTCTGCCTGAATTCTTCCCTGAGTTTATTGTTAAGGCCCCATTTGAGCGTGCGGCGCGCATTTCGACAGTAGGCAATGGCCAGATTCTCCTCTATCGTCATGGACGGAGCAGTACCCTTCATGGGGTCCTGGAAAACTCTACCGATAAACCTAGCTCTTTCATGTTCGGGTACCCTGGTAATATCCCTGCCATCCAGCAATATGGTTCCCCTATCAACTGGGTATACGCCTGCTATGACGTTCAAAAGGGTGGATTTTCCTGCGCCGTTGCTGCCGATTATAGAAATAAAATCGCCTTCATCAACTTTGAGGTTAATATCGCGCAGCACTACATTCTCGTTAACAGTACCTGCGTTGAAGATTTTCGTTACCCCTTTAAGCTCTAGCATGATAACCTCCTTCCCATCACGGTTCCAGCTTCAATTGGAGACAGTTGATGAGGTGCTTCGGAGCAAATTCCTGATCTTTGGCGTGCTGAGGGCTATTATCACCAGTACTGTGGTGAGCAGCTTTAAATCGGTGGCTGCAAAGCCTAGCCTCAATGCAATACCAATGCTCAATCTGTAGATAAAAGATCCCATCAAGGTCGCAAAAGTCGCCATACAAATGCTTCTTTCCCCTAGCATCATCTCACCTATGATTACCGAAGCCAACCCGGCAACAATGGTGCCTATACCCATACCTATATCAGCAAACCCCTGATACTGCGCTACAAGTGCACCTGACAGCGCTACCAACCCGTTTGATAGGGATAAGCCCAGTATTTTCATGGTATCGGTGTTTATTCCGTTGGCTCGAGCCATTTCAGGGTTATCGCCCGTTGCCCTCAGCGCAAAACCGATTTGGGTTTTCAAAAAGCAATCCAGCAAAACCTTTATCAGAAATGCCGTAATTATAAACAACGCCAGAAATACCCATCTGTGCGGCACTCCCCATTCTTCGATATACGTAAATATGGTCCTGGAGTTCAGGAGCGTGACATTTGCCCGGCCCATGATGCGCAGGTTTATGGAATAAAGCGCTGTCATGGTCAGTATACCAGAAAGCAGTCCTGTTATCTTTCCCCGTGTGTTGAGGAAGCCTGTAATGCAGCCAGCAGCTATGCCAGCTGCTGCAGCCAAACACAGCGCTAAAAAGGGATTGCCGCCATTAAAAATCATAATGGAAGCCACCGCTGCGCCAAGCGGAAAGCTCCCATCTACTGTTAAATCAGGGAAGTCAAGTACTTTAAACGTAATATAGACTCCCAGCGCCATTATGCCAAAAACCAGCCCCTGTTCCAGGGATGTAACCATCAGACCAAACAATCAAACCACCTCATCATCATTTTATAACCTCGTCGGCATTATCCAGTATATCTTTCGGTATGGTCAGACCAATGGTCTCAGCTGCTTTTTGGTTAATTATTAGAGTGACAACTTTAGCACCTTCTATCGGTATATCCTGGGGTTTTTTGCCCTTTATAATCTCTACGGCTATTCGGCCGGTTTGTTTGCCCAACTCTTTATAATCTATACCTTTGGTCGCTATAGCTCCTGCCTCTACCTGGCCTCGTTCAGAGCCTATGACCGGTATTTTGTGATCATTTGCAACCTTTATAACCGCTCCTATGGAGGAGACTATGGTGTTGTCAGTGGGAACGTAAATGGCATCCACCCTTCCCATCAGCGATTGAGTAGCCTGGCTGACTTCGTTGCTGTTGCTTACTGTGGCTTCTACTATAGTTAATCCGTACTCTGCAGCGGCCTGCTTTGCTATATCCACCTGAACCTTCGAATTTATCTCACCGGCATTATATAATATACCGACCTTTTTGGCATTTGGTACCAGGTCCTTGATCAATTTAATCTGCTCGGCTACGGGATTCATATCGGTTGTTCCGGTTACATTGCCACCGGGTTTTTCAAGGCTTTCAGCCAAGCCCGCTGACACTGGATCAGTCACTGCCGTAATCAATATGGGTATATCCTTGGTTACGTTAGCCGCCGCTTGAGCTGCCGGCGTAGCTATGGCAAGTATCATATCCACTTTTTCATCAACGAATTTACGGGCTATGGTCTGCGCATTGGTTATATCATTCTGCGCATTCTGAAAATCGATCTTGATGTTCTTGCCATCTTCATAACCGGCTTCCTTGAGTGCTTCAATAAAGCCTTCACGGGTACTATCCAGAGCCGGATGCTCTACTAACTGTGATATGCCTATTTTAATTACCTTGTTTGAAGATGCTGTTTGGCTGCATGCAATAAAAGTAGTTGATAAGAGTGCTGTTGATAAAATAAGGATAAATACTTTTTTTAACATAAAAAAATTCCCCCTTTTCTTTATTGACGGAGGGAAATAGACAGCTTATGCTTTTCCCTACCGTACTACCATACTACTTGCTAATTATAATAGCATATCAATATTGCAAAATCAAGAAAGCGATCCAGCGTTTTTATTTGTTTGTATAGTAACGTTTTGTATAACGCAAGCATAAAATAACAACACAGCATGAGAATTTATTTGAGGAGAGATGAACAATGCTTCCAAATAAGGATTTCGTTCGTCAATCGCTGGATATACATCTTTTTTTGCGAGGATCATGAAGGAGCACTCATTTTTTCTTCAAGTAGGATTTACGCCTAGAGATACTGATTTTATCCATGAAGCAGATGGATTTAGGAGGGCTTTTGATAAGCTTTTAGGGGAAACCATCTCGCTTTCCAATGGCGTTGTCAATCCCGAGGTGCTCAAATCGGGAGAAGTAATAACGCAATATACGCTTAAAGCTGAAATGGCTTCTTCATATTTAACAGGGGTTCGGATACCAACTGAATTAACTGAAGCGGAAGCAGGATTGTCAGGCGGGGGTTTTACAGGAGCCAATCCGATACTTGAACAGAGAGTGTTTATGCTTAACCAAAGGGCAATGAATTTAGTTGCTGCACTAATACAGTTTAAAACTGCTATTTTATCCAATGTTTTATCCTGTAAAATGTTTACGGTTAACTACCCTTTGCTGATCGAGCACATTTTAAGGGAAGCAAAACTCTATTTACGAATGATTGAGAGAATTCAAAACCGAGAGAGCATCAATATCGAGAGGGAAGCACTTGAACAGGAGGTATTCTGGAACAGAATTATGGCTGAGCATGCAAAATTCATCCGGGGGCTGCTTGATCCGACGGAAGAGGAATTATTCAAGATGGCCAATGATTTTGGGAATGAATTTGATCAATTGACGAAAGAAGCCAAGGCTGCAATGGAAAAGACGATACCACCGGCAAAGGTTACGGAGGAAAGCCTCAGAGCAACGCAGGCAATTCGGGATTTCAAGGCGCAGGGGACCCGGGGATTACTTGAATGCAAGATCAGGTCCATAGTTATACCGTTACTGGCCGATCATACGTTGCGCGAAGCAAATCACTATTTGAGGCTATTAAAAACATTTCAAAGACAAAAATATATCAAAAATGAATAGCCAACTAGAAGATGTTTCTTCTGGTTGGCTATTTTGATAATTTGTCATACACGAGAACAGCACTATTAATGACAAAAAAATTATTATTTCCATATTACCAGCTTATGTTATATAATATCTTATGTTGCATAATATTATTGGTTTTTAGGTTGAAAAAATGCATTAAATGGCTAAAGGGAAGGGAATGATATTACCTTGAAAAAAGGAGCTAAAATAACAGCACGGGACATAAAAACACTAATAATACTTGTGGTATTCGTTATTTTGGTTATATTTAAGATATCCGGCGAAAATAATTTTAAATCATCTGGAGATGTTCCAGGTAAAAAAGACATAACGTCGTTTGAAAAAGACGGTATAATAAATGATGGTTTAACAGTACATTTTATCGATGTAGGGCAGGCCGACAGCATTTTGATTACGATGAAGGATGCCGCGATGCTGATAGATGCTGGAAACAATGAGGACAGCCAGCTGGTTGTTGATTACATAAAGGACAGAGGGATAACAGCGCTGGACTATGTTGTTGCAACCCATCCCCACGAAGACCACATCGGCGGGATGGATGCCGTTATAAACGCCTTTGAGGTGAAAAGCATAATAATGCCCAGGGTGGAGAGCACCACAAAAACCTTTGAGGATGTGCTGGAGGCCATTTCAAACAAGGGGCTGAAGGTTACTCCTCCAGTACCCGGCACCAAATATCTACTTGGAGAAGCCGAATTTACCATACTTGCCCCTAACAGCGAAGCTTATGAAGACACCAATGATTATTCGGTGGTTATAAAGTTGCAGTACGGCGCCACATCATTCTTGTTTACAGGGGATGCCGGCTTTGAGTCGGAAGAGGAAATGCTTGAGAAGGGGTATGACTTAAGGACGGACCTGCTAAAAGTGGCACATCATGGAAGCAAGTATTCTACTTCGATGAAATTTTTGGAAGCCGTGCAGCCTAAAATAGCAGTGATATCGGTTGGAGAGGATAATGATTACGGACATCCGGCACCTGAAACGATACAGAGGCTCAGGCAGGCAGGTGCTGAAATATACAGGACCGATGAATCGGGCACCATAATCGCAACCAGCGATGGAAAGGCAATTAGAATGCTCGATCCATAAGGAGGGCTTTTGGCAATGAAGAAAGTTATAATTGACAGATTTGAAGGCGATTTTGCGGTTTGCGAAGATGAAGACAGAAGGATGATTAACATTGAGAAATCAAGGCTGCCCGAGGATGCAAAGGAAGGAACTGTACTCATAATCATGGGAGATAAAGAAGATGACATTAAAGTAGATTACGCTGAAACCGAAGCAAGAAAAAGCAGAATAAAGAGGATGATGGATTCACTATTCAATTGATTTTTCGTGAGCCGGGTTGCCTTTTTTGATTAAAGATAAAAACAACAGCATCAAAGGGATGACTATCTGGAACGGTATGGAATAGTAGGGCCATATATTCTCAGCCCAATTAATCATTTCAAATATATTTTCATACACCCATATAGAAAGCACAAAGCAAAACGTGGCCACTGCTGTGGTGAATTTCCTGTAGTCGTTTGCTCCAATGAGCTGGTTTAAACCGTTTACAGCAGCGTACATGCAAACTACAACCTTTATACCTCCACCTATTATCAGGTTTACATCAAAAAGCGGCTCTAGGTTTATACCTGGAATGAGAGTAGAAGTCAAGTGAGGTACATAGGTTGCTTGATACATAAGATGGCTTCCCAGTACAGTTATATCCCTGAAAAAAATAAAGAGAAACAGCCCAGTGGCCGATAATGCTGATAAAGTCGAAACTTTTTTCAGGTTTTCTTTTTTATTTAAATGTGGAAATATCATCAGAAATACGACGGTCTCCCCAAATGGAAAGGTAAGCAAGTTAAAACTTGCTTTTATTATAGGACTTATGCCGTTCTCTAGTACAGGGAGAAATGCGGTAAAATCATGGACGGTTAGAATCCCCAAGCTGATAATAACGGCTATAACTGGCACAAACGGCACCAAGATTTCGCTCATTCTTCCTACGACCTCTACGCCGCTGTTTACAGCGTACATAACTACAAGGGTAAAAACAGCGATGATAACCTCCAAGGGTGTTCTGGGATATGTGGTTGTTACTATGAACGAACCAAAGTTTCTAAACACCAGAGAAGCCAAATGTATAAAGTACCATATATATAGTATTGCAATTATATTCCCTATAACCTTTCCAAATCCATCTCTCAAGATTTCCACCAGTGTCTTCGAGGGATTTAATAACGCGATTGAGGCATATACTGCGAGCAGCAGTGTACCAACTGCTCCGCCTATAAGTATGGCCAGCCACCCATCGTTTTTTGCACCCGTTGCTGGATTTATAATCAGCGTGCTTCCAAATAGAAAACCTGTTATGAGTAGAAATAATTGTAAGCTGGATATTCTGGCTTTTTCCATCACTTTATCACCCCCGTCATTTTTAATATCCGTTCTATCCATTGTGAAGGGCTGGTAGGCCTTTTTCCTATCGCCAAAAACAATCCTATGGCAAGGCTTAATGCCATAATGATAATATTAACAATAAACACTTTTGCTGGTTCTTTTTTTCTTATAAATCGCCGAAAGTCATACAATCCCAGAATAGTAAAAATTATTAATATTATTAGGATGTTGCTATTCATCTTTCATCATTGGACTTTTTATGAGTCCCGCACGCCTTATTTTTGCGTCTACCTTGATTTCAGCTGGCAGCCTGCTGAAGACATCGTTCCACTCGTCCATTACCTTTTCCCAGTAATGTGGATGATATTTGTGCACCACTGTGCCAAAACCAAATATATCGCTGGAATAATCCTTTTGTGCTTTATTCAGCGCCATAACGATTTCTTTTTTAACCTCTTGGCTTAAAATTTTTTCTAATTTGTATATATCCCCAGGAGAATCAAGCGTTTCTTTTCCTGTGTATTCTCCTATACTTCCTTCAAGGCTAACTTGAATAGACAGTTTAGCTGGTTCACCATTTTTGAATTCTACATCTAGTTTTCCGCTCGAATTTGATACCTCTATGGACATCTTGCCATCAGCTACCGGAATATTGACAATGGTGCTTTTTACTTTATCTGTTGCAAACAAATATCCCCTTGTTTGGTATTGGTCCAGCCATCCCACCAGTTTCCCATCCTTGAAGACGGCTGAGCCTTCTGTTTTAACTGTTTTTTCGTTCACCTTCGTTATTTGACCAATGGTGGTCTGCCTGCATTTGTTCTCTATGTCCTTAAATAAATTTATTAGCATTGTTCGTTTTACCTTTGCCCTTATAGCCGTGTTTTCTATTGTCCCCTTTATGTACATTGCTGGAATAGCCTCCATGTCGGGCTGTACTTTCAAAATTTGTTCAGGAGTTACATCCTTTGCCACCAGCACATCTGTTAGATACTCTGATTGATAATCCCTGTGGAGAAAGTCCAGTGCTTCATTGATACCGTCTTTGCAAAACCTCTCTCCAAGGATTAGAACCTGGGTTGTGCTTAAAAACAGCCTTTTATCTACTATTGATTTCATGCTTATTAAGGCATCGTAAATGGTTTCACCTTTATATGACTCAACAAATACCGGCTTGGGCTGCGCTGATCCTCCTCTCCCTTGGCCTGAAGATGTAGATTGCAAGGCGGCCGGCTCCACCACCTGTACGGTTACAATGATTTTTCCATCTTCAGCTTTGTCTATTCCCAGAGCAGTTACTATGTTGATGTCTGCTAAATCCACGTTATCCCAGCATCCGGTTAGCAGTACGGGCAGCATGAGTACAATCGCCAGTTTTTTAACCTTCACCTATTTTGTCCACCTCCTGGCGCTTTATTCCTACAGTACCTCTTGTATCCTCCTGAAACAGTATCTTTGGCCGGGTTATCATTGCCCATATTGGCACCATAATAAACGAATCCTTAAGATCGGTAGCTGTAAGCGGGGAAAGGGGCGCCATATACGGGATGCCGAAGGAGCGCAGCTTACATAGGTGTATGATAACAACTACTGCCATAAAAAGTATTCCTAGGAAACCTAAAAAATTGGCGGCTATTAAAAAAGCAAGGCGCAGCAGCATGGTGGCTCTAATGAGCGGTGGAACAACGAAGCTGCATATGGCGGTTATGGCAATAATGATCACCATAAGGTTGCTGGCAATCCCTGCCCTAACCGATGCCTCGCCCAGCACAATAGCTCCTACGATGCTGAGCGCTTGTCCTATCGTCCTGGGCATGCGCACTCCGGCCTCGCGCAGGAGCTCGAAAGCCGCTAACATTAATATGGCCTCTACAAAAGGCGAAAAAGGAATTCCCTGCCGTGAAGCAGCCAGCGTAATTATAAGTTTAAAGGGTATTACTGTATGGTGGAAGCTGACCAGTGCTACGTACATCGCTGGCAGTAAATTGGAAATAACCAGCGCAACGAGCCGCAGCAGTCTTAAGAATGACGCAAAAAAAGCGTGATCGTAATAATCATCTGACGTCTGGATGGACTCTATAAAAAGATAAGGTACTGTGGTGACGTAGGGACTGCCATCGCATAGTATTGCCACCCTGCCTTCAAGCAGCTTTGCTACCAGCTTGTCGCATTTTTCACTGCTACCCACAACGGGGAAAAGGGTTAGACGATTGTCGGCTATGTACTGTTCAATATACCCTGTATCAAGGATGGCGTCACTTCTAATTTTTTTGACCCTCTTTCGTACTTCCTTGACGATTTCTTCATTTGCAATTCCCTTGATGTAGCATATGCAGATATCGGTTTTGGTCTGAATGCCCAGCTGCATCATCTCGAATTTCAGGTTGGGGCTTTTAATCCTTTTTCGGATGAGGACCATATTTGTAGCGAGATTTTCAACGAAGCCTTCTCTTGAGCCCCTTATGGAAACCTCCGTGTCGGGTTCCTCCACCTGTCTGCCCTGTGGGGCTTTAACCCCGACAACCAGCGCACTATTGCTTCCATCCACAAAAAGCACCGCATCACCCGATACGATTTTGTATACCGCCTGCTGCATGCTTTGAACTTCTCCAACTTCATTATTGCTTATAATGCATTCCTTTATAAGTTGATATATACGCTTTGCTTTGTCCTGCCCTTCCGTACTCGAGAAATAGTCAAGTATGGGACGAACTACATCCTGATTTAATATCTTCTTGTCCACAAATCCTTCAATATATGAGACCAGTATTCGAATACAGCCATCCTCTCCGCATACTATCTCCCTTTGAATATAATCGCTGCATTCGGAAAAAATCTCACCAAGCCTCTCTTTTACTCTTTCGATATTCCGAGGCAGAGGCTCATCTATGCCCGTATATATTGTATCAATGTTGTCTTGCTGCTTTTTCAACCCCAAATGCCTTTTTATTTTTCTAAACATATCCACATCACCCTCCTTGTAGTATAACCTGTCCATTGGAAATGCATACGCAAGTTTCATGTCCACAGTGCCAATGCCGATTTGCTGACCTAAGGATTATTTCAAGGGTCAATGGTTTTTATATTGTTTTTGGTCAAAATGTATTGTATTATCTAGGTAAAAGCTATAGTTGGGGAGGTATAATGAATATGTATTACATAGGAATTGACCTGGGAGGAACCAATATAGCTGTAGGGCTTGTTGATGAGGAAGGGAAGATCATACACAAGGATAGCGTACCAACATTGAATGAAAGGGAATATCCTGAAATAATCAAGGATATGGCCATGCTTTCGCTGAAAGTGATTGAGGACTCTGGCGTTTCTTTGAAAGAAGTAAAATCTATAGGGATAGGAAGCCCGGGAACGCCCAACAGCGAAGAAGGTATTCTCGTTTATGCAAACAATCTTAAATTCAGAAATGTTCCTATGCGGGCTGAAATACAGAAATACATAGACCTTCCCGTCTATCTTGACAATGATGCCAATGTGGCTGCTCTTGCTGAAAGCGTGGCAGGAGCCTGCAAAGGTGCCAGGCATTCTGTCACAATTACGTTGGGTACAGGTGTAGGCACTGGAGTTGTGATAGACGGCAAGGTTTACAGCGGTTTTAACAATGCTGCCGCCGAAATGGGGCACATGGTGATTGTGGTAGACGGTGAGCAGTGCACATGCGGAAGAAAGGGATGCTGGGAGGCTTATGCTTCTGCCACTGCTTTGATACGTCAAACAAAAAAAGCAGCCGTTGCCAATCCTGATTCCTTAATAAATAAGCTTGTTGACGGGGATCTGTCAAAGATAAATGCTAAAGTTCCTTTTGACGCCGCAAGACAGGGAGACAGGGTTGGGCTCCAGATTGTTGAAGAATATATGAAATACCTTGCCGAGGGTCTGGCAAACGTGATAAACATATTCCAGCCAGAGATTATAGCCATAGGTGGCGGAATCTCGAAAGAAGGAGAATATCTGTTGGCGCCGCTCAGAAAGTTAGTGAGCGAAAGGATCTATACTGTTGAGGGGGTGCCTCAGACCAGGATAGTTGCTGCACAGCTGGGCAACGATGCAGGCATAGTGGGTGCAGCAATGCTGGGGAAGATGTACTAATAGATTAAATCTGTACTGTGGCCGAAACAAATTGCTGGTTGTTTTGAATAAACCCGGAGGAGAACATTTTAAAGCGAAATGTTCTCCTTCGTTTTCGTTTTGGATAGACAAGTTTGATATTTGATGATATTATTTAACTGATGATATAATGCCTAACAGCAGATGTTAAGCTGTCTTTATTGAAGGTAAATTGGTCGATAATTTTCTACAAGTGGGGGGAAGCTTAAGAGTGGTACATGCTTTTGAAATGAATGGACTTTACATTGCCGTAGACGTCAACAGCGGAAGCGTACACAGCCTTGACAGGATCACATACGAAATCTTAAAGGCGTTTCCGGATGATTTTTCGGCAGACAGGGCAATTCAAGAGTTTGGGGATAAATTCGGTGTGGACAACGTTAAAGAGGCTTGCGGGGAAATTGAGCAGCTAATGGAACAGGGAATGCTATACAGCCATGAATTAGATGAAACCGTTCTACTCCGACAGCTTGAAAATAATAACGGCTTAAAGGCGCTGTGCCTTCACGTGGCTCACGACTGCAACCTAAGCTGTGAGTACTGCTTTGCATCCAAAGGGAGCTACTGTTCCGAGAGAAGGCTGATGCCTGAAGAAGTGGCTTTTAAGGCCATGGAGTACCTTGCCCAAAATTCTGGAAACAGAAAAAATATAGAGGTAGATTTTTTTGGTGGGGAACCGCTGATCAACTTTGAAGTGATAAAAAAAGCTGTTGCTTACGGAAAAGAGTTGGAGAAGCAGTACAACAAAAAATTTCATTTTACCATAACCACCAACGGCACTCTGCTCGACAGGGAAAAGATTGACTATATCAACGAAAACATGGACAACGTGGTTATAAGCCTGGACGGAAGGAAGAGCATCCACGATGCCATGAGATACCACAGAAATGGGAAGGGGAGCTATGACGAGATTGTGGATGCCGCCAGGAAATTGGTAAGCAGCAGAGGCGGTAAGAGCTATTACATCCGCGGGACATTTACAAATAGAAACCTGGACTTTGCCGAGGATGTTTTTCATATAGCAGGATTGGGCTTTGAAGAGATATCTATTGAACCCGTCGTAGGCAGCGGTCAGCCATTTCACATCACGGATGAGCATATACCCGTAATCCTTGACGAGTATGAGAGGTTGGCAAAAAAAATACTGGATTATATAAAGGCTGGGAACAAGCTCAGGTTTTACCATTTTAACATAAACCTTTACGGCGGGCCCTGTGTTCAAAGGAGGATTGTGGCATGTGGGGCAGGTTTTGAATACCTGGCGGTATCGCCTGAAGGGCATTTCTATCCCTGCCATCAATTTGTTGGGCAGCCTCAGTTTATAATGGGAGATGTATTCAGGGGTATAGATGATCCCAGGGGATTGTCCGATCAGTTTAAAAGATGCAACATTTTGACAAAGGAAAAGTGCAGAGATTGCTGGGCCAAATATTTTTGTTCGGGTGGGTGTCATGCCAACGCGTATTTTACAAACGGAAGCATTGACATCCCAAACGAGCTGGCGTGTGTTATGCAGCGCAAGAGGATAGAATGTGCACTTATGATGGAGGTGGCGCTTTCCCTTGAAAGCGCTTGACGGTTTGAGTTGATATGACAAAAGCCTATAAAAAGCGGGGTGTGAAGCTTGAAAATCGTCTTAGCGCCCGATTCGTTTAAAGGTAGTTTTTCTTCCCTGGAAGTTATTGAACATCTGGAAGAGGTGGCAAGGCGGCACTTTTCACCTTTGGAAGTGGTAAAGGTGCCCATTGCCGATGGCGGCGAGGGAACGGTGGATGCGCTTGTTACAGCCGCCAAAGGTGAGTACAGGACAGTTGAAGTAATGGGCCCGCTACCAGGGATGCGAGTTAAAGCAAAATACGGCATAATTCACGGCAAAACGGCAGTAATCGAAATGGCACAGGCATCTGGGCTGCCCCTTATCCCGGCCGGAAAAAGGGATCCATTGAATGCTACGACCTATGGCACTGGTGAAATCATAAAGTCAGCGCTCGATGAAGGTATCCGGGACTTCATCATAGGGATTGGCGGTAGTGCCACCAACGACGGTGGAATTGGTGCCGCCCAGGCGCTGGGAGTTAAATTTCTGGACAGGTCGGGCAAAGAAGTGGGATTTGGGGGCAAGCAGCTGCAGTTTATCGATAGGATCATCCTAGATGATATAGATCCACGGATTAAAGAGAGCAACATCACCATCATATGCGATGTGAGCAATCCCCTTACAGGACCTGACGGGGCTACCGCTGTGTATGGCCCGCAGAAAGGGGTAACTGAAGAGACCTTTGGTATTTTGGAGTCCGGGATGAAAAACTATGAACGGCTCATCAAGGAAACAACCGGTATGGATATGAGCAGGGTTCCCGGCTCGGGCGCGGCAGGGGGGCTTGGGGCTGCATTGGTGGCCTTTTTTGGAGCCGTATTAAAGCCGGGGATTGACACCGTCCTTGATTATGTAAAATTTGATGAGCTGATCGAGGGAGCGGACCTTGTGGTAACTGGCGAGGGCAGGATTGATGGGCAATCGGTGTACGGCAAGGTGCCTGTAGGGATAGCCAGGCGCTGCAAGCCAAAAGGGGTCAAGGTGGTTGCCATAGTAGGAGGAATGGGGCCAGGGGCACAGAGGGTGTATGAATGCGGGATATCTGGCATTATGCCCACCGTGAACGCTCCCATGTCGCTAGACGAGGCTATAGCCAGAGCTGAAGAGCTTTTGAAAGATGCCGCTGATCGAATGTTCAGGTTTATCAAACTGGGGATGGCACTTACGTAGTGGAAAGCAGGTAAACTAGCCAAGATTTAAACTGTTGAAAAAGGATTTTCAATGTGGTAATATCTTATCATAAAGAATACCAAAATAATTAAGGGGGGTTAATAATGGGCTGCAAAGATAAGGTTAGAGTGGGAATTATAGGATGCGGGGGGATAGCTAACGGCAAGCACATGCCGGGGCTGGCTAAGTTGGATTGCGTTGAGATGGTGGCATTTTGCGATATCATAGAGGAAAGGGCTGAAAAAGCAGCCGCTAAATACGGATCAAAGGATGCCAAGGTTTATACCGACTACAGGAAACTTCTAGAAGATAAATCGATAGATGTGGTACATATCTGCACTCCCAATAAGTCTCACGGCTACATAACTGTAGATGCCCTTGAAGCAGGCAAACATGTAATGTGCGAGAAGCCAATGGCTAAGACTGCGGCCGACGCTCGCAAAATGGTTGAGACTGCCAGACGTACAGGCAAAAAGCTGACCATTGGTTACCAAAATCGTTTCAGGCCGGATTCGGAGTACCTGTATACCCTGTGCAGGAACGGGGAGTTGGGCGAGATATACTTTGCAAAGGCTCATGCTGTAAGGCGCCGTGCAGTTCCCACCTGGGGCGTATTCCTGGATGAAGAGGAACAGGGTGGAGGGCCGCTCATCGATATAGGTACCCATGCTTTGGATTTGACCCTCTGGATGATGAACAATTATAAAGTAAAGAGCGTTATGGGCACTGTATATCATAAGCTTTCTCAGCGTGAGAACGCTGCAAATGCCTGGGGGCCATGGGATCCCAAGAAGTTTACCGTGGAGGATTCTGCGTTCGGCTTCATAGTCATGCAAAACGGAGCAACCATCATCTTGGAAGCCAGCTGGGCATTGAACACCTTGATGGTGGGCGAAGCCAAGACCACCCTGTGCGGAACCGAGGCAGGAGCCGACATGTGGGATGGCCTGCGTATAAACGGTGAAAAATACGGCAAGCTATATATAACCAAACCAGGGCTTGATGCTTCTGGAGTAGATTTCTACGATGCCAGTGCGGTTGAGTCACCCGGTGACAAGGAAGCCAGAATGTGGATCGAGTGCATAATAAACGATACTGAACCGGTGGTCAAACCAGAAGAAGCGCTGGTTGTAACCGAAATCCTTGAGGCTATATACCAGTCTGCCAAGACGGGAAAGGCTATATATTTTGATGAATAAGCTTGTCAAACGTGAGGATGTGGTTTTTTAATGTGGCAAGTGAGGGGGAGGGCGAAATGTCCCCCCTCTTAATTTTTGAGCTTAAGGGAAGGGGAATCGGCGCCCCGCGTCCAAGAATTGCATCTACCGGTTTACCATGCTCTCTGTGCCATGGTAGAGGAACACTTTTTTGGTTGATATGATATTTTCAACGCGAATAAAACCCTCCTGTAATACAAAAGCTAAGATAAAGAACTTTTTATGGGAGGGATGCATGAAATGGAAGGCCGAGTAGAGAAAAGGAATCAGCCTCTTTCCGGGGTGAAGTGTGTGGTAAATACCTGCCATTACTATATGGAAGGTGACCACTGCGGGGCCGCCAAAATTGAGATTCAACCGCGAAACGCTCGAACCACCCAGGAAACCGATTGTGCAACTTTTGTTCACAAATAAGCACCTGGTGGTTAAAATTGAGAGAGGGGTATGTCCTTTTTAGGACATACCCCTTTTGTTTAAAAATTGACGTTTGGACCTTTCTTTTTTTTGTAGATTGATTTATAATTTTAAAGTATATAACAATTTGCATCAAAAATTATTGGAGGCAGGCAAATATTATATAAAATCTATATACTATACTACCAACAATGACAAAAATGCAATGCCATTTAAAGTGGCTGTACTAAATATTAAAAAGTAGCTCCACAGCACATGAATTGAACATCATTTTAAAAACAGTAAATGCTTTGGAGGGATAACGTGAAGAGGTTAATGTTGGGGAATGAGGCGATCGCAAGGGGAGCCTATGAGGCAGGTGTAGGGGTGGCAACGGCCTATCCCGGCACGCCCAGTACCGAAATCACCGAATTTGCTGCGAAATATGATGAAATATACGCCGAGTGGTCGCCCAATGAAAAAGTTGCGCTGGAGGTGGCCATTGGCGCTTCATTTGCCGGGGCAAGGGCCATGGTGGCCATGAAACATGTGGGGCTCAACGTGGCGGCAGATCCTTTATTTACCGTTTCGTACACAGGGGTCAATGCCGGTCTGGTCATCGTAGTGGCAGACGACCCCGGTATGCACAGCTCTCAAAACGAACAGGACAGCCGCTATTACGCCCGGGCATCTCAGGTACCCATGCTGGAGCCGGCCGACAGCCAGGAGGCCCTGGAATTTGTCAAGCTTGCTTTTGAGCTCAGCGAGAAATACGATACCCCTGTGCTAATTAGGCTTACTACGCGCGTCGCTCATTCACAAAGCATTGTGACTCTGGGTCAGCGGGCGGACGTGCCGCTTAAAGAATACAAAAAGCTTCCCAATAAAAACGTTATGATGCCGGCCATGGCCAGGAAACGCCATGTGGAAGTGGAAAGTCGTATGAAGGTTTTGGCCGAGGCCGCCAACGATTTATGGATAAACCGCGTCGAGATGGGAGATACCTCGATAGGCATCATAGCCAGCGGCATAACTTATCAATACGCCAAAGAGGCACTGCCCAATGCTTCCTTTTTAAAGCTGGGCATGGTCAATCCCCTGCCGCGAAGGCTTATCGAGTCGTTTGCCAGTAAGGTGCGCAAGCTATATATCGTAGAGGAACTCGAACCGGTGCTGGAAGAGCAAATTAAAAGCTGGGGAATTCCTGTCATTGGGAAAGAGATATTTCCTGTGCAGGGCGAATTGAGCGCAAACATGATACTGGAGAAAATCGCGGGCAAGGCGCCTGACGTAAGGCCAGCGCAGGACCTTCCGCCACGACCGCCTGTCATGTGCCCTGGTTGCCCTCATAGAGGTATATATTACGTCATGAAAAAGCTCAGGCTTCACGCCACCGGGGATATCGGATGCTATACTTTAGGGGCCTTGCCACCCCTTGAGGTCATCGATACCTGCGTATGTATGGGAGCCAGCGTTGGGATGGCTCATGGAATGGAAAAAGCGCGGGGGAAGGATTTCTCGCGCAGGCTGGTGGCAGTGATCGGCGACTCAACATTTATACATTCGGGGATCACAGGGCTTATAGATATAGTTTATAACCAGGGGGCTTCCACCGTGGTCATACTGGATAACTCCACCACGGGTATGACAGGGCATCAGGACCATCCAGGGACGGGGCGCACTATCAAGGGGGAGGCTGTTCCGCCGCTCAACCTGGTAAACCTCATAAAAGCCATAGGTATAGAGCACGTCAGAGTAGTCGATCCTTTTGACCTTGAAGAAGTGGAGAAGGTTCTCAAGGAGGAAACGCAGAGGGAAGAGCCGTCTGTAGTCATTGCACAGCGTCCGTGTGCTCTGCTGTCCAAGGAGATGAAAGCACCTATGTCAATCGATAGAGATGCCTGCCGGCTTTGCGGCGTTTGCCTGCACCTGGGTTGTCCTGCCATTGAGAAAAAGTCAGACGGCATGCAAATCAACCAGGCCCTGTGCAACGGGTGCGGGCTGTGCGTTAATGTTTGCAAATTCAGTGCAATAAGAAGGGCAGGTGAATAATATGGATACCAGGAGTATACTCATAGTGGGCGTAGGCGGACAGGGTACCCTGCTTGCCAGCAGGGTACTGGGGAGCCTGTTTGTAGATTTGGGGTATGACGTCAAAATATCCGAGGTTCATGGAATGGCACAGAGAGGTGGCAGCGTGGTCACCCATGTAAGATACGGCACAAAGGTGTTTTCGCCGCTGGTGGAGCCAGGTACTGCCGATATACTGCTGGCTTTTGAAAAGATGGAGGCGCTGCGGTGGATTCATTTTTTGAAAGAGCAGGGTAGAGCTATAGTAAACTCTCAGGAGATAGAACCCATGTCGGTGATAATGGGAGCATATGGGTATCCCAAAGATTTGGAAGACAGGATACGAAAAGTTTGTGCTGGTGCTGTGTTCTTTGACGCTCTGGCCGTTGCAAAGGAGCTGGGGAACATAAAGGTGGCCAATATGGTCTTAATTGGGGTGCTGGCGCGATTGTTGGATATTGCACCTCAAATGTGGGAGAAAGCCATAAAAACGGTTGTACCTCCCAAAACAGTCGAAATCAATTTAAGGGCATTTCACAGGGGATATAATTGGATATAGTTTGGAGTTATCATAGTCGTTTTTGATGGCTAATAAAAAGCATCATAAAAGTTGGTTAAAAAACCAAGAAGTAAAGAGTTCAAGAAACAGGTCATATATGGAATTAAGGAAGGTGTAGCAGAAATGTACTGGGATAAAGCCCATGAATGTATGGATCGGCAACAGCTGAGGGAATTGCAGTCGCGACGTCTGGTTGAAACGGTGCGCAGGGTATACCACAACGTGCCCTATTATCGCCAGCGCATGCAGGAGATGGGGTTGGTTCCCGAGGACATAAACGGCGTTGAAGACCTGCATAAGCTTCCTTTCACCACCAAACAGGACCTTCGGGACAATTATCCTTACGGCACCTTTGCCGTTCCGTTGAGCGAAATCGTTAGGATACATGCCTCTTCCGGCACAACGGGTAAGCCCACTGTGGTGGGTTACACCCGAAAGGATATTATCACCTGGTCGGAGCTCATGGCCAGGACTCTAGTGTGCGGAGGCACCACCAGGGATTCGGTGATCCAGATAGCCTATGGCTATGGCCTTTTTACAGGGGGCCTGGGGGTACACTACGGGGCCGAGCGAATTGGCGCTTCGGTCATTCCAGTCTCGGGCGGCAATACAAAAAGGCAGATTATGATCATGAAGGATTTCGGTACTACTGTACTGGCGTGTACCCCGTCGTATGCGCTGCACATAGCCGAGACCATGGAAGAAATGGGAATAAAAAGGGAAGAGCTCAAGCTCCAGTACGGGATTTTTGGTGCTGAACCCTGGAGCGAGGGTATGCGCAGGGAAATAGAATCAAAGCTCCAGATATCGGCTATAGACATATACGGGTTGAGCGAAGTGATAGGACCCGGGGTTGCCAGCGAGTGCCAGTACAAGTGCGGGCTTCACATATTTGAGGACCACTTTATACCCGAGATAGTTGACCCTGAAACCGGGGAAGTGTTACCGGAAGGTGAGGAGGGTGAGCTGGTAATCACCACCATTACAAAAGAAGGTTTGCCCGTGATACGGTATCGCACCAGAGACATATCCGCTTTGAATTATGAACCCTGCAGGTGTGGACGTACTCATGTTCGAATGAAAAAGGTGTTGGGCAGGACCGACGATATGATCGTAGTGCGGGGAGTAAATGTATTTCCTTCACAGATCGAGAGCATACTTATGGAGATTGGACAGACAGAGCCGCATTATCTGCTGGTGGTTGACAGGGTAAACAATCTGGATGTTCTTGAAGTGTGGGTGGAAGTATCCAACAAGCTGTTCTCCGATGAGGTTCGCAAGCTAGAGGAACTCAACCGCAGGATAACCAACGAGATACAGAGCATCCTTGGCTTGTCAGTCAAGGTCAAGCTGGTCGAGCCCAAGACGATTGAGCGTTCAGAGGGCAAAGCCAAGCGCGTAATCGACCGGCGAAAGCTGTGAGAAGGGAGGAAAATCCCGTGATTCAAATCTCGGTGTTTTTGGAGAATAAAAAGGGCAAGCTGGCCGAAGTCACGAAGGTGCTGGCCGAACACAACATTGACATGTGCGCCATATCGATAGCTGATACAACCAATTTTGGCATATTGCGAATCATAGTTGATAATCCTGAGAAGGCATTGGAGGTATTGCGCCAGGCCGGGTATACCGTAAATACCACCGAGGTGCTGGCAGTGGAAGTTCCCGATAGGCCTGGAGGCCTGCACCGGGTACTCGATATATTGAGCAAAGGGGATATAAGCGTGGAGTACCTGTATTCTTTTGTGCGGCGGCCTGCCGAACGAGCCCTCATACTATTTAAAGTAGATGACCTCAAAGCAGCCCAGGACATATTAAAAAGGGAAAACGTCAGCGTGTTGACAGAGGATGATGTAGATGGTTTGGGAGCAAAATGATCAGGATTCAGGTGATTTGAGATGCGACCTAGTAAAGTGATAATCGACCTTGCCAAGCTGGACAGGAATATAAAAAACATAAAGCGCATATTAAAGCCCACCACTCAGCTGATGGCGGTTGTAAAAGCAGATGCTTACGGCCATGGAGCAATTGGTGTGGCGCACCAGGCTTTGGTATCCGGTGCTTCGTGGCTGGGAGTTGCCATACCGGAGGAAGGGGCAGAGCTCAGAGAGGCTGGCATTACCGCACCTATTTTGGTGCTTGGAGGCATAGATGAGACTCAGGTAAAGACGGTGGTAGAATACGATTTAACCCAGTGCGTGTTTTCGCTGGAGGTGGCAAGGCTTTTAAATCATGAAGCACAGCGGCTGAACAAGCAGATAGCCGTTCACCTCAAGGTGGATACCGGCATGGGACGTATTGGGCTGGTGGATATTGAAGGCATAAGGAAGTTCTGTGCCGAGGTAAAGTCGTACAGCCATTTGAGGCTTGAAGGGATATTTACTCATTTTGCCGCCGCGGATGATGAAGACAAGTCCTTTACCAATCAACAGATGAGGCGGTTTTTAAGCGTTCTTGACGCCCTTCGCAGTGACGGCGTAAATTTCAAGTGGGTTCATGCTGCCAACAGCGCTGCCATTATCGATTGCCCTGATACCCACTTCAACCTGGTTCGAGCAGGAATTGCCATGTACGGCTATTACCCTTCCGCAGCCGTCAAGCGCTCATTGGTACACCTTGAACCGATACTTCAGTGGGAAACCAAGGTGGTGCACGTTAAGGATATAGATAAAGGCGATAGCGTCAGCTACGGTAGAACTTTTATCGCCCAGAGCCCCATGCGGATTGCAACACTTCCGGTAGGCTATGCAGACGGGTACAGCCGCTTGCTCAGCAACAGGGGATGGGTTTTGATAAACGGCCATAGGGCTCCCATCGTTGGCCTGGTGTGCATGGACCAGGTCATGGTGGATGTGACCAATATCCCGGGAGTAAAACCTGGTGATACTGCGGTGCTCATTGGGACCCAGGGAGTGGAGACCATCTCAGCTGAAGATATCGCAAGGCTGTGCGGCACCATCTCGTATGAGATTCTGACGGGTATAGGGCGCAGAATACCCAGGATTTACATCTGATGAAGACATAGGAAAAGCATAGGAGGAGCTGATATACGTTGATAGACAAGGCAGAAGCTGTGGCAAAAGAAGATATAAGGCGGATCATGTTGAGGCGCAGAAGGGAGATGAGCCAGGAGGAAATCGATGAAAAGAGCGGGCGCATAGCCGAGATCTTATTCTCTTTGGACTTTATCCAAAATAGCCAAACCATCATGGTCTATGTAAACATGCCGGGGGAAGTAAGGACCGAGAAAATAATCCAGGGTTTGCTGAAAGCCGGTAAGACTGTGGTGGTGCCGGTTTGCATCCCCAAAACGGTTGACCTGCTGGCTTCCGAAATTAAAGGGCTGGACGAACTTGTACCCGGACATTACGGAATACTCGAGCCTAAAAAGGAGTTTATAAGGCCGGTTGATCCCAGCGCCCTGGAAGTAATAATAGTGCCAGGCCTTGCATTTGATATACACGGAAATCGAATAGGGCACGGAAAGGGATACTACGACCGCTTTTTGATGAAGGTTCCGCCTTTTGCCAAAAAGGTAGGTCTAGCCTTCAATTTTCAAGTGATGCCCAGCGTGCCCATTTGCCATTTTGATGTTCCAATGGATCTGATTATAACCGAAAGCGGCATAAAAAAGGCAGAATGAATAAAGTGCAGTATAGCTAATATTTATGCAAGAGAAGGCATGGAGCTTTTAGGCCCATGCCTTTAATTTTTTGCACGTCAAATTATCATTTTTATTGTCATGTTAAAGAGGAATTTTAATCATTTTGTCGAATAAGTAGTAGTCAAATAAATCTCTTGTATGCGAGGGAATGGATTTGGTCGAAAAAATCAGCCCTGAACAGCTGGATGAAATAGTAAAAAAGGCTATAGAAGCGCTGGAAAACGGAAAAAAGCAGATATTTGAGATTGCCGAAAGCGCCAGGCAGGAATGGAATGACCTGGAGGCCAAGTTTGCCGAGCTGCAAAGCAAAGTCAAAGAAGCGGTAGAAGAGGTGGAAAGGTTATCGCTTTTAGAAAAGGAAAGCCGCTACAGACTTATGGTAGTCAGCAAAAACTTTAAGCTCTACGGCGAGGATGACATCAAGAAAGCCTATGATACCGCAAGGGAACTGCAGATCAAGTTAGCTCTTAAAAGGGAAAACGAACAGCATCTGATAGCTCAGAGGACCGAGCTTGAGATGCGTATTCGGCGAGCAAGGGAAATCGTAGAAAGAGCCGAATATCTGGTTACCCACGTGGCTGTGGCTATGAACTATCTTGTCGATGCGCTGACCAATATAAGCAGTACAATACATGAGCTGCAGAAAAAAGAAATGATGGGCATAAGGATAATCACCGCCCAGGAACAGGAACGACAGAGGTTGGCTCGAGATATCCACGACGGCCCTGCCCAATCGCTGTCAAATATCGTACTCAAGTGCGAGCTCTGCGAAAAACTGCTGGACAGGGACATAGAGAAGGCCAGGAAGCAAATAGGCGAGCTAAAACAGCTTGTAAAATCCAGCCTCCAGGAGATACGGAGAATCATATTCGACCTGCGTCCCATGTCCCTAGACGATTTAGGCCTGGTGCCCACGCTTCAGCGCTATGTGTCGACGTTCATTGAAGAGACCGGCATAGACGTGGCGTTAGAGGTTTATGACCTCGATGAAAACGCTGTGGATAAAGTGGTTGAAGTGGCCGTATTCAGGATCGTACAGGAAGCGCTAAACAACATAAAGAAGCATTCAAAGGCAACAAAGGTTCATATCAAGATGTATGTCAAAGATGGTTTTTTGATTGCCAGGATTGCCGACAACGGCATAGGCTTTGATAAAGAAAAAGTTGAAGGGCAGAAAAGAGCCGATATCCACGAAGGTGGGTTCGGCATATATGGCATGAAGCAGCGAGCTGAGCTGCTTAAAGGCAAATTGACTGTTCAATCCCAGGAAGGAAAGGGTACCACGGTTTCACTGCAAATACCCATTAATACTACCGAAAAGGAGGGTTAATTAAATCTATGGAGCAGAGAAAGATAAAGGTGCTCATCGCTGATGACCATTCTCTTTTCAGGAAAGGGCTTGAGCAATTGCTTGAATTGGAGGATGATATAGAAGTAGTGGGGGAAGCCTCCAACGGTAAAGAGGTGTTGGAAAAGGCCCTTCAGCTCAACCCTGATGTGATCTTGATGGACATAAACATGCCTGTTCAAAACGGCATATATGCTATAAAAGAGCTTAAGGAAAGGGGTTGTCCGGCCAAGATAATAGTACTCACGGTGCATGACGACCGGGAATACCTGCTGGAAGCAGTAAGAATAGGTGCGTCCGGGTATATCATGAAGGATGCTGACGTTGATCACCTTTTGAAGGCCATCAGGGACGTGTATAGAGGAGAGACTTACATACAGCCAAATCTTTCTAGTAAACTTATAAAGGATTTTGACAAGATGAGCTATTATTCGGTAAGAAAACAGTTTGAACAGCACAACTTAACCCCGCGGGAGATTGAGGTCTTGCTGCTCATAGCCGACGGCAAGAACAACAAGGAGATTGCCAATGAGCTGTACATAAGCGAGAAGACGGTTAAAAACCATGTGTCAAATATATTTAAAAAGCTGGATGTAAACGATCGTACACAGGCTGCCATCTATGTGTTTAAAAACCATTTAAAATAATATTTTGTAGTCTGCCCCTCCTCTTCAAGATTGCCTGGAAATGATGCTTGTTTTATAGTATAATAACACAAGAGGGGAGGGGATAAAGTGGGACTCATAAGACAGGGTTTTAAGCTATTAGGGACCCATGCTGTCATGTCGCTGGTTCAGTTTATATTTATGCCGGCATTATTCGGTATTCTTGAAAAAAATCAACTATACCAGTGGCTTATAGGGCTTGTTTATATAGCGATATTCTGGTTGATAATATACGCTGACATGAGCAGTAAAGGACTGGATGACGCCAAAAAGGAGGCTTTTGCCTCGTACAAAGGCTTTATAGCCGGTCTCATAGCCTCTATTCCGAGCGTGATTTTATATTTGCTGGCTATTAGCATGAAGCCTTCTGCAGGCAGTGTTAATTGGTTTAGCACTGTTTTGCGGATTTGGCTGGTACCATATACCAAGATATTTGTTACATTTGAGAAAATGATGCCCGATATAGCCATAATACCGATTGCTTTGCTTCCTTTGTTATCGGGAATTAGTTATATAGATGGGCTTCGCAAGAGAAAGAAAATTTTAGAGGCCATAGAAAATGCCGAGGCAATGAGAGCTGAAAAATCAAAAGTGAATATAAGCTTTTGATATAAGACATAGGTTATTTATATGCCAATTCATCATATTGCAAGCCACTTGTCTGCCTGTAGCAATTCTAATAGTTTATACGATAGGATTTAGAGTACCATTCTTTAACAGGGATACACCCACTTGTTGAGGGTGTATTTTTTTATGTAATTATTATGGAATAATCTTCTATATTTTTGGAAAAATAAAGATATTGCATCAATATCGCTGGAGGAGCTGGGTATGGAGGAAAAAGTAAAGGGCAAGCTCATGATAATTGGCGGAGCAGAAGACAAAGAGGGTGAGTGCGTAATCTTAAGAAAGCTTGTTGAACTGGCAGGGGGACAAGATGGAAATATCGTGATTATGACGGTGGCCACCGAGTATCCCAAAAGCATAGGCGAAGAATACACACGTATATTTGAGCGCTTTGGGGTACGGGACATAAATGTTATACATATAGATTCCAGGTGCCATGCTAACAATGATGAACTTGTAGACAAGATGGATGATGCCACCTGTATATTTTTTACCGGTGGCGACCAGCTGCGCATCACCTCCCTTCTTGGAGGTACTAAAGCTGAAGAGAAGTTAAAAGAAGCGTATTACCGCGGGGTTGTGATTGCCGGAACGAGTGCAGGCGCTTCTGTCATGAGCGAGACCATGATCACCTCGGGCAATGATGACGATGCGCCAAAAAAATGTACGCTGAAGATGGCACCAGGATTGGGGCTTTTAAGAGACGTAGTGATAGACCAGCACTTTGCCCAGAGGGGCCGGATTGGGCGCCTGCTTACCGCTATAGCCCAAAACCCGCACATGCTGGGGGTGGGGATTGACGAGGATACTGCCATCATAATAGATGGCGATGCGGTGTTCGAAGTGATAGGTTCCCATGCTGTGACAATACTCGACGGCAAAACCCTGAATTTTACCAACGTTTCGGAACTGAAGCCCGACGAGATACTGGCGCTGACCAACGTCGTAATGCATGTACTTCCAGCAGGTTACAGGTATGATATCAAATCCCGAAGACCGGTGATCAGGAGGTAGTTGCCTTGAAGATTTGTGAGCTTAAGGCATTCAAAGGAAGAAACATTTACAGCCATCAAAAGGTAATCAAAATGGTTGTGGACCTAGAAGAGCTGGCAGATATAGCTACAAAGGATATAAGGGGATTTAACGATACGCTGCTGAAGCTGCTACCCGGCCTGTACCAGCACCACTGCTCCCTGGGCTGCCCCGGTGGCTTTGTTACGAGGCTCATGGAGGGCACCTATCTGGCACACGTCATCGAACACTGTGCCCTAGAGATACAGCATGTTCTGGGATATGATGTCAGCTTCGGCAGGGCGAGGCAAATCAAAGATTCAACTAAATATACCATTGTGTACGCCTACAGAAATGAGGTGGCAGGTTTGGAAGCAGGAAGGTGTACCGTTCAACTGATGGAAGCCTTATGTCGTGGTCAGGCTTTTGACCTCAATTCACATCTCAACAGGATAAAAGAGAAGGCCATGAAAAGTGAATTGGGGCCCAGTACCAAAGCTATTGTTGAGGCTGCACTGGAAAGAGGGATCCCCGTTATGAGAATCGGGAATGGCAGCATATTGCAGCTGGGATACGGGAAATATCAAAAAAGGATAGAGGCCACCATAACCGAGAATACCAGCTGCATTTCGGTTGATATAGCCTGCGATAAGGCCCTGACCAAAGAGATATTGAGGGAGGCAGGAATACCCGTCCCTGAAGGCAGCGTATGCACTTCGCTTGAAGATGCACTGGATATAGCGCAACAGCTGGGTTATCCCGTGGTGGTCAAGCCCGAAAGGGGGAATCAAGGAAAAGGCGTGTCCCTCAACCTTACCACCCCTGAGGAAGTGGCCCAGGCTTTCAACATTGCCAAACAGGTGGATGAAAACGTCATAGTGGAGAAGTATATCAAGGGGAATGATTATCGTGTGCTGATAGTGGGCGACAGGGTAGTGGCCGTTGCGCAGAGAATTCCGGCCCATGTGGTGGGAGACGGCATACATACCGTCGCTCAGCTGGTGGATATGGTGAACAAGGACGAGAAGCGAGGCGAAGGCCATGAAAAACCGCTCACCAAAATAAAGATAGATGAGATATCGCTGGCGCTGCTGAAAAAACAGGGATACACTGTAGATAGCATTCCTCCTGCCGGCAAATGGGTGTATCTTAAAGCCAACGGTAATTTGAGCACTGGCGGAGAAGCCATCGATTGTACCAACAAGATACACCCGGTAAATTGTGAGATTGCGGTAAGGGCAGCTCAAATAATAGGGCTTGATATTGCAGGAATTGATATTGCCTGTCCCGATATTTCCAAACCGATAGAAGAGGGTACAGGTGCGGTAATAGAGGTAAACGCCGCGCCCGGTATACGCATGCACCTGTATCCATCCAAGGGTAAGCCGAGGAACGTGGCACAACATATCGTCGATATGCTCTTTCCCCCGGGGAGCAGACACTCCATCCCTATAATATCGGTTACAGGGACAAACGGAAAGACCACCACTGTTCGCATGATTGCCCACATTCTCAGGACACACGGTTATACTGTGGGGATGACAACGACCGGCGGGGTTTTTATAAACGACCGCTGTGTCATGAAAGGAGATACCACGGGCCCCGCCAGTGCAAAGATAATTTTGACAGATAAGAGCGTGGAGGTGGCGGTGCTGGAGACCGCCCGTGGTGGCATCATCAGATCAGGTTTGGGCTATGACCTCAGCGATATCGCTGTCTTGACCAACATCAGCGAAGACCACCTGGGGATTGACGAGGTCTATACCCTTGAGGATTTGCTGCATGTGAAGTCACTGGTGGTAGAGGCCGTAAAGACAAACGGGTATGTAGTGCTGAACGCCGATGACCCCATGGTGGTGGAAGCCGCCAAGCGAGTGCGAAGCAATATAATATACTTTTCTCGGCAGGAGGACAACATCATTGTGCACAGGCACCTCATAGGCGGGGGACTTGCCGTGTTTCTGAAAGGGCAGCATATCACCATTGCTACGGGAGACGGATTTATACAGTGCATGGATGTCTCCAGGATCCCGGCTACTTACGGTGGAAAACTGGCATATAATATCGAGAATAGCCTGGCAGCTGTAAGCGTTGCTTATGCCATGAAAATCCCCATAGAAACCATACAAAAGGCACTGGCTTCCTTCTATGCCGATGAGATCCACAACCCCGGTCGCTTTAATGTGTTCAATATAAGGGATTTCAGGGTGGTGGTGGACTATGCGCACAACATCAGTGGCTACACCCATGTCATAGAAGCCATCAAAAAGATGGGAGCATCGCGAACAGTTGGAATTATAGGGGTTCCAGGGGACAGGCAGGACAGCAGCATCAGGCGTATAGGGTCTATAGCCGGAAAGGGTTTTGACAGCATCATAATCAAGGAGGATGTTGACCTGAGAGGTCGGCGCAGGGGCGAGGTGGCCAAACTGCTGGAGGAAGGAGTTTTGGCTGCCGGGATAGACCCTAGGAATGTTGAAATAATCCTTTCAGAGATTGAGGCGCTTAAAACCGCTATGAGAAGGGCAAAGCCTGGAGATTTGATTGTGATATTCTACGAGAAGCTGGAGCCTGTGATGGCCACGATAAAAGGGATGCTGTCAAATATTGAAGCAGGGGCAAATAGCGATAGGGACAGCGCCATGCTGGAACTCACCAGGCTGCAATAGCAGCGCAAAATCGATTGCTACCCCGGCCATCAATAAAATTTGTGTTTAAGCAACCCAAAATGATATTATATATTTAAAGAAGAGAAAGGGGTAGTAATCGTGGATATACATTTCAAGGAAATAGAGCTAGGAGATAAGCCTGTATTTGACCACTATTTTTCCTTGAGACATTATGAGAATTCTGAGTTTACTTTTACAAACATGTTCATATGGCGGCATGCTTTCAATTTAAGGTTTTCAATAATTGACGGCTGCCTTTGTACCATAGGAAGGTTCGGGAAAGATTTTCATTTCTTTTTCCCACCTTTGGATGGTGAAGACGGCAACGTCGATAGCGCGATTCATAAGCTGATTCAATATTTCAAGAGACAGGGATATCCTATTGTGATGAAGGGAGTCACCCATATCACCAAAAAGATAATTGATGAAGCTGTGCCCGGGCTGTTTAGGTACGAGAGGGATCCCAATAACGATGACTACGTATACTGTACTCAGGACCTCATTTACTTGAAGGGCAAGAAATATCATCAAAAGAGGAATCACATCAATAAATTCTTGAGAAGCTATCAGTACACCTATGAACCGGTAGACGACAGCAACATAGAAGAATGCATACAGGCCGAGCTGGAGTGGATGGAAAACAAGGATCCAGTGCCCGGGCTGGAATATGAACAGGTGGCTGTGCTTGAGGCATTGCGTAATTTCGATGCCCTAAAGCTCAAGGGCGGTGCATTGAGGATCGACGGCAAGATCCAGGCATTTTCTTTGGGAGAACTCCTTAACCCCGAAATGGCTGTCATTCACATAGAAAAAGCCAATACGCAGTATCACGGATGCTATGCCATGATCAATCAGCAGTTTGCTGAGCATTGCTGGAAGGATGTACCCTATATAAATCGTGAGGAGGACATGGGGATACCTGGCTTGCGGCAGGCAAAGAGGTCGTATCATCCGGTTAAAATGGTAGAGAAGTACACCGGGTATCTGCTGGAGGAGTAACCATGGAGATAAGGTTTGCTGGACCTGATGATATGACGCAAATAAAGAGGCTGTGGGAATACTGCTTTGACGACCCTACCGAGTTTGTCAATTGGTTTTTTAGCAGGAGATACAGAAGTGAAAATACTCTGGCAGTTTACCAGGGGAAAAATGTTCGCTGCGCCCTTCAGCTTTTGCCATACAAAATCATGCTGAGGGGACAGCCTGTGAAGACCTCATACCTGGTGGGCCTTTCAACCTGGCCCCAGTACAGGGGAAGAGGCGATGCGAGGGCACTCATCCGGCATGCCTTTGAGGTTATGCGCATGCGTCAGGAGTGGGTGTCCATTTTGCTGCCCTTTCGCTATGATTTCTACAGGAAATACGGATGGGAGATATGTTACCACCACTTGATGTATAGCGGAGATCTGGAGATATTGGGCCCGGCAGGCAAAATCCTGGATGACATAATACCTGCCGAAAAAGAGCAAATACACCTGATGAATATGTGTTACCAAAAATTTATGAAAGCATATAATGGATATGTGGTGAGGAATGAGGATGACTGGGATCGGTTGCTGGATGACCTCCATATCGCCGGTGGCACTGGATACATAGTAATCAAGGATTCTGAGGCGGTAGGTTATGTGCTTTTTGAGATTTCAAACCGCCAATGCAAGGTCCGTGAGCTCATCTATACTACTCCAGAAGCCAAAAGTGCGCTGATGAGGCTCATTGCCAACCATTATTCCCAGGTTGATACCATTGTTTGGAATGCACCGCCTGACGACATCACCTACATGGATATGCCCAATCCGCGGGGTGTGATGTACAAACAGCCTTACGTGATGGGGCGCATTGTGGACGTAAGGCAAGCCTTGAGGATATTGAGGCCTTCAAGGGAGGTTGATTTGAAGATCCAGGTTATAGACCCTGTGCTGGAGTGGAATGAAGGGGTTTTCAACCTTCGCAATGCTGGCGGATTTATGGAAGTGGCTTCATGTAGCGCATTGCCGCAAGTTGTAATCCCCATCACAACGCTTGCCCAGCTGCTTTGGGGCTATATTACGCCAATGCAGGCCCAAAAGCAGGGTAAGCTCGATGTGCGGGACGACAGAGCAATTGATCATTTAGAGAGCATATTCACACCAGCTATCAATTATATAATAGAGGATTATTAGATCTCTTTAGAATTTTAACCTATGTCACAGCAATAAAGTGCTATATACGATTTTTGACTATTGTTTTTTCTTTTTGGCCAAATAGGAATCAAAATTTCATATTGACAACTTTCGAGCGACTTTTTATACTTGAGTTTATACAATAAAGCAAAATCAATTGCTGGGCAGAAAATCTTAAGTGCGAGTTTGCAGGGTGGTAGCAGGAACTTGAAGGTTGTTATGATTTTAGCCGGCTTGACAGGCGGCTTTTTTATTGAGCGAGAAGTGATGCGCCTGACCGAAGCCGCGGTGGCAAGGGTCCTTCGGTCAGGCAGGATGGACAAAAAATTTTTTGTACAGATTGCTGTCAAAAACTTTGTTATTTTACTTGTTTTAACATTGGCGGCTGCCTGGTCAGTGACGCTGCTGTTGTCCCTGAGTGCCGGCATGGTGTTGTACACCTTTTTCTATGTTATCAAGAAAAACCGCCATATTGGGAAGACTATTAAACAGAAGGGAAGCGATGGCGTATGGAAGGAATAGATATAAATCCTAAGACGTGGTTTACCATACCAATAATGGGCGGAATACCTGTGACCGACGCCGTGTGTATATCCTGGATTGTCAGTGCGGGGCTTATAATTTTTGCTTTAGTGGTCAGATTTTATCTTTTACCCCGGTTCCAGGAGGTTCCCAGAGGATTTCAAAACGTTTTGGAGCTGTTTGTGGAATGGGTGTACAGCTTTTCGCGCGATACAGTGCATGAATTCAGCGGAGAGCTGGCGCCTTATATTGGTACACTGGTGCTTTACCTCGGATTTGCAAACACCATTGAGCTTTTAGGATTGAGGCCTCCCACCTCTTACATTGCAACTACCTTTGCGCTGTCCATCATCACCTTTTTCCTGATTAACCTCTATGGCATCAGGAAAAAGGGCTTGTGGGGCAGGCTAAAGGATTATACCAAGCCTGTACCGTTTATCGCTCCCATCAAAGCCCTAACCGATTTGGCGGTGCCTGTATCCCTGGCTTCCCGAATGTTTGGAAACATCCTGGGAGGCCTGGTGGTGATGGAACTGATTTATAAGGTGATACCTGTGGTTGTTCCTTCGTTTTTGTCAATATACTTTACACTGTTTGATGGGTTTATACAGACCTTTATATTCATTACCTTATCGTTAACTTTTATAGGTGAGGCCATAGAATAGCTATAGCATAATGTAAACAGGCATCACGATGTCACAAAAAAGTAAATTGATGTAGTCAATACGGTACATATAATCATTTCAGGAGGTGAACTTAAAATGGGATTAGCTGCTATTGGTGCTGGACTGGCAGTTTTGACTGGTTTGGGTGCAGGTATCGGCATGGGCATTGCTACCGGTAAAGCCGCTGAGGCCACCGGAAGGCAGCCGGAAGCCGTAAACCAGATCAATAGGATCCTGCTTTTGGGCCTGGCTCTTACGGAGTCTATAGCCATATATGGCTTTGTAATCGCGCTGCTCATAATCTTTTTGCGATAAGGCTTTCAGGGAGTAAAGCTTTCATGCGGTAAGCCCTTTATTAAATGATTAACCGGTTAATTGAGGGGTTTAGCTTCGTGAGGATGAAGGCCGTTTGATGCCCGCTTTCTCACGAAATATTCTTTTTTGACGGATAAAAAACAAAAAATTTGAGGAAACGGTGAATTCGACATGAAAGAATACATCTGGACGTTTATCTTTCATATATTTAACGTAATTTTACTTTACTTAATCCTGAAATGGCTGCTTTTCAAGCCGATAAAGAGCTTTCTGGATAGGCGTACCCAGAGATTTGAGGCAAAGATAGAGGAGCTCAAAAAGCGCGAAAGCGAGATTGAGGAGAATAAGCGTTTATCCAGGGAAGAGCTTGAAAAGGTGCGCCAGCAGGTAAAGGCTATCATGGAGCAGGCTGAGCGCACCGCACAGGAGCGCATACGGGAGGCACAGCAGGAGGCGCAGCGCCAGGCAGAGGCCATGTTGGCACAGGCCAGGCGACAGATAGAGCAGGAGCGGGAACAGGCAATCGAGGCGCTCAAAGCTCAGGCTGCCAACCTGGCTGTAGAGCTGGCTTCCAAGGTCCTGCAGAGTCATATAACCCCTGAACAAAACAAAGCCATGATAGAGAAATTCCTGGAGAAGGTGGAAACATGATGACAGCAAACGTTGAAACAGGGACCTTATGGTCTGCTTTTCCACTGGATGAGGCAATCATTGCGCAGATAGAGGAGCGGTTTTCGACTTTTTTGGGTAAAAAAGTAAAGCTTACTTTGAAGGTGGAGCCTGAAATAATAGGCGGGATTATAGTAGCCATTGGCGACAAGATATACGACGGAAGCTTAAAAGGCCAGCTTAATAGGATGAGGGAACACCTGCTGGGGCTTCAAAAAGGGGATATGGTTGACCTGGGGATTGACCTTAAGTCCTCCGGCCAGCTCATCAATATGGAATCTGTTGGCGAGTTCATTCGAGACAGGATTCAGGAATACGAGCAGGAATTTGATGTTGAAAACGTGGGCCGTGTGATACGTTCAGGGGATGGCGTGGTATTAATAAGCGGTTTGAACGATTGTAGGTATGGAGAGCTCTTGAGGTTTGAAGGCGATGTTTTCGGTATCGCCTTTAATCTTGAAGAGGACACCGTGGGTGCAGTGTTGCTTAACAACCAGAATTCGGTAATGGAGGGGACGACGGTTTACAGCACCGGTCGGGTTGTTCAGGTGCCGGTAGGTGAAGGCCTGCTGGGCAGGGTGGTCAATCCTCTGGGACAGCCCCTCGATGGAAAAGGCCCTATTCGCGCTGAAGGCTATAGGGAGATTGAGCAGAAGGCTCCCGGCATATATGAGAGGGATATGGTAAACCAACCTTTGCAGACTGGATTGCTGGCCATAGACTCCATGATACCTATAGGCAGAGGCCAGCGACAGCTGATCATAGGCGATCGCCAGACGGGAAAGACCGCTATTGCCCTGGACACGATAGTCAACCAAAGGGATAAGAATGTAATATGCGTGTATGTAGCCATCGGCCAAAAGGCTTCAACGGTATCCCAGATCATCAACACCTTGAGGGAAATGGGGGCCATGGATTATACCATTGTGGTTTCGGCAACAGCCAGCGATTCGGCTCCAATGCAGTACATTGCCCCTTATGCAGGCTGTGCGATGGCGGAGTACTTCATGTACAAGGGGAAGGACGTGCTCATCGTTTACGACGACTTGTCCAAACATGCCATAGCATACAGGACGCTATCGTTGCTCCTGCGCCGTCCTCCGGGGCGTGAGGCCTACCCTGGAGATATCTTTTACCTGCATTCCCGCCTTCTGGAGCGTTCGGCCAAGCTGAGCAAAGAAAAGGGTGGCGGGTCGTTGACAGCGCTACCGATCATAGAAACCCAGGCTGGCGATATATCAGGCTATATCCCTACCAACGTGATCTCAATAACCGATGGCCAGATTTTTTTGGAAGACGAGCTGTTCTTTGCCGGCATTCGTCCAGCTGTAAATGTTGGGCTGTCAGTTTCAAGGGTAGGAAAGGCGGCCCAGATCAAAGCCATGGCTAAAGTTTCAGGTACTTTGCGGCTGGAGCTTGCGCAGTACCGAGAGCTGCAGGTGTTCTCCCAGTTCAGTTCAGAGCTTGATCCATCCACGCAGGAGCTGCTGGCACAGGGGGAGAGGATCACCGAGATACTCAAGCAGGAGCAGTATCATCCAATGGACGTGGCGCATCAGGTAGTACTTCTGTACGTGGTCACCAAGAAGATGCTGTTGGACGTACCTGTAAGCAGAATTCAGGAGTTCAAACAGCAGTTTATCGAGTATATGGATTGCTATCACAGAAATGTGGTTGAAAATATACGCAAGACCGGCGATATAACTGAAGAGGATATGGCCGAGATAGAGGCTGCTGTGAAGGATTTTAAACAAACTTTTTTGAAGTGAAGATGTGCAGGTGATATCTTTATGTACAGCGTGATTGAAATCAAGCGCAGGATCAGGACCATACGTCAAACGCGCCAGATAACTAAGGCCATGTACCTCATCGCCTCGTCCAAGCTCAGCAGGGCCATGGAAAAATACAGAGCCAATCACGTATACTTCGAAAAGATACGCTCTACTCTAAAGGATATCATAGTCCATAGCCCTGAAATCGACCATCCTTTTTTTGTGCCAAGGGGAAATGAAAGGGCCACCTATCTGGTTATTGCGGGAAATAAAGGGCTGTGCGGGGCTTACAACCACAACGTGCTGCAGACAGCCCTCTCGCATATACAACAGCACAGTGGTGTTGTTGATATATTCGTAGTGGGCCATGTAGCCCGCGATTTTTTCAAGAGAAAAGGCTATAACGTCAATGATGATTTTTTGTACGCAGCAGAAAACCCGAATTTTCACTATTCAAGGGATATGGCCGAGCAGCTGATAGATGCCTATAGCCAAAACAGGATGGATGAGCTGTACATCGTCTACACCCATATGGAATCGACGGTGAAGCAGACCCCGAGGGTTATAAAACTACTGCCGGTTGAACTGTCGGCTTTTTTAGACGTCAGCCTTGATGTAGAGTACCGCGCCGATATACTGTATCACCCTTCGCCCAAAGCTGTGCTGGACCTGCTGATCCCCAAGTATCTGCTTGGGGTGATATACGGGGCGTTGATACAGTCTTTTGCCAGCGAGCAGCAGGCCAGGATGATGGCGATGGATACCGCTACAAAGAATGCCGATGACATGATAGCCAAGCTGCAGATCAAGTATAACCAGGCACGGCAGGCAGTCATCACCAACGAAATTTCCGAAATAATGGGTGGCGTAGCCGCACTTGAAAAGCGGTACTGATGAAGGAGATGAGACATATATGGAATACAAAAACAAGGGAAAAGTAGTGCAAATTGTCGGTCCAGTAATTGATATACAGTTTGAATCTGAAGATGTGCCAGCCATACTCAATGCCGTAAAGATAGTGGACGGTTCAAGGGTGGTATGGGCTGAGGTATCTCAGCATCTGGGGGACCGAAAGGTGCGCTGCATTGCACTTGAGGCCACAGATGGCTTAAAAAGAGGGCTGGAAGCGTATGACACGGGGGCTCCCATTTCCGTACCTGTTGGTAAGGAAGTGTTGGGCCGGGTTTTCAACGTCCTGGGGGAGCCAATCGACGGCAAGGGGCCTGTAAATCCACAGGAAAGGGTTCCTATTCATCGTCCTGCACCGCCCCTTGAACAGCAACGACCAGCCACCGACATATTGGAAACGGGAATCAAGGTTATAGACCTGCTGGCTCCCTATCCCAAAGGGGGCAAGATTGGCCTGTTTGGCGGAGCCGGCGTGGGTAAAACGGTGCTCATCATGGAGCTCATACACAACATCGTCACCCAGCATGGCGGGGTTTCGGTGTTTACAGGGGTGGGTGAGCGTACCCGTGAAGGACATGAGCTGGTGAGTGAGATGACGCAGTCTGGCGTTCTGGAAAGGACGGCTCTGGTTTTTGGCCAAATGGATGAGCCGCCGGGCGCCAGGATGCGGGTAGCGCTCACGGGCCTTACCATTGCGGAGTATTTCAGAGACAGAGAAGGCCAGGATGTACTTCTTTTTATAGACAACATCTTCCGTTTCATTCAGGCAGGGGCCGAGGTGTCCGCCTTGCTGGGTAGAATGCCTTCGGCAGTGGGATATCAGCCCACCCTGGCGGTGGAGGTTGGGGCACTGCAGGAACGCATAACATCCACCAAAAACGGCTCCATCACGTCGGTTCAAGCGGTGTATGTGCCGGCCGATGATCTGACCGATCCGGCACCTGCAACCATATTCGCTCACCTGGATGCCACCACCGTTCTGTCCAGGCAGATTGCCGAGATGGGCATATACCCTGCAATTGACCCCTTGGATTCCAGCTCCAGGATACTCGATCCGAGGATAGTGGGCAAGGAGCATTACCGGGTGGCACGCAAGGCCCAGGAAATTTTGCAGCGGTACAAAGAGCTGCAGGACATAATAGCAATACTCGGCATGGAAGAGCTCAACGAGGAAGACAGGCTGGCTGTTTACAGGGCGCGTAAAATCCAGCGATTCCTGTCACAGCCCTTCCATGTGGCAGCCACCTATACCGGCATTGAAGGCAAATTTGTTCCGCTCAAGGAAACCATTGAGGGCTTCCGGGCTATCGTAGATGGAGAGGTGGACGATATACCCGAAGCTGCATTTTTCATGGTAGGAAACCTGGATGAGGTATTTGAAAAAGCCGAGAGGATGAAGAAAGCGGGTTGATAAAATGGCGGGAGAGTTTTATCTCGAGGTCATAACCCCTGAGAGGACCTTTTTCAGGGGAAACGTGGAGATGGTAATAGTAAACAGCTCGGATGGCGAGCTGGGCATCATGAAAGGGCACGTCCCGATGGTGGCTCTGGTTGCCATTGGGACGCTGAAGATCAAGCAAAACGGCAAATGGCGCGAGGCGGCTATAAACGAAGGGTTTATGGAAGTGCGCCCCGATGAGACCATCATCCTGTCCCATTCGGTGGAATGGCCGGAAGAAATAGACGAAAGGCGCGCCCGGGCCGCTCTTGAGCGAGCTCAGGAGAGGATACGCCTGCGCAGGAGCATGAAGGAGTATTACCAGTCAAAGGCCGCCATGGCTCGAGCCATGGCCAGGCTCAAAGTAAAGAAGCGTTACAACATCGATTAGGCCGCTTGATTGTCCAGGTCAGGGTATAGCCACAAATTCAGGCTGCATGCTGGTGAAAGAGGTGAGCGTGTCAAACCCTGACCTTTTTATTTCCATGAGGGCGGTCTCAAACCTGAATGCCACATGTTCAGGCGCATGGGCATCTGAACCCAGCGTAAGAATCTTGCCGCCCAGCTGCCTGTATCTTGCAATTATATCGGGATGGGGCATAGGGGATCCGGATGCATGGCGGTAGCCAGATGTGTTGACTTCTAATCCTTTGCCTTTGCTGATGAGAGTTTTCAATATTTCATCCACCAGGGGAGCGCACAGGAGATGGTCTGTCTCTTCAACGGGAAATGGGGAGTACCTTTTTATATAATCCAAATGCCCCAAAACGTTGAAGTCATCGTACGACTTAACAAGCTTCAGTATTTCCTCGTAGTATTGCCTGTAGCTCTCCTCTTTTGTCTTCCCTTGGTAAAAGGCTCCCAGATAAGGGTCAACCCCTCCCACTATATGAACCGAGGCTATTACAAAATCAAAGGGGTAGGCTTTTATGATATCGGTACACTCATCGAGGATGTGTGGCTGCAAGCCGATTTCGATTCCCTTTTTTATCACCAGCTGCCCTTTAAACATATCCTGCATTTTTTCTACGTCTTCAAAATACCTGTCAAGCGTCTTGATGTCAAAGGGTGGAATGCTGTTATCCGGCCAATCGATGTCTATGTGGTCAGTGAATGCGATTTCTTGAAGCCCTGCTTCAATGGCATGTAGGCACGCCGCCTCCATAGACATACGGCTGTCCAGCGAATATGTGCTGTGAACATGGTAATCCAACAATTCTTATCCCCGCCTTTAATAAATTGGATTCCATACTATTTTATAGTCGTTGTTGCCGCTCGTCAATAAAAAGCGGATAGACAGCCCGATTGAATATCTCCTTTCTTATACATGACATTTTATCAGAATAATTTCAATATGCATTATCACAGAATAACAACAAAATACAAATTTCATATTTGACATTGCTGTAAAGTCTGTAATATAATATACACAAGTTTAGTACTTTATCAGTTTAATTAATTAAATCACTAAATTGGACGGAGGTTTTTGATGATAGGTAAGCTGAAGTTGAGCCTGCCCGACGGCGTTCAGGATTACCTGCCCGATGAATGCTACAACAAGCGGAGGATAGAAGACAGGATCAGGAAATTTTTTTATTTGAGCGGTTACAATGAAATAGAGACGCCGGTAATTGAATTTTTTGACGTATTCGCCGGGGTAAAGCCTTCTATTGACCAGGAGCAGATGTTCAAATTAATTGACCCGGAGGGCAGGATTCTGGTGCTGCGCCCGGATATCACCATGCCTATTGCCAGGGTTGTGGGAACCAAGATGGCAAATCATCCCCTTCCCCTGCGGTTATTCTATCTGGGAAATGTATATAGATATGGCGAATTTCAAGCCGGCAAACAGCGTGAGGTGGCACAGGCAGGGGTAGAGCTTTTGGGCGTTGGCGGTCCCGAAGCCGATGCAGAGGTCATAGCAATGGCCATACAGCTATTTCTGGATCTGGGTCTTGATGAGTTTCAGATTGATATAGGACAGGTGGAATTTTTTAAGGGCTTGATCGAAGAAGCGGGGATATCCGAGCAGGAGGCAGAAGAAATCCGAACCCTGATTGACCAGAAAAACATGCTGGCCCTTGAGATGCTTCTTAAAAAACTGCCCATTTCGGAACATATTAAGGATACGATGTACCGGTTGCCGCAGCTCTATGGAGACAGCGAAATCTTGAAAGAGGCCATGAAAATTTCTCGCAACCCTAAATGCAGGGCCGCCCTTGAAAACATATATCAAGTGTACGGGATTTTAAAGGACTATGGGTTTGACCGTTACGTCACTTTTGACCTTGGGATGGTTCAAAGCTTCAACTTTTACACCGGCATAATATTTAGGGGAATTACAAGAGAGCTGGGCTATCCGGTGTGCGGCGGCGGCCGGTATGACAGGCTTGTATCCGAGTTTGGACGCGACCTGCCGGCTACAGGGTTTGCAGTGGGAATAAAGCGCCTGCTCATCGCTTTGGAACGCCAGGGAAAACTGGAAGAGATACCGCAGGTAGATGTGCTTGTGGTGGCTAGAGATGGACAAATGGGTAGGGCATATGAATTTATGCAACAGCTTAAAAGCAGAAATAAGAGGGTGGAGATGTTTTTGCCCACCGGTGGCTTCGCAAACCCCCTGGATTATGCCAGAGAGAGGCGTATTCCAAGGGTGGTAGAATTTAAGGAAAAGGAAGGAGTCGTTGAATACGAAGTAGATCTTGAGTAAGATATAGGCTGACATATATACGTTTACACCGAGTGTGTCAGCATTTTGTGGCTATTTTTAGTTGAACTCACTCGTTTTGTGCAATTTAACTTCACAGAAAGGGGAAAGTTTCATTGATAACCATAGCTCTTGCCAAGGGAAGGCTGATGGAAGAGGCCATAGACGTTCTGGAGGCTGCAGGGGTTGGTTGTGGCCAGCTTAAAGAGCCGTCAAGGAAATTGATCTTTTTTACTCCCGACCAGCGGATTCGCATGATACTGGTCAAGCCCAGCGATGTTCCAACGTATGTGGAATACGGCATAGCCGATATAGGAATTGTGGGCAAGGACACGCTGCTGGAGGAAGGGCGTTCTTTGTATGAGATGCTGGATTTAAAGTTCGGCCAGTGCAGGCTGGTGGTAGCCGGTTTCCCTGAAAAGCAGGATACCTGGATCACGCGCTCTCATACCCGTGTGGCTACAAAATACCCCAATATAGCGCGCAACTATTTTTCCCGGAAAGGCAAGGCCGTGGAGATTATAAAGCTGAACGGATCGGTGGAGCTGGGGCCCTTGACGGGATTGTCCGATGTAATTGTGGATATAGTGGAGAGCGGTAGGACCCTTAAAGAGAACGGGCTTGTGATACTGGAAGAGATATGCAGCATAAGCGCCAGGCTGGTGGTCAACCGCGTCAGCCTGAAGATGAAGAACAGGGAGATAAAGGCACTTATCAATAACATTCAAACGGTACTGGAGGAACGGAGAAATGGTGAAGTTAATTGACGGAAGGGGCAAGGATACCGCATGGATATTGAGAAATCTCAATCGCCGCTGGCAGGCATCTTTTGAGAAGGAAAGAAACGCTGTCTTGGAAATACTTTCGGCTGTCCGGCAGCGAGGGGATGAAGCGGTACTTGAATATACCGCTCGATTTGATGGAGTACATTACGCCAGCGCACATGAGATGCTGGTATCCCAGGAGGAAATCCAGGAGGCCTATTCAAAGGTGGATGGCAGTTATATAGATATACTCAAACACGCCCGGGATAATATCTGGAAATTTCACAGCAGACAGCTTGAAAATTCCTGGACAGTATGCGATGAAAGCGGTGTAATCATGGGACAGCGTGTAGTGCCCATGGAGCGGGTTGGAGTCTACGTACCGGGTGGGCGGGCGGCATATCCCTCTTCGGTGCTCATGAATGTCATTCCTGCCAGGGTGGCAGGTGTATCTGATATTATCATGGCCACACCGCCCGGGAAGGACAAAAAGGTAAACCCGTATACCCTGGTGGCGGCCTGCGAGGCGGGGTGCAAAAGGATATTTAAAATAGGGGGGGCGCAGGCCATAGCCGCGCTGGCCTTTGGTACCAAAACCATACCCAGGGTGGACAAGATAGTAGGGCCGGGGAACATCTATGTTGCGCTGGCTAAGAAGGAGGTATACGGCTACGTCGACATCGATATGATAGCCGGCCCCAGCGAGGTGATGGTATTGGCCGATTGTTTGGCCAATCCGGCCTTTGTGGCGGCCGACCTCATGTCGCAGGCCGAACACGACCCCATGGCTTCGGCCATCCTTGTAACCACCTCTATCGAGTTAGCCAGCCGTGTACTTGAGGAACTGCAAAGGCAGGTTGAGGGCTTGTCATCAAAGGACATCATACAGGCTTCTTTGAGGGATTTTGGGGCCCTGATCGTTGTAGATTCTATTGAACAGGCCATAGAGCTGACAAACTCCATTGCACCAGAACACCTGGAGCTGGCCGTACACAACCCCTTTGAGATTTTGGGGGCCGTCAAACATTCGGGTTCTATATTCTTGGGGCACTATACTCCTGAACCGGTGGGGGATTATATGGCAGGACCCAACCACGTGCTCCCTACAGGCGGTACGGCCCGTTTCTTCTCACCCCTGGGAGTATACGATTTTGTAAAGAAATCCAACATAATATTCTATACTGAAAAAGCGTTGAAAGCCGTATCTCACGATGTCATAGAGTTTGCCAACAGGGAAGGTTTAACCGCTCACGCAAATTCCATAAAAGTGAGGTTTAAAGATAATGGCTGAATTTCTCAGAAACGACCTTAAAGCTTTAAAGCCCTACAAGGTTCATAGCGTGCCTTATAAAATAAAACTGGATGCCAATGAAAGCCCCTATGACCTGCCCGATGTCATCAGGCAACAGCTGGCAAAAGAATTGATGGAAGGGTGTGAATTTAACAGATACCCCGATTCCGATGCAACCGCCTTAAGGCAGGCCATTTCTCGATACTGCGGCGTATCGCCCGATGAGGTTATGGTAGGGGCCGGTTCAGATGAGCTGATAAGGGTTATAATAAGCGCTTTTGTGGGAAAGGGGGACGTGGTGCTGTGTCCCAGCCCATCGTTTACAATGTACGGCATATTTACCCGCATAGCCGGTGGCATACCCGTAGAGGTGCCGCTAGACGACAACTTTGACTACGATGTGAGCGCGTTTTATAAGGCGATAGAACAACACAAGCCCAGGCTCGTGTTCATATGTTCTCCCAATAACCCTACTGGCAACGTCATAGATAAAGATGAGCTTATAAAGCTGATCAGGGCTTTTAATGGCGTGGTAGTGGTGGATGAGGCTTACGGCGAATTTTATGGAGACTCGGTTGTGGGCGAAGTCGTAAATCACCCCAACGCACTAGTCCTCAAAACCTTTTCAAAGGCTTTCGGTCTGGCCGGCCTTCGCGTTGGATACCTGATAGGAAACCGAAAGCTGGTTGAAGAGGTATACGCGGTAAAGCCACCCTACAACCTGAACAGCTTCTCACAGAGGGCGGCACAGCTGGTGCTTGAAAACATCGACATTTTTGGCAGCAGGATTGCCACCATAGTAGACGAAAGGGAACGACTGTATGATAAATTACGTGGCGTAAAGGGAGTCGAGGTTTATCCATCAAAAGCCAATTTTCTGCTTATAAAGGTTCCCGATGCCGAAATGGTCTATAAAAAGCTGATAGGGGAAGGTATACTGGTTCGCAATTTTCCCAATGACCCCAGGCTCAAAAATCATCTGCGCGTCACGGTAGGTACAAGGCAGGATAATGAGGCCTTTTTAGAAACGCTAAGACGCATACTGGAGGGTTAAAGTATGAATCAAAGGACAGGCAGGGCAGAAAGGCGTTCCAATGAAACAAACGTAAAGGTGGAGATAAACCTGGAAGGGCAGGGACAGGCTCGGATAGATACCGGTATCGGATTTTTTGACCACATGCTCACCATCCTGGCAGGGCACAGCGGCTTTGACCTTACTGTGGAATGCAGTGGCGACTTAAATGTGGACGGCCATCACACAGTGGAGGATGTGGGCATCGTCTTGGGCAGGGCTTTTGCACAGGCGCTGGGAGATAAAAGTGGAATATCCCGTTACGGGACGTCTTTTGTGCCCATGGACGAGTCGCTGGCCATGGTAAGCCTGGACATAAGCGGACGGCCTTATCTGCATTACGAGATGCCGCCGCTTGCTCCCATGGTGGGAAATTTTGATACCCAGCTTGCCGAGGAGTTTTTCAGGGCTTTCTCCAATCAATGCGGAGTCACACTGCATGTAAGGGTTCTATACGGCAAAAACGCCCATCACATGCTGGAGGCCGCGTTTAAGGCCTTCGCGCGGGCTTTGAGGCAGGCTGTGGCTTTGGAAAAAAACGCGGATAAAATTCCTTCCACCAAGGGGATTATTGACTGATAAGAGCTTCGAATACGATGAAAGCAATTTTGATTTTAAGACTGGTATGCACAGGGTGTTGGCTTATGTCTTGAGCATGCTGTGGAGACAAATACATGTAAATTTGAAAAACTGGGGGTAATTTTAGGATATGATAATTTATCCAGCAATAGATATAAAGGGCGGGAAATGCGTTCGACTTATACAGGGCAGAGCAGAGCACCAGACGGTTTACAGCGATGATCCAGTAGAAGTGGCACAGCAATGGAAAGCCAAAGGCGCGCGATTCCTCCATGTGGTGGACCTAGACGGGGCTTTCCAGGGGCATTCGCAGAATGAAAGCATTATAAAGGAAATCGTAAAAAGAGCGAATATACCGGTTCAGATAGGCGGCGGGATACGCTCCATGGAAAGGATAGCCTACCTTTTGGAGGAGGTTGGCGTGGCCAGGGTTATACTGGGTACGGCGGCAGTGGAAGACCCTGTGTTGCTTGAGCAGGCCGTAAGCCGTTTTGGAGCATCAATAGCTGTCGGAATAGATGCCAGAAACAACAGGGTGGCCACCAGGGGCTGGGTAGAGGAGTGCGATATAACGCCGGTTGAGCTGGGCAAAAGGGTGAAGGAGATGGGAGTGGAGACGGTGATTTACACCGATATACTGCGCGACGGCATGCTGGAGGGGCCAAACATACCATCTACCAGGGAGATGATAGAAAAGACAGGCCTCAATATAATAGCCTCGGGTGGGGTAAGCTCTCTCGAACACATAGCCCAGCTTAAGTCTGTAGGAGTGGCTGGCGTCATCATAGGTAAAGCACTGTACAGCGGCAAGATAGATCTAAAGCAAGCCTTAAAGCTGGAGGAGAGATAGAGGATGGAAGCGATAAGGGTTGGTAATTTTATGGAGGAGTTTTCGGCTGTGTTGATAGATCAAGTTAGGTTTAACAGTGATGGTTTGGTCCCCGCCATAATTCAGGATGAGAATACGGGAGAAGTGCTGATGCTGGGCTATATGAACCGCCAGGCTTTGAAAAAAAGCCTTGAAACCGGAATAACCCATTTCTGGAGCAGAACCCGCAGAAGGATATGGATGAAGGGTGAAACTTCGGGCCACATCCAGAAGATAAAGGAGGTATTCATCGACTGCGACGGAGATGCTTTGCTGTTTAAGGTGGAGCAGGTTAAGGCCGCCTGCCATGCCGGTTATAAATCCTGTTTTTACCGTGCTGCCGATAAAGCCAACGGTACATGGATCGTAAAGGGGGAGAGAGTGTTTATCCCTGAGGAGGTGTACGCTGATGTGAAAAAAAATGACGAATATAAAACGGATGGCATAGCCGGGCAGTCTACTACAGAGACGTATGAGAAATCATCCGAAGAGCAAAACCGTGCAAATGAAAAAGCGTCGATACTGCAGGAGCTGTATGACGTCATAGTGGACAGAAAACTGCATCCCAGGGAAGGGTCTTATACATGCTATCTGTTTGAGAAGGGCATCGATAAGATTTTAAAAAAGGTGGGAGAAGAATCATCCGAGGTGATCATTGCAGCAAAAAACAGGGTGAAATCTGAAGTTGTATACGAAGTGAGTGACCTCCTGTACCACCTGCTAGTTGTGCTGGTTGAACAGGGTATATCCCTCGATGAGGTATATGATGAATTGAAAAGGCGAAGATAGAATGCAGGATATTGATAAAGATAATGCAAGATTTTGCGAGAAATATAAAGATAATCGTGATAAATCCACTGCGGTTGTTTTTGACTTATAATTGTGACTACTATATACTAATAATAGTCAGCGGGCCGTTACACCAGGATGATGGCTGGAAGGGGCGGATAAAGCACTTGCGCTGTTTATGCTGATAGCGACGGATGAATAGGCTGCTTGAGGAGAGCGACAGGCCTCGGTAGCTCAGTTGGTAGAGCAGCGGACTGAAAATCCGCGTGTCGGTGGTTCGATTCCGCCCCGAGGCACCACGATTATCTCGATTCAACAGATTAAAATGCGAGAGGCAAACAGAGGTTTCTGTGTGCGAAAAATTTTAAAAAATAAGCAGCGCGCTTAAAAGGACGGGAGAGAAACCAACAAGGTTTTTAAAGTGAGTTAAAAACATAAAAAAGAATAGTATGCGGGAATAGCTCAGTGGTAGAGCGTCGCCTTGCCAAGGCGAATGCCGCGGGTTCGAATCCCGTTTCCCGCTCCAACATGGCGCCGTAGCCAAGTGGTAAGGCAGAGGTCTGCAAAACCTCGATTCCCCAGTTCGAATCTGGGCGGCGCCTCCAATTTTTGCCGGAGTGGCGGAACTGGCAGACGCACAGGACTTAAAATCCTGGGGTTTGAATAAAACCGTGCCGGTTCGAGTCCGGCCTCCGGCACCAAAAATCAAGGGTTCCAGGGTTTTGAAAATCCTGGAATTTTTCATAAATGGGTGTTAGTAATGCAAAAGTAATGCAATGAAATAAAAAATGGAGTAAGCTGATTTTTGGATAAATCTAGCAAGTGGTGAGCTATCCCAAAAAACGAGCATTGTTTTTAGGTGGTATGGCTGGAAATGCATTCGTTTGTAAGCTTTGTGAGCTATCCACCAGTTTATGGTTGTTCAATTCACTCCACCGTCTCAAAGGGTGGTGAGGAATAACTGTTATCCTCCTTAAAAACATGGGATAGGTGGAGGATAAAGGGCAAAATTTACACAAAAGTGGAGAATGAATAGAAAGCATTGATACAACTGCTCTAGCCAGCAATTGAGCTTTAAAAGTGGAGAATGGAATAGTGTTTCTATTTTGGCTTTGATGGGCGGAATTGTAGTCCGCTCACCGCTTTACGGCAAGATGGGTAAACGTGGCAAATAAACGGTATCCCCAAAATGCAACGTGTTTTTGCTGTGGTGTGGCTGAAATGCTGTTGTATCAAGGCTTTTTGCGTCTTCCACCGCTAATTTGTGTTTGTTGTCCACCACAACGATTTAACGGTATGTTTCCCCTCTCAAAGAAGGGGGCATTATAGGTGGGATAAGTGGTTTTAAGTGGGTGATATGCTTTACAAAGAAGTAAGTAAAAAAGCGTCCAAAGCGTCCAATGAGCGAAAAATAAGCAGGGTTTTGTCCCTGCTTATTGATAGACGTGGTGTGTTTATTTGTTGCCTTGCTTATGTGCAAGGTCTTTTTCTTTGCTTAAAAGGCCGTTTAAGCTCTCTACCGCTAACTTCTGCATTTCAAGGGTTACGTGGCTATATAGGTCAAGGGTTATTGTTATGCTACTGTGGCCCAATAATTCCTGCACAATTTTAGCTGGCACTCCTCTTTTAAGAAGTAGAGTGGCATAGGTATGTCTTAAATCGTGTAGTCGTATATCTGTGGGTAGGCCTGCCTTCTTGAGCAACCGCTTAAAATGCCTGGTGAAATTCCGTGGGTCAAGTGGTGTACCTTTTTCCGTGCAAAATACAAGGTTGTGGTCTTGATAAGCTTCGCCTAATAATAGCTTTTCCTGGGCCTGTCGCTTTCTGTGGGTCTTAAGCTCCCTGATAGTATCCTCTGGCAACACAACCGTTCTTTTACCGCTTTTTGTTTTTGTGGTTTCCTCAAGTATCAAGCCTTTCTTTTTTAAGGGTACCAATTGACGCTTAACTACAATAATTCCTTGCTCCAAATCTACACAATCCCAACATAGGCCCAACAATTCACCTCGCCTTAAGCCTGTGGTAGCCGCCACAACATAGGCAGCATACAGTCTATCATCCTTGGCTACGTCAAGGAATTTCATCAGCTCATCTTCCGATAAGGGCCTCATCTGCTTGTTCTTTATTGCTGGTGGGCTGGTGGCCTCTGCTGGGTTTCTGGGCAATAAGCCTTCTTTTACCGCCTGCTTTAGGGCCTGATGGATAATGGTGTGGCAATAGTGTACTCGCCTTGTCGATAGACCGCTTTCAAGCCTATCATTATAAAAAGCCTGTAACATATGAGGTTGTAACTTTGCAAGGGGAATGTTGCCTAAAGCTGGCTTAATATGCGTATTGATGATTACCTCATAGCTTTCGTATGTGGTGGGTTTTATTTGGCTTTTTTTGTATTCTACAAGCCATTTATCCAGCCACTCACCAAATGTTATCTTTGATGGTTCGATAAAAGTACCTGTGTTCAACTCCTGTATAACTTCAGCCAGCTTATTAGCAACTTCCTGCCTTGTTTTACCATAAAAAGATTTTCGCTTAGGTTTCCCTGTTTTAGGATCGTAACCAACGATTATTTGTGCTGTCCATAAACCATCTGGCCGTTTGTATATCGTTCCTTCGCCATGTCCTCTTTTAGGCATGTAAAATTTCACTCCTTTCTAAATCGGTTATTCCGCAATGTTTCTCACTTATTACGCAAGATTTTATACTCCACTAATTCCTCATTAACACCTAATGTGCTGGCAATATAGTTTATGGGTTGGTAACGCAGGTCCTTGATGTCATAATCATCGATCAAGAGCTCTGCCGCAAACTTATTTGCTTCGTGTTCATATGGGCCTATGGGAAACAGCGTATATTCCCTGATAAAATAAATCGGTTCTGACGAATGCAGGACGGCATGTCCAAGTTCATGGGCTAATACGATGCGCTGGCTGTATTCGTCAAGGGTGCTGTTCACTACTATGAATTTGTTTCTTATGGTCTTTATGTAGTACCCCTTTGTGTGGGGCGAGTATTCCTTATGTACGACGTGAATGCTGAGGTATCGTGCTAATCTGAGCGGGTCTCTTGTCTCGTATTTTTGGACGAGGTGCTTCACTCTGGCATGAATATTTTTCCTCATGTGAAGCACCTCCTTTATTCGGTTTTTGTCTTTTTCTTTTTGGCGTATTTTTTCTTGTTCATCTCCTTTGCCTTCCAGAAGAGCTCGGATATATCTCGAAAGAGTTTTTCTTTGTCTTCTTCGGCGACTTCATCGTTCATGAAGAAGATGCCGGCCTGCTTGATAAAGTCTTCATACTGCATTAGGTCACGTTTGGTCACTTTATGTTTTTGGGTGTATTCCTCGGGGATGTAGGGGTTGCGGATATCAGTGCGACCTAGAAGATAATCCACACTGCAATTAAAAAATTCTGCTAGTTTAATTTTAATTTCGTCACTGGGAACACGTTGATTAGTTTCATATTGAGACAAAGTCGTATTGCTTATGTTTAATAATTTGGCAAGTTCAATTTGACTAAGCCCTTTTTCTTCTCTTAACTCTTTTATTCTTTTACCCAGAGAGGACATATCATCACCTCCACTTTCTCTATTTGAGAATATTTTATATCAACTTTTGCATTTTGAAAACAAACTTTCACAAAAAGAAAAATTACCTATTGACTTTTGCTAACTGTGGATTTATAATTAAATCAGAAATTCACAGATAGCAAAACATGAAAGAGGTGAGGGGCGTCCGAAATGACTAATTTGGCAAAGCTGAGAATAAGCAAAGGGAAAACCCAAGAACAGATGGCCAAATTATTAGGGATAGGAGTTTCAACGTATAATCAGTATGAGAATGCTCAAAGAAGCATTCCTTATGATGTAGCAAAAAAAGTAGCAGAATTGCTAGAAGTGAAAATTGAAGAAATTTTTTTGCCCACCAGATTCACAGTGAGCAAAACATCAAACCAAACCGAGACTGCGTAAGCACAAACGCAATTGCACCTTGACAGCTGAATAGAGAGCCTGTGAGTACCGCTGAATAGGCGACGACCCGGTAATACCGGCGAGCCCGAAGAGCGAGAAAGCAGGGATAAAACCAAAAGGGAAGGAGGTGAAAAGATGAAATATGAAGATTTGCCTGATGTGCTAACTATACCGGAAATGGCCAAATTCCTGCAAATAGGCATCACCAAAGCATACGAGATGAGCCACTGGAGGGGATTCCCGGCAGTACGAATAGGGCGAGCAATCCGGGTACCCAAGAAAGCATTGCTGGAGTGGTTAGAACAACAGCATCAGCAGGAACAAGAGCCGAAGCTAACTGCAATTAGGGGGAGGTGAAAAAGAAAAAGCCGTTATCTAACGGCACAAATGAAAGATATCACCACCCTCATTATACCACAAGGTGTAATGAGGGGCAATAAGGGGGAGCGAGAATGTTGTACAAAGTTGTTTCGCACATGCTTGAGCAGGAGGCTGTTGTGGAAGCACAAAACTCAACGCAGGCTAAGAGAAAGGCTTGTAGGTTGTGGGGCGTTAGTCCCAGCGACGAATGGCATGGCATATCCACGATGCAGGCCAGAAAGTTAACAGAGAAAGAAAGACAAGAAGAGTTGAGAAAGTGGGGGATTGAGGATGCGAGTATTTAAGTGTGGCTGCTGTGGCTATAAAGCACCGGAATATATGTTTGCATACGGACGAGGGCGGGAGTACGGTGAGCATCCGGAACACCGCTACTGCCCTCAGTGTCATCAATCAATTGATTGGTACGGATACGGGATATTTTGGGTAAGTGAACAGGCATCTTAAGGGGATGAAATACAAATGAGAAAATGGATCGGGAAATATGGAATGTATATCGTAGCAATTGCTGCTGGTGCGGTACTGACACCAGCGGCGATCCGCACAGCAACACTGCAGAGAGGGTATAAGGCAATAGGTGGGGAGTATTTGATTATACTTCTCGCAATATTGATAGTGTTCTTTGTGCAAGAAGTAAAACAAATGTTGAGGGAACTCAAAAAGATTATGGAGGTGTAGTAAATGACAAAAGAGTTAGTTCGATATGAACAGGAAGGTAAGGAAATAATTCATGTGGTGCCGGAGTTTGCTATATCACTGCAGGAAGCAAAAAGAAGAATTGAAATGCTGCAGCAGTTTGTTAAGGAACTCATGGTTGAAGGGGAAGATTATGGCAGGATAGAAGGCATACCTAAACCTACGCTGCTTAAACCCGGAGCGGAAAAGCTGTGCGATGTTTACGGGTTTGCTAAATATGTGGAAGTAACAAACAGGATAGAGGACTGGGATGGAGGATTTTTCCATTATGAGGTGAAGGTAACCCTTAAAAACAAGCGTACAGGTCATATAGAAGCTGAAGGTATCGGTAGCTGCAACAGTAGGGAAAAGAAATACATTAACCAGGATCCATACAGTATAGTGAATACACTTCTAAAAATGGCCAAGAAAAGGGCTTTAATAGATGCAGTCCTTTCAGCTACCAGGTCCAGCGGTATATTTACACAAGATGTAGAAGATCTTCCAGGCGTCGAAGAAGAAAACGGTCAAAAAGTCATAAAGAAAATGGTATCCAGGAAGCAAAAGAATTACATCTATAAATTGAAAGAGGACCTCGGTATATCAGGTGAGGAATTTAATGCACTTTTAAGTAAAGCCGGGTTTAAGTCTGTAGATCACCTGCCCAGCGATAGGGCAAGCAATCTCATTAGATACTTAGAGAATATGTTAAATGAAAAATATAATGCAAATTCTAATGATGAGGCTGCTGCTGAGGATGCAGAAGATGTTCCGCCGCCGTGGGAAGAAAATAAGGGCGATAACTGAACTATCGCCCTTATACCCACAAAAAGCCTAAAAAGGGGGGCAATGAATGAACTATATCCAGGAGATAAGGGCTTTTTATGATTGGCTGCTTACAAATCCCATTCCTGCAGACGCACAAGCACTCTGGCACGCGCTTATGCACATCAACAACAAGTGTGGGTGGCAGGAGAGATTTACGGTGGCCAACACAACGCTCTTATCCATGCTCGGATTCTCCAGACCTCAATTAGACAGGATGAGAAACCTGCTAATTCAGGTAGGACGAATCGAGTATGAGAAGAGAAAAGGCAGACAGGCTGGTATATATCGGATTATCCCTTTTGTATCTCATAATGTTATGCAAAGAAAATTTGTAACACATAATGAGACACAAACAGAAACACAACCTTTTGTGGCACATTATGAGACACAACCAGAGATACAAGTAGAGATACAACCAGAGACACAACCTGAGACACAAAGCGGACACAACCAGAGCACATTAAATAAACTAAACATAAACAAAACAGATTTATTAAATAAAGACGACGACGTCATTAATAATAAAAACTTTGTAGCACATTATGAGACACAACCTGATATACAACCTGATACACAATTAGAGGCACAAAACAATGAAGACCCTCTTGTATTTTACCAACACAATATAGGTCCTTTACTGCCAAGCATTGTGGATCTTGTTAACGAGTACCGCAAGGAGCTTCCGGATGAGCTCATCACCGAAGCGTTCAAGCTCGCTGTAAAGAACAACGTTCGCTCGATGCGGTATGCGGAAAAAATCATGCTTTCATGGTTAGATAAAGGCATCCGCACAACGGAGGATTATAAGCGGCATGAGGCAGAATGGAAGCACAGGAAGGCTGCGGAGGCGGGCAGAGAAGAAGATCCGACCAAGCGGCAGTATACACAGGCGGAAATAGAAGCTGCTGCAAGGTATATCAAGCGGGCAATAAGCCGGTATGAAGGTAGTAATGTGCTTGAATTCATTTATTCACTGGGCTATCCGCAGGAGGTGGCGGATGGCGCTGTGAAATTACTGTGTGAAAGGAAGGAGCTGGTTGTATGAACGAAGCAGCTCAAAATCGCAATTATGATGAGGAAAAGTGTATTGTTTGCGGTCATACGGTCCGCTTTTACAAAAATGAGTACAAGAAGCCGTGTAATTACTGCGGTACTTGGGTGTTCGAGAAAAGGAAGCAGGTCTCGCTGCAAGAGCAGGACAAAAACAAGGAGCCCAAATGCTGGATCTGCATGGATAAGGGGATTGTAGAGTACCCGGTCCAGCAGGGCATGGGTGTGTATACCTATGTGGCAAGGTGTATATGTCCTGAAGGGTTGAAATGGCCAGCAACTATCCCGTTGCTGGGTCAATGTAAGCACGCAACAAGGCCCGAGTTTATAGAGTTGCGGAATAGAGAACTTCTGGGCATGGTGTGGAAAGACAAATAAGAGGAGGGGAAGAAATATGGCCAGGTGTAAGGGGTGCGGAGCGGAGATTATTTTTATAAAAACTAGCAGTGGGAAGAGCATGCCATGCGATGCAAGGCCGATAATTTACTGGGAAAACCGAAAGGGCAAAGGCAAGATTGTCACGCCAAACGGTGAGGTTTTATCTTGCGATTTTACGGGAGAAGCAGATAAAGCTACCGGGCTGGGGTATATACCACACTGGGCAACATGCCCAAAGGCTGAGAATTTTAAACAAACAGGGAGTAAGGGGGAGAATCTATGTTAGTCGTCTTTATAGCTGGTTTTATTCTTGGTGGCATTGCAGGGATAACAGTAATGTCAATCATGCACATGGCCAAATATGTGGAAATTAGTGACAGTGAGTGGGACATGTGGCAAGAACATTTAAACAAGGGCAAGAAAGACAAAGAGGGGGATTTGTATGCAAATAACAGAGGTACTGATGAATAAAATGTTGTTTAAACCAGGCGAGCATATTAAAGTTACGGCTCCACAAATACGAAAGGGAGATTTAAAGGACAGGAAAATTATTGGACGTATAACTGGGATTTTTGAATACTTTATTGTGGTTGATACAGGGAGATATAAAGAGGCCTTCAGTTACGTTGATATGATGATAGGCGAAGTTAAGATTTTAAGATAATAAGCATGGAGAGCTATAAAGGGGAATTGAAGATGGACAGGAAGAGCATCAGAAAGGGTAAGGCAGGAGAAAACGAAGTTGTTAAGTTGCTTCTGAAATACGGAATACAGGCGGAACGTGTACCGCTAAGCGGGGCGCTTAAATCCAGTAAGTATGCTGGAGATGTGGTATTGGCATTGGCAAATGATAAACGAATCGAGGTTAAAAGGCGGAAGACAGGCTTGAAAACAATCCAAAAATGGCTTAATCAGGATGAACATGTGAATTACATCTTTTTCAGGGAGGATGGAAATCGAGAAAACTGGATAGTTATAATGCGCTTCTCAGAGTTCGTGGAGCTTGTTCAGACGGGAGAGGGAGAGGATGGTTACAGTCAGGGCAGATAGGGAGGGGACGAATTGAGCAGTTTAAACAGAAAAATCTATAGAGCAATTGAAAAGGTCTTATATCATTATTTCGAAATAAAACATAAGTTGGCCGAGAAAGAAGAAGAGATAATGAATGCTCGGAAAAACGAGCTGAAAGTTAATGTACGCAGCAATGGCTATTATTCAGACCCTACTGCTTTAACCGCTATTAAGCTGTGCGATAATGAGCTTGAAATAATGCGCAAATGGATACAGATAATAGATATTACAAGAGATAGATACAAAAATACTGACAAAGGCAGACTACTTGAAATGCGATATTTTGAAGAGTTAGCACCAGATCATATATGTGAAAGGCTTTATATTGAGCGTAGGACTTTTTATTACTGGAAAGAGGAAATTGTAATATATGTTTCGAACTTGGCTGCAAAATATGGATTATATGATCCTGTTGCAAATACTATTGAGATGCCGGATATATTTTGATCAAAAGTGCAGCACAATTTTGGTTTGTATTTATGTTACAATGGTAGTGTGGCATTGTGTATTTTCCCCTTTCTCACAGCCCGGTTGCCCCCGCCGGGCTGTGTTGTCGAAAGGTGTCGAAGGATTGTTGGAGGATTTGTGGAATATTTGGAGAAATATTTATAAAAAGGAAGGGGGTATGATAAATGTATACTTATCCTAAAGCATCTACTTGTTCTAAATGCGGCAATTGTCTTTTTGAGGTAACAGAGCAGAAGCCCAATAACTCAAATTATAAACTGTTATTTGTGCAATGTTCATCATGTGGAAGTGTTGTTGGAGTAATGGATTATTATAATATTGGAGCAAGAACCTTTGAACTAGAAAAGAAACTTGACAAAATAATTAAAAATCAAGAATATCTTATCGATAGTATAACGCAGATAGAGAAAATTTTGAAAAACATATGAGAAACTAAGAGCCTCCACAGGCTCTTTTTTCATGTGCGCCCGGCATGGGCGATAACTAGGCGGTGAAAGTCCGCTGTGGGCTTGGTAGTGGGAACCACTAGCTGAACCGCAAGGGTGTCCATCGTGAGGTGGAATCTGAAGGAAGCGGTAGGCAAAATCTCGGTCTGAGGGATACGAACCAGATAAGAGGCTGACTTGGGGCGGACGAGTTTGCATGACAAAACGAAGTCCAACACTACCCGAACCCCATACAGTAAATCTGGCAGATATACGAGATGAAGGTTATCGTTCTTACCCGGGGAGGTCTCAAGGATACGTCATGAAGAACTTTGAAATGACAACCCATGCAGAGATGTATGGCTGAACCTGGAGAAGTCAGCAGAGGCCATAGTACTTATCCAAAATGAAGGATAAGGAAGGGCTGAACGTTAGGAGGTTTTGGAAATCTAATGTACTCGAATGATATGCGAAGATTGCAGACAACCTTGAAAGGGGGCTATCCACTGGGAGAAGAAATGGAATTTCAGATGACAGTGGAAGCGCATAGTATATCGACGGCGTCAGGAGATGGAAGAAACGATGTATGAAGATATGAAGTAGTACATCAATCCTAACGAACCGCCGTATACCGAACGGTACGTACGGTGGTGTGAGAGGACGGTAGGTGAAATAATCACCTACCTCCTACTCGATGTCTAAAAATTAGGGTGGTGAAGTGAATGGAAATATGTAGGATTGAGATTAATAAGCTGGAACCAGCATATTATAACCCACGTAAAGACCTGAAACCTGGCGATGCAGAATATGAAAAATTAAAACGTTCGATTTTGGAATTTGACCTTGTTGAACCTTTAGTGTGGAATAAGCGAACTGGCAGATTAATAAATGGGCATCAACGTGGACGATCCTCGATGATGCAGGGTCCTTCTTCGTGAATATAAAAGAGCATGTGGAAAATGGACAGAGAAGTTTATACGTGATGAAGCTCGTCATTGCAATGGTGGAGAAATACGGGTGGCGTTTCGTTGATGAGTTTATTTGGACAAAACCGGGGTTGCCCGGTGGGTGGAAAAACCGGCTCAAAAATGATTTCGAGCCGGTTTTCTGGTTTGCAAAAACAGATAATGTGGAATTTGTCGAACGGCAGATCGAGGAAGGCGAAGGAGAAGACGAAACCGAAAATCTCGTGGACGAATATGGCCGGGTCTTTCATTTCTCAAAGCAGCAAAAGATCAGGTTTTATCCCAAGAGTGTAGGTAAGCGATCAACACGAGTGAGGGCTTCAACTCCGTTGAACAAGAGCAAAACGAATACAGGCAATATCGGTATTTCGGGGCCGTACATCAAAGGCATAGCACGGCCTGGAAATCTTATTCGTCTTCAAGGCAATACGGAAACATGGGATCATCCGGCAATGTACCCTGTAGGTTTGCCGGAGTTTTTTATAAAGCTCACGACGTTGCGAGAAGATCGAGTGTTTGATCCGTTTATGGGCGCCGGGTCCACTCTCATAGCGGCAGAAAAGACAAAAAGAGTGTGCTACGGCACGGAACTGCAACCTAAATACGTTGATATTATTCTGGCAAGATGGGAGAAGTTTACGGGCCAGAAAGCCGTTAAAGTGTGGTGATGAAAATGGGTAGGCCGTCGAAATTGACGCCTGAAGTACAAGAGAAAATCTGTAATGCCATTCGGGCTGGGAACTACTACGAAGCGGCCTGTGCCTATGCTGGAATTGATTACTCTACCTTCAGGCGGTGGATGGTCCAAGGAGAAAAGGCAAAAAGTGGAAAATATCGAGAGTTTTACGAGGCCGTAAAAAAGGCGGAATACGAGGCGGAAATTCGGCTGGTGGCTATGTGGCAGAAGCACATGCCGGACAACTGGCAGGCCATCGCAACCTTCCTTGAACGGCGGTACCCGGAACGGTGGGCACGGCGGCTTGACGTCAAACAGGAGGTGCAGGGGCAGGTGAAAATAGAACATGACATCGCACGGAAAATCGTCGAGGATCCAGAAGCATCGGAACTTGCCTTCAAACTTTTTGAGCGAGTTGTACAAAACGAATCCGGCGGCGATGGCTTACTACCTGACGAAAGGGAAATGGGAACCAGCTAAACACCTGCTCTATATCTCAAAGCAGCTGGTACGACTGGTAAGGGGTGAAATCAAACGGCTTATTATTACGCTTCCACCGCGGCACGGCAAATCAATGCTCGTGTCGCAATTTTTCCCGGCATGGTATATCGGTTTGTATCCGTATAAAAGGATCCTACTGACGAGTTACGAAGCAGATTTTGCTGCAAGCTGGGGACGAAAGGTCAGGGACCTGCTAGAAGTGTATGGACAGGAGTTGTTTGGAATAAGGATTCGGGAAGACAGCAGTGCGGCATACCGCTGGGAAATAGAAGGTCATGGTGGCGGAATGTTTACCGCAGGTGCGGGAGGTCCTATCACCGGTAAGGGTGGGGATCTCATAATTGTTGATGACCCGTTCAAAAACGCAGAGGAGGCCAATTCCAAGAGGATAAGGGATAAGGTATGGGACTGGTTTCAGTCAACACTTTACACGCGTCTGGAACCGGACGGAATAATGATAATCATCCAAACACGCTGGCATCATGATGATCTTGTGGGTAGAGTATTAAGTTCGAGCGAAGGCGAACAATGGACGGCAATCAACTTTCCGGCCATAGCAGAGGAGGATGATGTGCTGGGGAGAAAGGCCGGAGAACCACTGTGGCCGGAGAGATTCGATATAGAGACATTGGAGCGGATTAAGAAAACGATAGGAAGCTATTGGTGGAACGCTCTTTATCAGCAGAGACCTTCACCGGAGGAAGGTGCAATATTCAAGAGAGCGTGGTGGCAATTCTACAAGGTCATGCCGGACAGATTCGACGAGCTCATACAAAGTTGGGATATGAGCTTCAAGGAAACAGCAAGCGGTAGCTATGTGGTCGGGCAGGTCTGGGGAAGGATAGGGGCAAACAAATATCTGCTCGACCAGGTAAGAGACAGAATGGATTTCCCGACCACGCTCCAAGCGGTCAGGGCACTCACTGCAAAGTGGCCGCAGGCGCACAAAAAGCTTGTGGAGGAAAAGGCGAATGGCCCGGCGGTTATAGCGACGCTGAAAAAGGAGATCAGCGGGCTTGTGGCTGTTAATCCAGAGGGTTCCAAGGAGGCTAGAGCTCATGCGGTGGCTCCACAAGTAGAAGCGGGGAATGTGTTCTTACCGGATCCAACTATTGCGCCATGGGTCCACGACTTTATCGAGGAATGCTGTGCTTTTCCGACAGGAGCAAATGACGACCAGGTGGACGCAATGACGCAGGCCCTTATCGAGCTGGGCAAATACGTTCCAGTGGATGAGGAGATTAAGCAAATACTCAGGAGGGCAAGTTTCTATGGCTAAAAAACAGGGCTTTTTCCAAAAACAGATAGCAAAAATAGTGGGCGAAATATCAGTCTTGAGAACGATATCTAACCTGCTGGTGACAGGTCCTTTGACCACACAGTACAGGCTGGATTCAAGCAGGGTCGATTATAGGCTCGCACGGGCTTTGTATTACAACACGGATGACAGATACAAGCTGGGTGCTTCATTTGCAAGGCCGGTCATAAACACAACGGCTGGATTCATGGGTGTGCCGCATTTCAGCCACGGAGATCCGGAGACAAACATGGAGCTTGAAATCACATTTGATAAATGGAGCAGCAAGATGATCCGTATAAACAGGAACACGTTGCGTGACGGGGATGTGTTTGCCAGGATAGTGCGGACAAATGGCCGGTTTGATACGCAGGAAGTGTTTGACATGCAGCTTGTTCCACCCGAATGGGTCACGCCGATTCCGGATCCGCTAAACGGGGGATACATGGAAGTTATAATTAAAACGCCGATGGAGGACCGTGACAGGGATGGGAGCTTAAGGCATAGTTACTCGGTCGTAGAGGTAATTACACCAACAGCCCGGGAGATAACAATTGAAGGGAGCGCTCCATTTGACATAAAAGAGAAACTGCAAGGGACATACGAAAACCCGTGGGGATTTATACCGATTGTCCACTTTAAAAACGAGGCAGAGGATTACCAATTGTTTGGGTCCTCCGATTTAGAGCCGATTGAGCCGTTTATGAAGGCGTACCATGATGTAATGCTGTTTTCTGTTCAGGGTGCCAAGCTGTTCTCCAGACCCAAGGTAAAGATGAAACTCCAGGATGTACAGAAGTTTATCGAGGACAACTTTTCAAGGGAGGAAATCGAGAGAGGAAAAATCAAATTCGACAATAAGGAAATCTTTTTTATGCAGCAGGGGGATGACATAGAGTTTATAACCGCAGACCAGGGGCTTGAAGGTATCACGACACTGCTCAAATTCCTCTTTTTCAATATCGTTGATGCGAGTGAGACGCCGGAATTTGCTTTCGGGACAGCGGTTCAATCTTCAAAGGCGTCGGTGTCGGAACAGATGGTGCCGCTGGTCCGGAAGATTCGCAGGAAAAGAGCTATGTTCGAGGAACCGTATATTGAGCTAGCGTCGATGTACCTGGCAATGTGGTCTAAAGTAGAAAGGCGGAAGCTGGACACTTACGCCGTAACTGTTGATTGGGATGAGATAACACCGAGAGATGAGCAAGGTATAGCGCAGACGATAAAGACGCTTGTGGATGGCCTGGTAACGGCCGTGGAATCGGGTCTTATTTCGATTGAGTCGGCTGCCGATTTTTTGAGGGAGTTTGTGCCTTCAATGCTGCCGTGGCTGGATGCAGATGCACAGGAAGATGAACGAAGAAGGGTAGCAAAGTCGATGGCTTTCCTGAGCAGGGTAAGAGACGGAGCAGGGCTGGATGCGCTGTTTGACAGCGAAGAAGGTGAATAAGCATGGGCAAATACATTCGGGCTGAGGACTGGATGAATGCAGCCAAGAATAAAGAATTTGCTGAATACATGAAGCAGGCCAGAAAAAGGCTTGATGAAGGCGAAATTGCCACAACCAGGGAAATAAAGAAGATTTACAACAGGGTTGCGAAACAGATAGCAGAAGAGATAAAAAAGGCCACACCTGGAACGTTGCGTTATGCGCACCTTGAGCATCTGCATAGAACATTGAATGTGGCAGCGGAACAACTCAACAAAAACGTACTCAAGGCTATAACGAAAGGGATACACGTTGCAGCGAGGGCAGCCACGGGTGCAGCACAACGCACTTTTTCAGAAATGGAACAAGATTTGTGGCGCAGAGCAGAAATAGCGCAAATGTTTAGCACAATAAACGAAAGAGCAGTCATGGCACTTCTAGCACGTACGGGACCAGACGGATTGAAGCTGTCAGACAGAGTATGGCGCACGAGCCAGAAAGCCAGGGACGCACTCAAGGTTATTGTTGAAGATGGAGTAACGAGAGGGTTGGACGCAAGAAAGATGGCCAGGCAGGCGCAGCAGTACCTGCAGCCAGGAGTATGGACGCCGCTTAAAGAGGAAACAAGGAAAAGACTTGGGGTGCCCAAAGACGTCAGCATGGAAGCCATGCGGCTGGCCGTTACTGAAATAAACAACGCATTTCATGAGGGGACACGTATGGCCTGGAACGCAGTGCCATCGGTACAGGGCTATTACTGGAGGTTGTCGCATACACACGAAATAATTGATATATGCGATGATTATGCGGCGTATAATGGGGATGGGTTTTGGTCAAAAGACCGGGTACCAACAAAACCGCACCCATGGTGCAGATGCTATATAGTACCGGCGGTAGAAGATACGGATGTGTTTGTGGAGAGGTTACAAGATTGGCTTTATGATCCAGAGTTGCAACCAGACATTGAAGAATGGTACAATGATGTCAGGGAGTTTTTACCCCGCCCACCGAAGGGCATTAAACGTGTTTTACCTCAGGCTCTCCGACAGAAAGAGGATGAGATCGCTTATTTGGCATATGAGAGGGCGTATGTTTTTGACCGCAAAGGGAAAATATTTTTCAAAAAAGACGGCGAAAAGTCACAGGTCACTTTTACAACAGAGGAAAGAGAATCGTTTAGAGGGAAAAACCTGGTTTTTACACATAATCATCCTAGTGTGGGTGGCTCGTTCTCGTGGGAAGATGTTGGGTTTGCAGCTGTGAATGATTTGAGCGAAATGAGAGCAGTTGGTCGGGAATATGTGCACTCTATAAAAAAACCTGCTACAGGGTGGCCAGATATTAATGTTTTGTATACTCATTATAACCTGGCAGAGGAAGAAGTGAAGGCGGAATTTTGGAGAAAAATAGATGCAGGGGAGATGACTAGAACTGAAGCAGCAAAAGAACACTACCATGAAGTTTGGTCACGTGTGGCACGCAGATTAAATCTACCATACAGGAGGGAGGTGAGGAAAGGTGCCGGAAACTAAGGACGGTGGCTGGATTTTGGATGATAGGTCTGTCGAATATCCCATATATGGTGAACAATGCGTAAGATGTAAGCACTTTATAATAAAGCCCCCACCAGACCATATAGGCTCTTCCTGTAAGGCGTTTAAACGAATACCACGTGAAATTCTTGACGGAAAACACGACCACAGATTCCCGTTCCCAGGGGATGGGGGGATCCGCTTTGAGCCAAGAAAGAAGGAATTGTGATAAAAAGATAGATACTTGCAACGGAAGAGATTGTTGAGGTGCTCAGGAAAGGGAGAGAAAGAAAAGGGGAAGAATGAATGATGATGCAGAAGATGCCAGGTGATGTATTGCCAAAAGGCATGAAAATCCCAGAGCTTGAATCACAGGAGCAGGAGCAAAAATATATCACGTTAGCAGAAGCAAATTATGTTGCTGATATCAGGAAAGCAATCGCAAAACTGCCATATAATATTGAGATCCAGGAGTTGGTTGTAACGGAGGGCAGAAATTCTCCACCCGTTATCCAGCTTGTAATGACAATCACATGATGACTAACAAAAAAAGCCGTTGGTGGTTAAAGCCAGCGGTTTTTTGTTGCCCAAATTGGCTCAAAGGAGGTGAAAAGTGAATGGCCTTAAAGATAACGTTGCCCAAGGACAGGTCCAGTGAAAAAGCATGGGGTGATGTTGATAAATCGGCTATCTGGAACAGGCTCAAGGAAGCACTGCAGAATGACGAAGCAGGGGCTAAAGAAGCGGTCAAGGAGATGTATGCAGTAGTGAAGGCAACCATAAATGCAGACTTGACGCAGGCAGACTGCTGGGGACCGCACCACGAAATTATAGATGACACGCTGATCTTGAACAGAAGCGGCCTGTTTGCAGCGGCGCAGGCTCTAGCAGGAGCAAGAGCAGAACCCGACCTAACGATGGAACAAAAGCGAAGCGCAGCCAAGCACCTGTTGCGGCACTACAGGGAGCTTGACTTGTTGGCTCCGGAGAGTGTGCGTGTCCTTGCTGGTGAAAAACCGATAGAAGGCGAGATGGTAAGCCTCAAAGCAACCGTCGCAGGAGAGATGAGTGTGGAAGAGGTGCCGGTTAGCGCTGCAATAGATGTGCAGGCCTTGAAGGAGGGAGACAATGAACCTCTTGAGGTAGTGGTCGAGATCCCGGCAGGCAGGAGTAAAAGAGGCTGGCTTTATACACCGCAGGCATTGAAACGCATAGTTGATGTAGTCATGGAACAGGGGCTGCCGGGTTTCCTGGGCCACCAGAAGCCGGAGGATGTAGACCATCAATTCCCGCAGCCGGTAACCCACTGGGTAGGCGGCAAGATAGTCGGGGACAAGGCATATATCCGAGGAGTGGTGGACACTGCTGCGAAGGACTTAAAACGGTGGATTAAATCCAAAGCCGTGCGGACCGTGAGCATATACGGGATACCAAAGCTGGAGCACGCAGCAGGAGAGACCAGGGTTGTGGATTTTCAGCCGCTATCCATTGACTGGACGCCGCTCGGCAGGGCGGGCATGAACACCAGGGTTGTGGCTGTAGGCGAGATGGACACAATTATCACAAAAGGAGGGGATGATAGGATGGATGTGAAAGAAGTATTAGAAATGATTAAGCAGGCCTTGAAAGATGGCAGTATCACAGCGAAGAGTGTAATTGGCGAGATAGGGATAAGCACGGCTGAAGCGTTGGAGGCACTAGGGCTCACCGACTATGACAGCACAAAGAAGATAGCTGGCGAAATAGCCCAGGCGCTCAACGTGGAAGCAGACAAAGCGATTGAAGAGGTAAAGAAGCTCAAGGAGGCGGCCGAGAAATATGCCAGACTGGAGCATGAGCAGAAGGTTGATAAAGTAATAGCGGAGATGGTTCAGGAAGGCGAAGAAGCAAGGAAGGTCATTAGGCGCTTCCTTGAAGGTAAGGTTGAGGTTGGAGCATCCGAGGAAGATATTAAGAAGGCAGTTGGTGAGCTCATGGAGCATGATGACGTTGTAAAGCAGGTGCTTAAGGCCTTTTATAATGAGCCGTACTTGCAGACAAGGCTGGCCAGAGACACACAGCCTGGCCTTGTGGTCAAAAAAGTAAGAATCTAAAAGGAGGAGATGAGTTATGGGAAGGCAGGTTAGTAAAAGCAGAAGTAAAAAATTAATTGTGCCATCTGGATTTGGACCGGTGAAAGCGGGGAAATTTTATTGGATCCAGGTAGGAAACTATGGCTATTTTGGAATGGCCGTAAATGATGCTCAGGAGGGTGAACCGGTTGTCCTTCTTAAAGAACCAGCCATATATGAGGTTAGTCCCGACCAGGTAAATCCAGGTGAAACCTATAATGAAGGCGATAAGCTGTATTTTGATCCAGTTAATAGGGTGTTTACTACCGTTTACAATGAAGCATTCCGCTATGTAGGGATTGTAGACCAGGCGAAGGATGCTAATGGTGTCATTTGGTTTGAGTTAATTTAAAGGAGGGGTGAGAGATGAGCTACAAAGTTTACAGCTTAGAGACGCTTAAAGAGGCGAAAAGAAAACAAACTATCGAGGAAAAGGTTCCTTATATCGAGCCAGGCGGGAAAGAAAATTTTGTCACCAAGAAAATCGTAAATGGCGAGATGGAGGTCCTGGAGCTTGCCCGGCCTATCGGGGAGATGATAACCACCGCAAGTGGCCTGGCAGCGGTTGTCCAAAAGACCGTTATTGACCTGGAACTTGGCAGGGAACAGGTGCCGCTTTTATACAAGCCGATATACAGGGCTGTCGAGAACAGGAACTTCACCAGGCATGTGGATATAAGGCCGTTCATAGGTGCAAGGGTGGTGTTCCTGGAGCACATGGAGCTCGAGGAAGTGAAGATGGGAGATATGTATGTTGGCCCGACCTCCACGGTACCCATCGTAACCTATGCGGCCGGTTTTGAATGGACAGAGGATACGGTCATGTACAGTGAGGACTGGAGCATGACTGAACTCTCCAGGGCGATGGGTGAAGCATATAACGCATTATTGAACCATATCCATCTGTATCCGATTCTCTCTTATGATTACCCTGCCAAGAACAAGACGGCTGCATCCACCGAGGGGGCAACATACATCGAAAAGCTTCGCAACACTATAAAGCAGGGATTGATTGATGCTGCAAGTGATAGAAACACCGAGACCAGGATGGTGAGGAAGCCGACCGTGCTGCTTGCTCATCCGTCGAAGCAGTGGGACATTGAGGAAGCACTCCAAAGGATGCAGATAGGCGGAACCATTTATAATCCGATTACACAGATAAATTCGCTGGTGTTCTATGACGGGTACAGTATACAGGTCGGAGAAAAGACTTATGAATATCCAGGTGTGGCCCCCAACAAGGCTTATCTCATCGATCCGCAGAAATATTTTGTTGAGCTTATCAAACATGACTTAATAATCGATGCCGCAGGTGCAGACCTGAAGAGATTGATAGAGGGATCCATCGTGGGAAGAGCAAGGAGAGGCGTTGTGGCAGCTCCGGAAAATGCCGTTCAGGAAATCACATTGCCGTAAAGGCAGGGATGATACATGAGGTGTATAGACTGTAAGTGGTATCCGTGGGTGCAGGGAGCGGATCCGTCCATGCTCCCTGCCCACCGGTGCCATCCTTCTTTGCCTTTTAAGCGGTGGACACCGTGTTCTGTTGAGCAGGAGCGGCATGGTGCGTTTTTTGAGCCAGACCAGAAACCCGTGGAAGCAAAACCGGGGCATAAAGAAAAGAAGGTCACCACGAAGAAAAAGGGCGGTGGCAGCAAATGACTGTAACCATTGTAACGATAACCCTGCTCCGTACGATGATTGACGAGGTCATACCGGAAGGCGGAACGGATAAAGACACACGCTTTTCCGATGACTTTTTGATGCAGATATTGTCCGAAGCAAGCAGTATCGAAGAAGCAGCGGCAATGCTGTGGGAGATAAAGGCAGCCAGGGCGTTCAGTGAAAGAGGCGGGATAGAGGAGACCAGGGCAGGCGATGAAAGCATAAAATATGTTTCGCTGGCTGAGTACCGGGACCATTGCGAAAGAATGGCCGACCACTACAGAAGAAAAGCAAGACAATATGGCTCCAGGCTGTTTAGCTTTGATCCTCCAGAGATAGGGGGGCTTACTAATGGCAATTGACGCTTTGAGACAGGCTCATTTAAAGGTCATTAATGAAGCGCCGGTAGAGGTAATGCTTACAAGACCCGTGAAAGAACAAGATGGAGCAGGGGGATATATAGAGCTAGTCCCTGAAGTAATAGGCCCCATAAAGGTCCGCATAGTACCGGACACAAGAGTAGTAAGCGCAAGATACTCGGAAGCCGGCGAGGTGTATAAGAGGCACTGGCTGATATTTGCACCGCACAATGCGGATATAAGGCGCAAGGATAGGCTGGAGTATGAGGGCGCCGAGATGGAGATTACACGGGTTATAAAACGCTGGTACAGGGGTGAGGTATACGCCGTCCAGTGTGAGGCGGAGGAGGTGTCATAATGGCAGGTGCGGATAAGGTTAAAAAGAATATGCGGGACTGGGCAAAGCGACAGAAGGCGGCATCGTTAGCACTGGCGCAGCACTGGGCAGCGAAGATGGAAAAACACATGAAAGATAAGGCGTCGTGGCAGGACCGCACAGGGAACGCACGGGCAGGCCTATTTGCCAGACCCGATATCGAGGGCAACGATATAATCATCAGGGTGGCGCACTCTGTGGAATACGGCGTTTATCTGGAGCTGGCCAGAGACGGGAAATATGCCATACTAAAGCCCACGGTAGAGAGGTTTGCGGAGGATGTTGCCGAAAGTTACCGCAAGTTATGGGAGTGAAAAAACATGTTACGAAGAGCCGTAATAACCACCATTAAAAATAACGTGCCAATGTTGTCCGAGCGAGTGTACCAGGCGTTCGTTGCGCCGCAAAACCTGGCCAGGCCATACGTAACCGTAAAGGTCGGTGCGATACAGGGCGGGGCAGTCGATGTTGAAATCCGGGTTTACAGCACAATGGCCTCTTTTATGGTACTGGATGAAATAGAAAAAAAGATCATATCAACGCTGCATAACAAGGAAATATCGGACACAGAAGGGGGCGCACGGTATTATTTACAATGGGTATCTTCACCAGGGGATTTTGTGGATGATGAGAAAAAACAGATTGGACGGTTGCTGGTATTTGAAGCGGCAGCCGTACAAGGGGAGTGATGCTTTATGATAGCACAAGTAAAAAGGATCATTCGATATAAAGACCAAGAGTATCGTTTAAGGGTGGGAGAGGAACTTTCAGATATCCCAGAAGCCCTGAAAAAGAGTCTGAAAAAAGCAGGCTATATTAACGACCAGAAAACTAGTATAAAAGAGGGAGGCGAGGAGCATGGCACAGCAAATTAAAAAAGGGTATATAAGAGGCGTAAGGGGAATGATTGTCACGGGGCTAAAGCCCGACGGGACAGAAGACCCGAACGCTGTCTCGTATGCAATAAAAACAGCACAGCAGGTAAGCGTATCTACCGTTACCGAGTCTGGAGAATCTTCGGCATTAAGAGGCGGTGACAGATTGCTGGCTTATGTAAAAGACCCTGACACGGTCGTTATGCTGACGCTTACGGTACAGGACGCAAGGTTTGATGCAAGGGCAATGGAGGCCATTGCAGGCGGCACTCTTATTGAGGAAACAGTAGGCAGCGAAGCTCAGATTGTGGGATGGGAAGCGCCGAACATCGAAGAGCAGCAGAATCCTCCATATTTCAAGCTGGAAGCATATGCTACAAACTATAATGCTAATAGTGCTGTGGACGGCTACATCAAATACACCTTCTATTACTGCAGGGCAATATTTGGCAATGAAACTCTTCAGGACCGCAGCTGGACAATTCCAGAAATGACTATTGAGGTATTGCATAATCCAAACGCAGACACCGGCTTATATAAAAAAGAATTTGTTGATGAGTTGCCAGCCAACCTGGCATAACAAGGAGGGGCATAGATGAGTGAAAAAAGAGTAACCACACTTGAGGAAATCCGGCAGCAGGCAATGCCGGAGATAATAGAGATCCCCGGGTTTAAACCAGGCACCACAATCAACGTAGCAGTTAGACTCGTCGATTTGACCCCTTATCTGCTGGAGCTTGACATAGGCAACCCGCTCTATGAAATTGCAGTAAAAAAAGCAAAAACAGGGGGCAGTAAAGAGGATATTATCAAAGAGATACAAAACGAAACGCAAAAAACGGGGATAGACTTAAAGAAGATTCTTCCCATACTTGATGCGGTAGTGCGGGAGGCATTAGTGCAGCCCACATATGAGGAGATAACAGCGATCGTACCGTTGACACTTGAACAGAAGTTCGCCATTTTTGATTATGCAATTGGCGAGGCGGAAGAATTGACATCCTTTCGTGGCCAGTGATGGCTTTGAAAGGCTTGCAACCGTTGCATCGTACTGGAACCGTTCGCCGTCATCGTATCTTATTGGGCTGCCCAGTTTGCATGCTTTTTGGATAGACGAAGCAGCAGCGGTATGGCTGGCAGAAAAACAAAAGCAAGAGGGACACGAGGAATTTGTTGGTGAAGATATACTTTAGAGAGGGGAGGTGGCGGTGTGTCTGTTTACCTAGGGACGATTTATGCGGAACTGGCGCTTAAGATGGATAAGTTTGAGCAGCAAATGGGCAAGGCCGAAAAGGCTATCAGCGATGCAGAAAACAGGATGGAAAAGTTTAAAAAGACGGGTGAGCGGCTCACCAAAATGGGCCGGGATTTTACCACCAAAGTAACCCTCCCCATCATAGGTGCTGCCGCTGCAGGTGCTAAAGCGTTTATGGATTTTGACGCTGCAATGACGAACTCGCTTTCTATTATGGGCGATGTAACGGATGAGATGCGTAAGCGCATGGAAGAAACTGCCCGGGCTGTAGCCAAGGAGACACGCTATTCAGCGGCGCAGGCAGCGGAGGCATATTACTTCCTGGCCAGCGCAGGCATGGACGCAGCGCAGGCGATTGAAGCGTTGCCGAGGGTTGCACGTTTTGCCACTGCCGGTAATTTTGATTTGGCCAGGGCAACCGACTTATTGACCGATGCGCAGTCTGCACTAGGTTTGGCAACCAAGGACGTTGCACAGAACATGCGCAACATGGAGAGAGTTGCAGATGTGCTGGTTAAAGCGAATACACTGGCCAATGCCAGCGTTGAGCAGTTCTCGGAGGCGCTGACAAACAAAGCAGGAGCGGCCTTAAGACTTTTAAATAAAGACGTAGAGGAAGGCGTGGCTGTCCTGGCTGTGTTTGCTGACCAGGGCTTGAAAGGCGCCGCTGCAGGTGAGGCATTAAACATTGTGATGCGTGATCTGCAGCGTGTCGCCATAAAGAACAAGGAAGAGTTTAAAGAACTGGGCATATCTGTCTTTGATGCCCAGGGGAATATGCGGAATATTGCCGATATAATCGAGGATCTGGAGAAGGTACTGGGCGGACTATCCGATGAGCAGATGCGAGCAACGCTTATGATGCTAGGTTTCCAGGACAGAAGTGTCTCGGCGATGATGGCGCTCTTTGGCACATCCGATGCTATCAGGAAATATGAGGGAGAATTGCGTAACGCTTCGGGTGTTACACAGGAAGTAGCAGACAAGCAGATGCAGTCCCTGGCTGCACGTGTAGACAAGTTAAAAAGCGAGATATGGGACGTTGCCATCGCCATTGGCGAGCGCCTGGTTCCATACATTGAAAAGCTGATGGAGAAGGTCAAGCAGCTGATAGACTGGTTTAATAATCTTTCACCGGAGATGCAGGAGACAATTATACGGGCAGCGCTTTTAGTTGCGGCAATAGGTCCGCTTCTCTGGATTTTGGGGACCTTGTTCGGCATTGTATATAAGGTGCAGATGGGATTTATGTTTTTAGCCAAGACGGTCATCCCACTCCTAATAAAAGGGGTCGTACTTCTGGGGAAGGCCTTCTTGTTCCTCGTTACAAACCCTGTCGGCCTAATCATACTGGCTATTACAGCACTAATAGCAATAGGTTATTTGCTTTATAAAAACTGGGACAAAGTAAAAGAGAAGGTTATAGAGATATGGCAGGTCATAAAGGACTGGTTTATAGAGACGTGGGAAGCGATAAAGGCCTGGTTTGCAGATACATGGCAAAGCATGAAGAATAAAGCAATAGAGATATGGGAGGGGATAAAAACTTGGCTCATCGAGACCTGGGGAAGCATTAAGCAAAAGGCAATAGACATATGGGAAGGGATAAAAAACTGGCTTGTAACAACATGGGAGAACATAAAACAAACGGCAATAAATATATGGGAAGGAATTATCCAGTGGTTTAAGGATCTGCCAGAACGGATTAAAGAAGGATTAATACGGTTAGGCGAGTTTTTGCTTAAGCTGTTTACGGAAGATATTCCGTACTGGCTGGGTTATGCGGTGGGATGGTTTATCCGTAAGTCAATAGAAATGATACAGATAGCGTGGCAAACGGGCAAAGAAATAGTGACAGGCATAATAACCTTCCTCATGGAACTACCGGGTAAAGTATGGGAGTGGCTGGTACAAACAAAGGATAAGCTGATAGAGTTCGCAGTAGAGGCATGGAACAGGGGCGTAGAGATAGGCAGCAATATACTCGATGCTATCATAACGTTTGTTAAAGAATTGCCGGGCAGGGTGTGGGAATGGCTAAAGGTCACGGGTGAAAATTTACGGCAGTTTGCGGTTGAGGCATGGCAGAGAGGTGTTGAAATCGGGAGCAATGTGCTTAATGCCGTTATTACGTTTTTCAGGGAATTGCCGGGTAGAATATGGGAGTGGCTGAAGAACACATCAGAGAGGCTCCATCGTTTTTCTGTCGAAGCCTGGCAGAAAGGCATTGAAATGGGCAGCAATTTCCTGAACGCAGTAATAACGTATTTGAGAGATCTGCCAGGTAGGGTGTGGGAGTGGTTGGTTGGCACAATAACCAGGATTACATCGTTTGCCACGGATGCCTACACTCATGCTCTTAATGCGGGCAGGAATATTATAAACGGTATCGTGGGCACTATTCGGGATTTGCCCAATATGGTCTGGAACATTTTAATGGAGACGGCCAGAAAGCTGCTTAATATTGGCAGCGTACTCTGGGAGAATGCCAGAAGGGCAGCCAGCAGCTTGTGGAACGGCTTCAAAAAAGGACTGGGCATATCCTCCCCATCGTATATCGAGAGAGCGCTGGACAATATTATCGATAAATCCGACGAGACGTTGAGCAAGCTCAGGCGAGATTTTAACACATTATCAGGGCTGAAGGTCCAGCCGCAAATTGCAGCTTTGCCGTTGGGGATAAAGAGTTCGCCTCTTGCTGTGCAAGGAGCGAGCGCCGCAGCAGGCCACGCCGTTGTGAACATAAATTCGCCGATTGCGGTGTTTGAAAACATACAGGTGCGAGATGATAGAGATATTCAAAGTTTACAAAGCATGATGCGGCAGCTTTATGAGGAGACCATAAAATCCACAAGAGCAAGGGGGAGATAAAGGCGATGATTGCGGGAGTAAGGTTAAATAATGCGCCGGGTTTTTCCTTTGACGGCGTGCATTCCAGCACATACGGCATATACTTGGCAAAATCGCCATTTTACCTCTTGCCCGAACTAAACAACTATTTTGAGACCATCCCAGGCAGGGAAGGACTGCTAGATTATGGCTCAGACCACCAGCAAAGGGAGATTGTGTTGTCCTGCATGGTGCTGGCCGTAAGCGAGCAGGATTTAAAGGAGAAAAGCCGGGCGATAGCGGCATGGCTGGACCCAGCAAAAGGGTTAAGAAGATTGATTTTTGATACCGAGTCGGATAAATTCTATCAGGCCAGGGCAACAAGAAGTGTGCAGGTGGAGCAGATAGCGAAACAGGGGCGGTTTGAGGTTACATTTACTGCCCCGGATCCGTACGCTTATGCACTGGATGACCAGATTTTTACCTATACCCAGACTGGCAATTATGTGTTTAAGAGGGACGGAACGGCGATAAGCTATCCCAGGGTCGAGATAAAAGGGACAAACACAAAGGGAAGCGGGACGATACGGATAACACTGAATGACAAAAGCATTGGCTATACAGGGGATTTGAGCGGTTCGGAACTGCTGGTGATAGATTCGGACCTGCTGACGGCATATAAAGAGGCAAATGGGCAGAGGGTAAGCGCTATAAACGATATTGACAGCGTGGATTTTCCGGTTACAAAGCCGGGACAAAATGAGGTTGTGATAACGGTGCAGGGTGTGGCAACGGTAAGTGAAGTAAAGATATACAGCAGGACACGATGGATTTAAAGGGAAAGGGGGGATTTAAGTGGCAAAGTACAGAAAAAAGCCGGTCGTAGTAGAAGCAATGCAATTTTTCGATGATGCTGCAACCCTCACCAGGCTTTCGGAGCTTATGCAAATGGATATAAGGGTGGATTACTCCGAGCCGGAAAGGCCGGTTTTAAAAATACAAACATTAGAAGGAGTTTTAAATGCTAGTGTTGGCGACTATATTATCAAGGGAGTTAATGGTGAGTTTTATCCGTGCAAGCCGGATATTTTTGAAAAGACATATGAAAAAGTAGAAGAGTAATAAGGCAGGTGAAAAAGCGTGGCTAAAACACCTTTTAAAGATCTGGGGAGTGTAGAGATTTTGTCCGGCCATATAAGCGGTCTGCAGCATGCCCTAAATAAGATAGAGGAAGTTTTAAATATGCGGACCAATGTTGCAACGCAACATAAGCTTAACCCGGTAGCGGACCAGGACGACCCGGCCTTGAGATACAGGATTTATGAAGGAACAATAAGGAACTGGCTTGAGGATCCAACGCTGGTCATATACAGGGACGGAGCCGTGGTACAGCCGAGCGAGTACAGGATTTATCCGGCTTATGGTGTTGTGGTGTTTAACGAGCAGCAGTCACCGGCAAGCGATATAAGGGCTGACTTCACGTACGTGGAGGCTCAATCCCAGACGATAAAGGACTTATATGTACCGATAAATGCTGTGTTTTGGCATCCACCGGGTACCTGGAGGGGTAACGGCTTTACCGCTGCCGGCGTGGATGTGGTTGTGGCAGCAAACAGAGCAGATGCTTTACCATTTGTGGTACCGGAAAAAACAAGATATACAGGTATTGGATTTTATATTTTATCGGCAGCAGGGACAAAGGGGAGAGCAGCAATTTACACCGACAACAACGCTTATCCAGGCAACCTAATTATGGATTTTGGAGAATTCAGCACAAGTACAGTGGGGTTTAAGAGTATAAACATAGATTTGACTTTGGATCCGGGGATTTACTGGGTAGCAAGGAACACTGATGGAGGGCCGGCCTTTGTAGGATTTAGGGAAAGTTCGGTCATTTGCCTGCCGTTTGACCCCACAGGGTCATATGATGGTACGCCGATAGCTCCGGTAGGAGGATATCGAATAAGTATGAATTTTGGGCCTTTCCCAGAGGTGTTTCCGACAGGAGCGCAGTATTTGAGACGAACAGTTTATGCCGGCTTTTTCTTCAGGAGGGAGTAAAGGATGAACAAATACAACGCTGGACTGCGGTATAACACAGGGAAGAAATACAACGAGATAGCCGGCGTAGAGTATGTTTTCCCGTTTTATAGACGGCTGCCGTATGCAAAACCGGTCATTTTGGACAGGTACGGACGCAAATTGGCGGTTTTGGAAAATGCGTTTGATATTGTGCTGGAGCAGGAGATAAACGGAACGGACGTCCTAACGTTTAGCTTGCCGAGGAAGGATGCAAAAAAGCAGTTTGTAGAGGCTGAAAACCTGGTGCTTTTAGCGGATGCACGGTATATCATACGGCGGGTGACGGAGAAAAAGGAGAGCTCCAGACAGACCGTCGAGGTGTACTGCGAGGCCGAGTGGTACAACATCATGTATGCGGATCCACTCACAACACTTTCGTGGCAGGATGTAAGTGCCAGGACAGCTATGGAAGATATATTGCAAGGTACAGGCTGGAGCGTGGGTGAAGTAGAACTTACACAGATAAGGAGCCTGACTGTCTCGCAGCAGACAAACCGGTTGGATGCATTGCATCAGGTTACTGAAGTTTGGGGTGGAGAGTTGGAATTTGATACGGCAAACAGGATTGTGCATTTGCGTAAAGAGATTTCAAGAAGGCCAGGAGTGCTGTTTGCATACAGGAAAAACATCAAGGGTATAGAGCGGGTTGTGGATACAACGGAGCTTATCACCAGGCTTTATGCATACGGAAAAAACGGGATCACGTTTGCGGAGATAAATGGCGGAAAACCGTATGTCGAAAACTATCAGTACACTAACGTGGTCAGGACGGCCGTTTTTGTGGATGAACGGTTTACAAATCCATATCATCTAAAGGAGAGGGCAGAGGAGATCCTGGCCACGGTATCCAAACCACGGGTCTCATACGTGGTGCGGGCAGCGGACCTGTCCGGACTGCCAGGCTATGAGCATGAGGCTTTTAAGCTGGGGGACTATGTGCTGGTTTCGGATGAGGAGATGGGTATTCAATTCGAGACCAGGATCGTCAAGTGGCAGTATTACGTGGACCAGCCGTGGAAGACGACGCTTGAGCTTTCAAACAAGGTGCCGACGCTGGCCAATTTGATAGATTCTATACAGGCAACAAGTCAGGCCCTCCAGCTTGCCGACACCGTAAACCGGTCGGAGATGCTGGAGCTTATGGTGTTTAACTACCTACTCAACAGCAGGGCAGAAAATGGGTTTGCATACTGGGTAAATAACGGCTGGGAGATAGACAGCACAAGGGGATATTCGGGGACGTCTTCCTTCAAGGTTCAGGGCCAGCTCGGGGCGTCAAAAACGCTGTCACAAACGGTACAACCGGCGCACCGGAACAATTATACGCTGTCCTTCCGCATCGATATTGGTGATATCCTGCGAGGGCCTAACGCAAAAATCGGGGTGGTAGTGAAATTTGTCTATGATGACGGTACGGAGGATGAGCAGTATGTGAGCTTGATTTAAGGCGGTGATTTTGCATGGAACATAAAATATATACTTTTACACCGCAGGGAAAGGTCAAAGAGATTGAGGTCAAATTTATCGTTGAGGATGCAGAGGTAACGATTTATCTGACCGATATCATGCTTCAGGGTGGGACGATAGCAACGATGTGGACTGGCCATCCATCAGAGATAAAATGGAGCTTTGACGGGTGATAACCGTGGCATGGAAGCGATATTTTGCTGGTTTTAGTCCTAAAAAACGAGTGGTATCGGCAGAGGTGCGGTTTATAGTGCAGGACGTGGAGGCGGATATCCGGATAACCGACATTATGCTGCAGGACGGCACACACCTGACCGGCTATGTGCCGGCAAATATAGAGATGCTTAAAAGGGAGCCAGGGGTTACGTTCAGGCATTTTAATGCTGTGGTAAGAGGAAAAGCAATTGTGACGGTATTCAACAGGGCGCCAGCAGAACAGGACGACATAACAAAGAGGGTTACTGGTGGCCTTGACTATACGATACGGCCGCTGTGGGACCTGTCGGCCGGAGCAGTAAGGCTTTATCACTTTTACCGAACAAGGACGTTTAAGCTCAACCGGAAACTAAAAGCAGGGGATGAGCTTTATTTTTCTGCGACAAAGCGTATAACTGCAATAAACGGGGTGCCTATAGTGGACTGGGAAGGGCATTATCACACCATACCGGCCGGATTCGGAAGGTATGAGATAGAATTGGTTGATCCAGAGACAGAAAGTTCGATTGGAGCGGCATATGTGCTTTTTGAGGTAGATACCTGGCTTAAGGGTATCGGGGGTGAACGCATGTGAGGTTAGAGACACAGCACAGAGGGCTTTTGATATGGCCCAGGACATCAGAGCACATAAGCAGGATATATCAACACGGGGACAGGATAACACACGTGGGGCTGTTTTTCTTTTTGATAAACAGCAATGGTACTATTACGGGTGCTGTCCCTTCAAATACGTTAGAAGCGGTCAATCGCTGGCCGCATATAACCTGGCTGCTCACGGTGAGGAACGATGGCATACAAAGCATATGGAGGTCTCTTTTGACAGACCAAACAGCGCAGGACACTTTTATTGCAGAACTACACAGACTGCTTGATATTTACCCGTGGGCTGACGGAATAGACGTGGACCTGGAATATGGACCTAATGACCTGGTAGAAAAAATATACCAGCTTTATGCGAGAATATATAGTGAAGTGAAGGGTAGAGGGAAACATGTACATCTGGACCTGCCACCGATGACGGCCCCGTACACGACGGTGGGTCCAGAAAAATGGTGTGCATATGAGCGGTTAAGGGATATATGCGACACTGCCCAAATAATGACTTACGGTTTTGCTTGGAGCGGATCAGCGCCGGGGTCTACATCACCGCTTGATTGGGTAAGAGACGTAATGACCTATGCGGCACAGGCCATGCCACCGGAAAAACTGTTTATGGGGACGCCGGCGTTTGGTTACAGATGGGCAATACACGACTACCCGAAGAACCTGGGTAGGAGCTACAGAGGATACAGCGGCGGGTATCCTGCGTTTTTAGATTGGGCGTTGGGGATTTATTCGCATACCGATGGACGAGGAGACAGGCCTAGCACAAATACACAGCCATATATACCGTTTGCTGCTTTTTACGATGAAAAAGATTATCACAATATTTTGTATCTCCACATTTATGACTATCCGAGAGCAAGAGAAGAAAATTATAGAACAGAACCGATTGTTAGCAGTTCATGGAACAATAAGCCTTTTTTAGTCACGTATAGCAAACGACAGAAGACCGAATTTACGGGGATAATTGTGGATCTGAAAGGTACCGATTACACAATAGCAACAGGAGCATTTGTGGAGGACCCGCAGATAGGTGCAATATCACCCAGAAAGCCGCAAGAAAATGAGGAAGAAGCGCATATTGTTTGGCAGTTCGCCACACCGGCCGGAGAGATGGACTTGGTATTAAGACTGAATTTCCCGTGGTTTGATAAAAGGAAATTGAGAATGACTCTGGATGGCCAGGAGTTTATTGTAGGGAACGAGGAATTGTGGTATCCGTACTTAAGGCAGCTGCACTGGTACAAGGTAGGCAGGTTTACGTTTACAGAGGGAATGCATACGCTGGAACTGTTTGGCGAGGGGAGCGATTATGGAACCCTTATTACAAACATACGACTTGTAAGTTCTTTTGTAGAAGAATATTACGGAGGAGAGGCAGAGTTTACGCTAAGGCCCAGATATTTTAAGGACATCAATATGAATGATGCATGGCCATACCAGGGACGGTTTAAGATTACTGTGGAGGCTTTAAGAAGGCCTCCGGAATATGCATACATTTTATACGAGGACTTCCGGGATTGGACAACGTTACCGTCCAGCATGTACACTACAACCGGGAATTGGGCTATATACAAGGATCCAGAAGATACATCACCGAGGCCGTATTCCTGGATAAGGGGCAGCGGCCAAATTACCGTGAGGTATGACCAATTTAAGGACGTTTTAGTCAGGGCGTCTATAAGGCCAGATTCCTATGGTCGAGCAGGAGTGTTTTTAGGGAGTGTATGGCTAACGGTAAATGCTGCAACCGGTGGGCTAGAACTTTATAATGGAGACAATCTGGTGGGGACCTATAATGCAGGGATTAAGCTGGGGTCATTTTACACCATAGCAGTAAGGGCCAGAGGACCGAATATAGCTATCCTTTTAAGAGACTCAATTGTGATGCGGTACACTGCTGCTGCCGATGTAACTGGAGCGTGCGGGATAAAGACGGAAGGACAAATAACGTGCGACCTGTTCGTCATATCTGACTCATATGTAATGATGCCCAGGGAGGCCGTAGAACTCACGCTGCCGGACGGACAAACGGTCACGCTGGGTAGGATCCCACGGCAAAACGTAACCTGGCTTGACAGGTGGGGATTCTTTCGGTTGAACAGCGATGTTGAGGAGTACAGCACAAGGTTGGATCCCAGCGATGGGATGTCCAAAGAGATTATGAACGACTGGGATTACCTGCATTCACCGGTGTTCACATTGGAGCAGCCGGGAGACTATCCAGTCAAAGTAAAAATGTTGGACGTAGGGGTCTGGTTGTCTACGCTATATCTGGGTGACGCAGACGGATTCAGCATTGTATATTTTCCGGATGCAGAAACAATTTTGAAATTCAGTGATGTAGCGGCCTATGAGTTTGGAGTGAGGGGCATAGGTATGTGGACCATAGGCCAGGAGGACCCGCAATTATGGGAAATGCTAGTGAAACATGTTTAGGAATAAAAAGGGCACTAACTTTAGTGCTCTTTTTTGTTTTAAAAACATTGAGAGGAGGGATTAACATGAGAAGAAAATGTAAAAAGGGGAAATGTCACATGTTTCCTAATTCTTCCCAAGCTGGACTTTTACAGGAGCTTATAAAATCATCAATTAAGAAGGAAGGTCCAGAATTGCCTGAAGATTTTGTAGAATGTCCCTTAGAAGAACCTAAGGGGCCAATTAAATTTTGGACAAAAATTGGTAAATGCGAAAAACACATAGGAGGTGCTGATTAATGGCTAATGAGACTCCATATATTGTTACTTTTCAGTCAGGATATTTCAATGTTCGTTCAGTGTCAGAATTCCATCAGGGGTTTGAACATTTAATTATAGCAAGATTAAACAAAGGATTTATTTTCTGGAGTGCAAGACCAGAATATCCACATGATATAGTTCGATATAATGATAATGATTGCTGCTGGCAAAATATGTTTCCTTTTTTCTGGCTTGATTCTCACGAGTTTTATACGTATTATGCTATTGCTGGATTTTTTAATAAAAAGACACTCACAGTAGGATTTGTTGCGGCGGAAAAGTATATACAGAGAGGTAAAAGCAATTGTTATCGACATACACAACACACATATCACAGCGAGGCTTTTCATATAGCTGAATGTGGAGCTGAACGTGCATTTTTGCCTTCAGATGGTTATTTATTAACAAATAGGTTTGTGCGTTTTATTGATTGGGTGTATGAACATACCAGAAATGGGAATACTCAAAATTTTGCCCGCAGAGTAGCACGTGATCCAAACGGACAACAAGTAACACTTTATGGGTGCAGGGTTCTTAAGGATTTCACACAAATAGTATTTCCAGACGGCACGCACGATCGTTTCTTGCTAAAAGATAACTGGGTATGGTTTTCTTATGGTTCGCCACCTCTTGTTGGTGCGACGAACAAGAGAAGGTTACGCATTTGTGCTTGGAGTGAAAGTGTTTCAGGTACACTAAATTGGGGTACACGTTTTGCTGATTGGGGTCTTGATCTGCCATCTGGAGATGAGACAGGGCATCAATACAGAATAGCTACTCTTCCAACAACGACGTGGTAACTACTTTAAACAATGGGCAAGAGTGAGTCTTCTTGCCCATTGTTTTATTCCCAAAAGTTGACCCTCCTTTTGATGTCACGGTAAAATATCTTTGAAGGTTTATTTAAGTAATTTGGTAACATATCAAGGAGGGATAAAGTGAAAAAGAATGTTTTTCTAATCGCTGGATTGATATTTCTCTGCTGTGCTGTATTAGTAGGGAGGATTAGTGGCAAGCCGGAGCCAACCTCAAAAAAACAAAGTCATCCAAGCTATCCTTCTGTAATTTTTGCAATTGATGCTGATGGTAGTGTTAGAGGACCTCTTTTTTCATCTCTACAAACAGCAATATATCAAGAGTTGAAAGGGAAACAATCATCTATATTAAAGGCAATAACAGTAATATCAAATTCTCATAGATGGCTTGTAGATTATTTTTGGCCTGAAGACGATTATGCAATTACTAATTTTTTTGTGGTGAAGAGAAAAATTTTGCAAATAAAGAAAGAATGGGATGGGATTTTACGAGAAGTTTCTAATACAGAAAAAGAGTTAATGGAAAAACCAATTATTCGGGCGCTTATTGGTGATATAAATAAGGCTTTTGAAGGAACAAAAAGAGCATTGCCAGTAGCAAATCGAAAAGGCTTAAGTGAAGCTTATAAGATTTTACATGATTTGAAGGAAATGTGGCAAAGTGATAACCCTCCGACTTATGGTGTTACGGCTACAGAAAAGGTTTTGCGTGATATGATGCCAGAGCATCTTCAAGCAGTTATCGAAGAAATAAAGGAAGATATGCTGGCAGGGGTTGAGACCGGAACCGTGAGAATATTCCCATGTTTTGAATACGATGAAGAAAACCAGAGGTTTGTTCATACTGAAACCGGTGTTTGGTTTTTGAGCAGTTATGATGGAGCGCTTTTTATTGTACCACCTGAACAATATGTTAAGAAGGAAGATTTTGAAAGAATAAATGCTTGTGTAAATAAAAACTGGAAGGATATATGGCGTCCTTATGGCATTGAGATAAGAAACAGGCCCAATGAAGTATGGCAGCTTATAGGGTATATAGAGGTAGTTGTACGTGAAGGTGATACTTATGAATCTATTAAGGCAAAGCTTTTTGAGGAATTACAAAAAAAGCATTTTAGGATGAACTGGGAGTGGTATGAAGAGCAGGTTAAAGAAATCAACGGGATTAAAGATGTAAATTTAATTCGGGCAGGAGATATTCTAAAATTTCCGCTGTATGTTGATAGAGAAAGTTTGAAATGAAATAAATCAAAAATTCTCTTGAAGCACTGATGAGTAATCTCAGTGCTTTTTTGTTTGTAGGAATTTGTGAAGTATTAAAAATTTTGAAAGGAGTGATTTTATGAGAGTGATTCAGGCAACTCTTGAGTGGGGAGGCAAGCTAACACCATTAAAGCCGGAGGAGGTGAAATATATAATCGTACACCACGCAGCGGTCAAGGAGGCATCTCCAGAGGCGATCCACCGAAACCACATAGGCCGTGGCTGGGCTGGTATAGGATACAACGAGTACATCAGGAAAGACGGTACGGTCTATATTTGCAGGGGTGACCATGTAGGGGCACATACAAAGGGATGGAACGACAAAAGTTATGGCATCTGTGTCGAGGGTAACTATGAGGAAGAGACGGAGATGCCGGAGGCCCAATTCAAAGCGCTGGTCCAGCGTATAGTAGCTAACAAGGCCAGATTCCCAAATTTAGAGGGAATAAAAGGGCACAGGGACTTTGTGGCAACGGTGTGTCCAGGCAAAAACTTTCCAATGGATAGGTTGATGGAAGAGCTCAAGAAGTGGGAAAATCAAAAAGCTCCAGTAAAAATATACCGTGTGCAAGCTGGGGCATTTAGAAACCGTGAAAATGCTGAAAAATTGGTTAAACAGCTTAAAGAATTAGGTTTTGATGCGTTTATTAGAGAGGAGGAGGGATGATGGATACGAGGAGTATCGTCAATACTATCCAAGTAGTTTTTGCGGCTGTTGGTGGATTTCTCGGATGGGCTTTAGGAGGTATGGACGGGCTGTTATATACCCTTATAGCTTTTGTGGCACTTGATTACCTAACAGGTGTTATAGTGGCTATTATAGAAAAAAAGCTGTCCAGTGAGATAGGGTTTAGAGGGATATTGAAGAAGGTGTTGATTTTTGTGCTGGTGGGCATAGGTAATATGGTTGATGTCCATTTACTCAAGAATGGCAGCGCAATCAGAACCGCTGTCATTTTCTTTTATCTTTCTAATGAAGGAATAAGCATTTTGGAAAATTGTAGTAAAGCAGGATTACCGATACCAGAAAAATTAAAAAATGTGTTAAAACAGTTTAATGAAAACAACATCAATCAATATTAAAGGGAGGAGGATTTATTATGTCGCAAGGAAGATTTTGTGTAAACAAGACGGACAAGATTATACCTGTTTACAAATACGAGATCCCTTTGTATAGGCCGTATACCCAGATAGGCCGCATATATCCAAGGGAGGCATTTGCTCGTTTTCCGGTATACGGAGAGGGAACGGAAACACCTATTCTTTTCTTAAACTCGGCAGGACAACTGACTAAAGGATTTATTGACGAAGTAGAACTTGCGGATTTATTAACTCTCGAAGAATGGGAGGCTTTTTATTCCGGGGTAGGGGAATATCCTTATGACATGGAGTTTATCGATGGCAACTGGTGCATAACCTTCAAATTCCGGAGGACCGAAAATGTTTACACGGCTACCGGCCGTTATTGGGGGCGAGTAGCTGCAGGGATGCGTGTCGCATGTTTAGATACAACTGATTTCTTCAAAAACGGCTCCGGGGAAACCCACCCGAACTGGAAGGCAATAAACTATGTCGAAAGGAGCACGGACGGGGCTTGGATTAAAGTAACCGGTGACGGCGTGAATTACGGCTTTGTGGATACAGGACTTGATCACGGTTCTGGTCCGAGCACAATATCGATGTACGGGTCATGGTAAGCGTAAAAAAGCAGGCGAGTGCGGAATTCGCCTGCTTTTTATCATTTTTGGAGAATTATATTTGGCTGTTAATCTTTATCAAAATATCTGTGAATTTATCTTCTTTTATATTAATACCACTTACTGTTATTCCTATATTGTCTTTTATCCAGTAAGCATGTATCATTGATTTAATCCAGCTGGGTTCAAAGGGGCTGCCGTCTAAAAGCTCGGTGCATGGCCCCCACATTAGTGCATATACATCTTCCGAAAGCTTCAAGGGGTAATCATATAGGGGATTGCCTTTATTGTCCAGAGAAAGTTTTAAATGCTCTTTGAAAGTTTCTTTTGTATCTTTGGAAGGCATAAATTCTCTGACCATAATAATCTTCTTGTTGGCTGCATTAATCCAGTACTGCCCTACAGAAATTCGGCCTTCTTCCAAGTTTGTGTCAGCAAAATACTTTCCTGTTGTTTCAAAATCATGGCGTAGCTCTTCAGGAAGCTGAATTAACTTATCGCCGAAGATCTCAACGGCTTTTTCTTTTGAGATGTAGGTATATCCATTTTGAGACATTAAAAATTCTTCAATATCTTCAATACTTCCAATTTCATAAGCTGTGGCTGGAGTGTTTTCCTCCTCTTCCTTTTCATCATCAACTATCTGAGAGGGCGGCGCGTTTTCTGAGTCTGCCTTTGCTTCTCTGACAGCAAGTAAATCTTTATCACTTTCAGAGAGTGAAAGAGTATAACCAATTGCAAACCCCACAAGCAGAGGAATCAAGGTTAAAGAGATAATTCTTTTCATCATAGTTCACTCCTTTAAGGGGTGTTAGGCTTGATTCTCATTTTTATCATACTATAATTTTATTCCGGAAACAAGGGATAGTGGTGGTGATGCCCCTCTTTTTTTGTTTTTAGTAATATTTGATACTATGTTTTATGCACAATGTACTTGCATAAAGCATATATTGTATACATAACCTCAACACACCACAATATGTAGTAGGTTGATTTTGGAAACGCAAAATGAGATAATACTAAGGGGGAGGATGGAAAAGGGGGATAAAAGTTGGAGAGAGTAAAACAGTTAATTTCTTATTTCCTGGCTAATTCGCCATATCCACTGTATAAAACACAAATAGTTAAAATGTTATATTTATTTGAATACTACCATGTGCAAACTTACGGAAAACAGTATACAGACCTTGATTTTATTAGATGGAATTATGGACCTTATGCGCATAAGATTGAAAGCGAATTAAATGAACTAATATTTTGCGGTTTGGTAAAAAAGGAAACAATAATCGGTGCTTTTGGCAGATCAGAAGTATATTTGCATAAACCTAATGATATAAATATAGTAACCCAATTTCCATTGGATGCCGATAGGAGATATATAGCAGATAGAGTTATTTTAGAGCTCAGTTGTAAATCGTATGAAGATATGATAAGCATTGTATATTCCACTCCTCCAATGGAAAAAATCCTTAAGGAAGAAGAAAGAGTGGGGACAAAATTATATGGGAGGAGGGTGGATATGAAAGAAAGTAAACCGCTTAGAAAGTTCAGTAAGGCAAAAATAGAAGAAGCAAGGAAAAGACTTGATAAATCATCTCGAGGTTCAGATGAAGAATATTATGCACATCTGTTAGCAGTGAATGAAGAACTTAAGACATTAAGAAGGAGGGCCAACAGTTGTATTCTGAAGTAAAACCTCTTTCTAGAGAAGAACTAATAGACGAAAGGTGTTTTGAAATTGGAGAGATATACTATATAAACGATTCGTTGATAAACATTCCTAATATAGATAGACTAAAAGATGGTTCACGAAAGATACATGAGGGGAGAATGGTTGTAATTGTTCATCATAACGAACAAAACTACAATAAATTTTGTCCAGTAGTTGCAGTTGCACCTTTATCAAGTCGTATAGATTTGAAAAGGCCATTTGATTTAATAGTAAACAAAGATGATGTAGATGGTAATTTAAAATATGACAGCATAATACAACTACAATTAATTCAACCCGTGTTGAAAGTAGATTTAGAAAGGTGTATAGGCAGATTGAAAGAATATAAAATTGAAGAATTGATTGCAATGCAACTCGAAATGATTGGAATAGAATAAACGAAAAAGGAGAGCGGCAACCCCACCCGAGCGGTTAGCCGCTATTTTTTGTTTTTGGGATGATAATTTTTGAAGACATTGCAGGGCGATTTAAAAGTGGAGGGCTATCCCAAAAATCAGCTACTTTGAAAAGTACTGGTTTTGTTGTATTAGTAATGCAAAAGTAATGCAATGACGACATAAAAATCCCAAAAAAGATAAAACGAAATGTAAAAATATGTAAACCTAAATACCCAAAAATCTTGAAAAATCAAGCTTTTTAAAACTAAGTAACACTACCTATAAAGATAGATGTAAGACTTAAAATCCTGGGGTTTGAATAAAACCGTGCCGGTTCGAGTCCGGCCTCCGGCACCAGTATCAAGGGTTCCAGGGTTTTGAAAATCCTGGAATTTATTTTTGACGGGGTCAGTAAACAGGGTAGCATGTATATACCTTAAGTCGTGCAGCCTTATTTGGGGCAGGCCGGCCTTTTCACCGAGAGCTGCCGCAAGCGGATAGCGTTCTAATCCATTTTGTTTTAATTCGATATTTAGTAAACCGTTCCAGTCTTTCAAGAGTTCTAATACCTCTCTCAATAGAGGTATGCTTTCTTTTTGGTACTCATCGGAGAACCAGCTCCCAAAGTCAAGCGCTTTAAGCTCTTTTAAAGACATCTCTGCCACCTGGCCTTTTCCATTACTGGTTCTATCAATGGTGCGATCATGAATTACCACTACTTCTCCATCTTTTGAGAGGTGTACATCCAGCTCTATACCGTCAGCTCCTAAATCGATAGCCTTTTTGAAAGCCGCCAGCGTGTTTTCGGGAGCGTAAGCAGAAGCTCCCCGGTGTGCTATAATTAAAGGCTTAGGCATATTAAAATGTCCCCTTTCTCAATTGGTTTACTTTAAGAAGAGTAAAAAATTATCAGCGATTTAGGTGGTCCAATTATAGGATTGTCAATAGCATTGCGTTGCGTGCTACAATAAAAACGGTGCGTACTAGCGTGAGCAAATGTACCTTCAAACCACAAGACAATTATAACCTTCAGGGCACTAACTGGTCAATAACATTATAGGTCAGGGGGCCTACAATTCCATCGGGTACCAGTCCATTATCGGCCTGAAGCCTCATAACTGCTTGACGTGTGAGGGGGCCAAAAATTCCATCAATGGGGCCGGTATAATAGTCCAGGCTAGCAAGTATATTCTGCAAGATGGCGACATCGTCACCCCAGTTGCCTATGCGCAAGATCCTCCTTCTACATACCACAGCTTTATCCTCCTCCCGGCGTATTAGCAAATGAGGATTATATTATCTATAATATGCTGCTGCTCCGGGAGGCGTTATCATAGTCGTTAAATTTTATACCAACAGCTTTGGTTTGTAGCACTCACTGTCCCAACCCAATGGATATAGGTTTATTTGCGCAAAAGGGTTGCTATGCTCTCCTTTATGGCTAAAACAAGATTTTTGATATTTTGAACCTGTTGCAATGCCTCTTCTTTTCCCTGGCTCAAGAAGAAGAAAGCACTTCCACAAGCGAGTACAAAAAGGAATAAAATGAGCAATCCTTTTCCCGCTCTAGTATTCTCTTGTGGCTCAGGTACCTGTTCTTCTCGCGGCGTTTCCCTTTGTTGTTCTCGACGCGTTTCACCATATCTGGCAGTACCACCGAAAAGGGCTATATCTACCACTTCGGCAAAAAGCGAGGCTGCCTTTAAAGCGCGTTCCTTCATGTGTTCGTATGTCCCAAATTCCAAAAGTAGGGAGCGGGGATGAAGCTCTTGATTATAATTTCCTTTGCCTATGAAGATATCTTTTATAAGGCCTGGATACCGTTTGTCAGCGACCGCTTTTATGCGATATGCGAATGATTCATTTACTTCGCGGTTCTGGTTGCTCCTTCCCACTACAATGCGTATTCTAGTAATTTCCTTTCCGTTCAATCTCGTTATATATTCTTCCTTTGGAACCGAATCCCTGTGTATATCAAAAAGGGCAGCCGGGCTGTGGTCTTTTATTATTTTAAAAGCTGTCTGTCTGGAACGCCTATACGCTCCTGCATCATGAGGGTCGTGAGGGGTTGTATCAACCACGGCTTTTATTCCTCTATTTTTGAGTTCCTCCCCGAATCTTCTAGCGACATCCAGTATGCCTCCATTTGCCCTTATGCTGGCTGCTCCATCTGACGGTACATATGATTCATCGGCGTGTGTACAGTAAATTCCTATGGTCCTGTTTTCATTCTGTGCCAAAACCGGCATTGAGGAACTGAAAAACAGATCCGAAATATCCGGTAGTTCAATATTTTCTACAAACTCAGCTATGGCGGTTTTATTTGAAAGGTCAACTTTTGTAATCCTATATTTTTTATTGTCTTGGCTGACGTATTCGTCGTCTACGTATACCCTTCTTCCAATTCTGAAGAGAACCGTTCCACCTGAAAGATATACGGTAAAATGATCCGGCTGACTTTGATACCAGTCATCAGCGTTGACGGAATAAGTAAAAGTTGTTAACAATAAAATCATAATAAGGAATAAAGGAACCAATTTGCACATTTTTCCACCCCATTATATTCTTGTTTGGTAACGCTAAAGCTGTAAAAATAATATTTTTCAGACATTACTTTTTTATTCCTGAATGGTCCAGGGGTAAATTCCGCTATAGAGATAAGGCCGACGATGACGATATGCGTTTTTATATAGGAACCACAAAAAACAAAAGAGCACGTAACGATCTACCTTGCACCCCGACAGGTAACTTACTATCCAGCCATGATCCTACAGCACGAACCAGCCGTAACTTTCGGACCATGGCCAAACAGGTCATCACCTATCGTGATGGTTCGTTCGACCATACAGGATACCTGTACAGCCCTGCGCAACCTCTCGGCTGCACAGGACCGTTAGTGCTATGACCTTCGGCACCCTGTATGATCTTCGCTCGACCCCGTGTGACAGGTTGGAATCTTATTGCAATCATAAAATATACGACTGCAATAAAACTTTTCCCCGCCACACGGGATCTTCCCGCCAACTGCATACAGGCCTGACGCGACCTGTATGCAATCTTTGGCCGACCCATATACGCCCCGTCTGAGCGTATATGGGTCTGGGCTCAACCGTTACGTGCCCTTTCGCTATTTATATTAACCAGTTTAAAAAGATTTATACGCTGTTCTCAAAAAATTTTTTAGAGTTACCTTAACTGCTTTTGTGCGACCAGAGCGGCTATTTTAACCGCTTCACGGTAAAAAATACTCAGACTTCTATAAGATGGAGATGAATTGCAAAAAATGTGATAAAATAATTCTCGGGCAAAGATTTTATACGGTAAGGGCTTAAATATTATAATAATATCCAGAAAACCACAAAAAGTATGATAGGCGCATATACAAGCTGTTGAGCATGCAGCAGCGTTTTTTGCAAAATGTGTAAACTATGCACGAAACAACTTGTCTGCTGACAAGATTTAGTGTAAATATTTCAAAAACATGGAAAGGGGAGGATAGAAGATGGTCATCAAGGCCCATGAAATGGAAGTCGAGCTCAGGGAGCGGATGAGGGGAGGGAATGGCACAGTCAAGATCACGCATATAGGAAAAGAACAGCTGCCCTCCAAAACCCGGCTTTTTGCAAAAATAACTCTGGAAAAGGGGTGCTCCATAGGGTTCCATCAACACACCGGTGAGACCGAGATGTTTTATTTCTTAAAAGGCAGGGGCAAGGTTGACGACAATGGTACTATACATTATGTACAAGCAGGAGATGCAATGTTTACAGGAGGCGGAAAAGGGCACTCGGTTGAAAACTGCGGCGATGAACCCCTGGAGCTGATTGCCGTCATCGTCCTGGATTGATCGTTCCATCGTTTCCATAAATATATCAGTGTTTTTTCATATATATCTTCACATAATAAATACAAACACAATGAATACAAAAAAACAAAGGAGCACTGATCAGGAATGGATGGCGGAACTTTCAATCCAGAAGAACACCTGACAAAACTTCCTATCCGTCGCTGGAATCCCAGGATCAATAGCTGGGAGACCGACTATGCCGATTACCTGGAGGTCAAGTGGCGGATGGTGTGGTTTCGCGATGAAAACAGACAGGGGACAAAAACTGTCATCCGGGATAAGATCATAGACACCCACAATAAATTTGCCTATTTTGAGCTTGAAGTGGCCGATAGCAGGGGAAACGTTGAGATAGGGGTAGGGTCTGAGACCGGAGACGATTTTGAAGATTATATAGAGAAGGCATATACCAAGGCCTATGGCCGTGCCCTGGCGGCTTTGGGATACGGCACGCAGTTTGCTCCCGAACTGGAAGAAGGGGAGAATGTAGTTGACAGTCCAGTGGAGGCCAGGGAAAGGGAGGCAAAAACCCCTGCTCGCGAGGAGCCCATCACCGAGGCACAGCGAAGGGCTATATATGCTATATATAACGCCCTGGGATATTCCGAAGCGCAGATGAAAGAGATACTGCAACAGCGGTATCACAAGGCCGAAAGCAAAGCCCTGACCAAACAGGAAGCCTCAGACCTCATTGATTACCTTAATAGCTTGAGGGACAGGGATTAGGCCGTAGGTATCGGGTATAACCTGTTCAGCGCTGAGGAGTAAAAATTTTTCGGGCTAATTGTAGGATAAAATACGCCAATCTCTTTCAAAAAAGTGCTAAATATGGTATAATAATACTATAAAAAGTCAGCAAAATAGCACTTTTGGGAG
>Ga0224486_100002_pt1 | contig 213643 bp, 217 predicted proteins | sample TexhydDE_CT_test_FD_172013 | JGI IMG/M metagenome (GOLD analysis project Ga0224486, IMG submission 172013) | Fracking water microbial communities from deep shales in Oklahoma, United States - hydraulically fractured wells DE_CT_test ... | reverse complement strand
CCCTCCCAAAAGTGCTATTTTGCTGACTTTTTATAGTATTATTATACCATATTTAGCACTTTTTTGAAAGAGATTGGCGTATTTTATCCTACAATTAGCCCGAAAAATTTTTACTCCTCAGCGCTGGGCAAAGTTAAACAAGGGATTGCGCAAGTCGCTGTTCTTCATTCTATTCTTTGGAAGGAAATTGGATATCGATGTAGAATATTATAACGAGCATATTGGTAACGACGATGTTACAGCTATAAATGGAAATGGTAATAGTTAAAGGCCTGATGTGGTTTCTTCCCCGAGAGAGTAAGGGGAAAAACATAGGGGGGGGTAAGTAAGACACGTATTGGTAATGCAGCCATCCTATTGGTCTTGATAATGACTATTGAGGGTAAGGCTACGGGCAGGATGCTTTGAAAATCGTCTAAATAGGTTTTCGTTGTGCCCATCATCCCGGGCCTGGTGGAGAAAGGCCGGGAGAAGTCAAGAAAAGGAAGAAGGAAAGGCAAGGTGAACAGCGATGAGCACTCCTCAGACAAAATTCCAACAACTTCTGCGTGAGCTATTTCAATTTGATTGCGCTGACCTGGATTTTGGCATCTATCGCATCATGAACTTCAAGCGGGCAATCATCGAGCGCTTTATCTCCGAGGACCTGCCGCGCTTGGTGAACGATGAGCTAAACAAGGGGGCACTGGCTGCGCAAAGTCAAGCTACACAAGAGCTGGATGCTGCCCGGAAAAAGGTGCTGGAAGCGCTGGGCGAAGATGCCCTCGATGCTGATGGCAACTTAGCCGAGAAATACCGTGAGACAAAGGCAGGAAGAGAATATCTTGTTGCGCAGGAACGGGCTAGATACGCAAAGGGCCGTCATGCTCTGGAGACGGCTATCTACAACCATCTTTATTCCTTTTTCAGCCGCTACTGGCAGGACGGCGACTTCATTTCCAAGCGTCGTTACTCCAAAAAGGAACGCTATGCCATTCCCTACAATGGTGAGGAAGTCTATCTCTACTGGGCCAACCATGACCAGTATTACGTCAAGACCGGTGAGTACTTCACCGATTATACCTGGAAGGCGCCCAATGGTGTAACTGTACACTTCAAACTTAAGGCTGCCGACGTGGAACAGAACAACGTCAAGGGCGAGAGGCGCTTCTTTCTGCCAAGACTAGACGAAATCACCTGGGACGCCAACGCCAGCACCCTCACCATTCCCTTCGAGTTCCGCCCGCTCACCCAGGAAGAGCAGAGCACCTACGGTCAGAGGAACCAGCAGGAGGCCATTATTGTCGAAGCACTGGAAAAGATTCCAAAACGTCTGCCCAAGAACGCCCATGAGGCTTTGGCAGCATTGATTGCCGAAAAGCGCCGCACCGACGGGACGGCAGTAACCCTGCTGGAACACCACCTGCGCCAATACACTCGGCGCAACACCAGCGACTTTTTCATCCACAAGGACCTGAAGGGCTTCCTCTCCCGCGAGCTGGACTTTTACCTGAAGAATGAGGTGCTCAACTTGGAGGAGATGGAAGCCGCGGGCGAAGGGCTGGCCGAGGGTTGGTTCCAACTCATGCGTCTGATCAAGCGCATCGGCCTAATCATCATTGAGTTCCTGGCACAGATTGAAAACTTCCAGAAAATGCTCTGGGAGAAGAAGAAATTCATCACCGAGACTTTTTACGTCATCACTGTAGGCAACATTCCCGAGACGTTCTATCCCGAGATTGCCGAAAACGCGGCGCAGTGGGAGGAGTGGAAGAAGATTTTGGCCATTGATACCCTGCCGCAAGACCTGTTTTCCGGCAACTGGCGAACGCCCGAAGGCCGTATGGCCTTTCTCAAAGCACATCCTTCCCTGCCGCTGGATACCCGCCACTTTCCGCCAGACTTCACCGACCGCTTGCTGGCGAGTTTTGACGATTTGGATGAGATGACTGATGGCCTCTTGATACACTCCGAAAACTGGCAGGCGCTCAACCTGCTTCAAGAGAAGTACCGTAAGCGGGTAAAATGTGTGTACATTGACCCGCCGTATAACACCGGCAGCGATGAGTTTATTTATCGCGATGGTTACCAACATGCCAGTTGGATCAGCATGCTGGACAACCGCACAGAGGCATTAAGGCCACTTATGGGCCCCGATGCAGCGATCTTTACCAGCATTGACGACCATGAACAGGCCAATCTTCGCAAGCTGTATGAGCGTGTTTTGGGCAGTGAAAACTTCGTAGCGAACATCATTTGGCAGAAAAAGTTTTCGCCGCAGAACGATGCTCGGGGGCTGTCAGACAACCACGATTTTGTTCTTTGTTTTGCTGCCCATAAAGAAACATGGCAACCTGGCTTGCTTCCAAGAACAGAGGAGCAGAACGCCAGGTATCAAAATCCGGACAATGATCCACGCGGCCCATGGATGTCTAGTGGGCTTGATGTAAAGACATACGCGGAGGAATACGACTACGAGATCGTCACGCCTTCAGGCAGGGTTGTTCGTCCACCAAAAGGATCATGTTGGCGTGTTTCTAAAGAACGCTTTGAAGAATTAATTGCCGACAACCGTATTTGGTTTGGTCCGAATGGTGATAATGTGCCCCGGTTGAAACGTTTTCTCTCTGAAGTCAAACAAGGTGTTACCCCGCTTACGTTGTGGACATATCAAGACGTTGGACACAACCAGGAGGGTGCGCAAGAGTTAAAATCCATGATGCAAGCGGGAGATGTATATTTCACTTCTCCAAAGCCAACCCGCCTGCTGAAGCGCATCATCACGATTGGGTCGGATAAACAAAGTATTGTCCTCGACTACTTCGCTGGCTCCGGCACCACCGGCCATGCCGTCATCAACCTGAACCGCGAAGACGGCGGGCGGCGGAAGTTTATCTTGGTGGAGATGGCGGATTACTTTGATACCGTTCTCCTGCCGCGCTTGAAGAAAGTCACCTTCTCGCCGGAGTGGAAGGACGGTAAGCCCAAACGTGTGGCCACGGCAGAAGAAGCCGAGCGGGGTCCGCGTATCATCAAGGTAATACGCCTGGAATCCTACGAAGACGCCCTCAACAACCTGTCCTTCGACGAAAGCGCCGGGCAGACGGCGCTGCAGTTCGAGGACTACTTACTCAAGTACATGCTCCAGTGGGAAACGCGCAAAAGCGAAACCCTGCTCAACGTAGAAAAACTCAGCAAGCCCTTTGATTACTGCTTGCACATTTACCGCGATGGCGAGACTCGTGTCCAGAAAGTGGACCTTCCCGAGACCTTCAACTATCTCATCGGGCTGGACGTAGCAAAGCGGCAATTGCTGGACGATAACGGCCGTTGTTACCTGGTTTATCGCGGCACGACGCGCGAAGGCAAGCGCACTGTGGTCATCTGGCGCGAAACCGAGGGCTGGATAGAAGACGACTACCGACGTGACCGCGACTTTGTGGCCAAGCACAAATTTACCGAGGGCGCGGACGTTATCTATGTCAACGGCGATTCGCTCATCCCCGGTGCTCAGGCGCTGGAAGGTGTGTTCAAGGCAAAAATGTTTGCAGGCGTGGAGGGATAGGTATGGCAGAAGTACTCTTCAAGAAGGTTGATTATACCCTTAAGAAACTGGTTGAAGATATATCTATGGGAGAAATCGGGCTGCCTGATATTCAGCGCCCCTTTGTTTGGCCGATGACCAAGGTACGCGATTTGTTTGACTCGATGTATCGCGGCTTTCCCATTGGTTATCTTCTCTTCTGGGAAAATGGTTGTTCTGATACCCATCGAACGATTGGTACTGCTCCAAAACAAAAAGTGGCGCGTCTGCTCATCGTAGATGGCCAGCAACGGTTGACCTCATTATACGCAGTCATGAAAGCCGTGCCCGTGATTACAAAAGACTTCAAGTCCCAGCGGATAAAAATAGCTTTTCATCCGCTGAGTGAGAAATTTGAAGTCTCTAATGCAGCGATTGAGAAGGACGTAGAGTGGATTCCTGACATTAGCATTTTATGGCAACCCGATACGAAACCGCATGCTTTCAAGAGAAAATTCCTTGAGAAATTAGGAAAACGGCGCCCATTGACCGCCGAAGAAGAAGATATAATTCATGAGAGAATTGACCGACTGATCAAACTTGAAGAATATCCACTCACCGCGCTGGAGATCTCCTCTTCCGTTGATGAAGACAAGGTTTCAGAGATCTTTGTGCGTATCAATAGTAAAGGGACACCGCTCAATCAGGCCAATTTTATTCTTACCTTGATGTCCGTATTCTGGGACGAGGGTCGCAAAGAGCTGGAAGAATTTTGCCAGTGCAGCAAAGCACCCTCCCCGGATGGTAGTCCTTCGCCTTTTAATCATTATTTGCGCCCTAACCCCGACCAGTTGCTGCGTGTAAGCGTGGCGCTGGGGTTTCGCCGCGCACGCTTAGAGCATGTTTATTCCCTGCTTCGAGGGAAGGACCTGGAAACGCGGCAATTCTCCGATGAACAGCGCGTAAAGCAGTTTGCCTTATTGCAAGAGGCTCAGGCATACGTTTTGGACCTTCAAAACTGGCATGAGTTCTTCAAGGTGCTGAAAAGGGCAGGATACCCCTCCGATCAACTCATCTCCTCGCAAATGGCTGTTCTTTACACTTATGCATTGTGGCTTATAGGGAAGCGAGACTTCAAAGTAGATTTGTACCGCTTGCGTGAAGTGATGGCACGCTGGTTCTTTATGGCAACGCTCACGGGGCGTTATACAAGTTCGCCCGAAGCGCGGTTTGAACAGGATATGGCCTTACTGCGCAGCGCAAACACAGCCGACGACTTTGTCCGCATTCTAGATGAGCAGATTAGCGCCGTCTTGACAAAAGACTATTGGGAAGTAACCTTGCCCAACGAATTGGAAACCGCTGCTGCCAGGAATACTGCGCAATTTGCCTACTATGCCGCGCTTTGTCTGTTGGAAGCGCGGGTCTTGTATTCGAAGATGAAGGTGTCCGAGTTGCTAGATCCTACCACGAAGGCCAAAAAGACTGCTTTGGAACGTCATCATCTGTTCCCACGCAAATACTTGCAACGAATAGGGGTTCGAGAAAAGCGTCTAATTAACCAGGTAGCAAACTATGCTTTGGTGGAATGGAGCGACAATATCAAGATTTCCGACAGAGCTCCCAGGGACTATGTGCCGGAACTAGAAAAACGCTTTGCTTCCGATGAACTTCAACAGATGTATGATTGGCATGGATTGCCTTCAAACTGGTACGAACTTGATTACGAGGATTTCCTTAAGGAACGAAGGAGACGAATTGCTCTTATTATAAAAGCCGGTTTTGAGAGGTTGGTGGTTGGCGCATGAGCAACGGGTCAACCCAATACCAAAAACTCGAAAACCGCCTGCTCCTGCTTTCCTGGCTCAACAGCTTGCTGGGTTACGAGAAAAACCGTGAACTGCTGGAGGACATGAAACAGGCTGAGGAAGGTTTTGATGCGCAGGGACGCAGCCATATTTACTACCGCCTTATCTCGCGCGGCAGCAAGCTCAAAATCTCTGCCGATGACCTTGCACGCTATGACGACAACATTCGCGCGCACCTGGCAGTCATTAATGCCCGCCGCACCCAGCCCATCACCCTCCGCTATTTTCAATACCTGGCAGCGCTCTACACGGAAATCGTCCTCGACCGCCTGTTCAACCACAAAGCGCAACTCCTGGCCGACCTGAACGCCTTTGTGTGCCAGCGCAACACAAAGAAATTGCCCGGCGAGCCGCAGGACGAGCCCTTCACTGAAGCCGACCTGACCAAGCTGGCTTACTGGATGGCTACGGGTAGCGGCAAGACGCTGATTCTGCATCTTAACTACTATCAATTCCTGCACTACAACAAGGAGCCGCTCGATAACATCCTTCTGGTCACGCCCAACGAGGGCCTGAGCGAGCAACACCTGGCCGAACTTGCCGCTTCCGGCATTCCCGCCCGCCGCTTTGACCTCAACTACAGGGGCTTGTGGAGCGACAGTAAACACACCGTGCAGGTTATTGAAATCACTAAACTGGTAGAAGAAAAGCGCGGTGGTGGGGTTAGCGTACCGGTAGAGGCTTTCGAGGGTCGCAATCTGATTTTTGTGGACGAAGGGCACAAAGGTTCCAGCGGCGAAGCCTGGCGCAAGTACCGCGATGCGCTTGGCAAAACAGGTTTCACCTTTGAATACAGTGCTACCTTTGGGCAGGCTCTCTCGGCGGCGCGCAACGATCCGCTTACTGCCGAATACGGCAAGGCCATCGTCTTTGACTACTCCTACCGCTACTTTTACGAGGATGGCTACGGCAAGGACTTTCGCATCCTCAACCTGCAGGATGAGATCGACGAGGCCAAAACCGATCTGCTCCTTCTGGGCAACCTGCTCTCCTTCTATGAGCAGCAGCGCCTGTTTGACGAACAAGCCGAGGTCCTGCGCCCATACAATTTGGAAAAGCCGCTCTGGGTGTTCGTCGGCAGCACGGTCAACGCTGTCTACAGCGAGAACAAACAGAAGCGCAGTGATGTGCTAACTGTGGTGCGTTTTCTCCATCGAGTGCTGGCAAACCGCGACTGGGTGGTCAAAGGCATCGAAGAACTGCTGGCGGGAAAAAGCGGTCTGATTACGCCAGACGGGATAGACCTGTTCGCCGGGCGCTTCCCGTACGTGCGTGAAACTGGCCTTACCGCCGAAGCCCTATACGATGACATCCTGTGGCGGGTCTTTCACTCCCCGGCCGGTGGCGGTCTGCACGTGTGCGACATTAAAAGTGCCGCTGGCGAGCTGGGGTTAAGGGCATCCGGCGCCGAGGAGTATTTCGGTCTCATCTACATTGGCGACACCGCGGAATTCAAAAAACTGGTGGAAGCCGATGGCGCCGGCATCACACTGGAGGAAGACGCTATCGCCTCCTCGCTCTTTACGGATATCAACCACCCCGACACGCCGATTAATATTCTTATTGGTGCCAAGAAATTCATGGAAGGCTGGAATTCCTGGCGCGTCTCCAACATGGGACTTCTCAACATTGGACGACGGGAAGGTTCACAAATCATCCAACTCTTCGGGCGCGGTGTACGCTTGCGCGGGAAAAACCATTCTCTAAAGCGTAGTGCTGCCCTTCCGGGCAATCATCCACCGTATATCAAACTGCTGGAGACACTCAACATCTTTGCTGTGCGCGCTAATTATATGGCTCAATTCCGTGATTATCTTGAACGAGAAGGGGTAGAGACCGAGCCGCTGGTTGAACTACCGCTCCCTATATGGACCAACGAACAGATGCTTCAGCGCGGGCTGGTGCTACCACGCCATGAGAGCGGCCGTGACTTTGCTACCGAGACGATACTCCTGCTCACCCCTGATGAAAACATCCGCCTGAGGGTGGATTTATCTATCAAAGTGCAGGCATTGGAAAGTGGCGCGGTTGGCCTGCAGGACGCTCGCGCCCAAAGCGAATATAAGGCGACCACTATCCCGCCAGAAAGTCTGACATTGGTGGATTGGGAACAGGCCTACCTCGAGCTGCTAGACTACAAGGAGCGCAAGGGGTGGAGCAACCTGATCATTCGTCCCGAAACCCTGCGCACTATCCTAGAAAAAGTTCCCTATATCCTGAAGGCAAGTGATGCCGTGTTCCGTCCTCGCACCTTCACTGACCGTGCCCGTTTGCAAGAGGCGGTCACAGCCATCCTGCGCAAGTACCTGGACACTTTCTACCGCCGAGCTCACGAGCGCTGGGACAGCCAAAACTTGGTCTATCGCCCCCTCGACCTTGATGATCCTAACCTGGCTTTCAACCGTCCGAGCGTGCAGGAAAAGAAAGCCGCCTACATCGTGCGCGTACCGCGTTCACACAGCGACCTAGTTACCGCCATCAAAAAACTGTGCGAAGATATGGATAAACTTATCAAAGAAGAAAACAGCGGCTTGCCGCGCCTCTACTTCGACCGGAGCATCTATCTGCCTCTGCTTCTCAAAAAAGGCAGTGTGCTCACTGCTGACCCACCGCTGCTGGAAGAGAGTGAAGAACGCTTCGTCCGTGACCTGAAGGACTACTGGGAGGCTGAAAAGGACAAGTCGCTGGCGGGAAAGGAAATATTCCTCCTGCGAAACTTGAGCAGAGGAAAGGGCGTGGGTTTCTTTGAAGAGAGCGGTTTTTACCCTGACTTTATCTTGTGGATTGTGGATGAGAAAAAACAGCGCATCGTCTTTATCGAGCCGCACGGCATGTTACACGCTAAGGCTTACGAGCACGATGAAAAAGCCAGTCTGTGGGAGCGCTTACGCGAGCTAGGAAAGGAGGTAGGGCGAAGAAGCGGTCGACAGGATATTACGCTAGATTCATTCATTATCTCAGCTACACCCTACGATGACTTATACAAGCGCTACGATGATGGCAGTTGGGACCGAGACAAGTTTGCTAAACATCATATCTTGTTCCAGGAACGGAATCAGGACTATGACTATCTCTGTAAAATCTTCGATGGCTATTGCACCAACCGGCAGATTTCAGGGCTAAAGTAATTGTGCATGAACTGCTGCCCCTTAAAATGCCAAATCATGGTCCGTTATTTAAAGCTCTTCTTAAAGCATACTTAGACAGGTATCGGTAGTATAAAAGGCCCTTGGGAAATACTCCCCGGGCCTTTTACTATGAATAGGAGATAATGCATGCTTATGATTTTCTGGTTGAGCCTCTTTTGCCAGGCCTTATACTTCGTCTGACCAGTTTGATTACAGAAGAATATGAGAGCATCGTATAGCTTGGGATTCGTGATAACCAGGTTAACATCGAAGAACCTGGAAAAGTCCCTGAGTGTATCCCTGTAGTCTTTTATGGTGCGTTCCCTGCATCCTTCTGCTTGTTTTAGGCTAATGAATGTTTCATAGAGAGAAGCAAAGGTACGCCCGACATCTCTAGGCTTTCTTCCTTTTGTAGGCATAAAACAACCCCCTCTACCTCTTAGTTTCCAACGGAGAAAGAGGTAAGAGAGGGTTTTGATATTGTTACTTTGCGGCGGTTCTCAAACATCCCACCTTTTAATCCGATAGTCACAATTTTGTTGTTACCACTTACTTCATGAGTACCGGTCTACCTACGGTCTTAAAATTACCCATACTATAGACCGGTTCTCATTTAGCTCAATGCATTAAGCATTAGACCGTTGGTCAAATCAGACATTGTCCTGTAACGCACAGTGGGATGAAAGCCGCATGGCGTCTAGCTTTTGGCAGGGGAGGCAGGACTCGAACCCGCAACCAACGGTTTTGGAGACCGCTACTCTACCAATTGAGCTACCAAATCCCGAAACCCTTGAGCCAAGCGGCTTCCGGGTGCTGGAAGGATTTACCTTGACACTCAAACCGTTACCCTGCTTAACGGTCCAAAGCTGCTTGTAATCAGCAACAATTAACGTGGTGTACCGTAAAAAGACCGTTCCCCAGTCATAACCGCTCACACTCTACCCCTCTTCACCGGTGGTACTTATTATACACCAACAGAGGGGGAAGTGCAAGTTCATCATATCCGAGCGCAGGAGACTCCATCTTCTTCAAGATGGAGAGGAATGTGCTCTTTCCTCCTTTCTAACATTAACGTCTTCGCCCTTTCTATAAGTCTTAACTTGCTATGCTTTGCACTATCGTGTATCTTCTCTCCTGAAAGACTTCTTATAGCAAAATACCCGCTGCTCCTTAAACCCGCTATTATACCAACCATACCTTCATATTCTACTCTGTCGTATCGCCTAAAACCATATGCCTCATTAATCGTGTTAACGGGTCTTACCCCACCTTTGATGGGATTCGCTTTATGCAATGACCTGTTCTGTCTTCTGAAAAACTTCCCTAAGTACCATTCTCTTAATTTCTCCTGCAAATCCCCACCAGCTATAATGAACGCATCATTTCTGTGCAACTTCTCTATACCACAACCCAACCGTTTCGCCTTCGTTATACTCCCATATGTTACTTCCACAGAATAACGCTCTCTTAATCTGTTAACTATGTGCCACCCTATCGTCGATACATGCGCTGCATCCTTAAACATCTTCACCTTCTCAACCTTTGACTTCGGTATCCTTATCCTGCCCTCATGCACAGCTTTGTGCTCATCTGCCGTTAGCACTATTAAGTTGCTGGGAGTATCCGTCCCGCCTTCGCTTCTCGGAACTATATGGTGAACCTCTAATATACCCCTTTTACCCGATAATTCTGACCTGTAACCAGCTCGCCATAAGCAGTATTCCCTTACATCCCAGAAACCCTTCTGTGCGCCATTCTGATAATCTTCTCCCTCTATGCCAGGATTTAGTATCTTCTGCGTGTCAAACGGCGCAACCTCAATTACTACTTTCCCTATCGGCATTATCATGCTGAGCATATCTACTATCCTGATGTGTGCATCTACCTTCCATTGAAGGCTGGGGGCAAGCCACCCATCATCCCTTGCTCTGTTTAAAAACCTGGGTTTGCGGTAGCGCACCTTTCTATACCTTCTCGTTCTTCTGTACTGCCTGCGCTCAAGCAACAACCCTTTAATATCGTCCCTCAATTCTATCTCTGCAGAAAATATCTCTTTCTTCTCTGTAACAGCCGATACACCTGCTATTTTGGATCCTATATCCAGTCCTACTGTCACCGGTTGTGTATAGGTGGCGGTATCGTATAAAAGCTGGATTGTAAACGGTTCTCGTTTGACTACCTTCGCAAGTCCCTGTTTTAAAAGCCGTCTTACCTTGCCATGCCTTTCGGTTGGCATTAGTGGTTTTCCCGTCTTTGAAATTACATACACCATATGCGGTAAGCCTCCTTTTGGAGTTAGGTGCTCATCGCCAATGTTAGACAGGCTTGTTATGTACAGGCCACTGTCCCTACCCCTCAGGACTGTTTAAACCTGCACGACAGAGCTTGGAGCTTGAGCAGCACCCCAAGGTGTCATGACCTGTCTAACGTAGCCCCGTCAGCTTTTCGCTGGTGGCTGAGGCTAGTCAACTAAGGCTTTTTCAAGCCTCCGCTTCTATAAGCGGTGGGTAGTTGACCTGTCGAAGTTGAACAGCGGGTTGTACAGATTGGCTTCATTCCAGACGGGGGAGGCAAATGGTTCCTTCAGCTCGGCTCTGACGACAAAGGCTGGCATATCGTACAGGTGCTTGTTGACAACCAGGATTCGATATGCCTTGGGAGACGGCTCTGCGCCAGCCATGATGCACTCTATACCGGCGCGCATGATGCCGAAAAAGAGCCTGCCTGTGCCGGCTGATGGGTCGAAGACGATCGTTGTCCTTGATATCGAGCGTGGGATATTGTGCTGCACGTAGTCCATTACCTCGTCCAGAGTAGACCTGTGGGGCACGCAATCAAACAGGTTGAGCTTCACGGCGAGCTCGCCAAGCCAGTCCCACGGCTCCTGCTTCAACACAGCAAGGTCGAGCGTCCTGTTCAGTCTCGCTTCCATGTCGAGCGTAAGGGTTGGAGTGGGATAGTCATGTGTGCCTTGGATGCGCAGCTTGTGTGCAAGCCACTGGAGAAGGGCGGAAAAGCAGGTCTGTGGCTTCTTATACCTCTCGTTCAGTATGGCATAGCAGGACTCAAGTATCTGAAACTGCGGCGCTCTGTCTATCTGCAAACTCATTCCTCCTTTGCCGTGTTGTTGTTCTAGCTGAGCTCTCATCAGGCCGCGCTTGAGCTGGCGTCCCGAGTTTCTGTCAGCTCTTTGCTCAGGTACCTTATTGGAATGCCGCACTGTTCGGCTGTTTCTTTCTCTATCCGGCAGCCCCGACTCTGTTCCCAACCGGGACACAACCACAGCTCGTCGCACATTTTGAGCAGCTCTAGACAGAGCTTCATGCCTTCTTCGTACGTGAGCACCTTGTAGAGGAAACCGAACGTGTGTATTGGGCTGATGAATACAGTGTCCTTGTACGCTTGCATAAGCCCAATGATGATTCCTTCTACACGTGCCCTATTCTCGGGAAGACCTAGGTATGGATGAGCAACATATACTTTCTTCAACGGTCCTTCCCCCTTTGGCCTTGGATTTCAGTTGGCGAGGAGATAGCGGAATCGGGATTTGAGCGGGGCCCGGCTACTGTTTTCCGCAGGTCTGCGGATGCGGGCGCATCCGTTATGTCGGTCCCGCAGTACGCACAAATCCAGCTGCCCTTTTCGATACATGCACTGTACGATGGCTGGTTGCAGTGCGGGCAGATCTTTCTGAACATCTGCATCCCTCCACAAGAGCTTCTCCGAGCCACGCTTAAACTCTAATCTCAACCTTTGCAAGCACCTCGGAGACGTCTATCTCCGCTTCCTTGCACAGGACAAGGGCCGACTGGAACGCCTTTACCACTTCGTCGTCTGACAAAACATCGAAAAGTGTCGTGGTTTGGCCGCCCTTGCGGTTAATCCTTGCTCTGACATTGACATTGTGCTTGTACAGCAGCTCGTCATAAAGCCTTTCCCACGCAGCCTTAAAGTTGCCCTCGTACCTTGAATAGGCTAGCTTTCTTACAAGCTTATTAATGGCCTGCCTGGTAGGCCAGGACGAAATGCCGCGAGCCAAGAGGTTGTTCTCCTTCACCAGGTAGTCGACCTGTGCTTTGTAGCGATCGATGTACTGGTATAGCTCATTCATCGCCGCAAGCCGCTCATCCAGCGTCTTAGCCTTAATGACGGCCAGCAGCAGCCTGTCCTCTTCTTGGATGTCCTGTATTTTCTGTTCGGTCGTCGCAAGGTTCTCCACGTCGAGCAAGTAGGTCCTGACTCTCTTGGCTACTTCGGAATCCCGCAGAAGCATGCCTACGCGTAGCAGTGCGCGGCGGGTGAAGAGACGGAGGCCGCGGTTGGGAATGATAATGGTCTGATTGTCAATGGTAGCAACTGTTCTTCCCCTGAGGGTTTTTAAAGTGACATTCTGTCCCTTTAAAAGACTCAGCAGCTTTTCCCGGTCATACAGGGCATACCCGTCCTGGGTCAGCTCATCATAGTGCCGCTCTGCGACTTTCTTAATGACATCGACACCCACCTCATAATAATCCGCTACCTGCTCTACTGTCATGAGTTCAGTATTCGACATCGTCACAACCTGTTTGACTTTGTCTAGAACCTCAAGCCTGGCAATTAACTTCTCCCTCAGGTCTTTATCAGCCAGCAATTGCTCAGCGGTTACCACGAAATCACTCCTTTCCAGAAGACTGAGATGCTTTATAAAGCACTAGGCTGCACCTTCTTGGGCTGATGGTACTCCTGGAAGACCCACTTCAGCCGTCCTCCAGTGATATGCTGAAACTCCTCTCTCATACGGCTCATCACCTCATCTGTATGCAGCAGCGGCACCAGGGTCGTCCTGAGATACCCGTTACCGCGCTCTGCGAGAAGCTCCATAGACCTCCGTACGGCATCGGGACTGCCGCAGCTGACCATGTGGTACATATCAAGCGGCAGTTTGTAGTCCATAGCCACTTCATCCACGAGGGATTCGGCTATGAGCCGTTCGAGCAGGTCTGGGTTAGAGCCGTTGGTATCAAGCCTGACCTTTAATCCTTTCTGTTTGACTAACAGAAGAAGATTGGGGAGAGTGGGGTGGATGGTGGGCTCGCCGCCCGATACCACCACCCCGTCATACACTTTCGGAGACAGCGAGGATATAAAGCGCTCTACCTCGTCATCCGGCAGCGGAATAGGGAAGAGCTTTGGATATACCAATTCCGGGTTGTGGCACCACGGGCAGCGGAAGTTGCAGCCCTGCAGAAAGACTACCGCTGCCACGTGGCCCGGCCAGTCGCACAGGGAAAGCTTTACAAAACCTGCTACTGAAGGCAGCATAATTAGCACGCTCCTGCAAAGACTTTGTCAAACGTTGCGCGGTCTTTAAACTCTGCCCTCTTCCCGGCATTCCAGTTTTTAGTTGCTCTGTAATACCCCACAATCCTTGAGTAGACCTCACATTCTGCGCCGCAGGTCGGGCATACTTCATGCTCACCGAATATATAGCCGTGGTCGGGGCAGATCGAATACGTCGGTGTTATGGACATATAGGGCAGGGTATAGTTGGAAAATACACGGAGTATGAGTGATGCGCAGGCCTCGGGGTCTGGCTGCCGCTCGCCGATGAACATATGGAACACCGTACCACCGGTATAGAGCGACTGGAGCGGCGACTGATGCTCGAGGAGCTCAAATATGTCATCCGTATAGCCGACGGGAAGCATTGTGGAGTTGGTGTAATAGGGCTCTACGCCGCCCCTGTAAGCCTCCTCATTGGCAACTATGATATCAGGATACATCCTCTTGTCTATACGCGCAAGCCTGTAGGACGTGCCTTCGGCAGGCGTGGCTTCAAGGTTATACATTAAGCCGTGCTTCTTCTGGTGCTCTACAAGACGCTCACGGATAAACAGGAGAGTATCCTTGGCCAACTGGTAGCCGTCCGGGTGCGCTATACCCACCCCGAGCAGGTTGAGGCATGCCTCGTTCATTCCCACAACTCCTACGGTGCCAAAGTGGTTCGCCCAGTATGAACCGCGGGCCTCTTTGACCTGTCTGAGGTAATGCTTGGAGTATGGGTACAAGCCTCTCTCGGTAAGATCTTCAACTACCGTACGCTTAATGTTGAGAGACTCCACCGCAAGGTCTACTAGTTCACCGAGACGCTGGAAGTATTCCTCACGGGTTTGCGACAAATACCCGAGGCGCGGCAGGTTGATTGTCACGACGCCAATGGATCCAGTCAAGGGGTTTGCTCCGAATAGTCCGCCCCCTTTCTTTTTGAGCTCGGAAACATCCAACCTCAGCCGGCAGCACATTGACCTGACGTCCTCAGGCTTCATGTCTGAGGATATGAAATTGGCAAAGTAGGGACTCCCGAACTTAGCAGTAAGCTCGAATACCTTACGCACAACTGGGTTGGATGGGTCAAAGTCCGGAGTGACGTTGTATGTGGGGATTGGGAATGTGAAGCCACGGCCAAGCGCATCACCTTCCAGCATGAGCTCCGCAAGGGCCATGTTTATCATGTCCATCTCTTTCTGGAACTCGCCGTAGTAACCGTACGGCTTGCCGCCGACAAGAGCAGGTAGATTAGCAAGGGCAGGGGAAGGTTTAAGGTCCAGCGTAATGTTTGTGAATGGCACCTGCGACGAAGCGCGGATCGGCACGTTCATGTTGAACAGAAACTCCTGGAGCGCCTGCTTGACCTCTTCGTACGTTAGCTTGTCAGCCCTCACGAACGGAGCGAGGTAGGTATCAAACGAAGCAAAAGCCTGCGCCCCCGCTGCCTCGCCCTGCAGGGTGAAGAAGAAGTTGACTATCTGTCCGAGGGCAGTCCTAAAGTGCTTGGGTGGGTCGCTGATAGCTCCAATCGTCGAGCCCCTGAACCCTTCCTCCAGCAGCTGATACAGGTCCCACCCACAGCAATAACTCGACAAAGAACCCAGATCGTGGATGTGAAAATCACCATTCCTGTGAGCGTCCGCAATATCTCTTGGGTATACCTCGCTCAGCCAGTATGTTGCAATCAGTCTTGAGGCAAGATAATGGTTAAGAGACTGAAGAGAGAAGGTAGAGTTGGCGTTCTCCTTGACCCTCCAGTCACGCTCCGTAATGTACGAGTCTACAAGCTCTCTTGCTAAGTCCTCTTCAAATGTCCGGGTTGTAAGCATAGCGCCGTCCTCCTTGTTGTGATACTTTGTCTCCTATACGGGACACATGGGCATAAAATTATATACCCTTCCGGGTAGCCTGCAGAATCTCTTCTAGTACGTCCATCTTCATGACGACGTAAACCTCGGTATCACCTTTGAATTGGAACGCATATATCGGAAGGCGGCCGCTGACTGCCGCCTCGTCTTCAATCTTCTTGAGCTGCTCCTTGGTTATCGTGTGATATTTCTCACCGCGTGCCGAGACGGGATGAGACTTGCATTCAACAAGGAAGTCAGATGATATGACGTCGCCGGGAGCGTACCATTTGCTGCCCGACGCCGGCTGCAGCTTGGCTTGGTAGCCGCAAGACGTGAGAGTCTCAGCTACCTGGTGCTCCAGCTTGCGCCACGGAGTTGAGGTTTTGTTTGGAGATACCTTTCTGAGCGGCAGACGCTTCTTTTCAGCCTTGTACAGGCTTCCATTCTTGCATCGATAACACTTATCGGTGTTTACGCATCCCTCGCAGTTCATGAAGAACACCTCATGCTGTACGTGCCATTTTGGATACGTTTGATGAAACAGCTTGGTCAGCGGAGATAATAGCTTGTTCCAGCTTCATGGATCCAAGAATGGTTATCAGCCTTTGTGTCTTGGAGGATATAAGCGAAAGTGCAGTCTCTAGGAATGCAACCTGGCCTTCAAGAATACTGACGGCGGTGAACACGTCGTATTCGCCGTACCTGAAGTCTTCCATCAATCTCTTGTAGACGAGTGCCTCCCGTTCTTTCTCGGTCTTTGCCTGGTCCTTGACCTCAAGGTAGAGAATCTTGGACCGGACCTTGAGCTGCTCTTTCAGTGAAGACAGCTCAGCCTTGAGCAGCGTGTGCTCAAGGCTGAGTGATGTTTGCAACCTGTCTAAATTGCTCTGCAGCGCAATCAATGTCGATGGGGATGGGTCGGAAGGTATGTACAAGGACTCGATCTGAGAGGTTATCTCCTGAACCTTGTTCTCCCAGTTCTTTTCCATTGAGACGCAGTACCTCCTTTTCCATATCGTAGATGGACCTGAAAAGCTTGTACTCAACAAAGGGGAATATGTCAGTTAGAATATTGAGCCCTGGCAGAGCCTCGGGTGATGCATAGATGAGATCTGGTACAAGGATATCATGGGAGTGTTTAGAGATGGCATCTGCCAGCGACACATGGTACGGCAGCAGTCTGATTACCTGTGAAAAATAATCCCTTACGTACAACCTGGTGTCCAGCAGCTCTTCCATCTCACCAGAGTACCTGATGAGGTTGGACACCAGGGCATTAGTATAGTTGGAACAGCGTGTGATGCGCATATCACAGTGTAAGAGATGTGAGAATGTCTCGTACTCCAGATCTACTATCACCTATTACTCCCCCTTTAGTCGTTATCATCAGCCCTCCCTAAAGAGGAGATGTAGCGTGCAACATCTGGTGGCAGTTTGGAGAGGTCAAAGACGACACTGCATAAGTTACCGGGGAGCATACTGCAGCTGGCAACGGCATCGCGTAGAAGGGATAGCACTTCGTCTGAGGAACGTGTCTTTGAGGCCGAGACGGCCTGGTACAGAACTGGAATAATAGACAGCGCCTCTTCCATGTTAGCTTCCATCTGCTGCATGACGTGCGTCAGCTTTTCCGTCAAAGACTGGACTGTGTCAGGCTTGCGCTTGATAACGATGGTATCAGGCTCGTTTACTCTGTCCGATGGTATAATGTCTATCCAGCCCTCAAAACGCAACCGCTGCAGTGCACGATGTACAGTAGAATGTGAATGCCCCGTGATCTGGGATAGGTCTCGCACCGATATCTTTACCCTACCGTTAATGCTGTTTTGCCGCAGCGCCTCCAGTATCGTCATGGAGGTGGTATTTGCGGCTAAAGTCTTAACAACACCCCTGCTCATAATTTCGACCTCCTAGCTGTTTAAAGTAACCAAACCCCCTTCCCATATCTCTCTGCTAACAGAGGACTAACCTTGCATAGGAAGTTACCCCGTTAAGCATATTATAACATTTGAGGAACACGAAGTCAACATGTCCCAAGAATATCCTTCACCTTACTACTGTATATCGCCAGCTCGAGCGGGTCCTGCACACTTTGAAGCACAGGGCTGAGCATCTTCATAATGCGTAGTTTTTCCTCGGCAATTGCCGCGTATTCCTTCGCGGCAAGCTGTAACAGCCAATCAAGTGCGTACTGCTTCTCATTGTCTATAAACCGCGCCAGGCCTCCCTGATACGACAATGCAAATCCGTCAGGATCCAGCCCCGGGACATTGATGACATGCGCCTTCACGCCTGCCTTGATGAGCATCTGCACAGCTCTGAGCGTTGCCTGCATACCCGCGTGGTCACCATCAAACCACACAACCACCTCTTTAGCGTAGCGGCTTATAATCGACACCTGGTCCTGCGTGACCAGTGTGCCGAGTGATGAGCAGACATCTTTGATGCCGGCCTTATACAGTACAAGAGCGTCAAAGTAGCCTTCAACCAAGACGACTCTTCTGGAGGACTTTATGTACTCCAGGTTTTGTGCAAACAGATAGAGTGAGCTGCGGCGGTTGAAGGCAGGGCTCAATCTGTCGTTAACGTACTTCGGGAGTGAGCCGTCCAAAGCTCTGTACGCCATACCTGCCGTGTATTCCGGATTGGAGATCGAGGCAATACCGAAAGATAGGCGACCGTCCAGGAGCGAACTGCCGGTATCACGCACCAGCCCGAGTCTGCCGTAGTGTATCAACTCCTCATCTACACCACGGCTGGCAAGGTAATCAAGAACCTCCTTGTTCGACAGCAGGTTTTGTCGGTACTCCAGATCGCGGCGTGTAGTTTCCTGTAGCCTAGCAATAACATCTTCCTTGCCCGTAGGCTCAACAGGCGAGCAGGGAATGCCAGCATAGTCGGCAAGGAAATACAGTGCTGTTTTGAAATCCACGCCGTGCAGGTTTTGTATCCAGCCTATCACGTCACTTGCTCCGCCGTTGACGCTCACGCCGTCACCGGCACCGCAGCCGTAGCAGTAGTACGTCTGCTGCTCGGGATACACGGTAAGGCTCGGCTTACTGTCATAAACCGGCCTGCCGTTCTTGTAGCCGTGCGGGAAAGGACATATTCCCACGTAAAGGCTGCCCATTCGTTTCAGCTCCACCGTCTCGCCTATAAGCTTTACAATGTCTACCCGGTTCTTGACCTCGTCTTTCAGCTGCGCCAGATTCACGCGACACCCCTCCCGCTAATTATATCACAATATCGAAACACGAACAAGTGTTTGCTTACTCTTTTTCGTCCCGGTCTTTGTTCTGCTCCTGGAACCTACCGAACAGGAGATAATCACGAGTGCGCTCGCAGCCTACGTACCAGTTACCGTCTGCACCGCGCACCACATCACGTTCGTGCGGCGGCAGCGCGTCGGTCTTGAGCATAAGGTGTGACCATACACCTTCTTTATCAGCGACATTGTGTATAGCCATAGTCTTGACATCGACTTCGTACGTCTCCACATCTGACGAGCCGCACTCCGCACACGTGGTTACCACATGATCGACCTCTTCCTCTTCCGGAATGGCATATTCCATTACGTCATAGTGAAACGGACTGACGGCTGCTACGGTAAGCACGGCAGGAACAACGGTATGGCCGTAAAACAGCCTGGTATTGCCGCAATCCTTACAGCGGTAGAGCCGTGGTGACTTCCACACCGGCCCCGACATGCCGGTGTTATCCTCCTTAGTACCTGGGAACACATAGAGCTTAGCCTTTTTGGTACTGTTACTCCGTCCCAAGTATACCAGCTCCTTTCCGTGGATCTCGGACTTTGCCGCATCTGTCGCATTTAATACATGGCGAGTTGTCGTTAGAGATGGTGTACCAAAACTCGCCGCCACAGTCGCACAAGTCCTGCGCGTCGAAGAATGCGTACGGATCACGGTTGGCCTCGCGCCATAGAGCAGTATCGGTCGTTTCACCGCATACCGGGCACTGTATGGTGTCCGTCTCAACAGTGTCCAGGTCTATATCTGTTGCTGCCCTGCACAGTGGACATCGCGTACGTGCCATAAGCTTGCATACCTCCTTAAAGAACTGATCTTTGCGTATCAAGCGGCCTTCTATCAGATATTGTTCGTGTATAACTTCACCCTTATCGTTAATCACTACTGCCGCCGGGCCGTCGAGGCTGTGGTGCACAGGGTTGCCGTTTCTGTCCAGGTAAAACCTAACGATAACTGTGTATAGAGTAGGTAGCCCGGGGAAACCGTACGATTCCCGGCGCTTGTAGCAGCGCCACATAGCTGCTCTCCTTCCTCATACGTCTTTTAAGACCTGGAATTCAGTGCAGCATTTCTTGCAGCGTATGACGAATAGAAACAGCTTGTCTTTCGTGTTGTAGTTGACAATCTCAAGGCTCTGCCTGGACAGGCACTCGGGACAGACATACTTGCCATCCTTTCTGTACGCCGGCTCAACCCGGCGGTAGGTCTTAGCCGCCATTGACATCAACCTCCGACACTGTTGAGATATCACCCGACTTTTCGATAACATATGCCGCATCAGCGTACGGCAGCATTGCCTCGTGGTGCGTGACCACTATGAACTGCCTCCCAGTGGTGGAAGAGATGTACTTGAGGAACTCGGCAAACCTCACAGCAGACTCCTGATCGAGGTGCCTGCCCGGCTCGTCCAGGATGATGGGCCCCGGCAGGGGAGGATTGTTCATAAGCAGCAGGACGCCTATCCGCAAGGCTATGCTTATCACGTCCACCACACCACCGCCGCGTGAGTCCTGCGGCCTGGTACGTATCCCATCACCGCTTGTGACATAGTACTCAACAGTGGTGTTACCGCGCTTGTCCGTGACAAGCTCCAGCTCGAACTTGAAGTCTGAACCGTAGACGTACTGGAGTGCAGTGGATACGATCTCGCTCAGGTGTTTGGACACGCGCTCGCGTGAGAGGTTGCTCAACGACTGAAGCAGTGCTGAAGCGCGCTGCAGAGCATCAACCCTTTGCTCAAGGGAGTCGATTTGAGTCTTCAGCTCATCTCTCTTTGTTCGAACAGAAGAGAGTGAGTCGGAGTAGTGGGAAAGGACGGCGCGCATGCCGTCCAGCTCCGATTTGAGCTTCTCTATATGTGTAAGCAGTTCGTCCACCTTACAACACCCCCTGTTCCTTGACCGAAGAAAGAAGAGCCGTGTACTGCTGCTTGAGCTGTTCAAGCTCCTGCTGGATACGCCCGAGCTGCTGCTCAATGCTCTTCTGCATGTCATTCATGAGCGTCTCGAACTGTGTAATGTCAACACCAAACTCCTCCTGACACTGCTGCTCAAGCTTCTTCGCTTCGTCTATGTTAGCAGCGGCGACCGCTATTGCGGAGTTGAGGTTGGCGCATGCCGACTCAAAGTTCGACCTGAGTGCCCTGACCTTTAGCATGACGTCGTCGCCGGCGGTCTTAATCTCCTTTGCCGTCATTCCCATGACCTCCTTTGCAATTCTGTTGACCTGGTCTACAATTGCCTCATACTGCGATGTTATCTCGGATATGATGCCTGAGGTGTTTACCACGCCGCCGCACAGCGGACACACGTTCAGCTCACTTATAAGCTCAACGTAGCACTTGTACGCATTTGCGAGCTGGGCTGTGGAGAGCTGCGGCAGCAGTCGTCTCAGCTGGGCAATGCGCTGGTTATAGCCCTGCGCAAACGGTACGTGCTTGGAGCTGAGCAGTGCCGCGGCGCGCTCCGCTTCCTGCAACATTCGATCCAGCCGCTCAGCTTTTGCCTGAAGCTCCTGAAGCGCCTGGAGCCGTTCCGCCGAGCTTTCTTTCAACTTAATCCACCCATTATACAAATCACGTATACGTATCAGTTTGCGGCAATCGTCCACCAGTCGCATAAGCTCATGCTCAATCTGTTCGACACGGTCCGACAGAGAAAGCAACTGCTCTAAAGAGGCTATCGCTTTGTTCTGTTTGTCAAGCAGCTCTTGGTACTGCGGCAGTACGGTCTTGGTTGCCTGCAGCTCTGCCTTAAGCTGCTTTATAGCCTCAAACACTACGTCATTGCGCGTCATAACATCAAGCAGGGATATGGTGAACGACGGGCCCGAGCCCAGCATAAACGGCGGGTCAAACTGACGGGCTATGTTTATCGAAACATCCTCGCCGGCAATGGTAAGAAGCGGCGTCTTGTGTATTGATACTACCTCTGGCGGGAGCGTCGAGCCAAACCCTTTAAGCTCCACCGGCTCTGAACCGGGAACGCGATAGGTATAGCTTCCCGATGACGACCGCGTCCTTGAACGCTCAATGTACGACCCGCTTGAGAATACAGCTTTTACCGATGCGCTCTTACTGCCTATCCGCACAAAGTCTGCACCCTTGGGTTTATTGTAGAACAGCCACCACAGCGCCCGAAGGACAGCACTCTTGCCACTGTCACTTGGGCCAACTATGACATTGAGCCCGGGTGCTAATCTCAGTTTAGTATCAGCGTGGCTCTGGAAGTTGGTAAGCTCAACTTCCGATATGTGCACCAGGTCCGATGTCCAACAGGCATCTGACGCCTGACTGGTTGTGTCCAGCTTTTCGTTGATGACAGCACGCAGTTCATCCGGCACGTCCATCTCGGCAAGCATTGAAAAGACATCAACTACCGGTATGTCGGATGACGCCGTATTTATCGCCTTGCCTACATCCTCAAGGTCCGCTGTGTGCTTGCTGGATACCTCAACAAACACTTCGTCATAGGGCCTGGCAGAGGAAAGGGGAACATACTGCACGGATACGGAATCGTTGATGTCTATCAGTACCACCTGTACGCGCCTGTCCCTCGAGCCAGGGCCGATGTCCAGACGCGCAATCGAACCGGGATTGACGTACAGCGTTGAACCGGCTTTTACCGGCTCCGGCCAGCCCGGATGCCAGTGACCCAAGAGCACGATATCGGCATTGGACAGGGAATCAGATATCACCTTATGCGGGATATCTTTATGCACCGGCTGGGGTAGGAGATTGTCGTGGGCAACAATCACAACAACCCTGGCCGCACCTCTCTCTATTCTGTATGAAGACTCCGGTATATCAGCAGAGGAGGGAATAGGGTAGAGGAGCACATCGTCTATCACTTGCGGTTCAAGCAGCAGCTTTATAACACCGCTCTTGGCTAGGACATCAAGCGAGGTAGAGGGGAGAGTTTCTACCGAGTAGCCCACTATGTCGTGGTTGCCCGGCAGGACATATATGGGGCACTTGAACTGGCGTAGCAGTGCGGCCGTGCGACCAAGCAGTTTGTTTGTGACGTCATATCTGTCAAACAGATCGCCACCGTGCACTACCAGGTCAACATTGTGCTCATTTGCGATTTGGACAACCTCTTCAAGCTTCGTGAAGATGGCTTCCTGGAAATTGTCCTTGCGATTGACAGGCGAGAAAAACCGTATGTGCGTGTCAGTGAAGAACAGGATGCGCAATACCGAAACCTCCTTTCAGAAACATACCCGGGGCACCTCTGCGCCCCGGGACTGAGTTATGTGTCCAGTGTATCGGCGCTAAACATATCTTCAACCCTTGGATATTCCTCTGTATCCAGGACGAAGTACATGAAGCCCGGCTGTGATTCCGGTCTTAAGACGAGACGGTTCAAGCGCGCTGTATCGTCGTCACTGGACTTCTCAAACAGGGGCTCAATGGTGAACAGCTTGGGATTGATATAGCTGTCCAGGGAGATGAGCGCTGTTGTGGCCCCTGTCTGCTCATTCGTCATAACGGTAATGACCTGGCCAACCGGACGGGGACTGAATTCTATCTCCCCGTTCTCGTATGAGCGGATTGTATAAACAGGTTTGTCGCGCAGCTCCTCTACGAACTGCTTGAGGTCGACATGTATGTTAGACCTCGCATCCTGAGATACCACTAGATTGAACTGATAAACATGCTTTGTTGCTGGCATACCGATACCTCCTTTACCGCAATATCATGCACCTGAGGATCCAAACCCGCCGGTTCTGGCGTCATTTAGAGTACTGTCATTTGAAGCAAGGTAGTACTCTGCAAATATCCCCTGGACCACCCTGGTCCCTGCACTGAGGAACACATCATCAGAGTTGGTATTGAAGAGCAGGAGACCTATATTGCCCTCGTTTGTGGGATTGTTGTAGTACGTTGCATCAACCACACCGGGTGCGTTAGCAATGAGTATGCCCTGCTTTGCCAGCGAGCTCCTGATCGTTATCAGTAGTACCATGTTCTTGGGCATATAAGCCTTAACATCGGTGAAGACCAGAGTTACCTCGCCGGCCTTTAGCACCACGTCTTCCGGAAGATAGAAGTCATAGCCGGCACTGCCGGCATCTGCTCTGGTGGGAAGCTTGGCGCCCGGCCGTGCGTTTGATACAAGCTCGAATCTTGGATACTGAGTTTCAGCCATAACCACCCTCCTAGTCCTTAGGTTTGTATACGTGTGCTTCCAGGCGCTGTCTGCCGAACCGTAGTGCAGCACCTCTGTCCGGAATAAAGATGTCCAGCTTGTATCCCTTGATGGCCCCACCGGTGTCCTCGGCTATGAACCAGCCTTTATTGGGCCAGTCTTGGAGCGCGGGGATATACACCTTGGAGCCGTAGGGGATAAGGCGCGGATCGACTGCTATCGTACGCCCATACGTAGCTTTTGTACCGGTAGCTGTGATGCCGCGCCCATCCATACCTGCATCATGTGCCGTATAGGCTGTAACCGTGAACTGCGCCACCAGGTCTGGCTTGGACTTGTGCTCATCCGCGTGACGGGATGAGACATCTGCCTCGCTGACCTGTAGCGCTGGCGAAACTGTAACTGTACAGCTCGGCTCATCAGTCTCAGCTTTCTCGTCGGTCTCGGCTTTCTCATCAGTCTCAGCTTTCTCGTCAGTCTCAGCTTTCTCGTCAGTCTCAGCTTTCTCGTCAGGCTCGGCTCCTCCATCGGTCCCGTCTGCACCGCTGCTGGCTGGCATGTTGTTAGTTACAACAGTTGTACTGCGTTTAGCGGGCGGTGCAGGACAGGATCGAGCAGAGGCAAACAGAAGGATTAAGATGAGAATGGGGAGCAGGATTTTGACGACAAGGTTCAAGAGACCCTGCTCCTTTTTGACTCCACATACAGAGTGAAGGTTTTAAGCAGCGCATCTGCCTCTGCTCTGGTTAACTGGTTCAAGCTTTCCTTGTTCACGGCTTTGACCATGATGTCGCGCGCCTCGTCCTTCGTCATGAGCCCGGCGTCTATAAACTGCTTGAACCGGGCTATCTGCTCAAGCGTTATAGGTGCGTTGTCGTCGACAGAGGTCTGTTGTGACGGTGTGGGGAAGACTTCCTCGTACATCGGCATGCCGATGTTGAGCATATCCCTCAACGCACGCCCTTTGGCACGCGTCTCCGCAATGCGTATCTTGTGCGGTGCAAGCTCGGGCGCGCAAGTCGTGTCGGACGCATCACCAAGCGCCGACCACTTGCGTCCATCGGTATCAGTGATGGTGGCTTTCACCACCGCTGTGTTGAGGTTTGTAACGGCAGGAAGGGCAATCAGCTCAACCTCAATGCTTGCAATGCGATCGTGAGCGAGCTCCATCAAGCCGTCGTACTTGATGAAGTCGCGCCCCTCAACCACTTCGACATACTGTTGCCTAAACTCAGGAGTAAGCTCTATCAAGCTAGGGCACCTCCTTTGTAGTTTTACAGCTCTGCAGAGAGTGCAATAGTAAACTCAAAGTCACTCTCGATGTGCACGGGCTCAACGTCTGTGAGCATAAGGAATTCACGTACCAGGTTTGGATGCTGCACATCGGTTATAATGAAGTCGTCATCCAGGAAGAACGATTTGGGATAGAACGAGATGATGTAGGCGCGCTCTATCGCGCGAGTGACGGCCACATAAAACACTCTGCGCTCCTCTGTTAGATCCATCGAGTTGAGCAGGAAGCTGCTGCGCGGGAACTCGAGTATAACCACCACCTTGTACTCCAGCCCCTTGGCTGAGTGGATGGTGGAAAAGACTACCGAGTCGGTCTTGCCGGCCTTGGCATCCTCGTATGTCGAATAGACGAGATTAAGCATTGAAGCAAGGTCGAGCAAGTCCGTCGCTGAGCCATTGTACTGCTCTGCAAGCTCAATGGCTAAAGCAATGGACGTGTCATCCTCGGACGCATCCTTGAGGATGTAGAGCAGCTCGAGTGTGGAGTCGTACACACGCTCCGAAAGCGGCTTGGTTGTATCAGCTATCTTGTCAAACGCGTCCGCCAGAACGTCTAGCACCTTCCTGGTGCGCTTGGATAGTCCCTTGACCAGGTCGCCTCTGAATACCGCCGGTAGATCAGTGATACTATCCACTGGCGAGCGTGCATACTTGTTTGCCAGCCGTGTAGCGGTCTTCTCGCCAATAAACTTCAACCTTTCAAGCAAATCACGAAGGCTGACAACATCGTGGGGATTGGCAGCAAACAGGATGAACGACTTTGCTGCGTCATCAAGTGGATAGCGCGGCAGTACGAGCCGCACAGGGATCGGATCGGTCTCGGATTGTGCCGCATACGTTGCAAGCTCACGCATCACCTCGTCCAGCATCGAGATGATAGGCCTGGATGCGCGGGACAGCACCGCTATATCGCCAGGTTTATAGCCGCCGCTGTGGACAAGCAGCGTCAGAGTGTCCGCAATGAGCTTGGCAGAGGAAATGGGTTGGTCGCCATTGCATACTATGTTAAACCAGCGCACCAGACCGCCGTCCTTCACTGGCTGTATAGGCTTAAATTGGATCTTGCTGTTGCTGCCAAGATAGTTAACGCGTATAACATCCGAAGCAACGTTGACTATCTCAGCACCAGAGCGGTAGTTGTATACCAGCCTGTACTGCTGCGGCTGGAACTCCTGCACAAAGTCCTCTATCAGCTCGGGGCGGCTGCCGCGAAAGCCGTACAGGCTTTGGTCTATATCACCTGTTAGATAAAGCAGGGCACCGCCAGCTGCCATCTGCCTCAAAAGCTCATACTGTGCGGGATTTATGTCTTGGCACTCATCAACTAGGACGTGCGATATGTGCATCTCTGCACTCGTCTTTCTTTCAAACAGACGGATGGCGTAAAGGATGAGCATGTCAAAGCTAAGGGCTCGCAGCTTGAGCATCCGGTCGAAGAACTCACGGTATATCGAAAGCATCTGGTATTTGTCTATGCCGCGGTAGCGCTCTTCAAAGCCGGACCAGTCAAAAAAGCCTGTGTCATATCCCGGAAACATGCCCTGGTTGGCAAGATAGGAGATAGCAGCGCAGAGTATATCAGTATCGTACGGAGTGTCCTGTGCAATCTCGCGTATCACCTTGCGCGTCTTGCTTTCGTCAAACACTGTCAGCGTGCTCGGTAGATCGACAACATTGTGGTACCTGCGCAACCAGCGGTAGGCAAGGGAGTGGAAGGTGGCAATCGGTAGTTTACTTACATCATCCAAACCAAGGGCGGAGGATATGCGCTGCTTCATCTCATTAGCTGCCTTGTTTGTAAAGGTTACAGCTACTATCGATTCAGCGGGGATACCAGCGTTTTGGACAAGGTACAGATAGCGGTGCGTGAGCACACGGGTTTTACCGCTGCCCGGCGGAGCAGTGATGAGCACGTGCTGATCGATCGGCGCTTCTACTGCCTGCTGTTGAAACCGGTCGAGTGCCGCTACAGTAGCAGTAGACACCTCAACACCCCCTTCCCTGTACTATCCTAATTGTATCTAATAAGACTCATAATGTCAATACTATGAGACACGAGCTTGAGCGCATTGTTCCAGATATTGCGCAACCAGCCTGGCCAGTGCCGTCTGCGGGTCTCTGGCAAGCTCTCTCATGTTTACCTTCGTATCACCTAAGTAGAGCTCCGTATCAGTACCAAGTAATCCGGAAATATCCAGTGATACAGGCCCGCCTATGTTATCTCTCTGTATAGATATACTTGGAACATCACCAGACATTTCATCGCCGTACGAAGAGCTTACCTCGATACGGGCTCCAGAGGAAAAGTTAATGCACGTGTCAACCCATGTCACTTTTTTCCTGCAGGAATACGACTGCCTCGTGCCGTTAACATCGGTTATAGTGACAAACACTGGTTGATATGCCATTATGCAGACACCTCCTGTTTCTTGGTTACCGGTATAGTCCAACCGGGATGCAGCTCAACCTTGCCGGGTGTGACGCCGTCTGCACTCGGCCCCTTGCTGACCCAAAGGAATCCCACAAGCAAGACGGGGTTAGAGCCCGGGTCAGTGAGCACGCGCTTGGCATGCTCGGTCTCAGCAGCCACCAGCGCGTTTAGGTCGTCGCGCCACATCCTAACCCTGGTTGGATCCAGTTGATCCTCCATGTTCCAGCCGAGCTTCGCATAAAACTCTACCAGCCTGGCGGCAGGATTGGTTTCGGTAAGCTCAGGAATTGGTTTGAGCACCACATTGGACATCAGCACTCAACCTCCTTCAGTTGTTCATTTTCAGGCGTCCGTCCTCGATAGCTGCCGCGATTATAGCTGCTGCCGCATCTGCCGCGTCCCGCAGCGCATCCATTGGTGTCGGACCATCACCCATACATCCAAGCTGCGGAACAAGCGTAATGTACCAATCATCCTCGGTGTCGTAGTAAATCTCGAAGGTATAGCCGCCTACAAGCTTGTAGCTTTCATCAATCATCAGCACTCAACCTCCTTCAGCAGAATACGATGGTATCATCAAACTCAAGGGCAGCCACAGCAAACCGTACAAGCATAATGTATCGCGTTAGGACAAACTCCGCATACTCAAGGAGATAAGCGTCAAAGCCCAGCCTGCGCTCCATCAGTGATGATAAAACGTGGCACACACCTGTACGATGAAGCTCTATAAGCTCTTCTGCTAGGCTGTACAGCGAGCCAAACATCGCATTGATGGGTTGTTTGGTGCGAATAGGGAAGTAGTAGCCCTCACAGTCGGAATGCTCGGTGAGATGAGGACAAACATGTGAGTCATAAGACAGGATCGCCTGCAGAGAAGTCTGCAGCAGCTTCAGTACGTCTTTTTCGGATAGCCTGCCGTTTTTGCGCCAGTGGTCAAGCGTACGTGCAGCAAACGACCGAAAATAGTGCACCGCACGGTAGGAGCCAAAACAACTGGTTTCATCAAGCTGGAAATTGTCCCCCTCCTCAGTTAAGTCTCCAAGGATGTCATACAGAGCAGAGATGATCGCGGCGCGGTCGGCTTGGTCTTCCGCCAGCGCTGCCAACACCCTGGGCAGATCGTCCATGTCGTCCCCAAGCTGTGAGAACGATAAAGCAAACGTGGTGGCAGCACCTAGATAGTCGTGCTCCCTAATCTGTTTGGCGATAAGCATGCAATTGCTGCCCTTGTAGGGATATGCCTCATTCAAACGCTTGATAAGACTAATTAGAGCCTCATCCGTCGGGACAATACCCAAATCAAGACCCATCACTGTTCACCTCCGTAGGTACATTGGCCATATGCAAAAGGGCATTGAAGACGTCCTGGCAGCTATCGTCTACAAACCTGTCTATGAGTGCCTTGTGTATGTGCTTATACATTGCGCGTGTAAGTTCATTAGCATCGAGCCTTGCCAGCAGTTTAGGCGGCTCACGGCGGGAGAATATTACAGAGCCGTCTTCGCCTGGCACCACGGGAATAGACACTACAGCAAAGCCGTCCTGATACTCGTTCACTATGACGTAGAGTGTTTCCTGTCCTTTGTCCAGCCTCACAATTGCATCTGTCGATGTAGAAAGACGCCCGCATATCACACATCTTATATTGTCCTTGTACAGTGGACGTTCCAGCAGCGTACCATCTGGATTAATACCAAGCGCCTCAACCCCGGCAGCTTCATATATGATCAGGGGCGAGTAGCAGAGCCGGCATACATCTACGGCCACAAGAGACATTAGTGTGCACCTCCGGTATGCTAACTTGTGAGTTACTAACTTGTAGGTTACTAACTCGTAAGTTAGTAACTACTACATCCATTAGACGAATCACTCATGCGCCCCCCTTGAATCTGCGTTTCAACCCATGCCTCAACTGCTTGCCTCAGGAACTCGCGCGCGGCCAGAACAATGTCATCCTGGGTGTAGTATCCCTCTGCAAGAGCAGAGGCCTCCAGCATGAGCTCAAAGGCTTTGTTAACAGCCATCTCATGCGGCTGTGTATCTAGGATACGGTAAAACTCCTGCTCAATACCAGCTTTTACCTCGTGAATTAGTGCTTTGGCCTCATCAACGACGGATTTGGCACGGCGCTTCAGCTCCGCCTCGACACCTGCAATAATCGATATGTCCGATACACCGTAGCAGTCACTGTTTATTACCTGGCGTGCAGACTCGTAGAGCTGCAAAAGCTCGATCGTAGACATATCTGACCAACGCATGTCAATCGCCCTCCTTGATAGTTAAGATACATAGAGCCGGGCGTTATACCCGGCTCGGTTCATCAGGCATTGTTAACGTAGCTTTTAAAGTCAGCACTTGGTGAAAACTTCACGCGCTTGCCAGGGGGAACCATCACGTCGCCTCCGGTGATGGGGTTTTTGTACCTGCGTGCAGGCCTGTCAACGGCAGCAAATGTGCCCAGCCCGGCAATGCGCACCTTCTCACCCTGGCGCACGAACTGACGTACAACGTCCACAAACGTATTGAGCACCTCGCGCACAACCTTCTTCTCCCTACCAGTTAGGCTTGCAATAGTGGAAATAAGCTCGTTCTTTCTCATGATAGCCATACCTCCTCCTTTAGAATACATAGTTATGCTTGAACCCTGTGTAAGGGGTATTGATTAACTGCTCCACATCAGTTTTGGCTTTGAGTGTGGCAGCCGGGGTGGAAGGATAAAACACCAGTCCCAGCTTGCTTTTGTCAAGGACGAAGCGCTTTTTGCCGTCACTGGTCTTCTCTGTCATGTAGCGCGGCCGGGGAACGAAGATCCCCAGGCGGTACAGCCTGACGGCATTTCCTTTGGCTACCTCGTCCAGGATAAGGTCGCGCAGAGCAACAACCACCCGACGGACGTCGCTTTTAAACATCCCTGTCTGCGTAGCCAGCTTCGTTATAACGTCATCAAGTGAAAGCACCTCATGTGCTTGCACATGTGGGGCACGAGGCAAAGATGAAGCACCTCCCTTCACGCGTAGAATCGCACAAGGCAGCTCGAGCGCAGGACTGTGTGAACGTTAAAGCAGCTGTCAAGATACTCCTGCCACATCCGCTGTGCTTCCTCTGGCACAAGCACATGGACCGCTTCGATGATGTCATATGACATGTACCGTGTCTTCCTAACCTTGATGGTGACAAGCGGCAGGTCGAGCTGACGTATCTGATTGACGAGCGACCTGTAGCGCTGCCACTGGCGGTAGTAGAATCTTATGGCATACAGACCAAATGGCGTATCAAGCCGCACTTTGGCCATCTGCCGCCCATGCTTGTCCTTGTCCACGATTACGTCAGTGATAACTCCGGAAATGTAGAACGGCCTATCGTACGGTACAGCAGGTGGATAGTGACATGGATACGATTCTGCAGGATGGCCAGACAGCGCAAAGCCGTAAGACTCTTGATCAAGGCTATATTTAGCTGAATCACTCCATGTAGCCGGATCAGGACAGTCGACATTATCAGGCTTTTCTCTGCGGAGCACAAAGTAGTACTTGTGCAGAAGAGCGTACCTGTTTGATTCAAAGCAGTCAAACAGACCGGCAAGGATAAGCGTGCGCATGACCTTCTTGTGTACCGTCCGCCCGCGCACCTTCTGCACGAAGTCTTCAAACGACTCGTACGGCTGGTGCGCTACAATCTCGTCAGCTACACTGCGGCCTATGGTCTTGATACCGGTTAAGGCGTACCTGATTGCCTTGACCGGGCGGCCTGCAATGTCAACAGTCTCAATGGAGAACTCCGCTTTACTGTGGTTTACGTCTACCGGGAGCAGCGGGATGCCCATCTTGCGGCACTCCTGTACATGCTCCAGCAGCTTATCGGGATTGTTCACATCGCTTGACATCAGCTCGGCCATGAACTCTACCGGATAATGTGCTTTGAGATAGGCCGTTTGGTATGACAGGTACGCGTACGCTGCGGAGTGGGACTTGTTGAAGGCATCGCTCCTACCAACGGTTCATTTCCCGTTGGGCTAGACCATATCATCATCCCAGAGGGATGCCGGGCGCTCGAGGAACGCTTATTGTCGGGGACGCACGTCCTGGTCGTTGCACCTTCCCAGCCGCCACCGATTATCCATCGGGCCCCTGGCTGGGCTTGGCTCAGGGTGACCATCTCAGGCTTCCCCTGAATTCACCCGGTTTGCACGTGCGGATTGCTCCGCACGGGGGCTGTTCTGTCAACCCACCGAACTTCTCTATTTGGTCGAAGAGCTGGTTCATCAGCTCTTCAGGATAACCATTTGCTACGCCGCCCTGGACAAATTGTGCACGAGCTGCAGGAAGCTCATCAAGCTTCTTTTTGGCTATAAGTTTTCTTAGGGCGTCCGCTTGACCTAGAGTGTAGCCCGCAAGCTTCTTAGCAATGTTCATCCACTTTGTTACCCTAGAGGCTTTTTATCCTCTAGTTCTGTGCCTACCATACCACTCGGCACAGGTCAGCATACGTTTTCACCCACCGACCTTTACGGTTTGGGTGCCGGACACTCGTGGAGGGATTATATTCTGTGAGCACATTTCGTGCTCACAGGTTCACCCTCTATGCGTTACGGTGCCATCTTGTTTTTAGGCCAGATGGTTACCTCGGCGTTGCCACGCCCAAGAGCTTCAACAAAAGCATCGCGCTTCCTGGGAAGCCATATAGTTGCATCTCCATACAGATAGTCATAAAACATCTCTAAATCATGGCGCCTACTAATGAGAAAGTAAGATGTTCCGGTTGAAGGATATATTTTAGGACACCGTTCTAACGGGTGTGACTGGATGATCATGTCTAAAATTTGCTCAAGCAAAAGCGGATGTCCTGTTATCCCTGCCCTGCGTCGTTTGCCACGTGTCTCAATCGTACCGTCTCCATCAAAATAACCGCGTACAAAATGTCTAACAAGGTCTTGCGGTATATCTGGAATAGAACAACGCGCCGATTTACCTTGGACTACACCATGTCTTATTAGAGCCTCAACCATGTGGTGCGATGTCAAACTAACGTAGTATGAAGTACATCCTCGGTACTGCTTGATGCATGGCTTATTGCTTGATCTAATAAACCTTAGAAACGTATCAATGAGTATCCTATCTTCAATGGCTATGTGAATCTTAAGAGAGTACTGTCCGTTGTAGACGCTAATACAGCTGTCAGCCATAAGCCAACCAAGCCAGTAAGCTTTGTCTTCTGTATCAATGTAATCGAAGTAATCTTCGTTAACCACGCCAGAAGCGGGACCACGATGTCTGCTTATACCAGCCTTAGATATCCACGACTGGACAGTACTGGGCTTAAGGGATAACAGTTCGGCAACTTCACGAATAAGTAATCCCTGGCTGTATAATGCAACTGCTTGCTCTCGGACGGGGTCATGACAAGCGCTCTTGGACATATCGTTTTCCTCCTGCTAAACGATACGGTATGTTGGCTCCGCCGATTTTGCCCGGTTCTACGCAGATACATTTCTGTATCTGCCAGGCGACGAAGTCACCTGCTCCTGGTATATCATAACGCCGTATGTCGGCCTCAGTATATCCTCCAAATCCGGGTGCGGGTAGGTTATCTCATCTGGATGCTCACGATTGTAGATATACTGTTCTGCAATGGTGCGCCCTGTTTCTACTACGGCGTCGAGTGGGCCTGGACGGTAGCTTTATGTTACATCCAGGTATAGCTAGGCAATGTGAACGTTTTGTTCCAGGTACTATACCTCCATGAGAATACCAATGGGAGGTATAGTACGGTATGACTCGCGAAGAAGTCCTCAGGTATCTGTATGAGATCTACAAGTCCCATGGGCACATCAGCAAAGAGCTTATTCAGAAGCATCCCGTACTTACGTATTATCAAGTGAAGAAGTACGGAGGTATAAAGCGCCTTGCAGAAGAACTTAAACTTAACAAACAGGATAGTAAACGGATCTCAACTCGTAACTGGCGGAGTCCTGTGAGAACACCGCATAAAGGAAAGATAAGCGACGAAGAGTTGCTACAAGAATTCCTGCGGCTTTACGAACTATTCGGTAAGGTAACCAATCAGATAATCGCCAACCATGGGCGGTTTGGACCTACGGCATATAAGGATCACTTTGGATCACTTCTAAACGTCTACCGCCTTCTTGGTCTCGAGCCGCATAAAGAAGCGTCTCACAGGGCCACGCCAATTACAAGAGAAGAACTAGTTGAAGACGTCCTAAGAGTCTTTAGGGAGCATGGTCGCATCACCAAAGAACTCTATCTACGAGAAGGCAAGTATTCACGCAAACCTATAGAGCGCCTGTTTGGAAGCTTTAACAACATGCTTAGAGAACTTGGGCTACCCATCAACTGTGAGATAAACATTCCTGAAGAACACCTCCTTGAAGAGCTAAGACGACTCAAAGACGAATACGGGTATGTTTCTCACAAGGTCATTAAGGAGGCATCACGCTACTCAGTTGAGACATTCATGCGCAGATTCGGCTCTCTTAATAATGCTTACAGAGCTGCCGGACTAGAAGATCGAATACCAGGCAATCCAGTAACAGCGCGAATCATTATAGAGAAAATAGCCAAGATTCTCAATAGCACCTATATCCTGGAGAAGTCATTTCCATGGCTAGTTAACCCTAAAACGGGACGTAAGCTCTATGTTGATGCTTACTTTCCAGCCTATAAACTATGCATAGAGTACAATGGTGAGCAACACTATATACCGCAAACAGAACGCTTCGGTGAAGACGAGCTAGAGAAGTTCAAGGTCAGAAAGTATCGGGACTATATTAAGCAGAAACTAATTAGTGCCCATGGATTAAAACTGTTAGTTATACGGTACGATGAACCAATAACTGAAGAATGGCTTAGACAACGCCTAGCTATGGCCCTGGAAGGTCAGGTCATTTCTGCCTGACTCCCTAAGCTTTCGCCTAGGGTTCGGACTGTATCATTCGGCCTCCTTAGAGGCCTAGCGGGGATACTCATGATTGTCACCAATCATGAGCCGGAATACTCCGCAGTCTCTGAGGCCAGTACTGACTGACTCAGTACTTTGCCTGCTGATTGCCCAATTCCAACCAGTTTTACGGGTCGCCGATCCGTCACCGGTCGGTATCGTCGGTTGGACTCTAAGGGCGTCCCAGCATATTACCCGCTTTAACGGCCCCCTACCACCTAGGCAAGGGCCAATATGTCAACCAGGTCCGAGAACTCTCGCGGCTTCACCTCCTTGGCATACCTCGTGATACCATCACCGGACAGCTGGAATATACCGTGGGTCTGACCGTTCTGGTAGAGCTCGTAGACAGCAGGATCATCTAGCGGCACACTGTCTATGTCAACGCCAACTCTTTCTGCTGTTCGATAAATGATAGACACCGTCTTTAAGCCGAGAAGGTCGACTTTCAGCAGGCCGTAGACATCGACATCCTCCATATCGAGCGAACAGACGACCTTGCCCGGAGAAGCAATAAGGCTGCAGTAGTCCGTAAGCTCCGTGGGAGCTATGAGGACGCCACCAGCGTGTATTCCTACAGAGCGGACACAGCCTTCTATCTTGTGGAGGATGTTCATAATCTCCGGGTGCTTCTGCGCTTCCTTGAGGAACTGCTCGGCCTGTGCCTTGATTGCTTTTGCCTCGGCCGGTCCCCACTTCTCGGCAGCCTTGTCAAAGTCGTTTACGGGGAGCAGGAACTTCTCAAGCGTTACCTCGGACTGGTCTGGCATCTTCTCGGGCACCAGCTTGGAGAGCATGTCAGCATAAGAATAGGAAAGATCCAGTACGCGACATATGTCACGGACGGCACTCTTGGGATGGAGTAGGGAATAGGTGGCTATTTGGGCAACGTGGCCGTATGTCTGGCGGACGTAGGCTATAACCTCATCGCGACGCTCGTGACTGATATCCACATCAATGTCGGGCAAGCTCACGCGCTCGGGGTTGAGGAACACTTATGTTATCCCAGGAGCTTTTTATCTCCTGGTTCTGCCTGTTGCCAGGCAGGTCGGACCATATCATCACCGGAGGACTCCGGTGCCGGGCGCTCGTGGCGGCATTATCGTTGGGACTCAGCCGCTGGCCTCTACACCTTCCTGGCTACCACCGGCTTGCGCCGGGCCCGGCCAGGCTCGGCTCGGGGTTGTCCCTAAAGGGAGTTTCCCCGAATTCACCCAGTTTAACGAGCGCTATCCTCTAACGCTCGAACAATAGACCGTTCTGTATCGGATCTATTGTTGTTATCCCAAGCAGGTAAGCTACGAAGCATCCCGCCGCACTGCCGCGCCCACCGCCACGCGGTATACCCTGACGTCTGCAGTAGTCCAGGATATCCTGCAGTATGAGGAAGTAGCTCGCAAAGCCTTTGGGAATTATGACAGACAGCTCCATCTCAAGCCGTGCCTTGTATGTGCCGTAATCGGGGTGATCGGCAAACCTGCGGTCAAGTTCGGTGTAGCAGATGCGTGTAAGATAGTCTTCAGGCGTTGAGCCGTCCGGTGTCTTGAACGTTGGCATCTTGTGCGTGCCAAGATCCAGTGTGACGTCGCATTCTTCGGCAACGCGTAGAGTGTTCTCTACAGCTTCATACAGAGCATCATGAGGCAGGGAAGAGGCGGCAATCCACTTGTCTATCTCCTCCGGCGACCACATGTAGTAGTCCGGATCTCCGTTGAACTTGAGACGATCCTGGTCTTTGAGCTTCTTGCCTGTCTGGATACACAATAGAATGTCCTGTGCAAAGGCGTCCTCGCGGTTCACATAGTGCACGTCAGTGCCAAGAATGAGCGGCGTGTTCGTCTTGCGTGCAAGCTGAATGAGCGCTTCGTTTACTACAGCCTGCTCCGGCAGGGAGTTTGGCTGAATCTCCAGATAGAACTGGTCGAAGACTTCCTTGAAGTCGGATATCCATCGCTCGGCATCGTCCAGCCTGTTTTGGAGGATGTACCGCGGGATGCGGCCGGCCAGGCACGCCGAAGTGGCTATAATTCCCCTGCCGCGCTCGCGGAGGACCGTCATGTCTGTCTGCTCGGTCTTGTCAAAGTAGCCCGCAGTAGAGGCGTCCGAGACTATCTCCATGAGGTTTTTGTAGCCTTCCTGGTTCTTGGCAATCATGATGATGTGGTAGTCATCGTAGCCTCTTTCCTGACGCGCTTTACGGGAGTGCAGCAGCCTGTCGTCAGCTTCATTCAGCTCAACGCCGAGCAGGGGTTTTATTTCCGCCTCCTGACATACCCTGTAGAACTTCACATGCGCAGCGGTGTTGCGATGGTCCGTCACCGCAATGGCTGGCATGCCGAACTCTTTTGCCTTGGCAACCAGATCTTCAGTCTTGGCGAGGCCATCGAGGACGCTGAATGCGGTATGGACGTGGGTCGGGACATAGAGTATCGGCAACACCCCCTTTCGTGTTCAATTAGATGCACTATTTAGCTGAATCACATTCGGCGCGAACGGAGAGTGACGCCGCCCTTACGCAGCAGTGATCTTTTTTCTCTCCTTCTCGAACCTGTTTACAAACTCGTCTACCTTATCCTTGCTGACAAAGTGCCACATAAGCCCGCGTCCGCGGTAGGTGCGCGTAAGAACGGGAACGGTCTTAAGGTGCGGGGAAAGGGGTGTAAGCTGATAGTAACAGCCGTGACGGCCATGCCGCAGTTTCCACTCCATACCGTCAGGTGCTGGCAGGAGTTCGGGATATTTAGTCGTGATTACATGAGCCGGGCGATTGACAAACCGCTCAAAGTAGTCGTAATCAAGACACGGAGCCAGAATAGAATTGTACATCCTGTCGAGCAAGTGAGAGGCGTCGTAATTGCCCAACATGGTCTGCCAGACAGATGTGGGGGCGTCCGGTAAATCTTTGTGGAACCTGTACATCCCATTACCTGCAGGCACAATGCTGTAGCCCTGCGGCACACCGTGGTAGCACTCTATGAAGTCCTTGATGAGACCATCAAAGACCACACCAGGAGCATCAAGCGGCTTGCCTTTGTGCAGTATGGCAAATGTGTTGTAGTCATCCAAAGAACGGTCAAGGTCAGGATAGATCTTGAAGCTGTAGCTCTCTCCAGGGTTAATCGGCGGCAGGACAGCGACAACGTACCTGTCAACATACTTGCCGACAAACCTGTAGACCTGCTTTCCGGACGGCAGAGTGAACGGCTGTGGCTTGATACCATCGGGAAGATAGGGGAGCAGCTCCTCTGGACGTGATGTGACAATATTGAACAGCAGCTGCTGGTCCATACGCCTTGCTGCGTAGGATTCCTCAAACGTTATGCCTTTGTCGCCGCGGCGGTCGCGCCTATAGATTCTGTCAAGACCGGTAAAACCAGCCTCTGCAACATTCTTCTTCGTAAGCTGTTTGAGAGACTTTATACCGGCAGAGGAGAGCCTGCGCAGCACGTCCACTATCTGCTGCGGCGGTACACCGGTCTTAAAGTGGAACCTGTCCGGACGCTTTTTCTTGCGTGAGTAGAGCAGACGATCCTTCTCGAGCATCCCAAACAGACAGGCAAGGTGCTGGCAGTGGTTGACGTCCTCCTTGCGCATGCCCAGCTGCTTGGCTATATAGCCTACCGAATGCCCAATGGGATAGTTGAAGATAATGGCATGCTTCAGTTCGGGATACATGAAGTTGAGAAACGCCGTAAAGCGGTAGCCGTCGGCCTCAGACCAGCCCCCGGCCTTGAAGATGGCAATATAGTCATAGCTCATGTAGCGCGAGAGCCATGTGAGCTTTGACTTGGTCTGTGAGTTGAGCTTCTGTGGCACGTCCGTTAGCGCGTAAATCAATCGTCACACCTCCGTGCTAGTATTTGGTATGGTCCCCTGGAACGAACCATACCATTAAACAAGGCTTAGCTTACGCTTGTGTATAGCAGGGATCCTGTACTACTGTAACATACCTGCTTATATGAGCTTAGAGATCTACTGAATATGATTGGTTCGTTCCATCCTGGGATATGTCTTCCCAATAGACATAGTGACTGCAGCTTGTCAGGCTGGCGTCATGCTTGCGCTCGGCCCAGACCTTATAGCCGGCCCTGATGAGGATTATCGCAAGCTGATCCCTATCCTGTTCGGTTTGGACACGTATCATATTGGGCATACCTTCACCTCCTACGCTTGATCCTTACGCCTACCACGGTAACAAAGATCATCTCTCCTGTTGAGAACTTGTTATGCGAATGTCCTGATTCAATCCTCCATCCCTTCGATTTTGTAGGTTTTCACTTCGACATTTACATGAGGCTGTACGACAAAGTATTTGTCGCAACCGCCCTGTTCAATGTCGCATGTGATTACTCTGGGTTGAGAGTATCCAGGAAATTCAATGTCGACCATATTGACTGTTCCGCAATACGGACATCTTACTTCAACGCTCTTGAAAAGCATGCTTTTACCTCCTTTCTCAGAGTTTTGGCGGGGGAGGCGGGACTTGAACCCGCAGCCGGCAGTTTTGGAGACTGCTGCTCTGCCTGATTGAGCTACTCCGCCCGTACAGCCGGGCCATAGGCCCGGCGATAAGTCACTCCTCAAGGACGGCAATAATGTCGCGCTCGTTTATGATGATGTACTCCTGATTGTCCTGGCGAATGTGGTAGCCAACACGCTCGGGAACCAGGACTTTGTCGCCCGGCTTCACACAGACCGGCACCTTTTCGCCGGACTCGAGGTAGGCACCGTCACCGACTGCCAGGACTACAGCCGGGACGTACACATCACCGCGCAGCTTATCGCTTTCGGGGATAATGATCTTGGAGTTGGGATCTTTGATGCGCTGTATAACACACCGTGCTCCAATCGGTCGCAGCATGTCACTTCTCCTCCTCTTCAGACTGCAGAAGCTGCGTTGCGCGCATGATCTCGTCAATCTCGTTGTATGCCATGGTATCTACAATCTTGGAGGCCAGCGCAACAAAGATTGGAGCGGCATGCGAAAGCGAGAAGATCCGCGGTTCCTTTTCGCCCTCCGGCGTACCATAGCCAACTAGTATAAACTCCTGGGCGTCAATAGTAACGTCTCTACCGTCCAGATCGGTTATCGCTATCTTCGGCAAGAAAAACACCTCCTTCCTTGGGTAAGAGTGGACAGAGCATACCTGGCTCAATTAGAATGCCCCTGAACGCTTTCTTGCCTGCACAGCAGCAGTGATCGTGAAAATAGGGGCATGAGGTATCGCATTTGAAGACTATCGGCTTGTTGTTCTTCACGATGAGTGCATCAATAAGCATGCACAACCTCTCCTGAAAGACAGTGTTATGCAGCCCGCCGGCTTTCCGGCGGGCTGCATTCAACCCGGTAACTCGTGAACTCTTCCGGGGCACTTCAGTGCAGGGGTGGAGGGGTGTTGCTAATTATATTGTACCATATATGGGACACATGTGTCAACATGTTTCTTGAGGAATTTCCGGGTACAGCTCATGGTAGTACTGGGGAAAGTGCTGAGCAACGAAACCGCGCCAGTGCCCCGGGTCAGCACAGCGTCTGGCATAGTCTTCAAGCATATCCTGTACGAAGCGGGAAATCATGTCTAGAGCAGAAGCGCGCCTCTCGTTTATACGTCTGTCGCAGGCAATATCGTCAAGCCAGCCCATGATAGTACCGACCAGGCTGTCGACGGTACGGTCGGCGTGAGTCAGAAGCGAATCTACCGTCTCATCAACACTAAGCGCACCGCTATTTCCTTGAACACGGCCATGGAAAGGTCAAGATAGCGTTCCTGGTCGAAAAGCTTGGGTACATTAATTTCCGGTATCTCGACTAGAACGGTTAAGTAGCGCTGGCAGGACCGGTAGAAATCAGCTGTCTGTTTGAAGACAGACGCAAAGTTTGCATGCGCATCCTCGAGAAAAAGCGCGGTCTCGAGCGAGATTGACTCAATAGATACGCCCGGCAGGCTTGAGCAAAGCTCGGTGGCGGTATGAAAAGCGAGGAGCGCCTGACGCAGAGCCTCTTCAGGATGCATTGCAGCCACCTGCCACAGCGTCGGACTCGTATACCTCAGCGTAGTACTCTGGGTAGGCTTCAGCGACAAAATCGCGCCAGGCCTCCTCATCCTCAGCCCACACCTCAAGGTCTTTGAACTGTTTCTGTATAGCGTCAGTCAGTTTATTGAATGCTTTGAAGCAGGCCCGACACTCTTCTACAAACCACCTGGCATCTGCTTCCCATTCTACCAATGACTCTGTCAGTTCTGTCAGGAATTCGAACAGAGTCTGAAGAGCGGTATGGGCCAGCTCGTCGGCACTGGAGAAGTGTGCATCCTTGTCGAAGCCGTATCTGAAGCTGTCTATGTCCGTATGGAGATCAGCTACAAACGCCAACTTATCGATAGTCTCGGAGTGGTGCTCAGTGATACTGTAATAAACGTCATATAGCGCACGACGTGCAGCTTCCATGTCACCATCAGTATGGAGTTTGACAAGCGCAGAGGTGACATACTCAAATAGGTCAACTATCAGTTCCTTGAGCGCGTCGCCAAGATCAAGAGCGGAAATCTCCCAGTTGTAGAATGCATGGACGATATCCGGACAACTGGGAAGGTCAAGGCGCAGGTTAAAGTAGTCCACGCAGCCATACGAGCTGGAGTACTTAAACTCATGAAAGTACTCCTTAATGATGCGCTTGTGTTCAGGAGAAACGAGCTCCGCAAGATAGTCAGGATCGTTAAGGTTGTCATACAGATCGCCCAAGTCTAAGGATAATATGTGGTATGCTGCGTTGAGTAGGTCATCATAGTCAAAGAACGACGACGGTGGAGACGGTTCATAAACTGTTATCGTGTCAATAATGTAGCCGTCCTCGTATTCGTCACTATACACTTTCACCGCCTCATGCATTGCGTTCATAGCCTTATCCAACAGAGAGGGGAGTGTTGTAATCAGCATGGCGGTATCGACTGGCATGTCCGGCTCAAAGTCAAACTGTGCCGCTACATCGAACAGTTTTGACAGCAGCTGGTCAATGCGATAGTCAGCTATAGAAACCTGTGTCATATCACGACCGCCTCCCGTCCGAAGAATAGAGTGTAGTAACCGGGATAGTTATAGCTTATAAACGATTCCCAGTGCTGGAGCGTAGCACAGGATGCAGCGTATTCCTCCAGCCTTTGCTTTGCTACATCAGTAACGAAGCGGAGCACCGCACTGGCAAGTTCTATGCCGCGCATGAACTCATTAGCCTGGTGCTGCCACTGGGTAAGCAGTTTAGCAAAGTGGGCCATGGCACTAGCGGTGTGCTGCAGCAAGAGGCGCGCAGCCTCGGCTGAGGAATCCGTGTCACGCAGTATAGAGATGGCCAGGTATATGTCGTCAAAGCACAGGAATGTGCTGGGTGTCGTGCAGTCGTTTACGACGACCCGTGCATAGCTGCATACCGGTGTGACGCGGGTGAGCGTGACGAAGAACAGCTCGGAGACGTCAAAAGGCCTTTGGCCGGCACGCAGCTTCTCTACCGCTGCTAGAGTGGTGCGCGTCAGCTCGCTGAGCAAATAGAGAAGCTGGTCGGTTAGCGCATCAGCATCAAGCCCCCATTTGACCATGGGCAGCAGCTGCGATGCGCAAAGCGGGATTGCCACTACAGCGCTGTACGTATCACAGCCGTCACCGGATGCTTTGTGTACGATACCACTGAAGTAGGTACGGACTGCGTCCTTAAGGTGTTTGGGGCTGCAGCATGTAAAAAGGTTCGAATCAGACAGGTCGCGGTACAAGTACCATCTGTCGGCAAGCATTTGAGCGTGGGCCCCAGCCATCAGATCCGGGTATGACTTAAACTCAGCTGGCAGTGACGGCTGCGGTACGTTAAACTGCGCGTCTATGTATCCGGTGTAAACAGCCTGTCGGTAGTTGGTAAGCTGTTTTAGGATCCTGGCAGTAGAGGCAATTACCGATTCCATGTCGCTTATCATCACAGTCTGCTCAATATCCAGCGGTAGCTCAACATCCAGCTCCGCTGCCATATCAAACAGGTCATGGACAAGTTCATTGAGCATAATCTACCACCTCCCCCAGCAGAGTGTAGAACATCTCGAGCCTGTAGCCGTGAGGAGCATAGTCATCAAGCAGTGCGTTGAGGAGCGCACGTGTGAACTCGTTAAGCTGCAGTGTGGCAAGCAGCTCCGGCGGCTGCTCCTCAGGGTAAAGCTCGTCGTGAGTCATTCTAAACGGCACCATGTATATGCGCAGGTGCCGGTCGTAGTCCTCCATTATGCTGTACAGCTCACCATCGTTGTACAGCAGGTAGCCCTCCATAGCTTCTGTGGTACGCTCGCAAGCCCAGCAGTAGGCATACCCATCATACATAGTTTCAGTTATCTCCTTGCCGCTAAGGGTAAAGCCTGCGAACTCTACTGTCTGTGTGTACTGAATGCATGGCGAGCCGCAAAGCTCGCACAGGAACATACGCTTAACAAGCATGCTCTGACACCTCCCCAAGAAGAATGTGTAACATCTCAAACCTGTATCCTTTGGGAGCGTAATCATCAAGCAGCGTATCTAGGATCGCACGCGTGAAGTCATTGAGTTGCAGTGTGGTAAGCAGCTGCGGCGACTGCTTCTTGGGAGAGACGGTATCGTGCTGCAATGTAAAAGGCACTTCGTATATGCGCAGCTGTCGGTTATAGTCCTCCAGCAGGCCGTATAACTTGCCATCGGCATATATTAGGTATCCGTCCGTTGCCTCCATATTGCTTTCACAAACCCAGCAGTAGGCATACCCTGCATATGCTATGTCCACAACATCCTTGCCATCTAACGTAAAGCCTTCAAAGTCAACTGTCTGTGTATACCGTATGTATGGCGAGCCGCAAAGCTCGCACAGGAACATACGCTTAACAAGCACGCTCTTTCACCTCCTCTGATTCTCCAAGCAGTATGCTCAGTGCTTGGAGCCTGTCCTCGTCCGGCAGTGAAACGTCTGTAACGGTGGCAAGAAGAGACTCGGTAAACTGGTTGAGTGTGAGCTGGGCGATCAGTATCTGCTCGTCGTCGGTAAAGTGTACAGCATTATCATCAGCAGTACACGAAACGTTATAGACGTACATAGTTCCCTCTGCATACTGACACAGTAGCGTGAACAACCGACCGTCCGGTGTGTATATCACGGATACTTCCTGCGGGCTCACATGGTCCTCACACACCCAACAGTAGGTGTTTATATAACTGTTGTGCGATAGTGCTTCACCGGTAAAGGCAAATCCATACGTGGTAGTACCATGCTGGTATTCAACGTATGGTGAGCCGCAGCAGGGACACACAAGCAAGCGCTTCACAATCAAGGTCATGCTTTCACCTCCTCTTGGTTGCACCGTTTAGCTAAATCACGAATGAACTCATCAGCACGCTCGCGCCACGTGTGCAGTTCAAACGCAAGGCAGCTGACAATGTGTACAGTAGAGCAGAGCAGATGCTTTGCAGCGGCATGGGCGTCTGATGCGGTACGCACCACAGCCGGCAGAGTATACACATCATGCATAGAGAAAGTGCTAAACATGCCCGTACATGAGCTGAGCACGGTGAACGCATAGTCATATACAGCAGATGCGTGTGCAATGAACCTGTCCACTTCGTTAGCAGCCGTCTCGGGACCAGCGCCATCCACAATCTGCTGTGTTACTTGAATAGCCGTACGTATGAGGTCTCGAACAAATGACATAGTCTGACCAACAAACTGCTCCGGATCAAAATTGCTGTGTTTGGCGTAAAACACAATAAACGGGATCCATGGTACGTCATATCCAGCATCGGTATGCCTATCATTAACAGCTACAGCTCGTACAAGGACCTGAGCAGTACTGGTGAGTGTCTCATCGAAGTTAAGGAGTAGTAAATTGTCCTCTAGCGTCATATCTAGGTATACATCCAGGCGGCTGGCCAGGTCGTACAATTCATTGAGCAGCGTATGCATCTTCTTCGCCTCCGTCGTAGAACGGATCGCAGAGCGCAGGGCCTAACAGCGTCTCAAGTATCTCCATCTTCTGTTCGTCGGAAGAATCGCCGGAGAACAGAGAGCGGAGCAGAGATAACGTGAACTCATTCTCCTGCAGGGTGGCTATCTCGGTGGGACGCATATCATCGTAATAGACACTACCGTCATCCGACACGGAATGCGGTACCCGGTACACATGAAGCACACCAAAGTCCGATCCGCGACCGAAGGCAAGCAGTAATGAGCGCTTGGGCACGTAGACCAGTGCGCCCTCCTCAAAGTCCGGCTCTTCGCCGCATACGTAGCAGTAGTCAAAGTCCGAAGCATGGTCCGTGTCCTGTAAGACAGAGCCATCCGGCCCGAAACCAAAATGCGTAGTCCGGGTATAGTAGGCAATATACGGCGAACCACAATATCTGCACATCAACACGTCGTGCATAACCAGCACGGTATCTACCTCCCCTTTGTGGTGGTAAGCAAAAATCCCCTCCAGCACGAGGCCGGAGGGGATAAGGTGTTAAAACGGCAATTCGATACCAAAGTCCGCAACAGTGCTGGACGAAGCAGGGGCATTCTGTTGTTTGGTATTGACTACCGTGAGCCGCGGAGCTGGAGACGGCGGCAGTTCTTCACCTTCGTGCCTACTCTGACGCGGAGAGCAAAACTCTGCATGTTCAACGTAGAAGTCGTGCGTTGTACGTGACGTACCGTCAGGTGCAGTGTACTTATCCGTCCTGTATGTCGTGATGAGCGAGATGTAATCGCCTTTCTTGAAGTTCTTGTGTATGAATTCCGCCGTCTTATTGAATGCTACGCACGGTACAAAATCGGTGTCCGGCTCACCCTCCTTACGCGAAACAGGACGTCTGACCGCAACCCTGAATCTGAGGTACGACACATTGTTACTCTCCTTTATCTCCAGATCGGTGGCAATACGGCCTACAAAGCAGCACATGTTCACAGTAATCAACCTCCCTTTCCAATGATGGTGACAATAATTCTTCTTTCGCCCATATCGCAAATCACGATGTCAAACAATCGCCCGGCGGCGCTCCTGAAGTTCTTGAACCGGGTCGGTGTGACAACTGTACCGGGAATAGAGCGTGCAGCAGCAATAACATCCTCCTGTGTAATGCCGTTCTGCCGCTTTCCTTCAAGACGTTTCAGGCTGTGGTCCGTAAAGAATATGGGCTTATCGACAGAGCGCCGGCAGCGCGTGAAGTACGAGCTACCGGCAAGCTTGTGCACGGCTTGAGCGGGCATATGTAGCAGTATTTAGACCACAGCACCGGACATAGTGTACCATGAGCAAGCACCTCCTGTTAGTGAAGATATGCAATAGCGCCCCACGGCGGCTTTTGAGCATCCTTACCAGTTAGTACCCAGATGACGGGATACTGAGGCATCTCGGGATATGAACCGTAACCATCGGTTAGGTAGAGCAGCACAGCTGGATTAATGTTCCGGCGGTGTACTTCATCAAATACAGGTCGGAAATCGGTACCGCCACCGCCGTGCGGTTTCAGCTTGGGCAGCGGATCGGACATGGATATCGTGCACCAGTCATGTACGTCAGCATCGCAAAAGACTATGTGCAGCTGTGACACGTTAACGGACGCTACACCGTGCACCTCTGCAAGGAACTGGGCGAGCTCATTATCGGATATCGAACCACTGGTGTCAATTGCCACTACGATTTCCTGTATGCCATAACCACTAACAGAGGGGAGATAGGAGCCTGCATGTATGTGCCTTCTGTCGAACGGCCCCCATGCGTAGTCCTGCTGTATCCTCTGCATATAGTCTGCAAGCAGCTGTTTGTACGATATCTTGGGTGCAAGCAGATCGTCTACCAAACGCTCCAGCGCAGCCGGCAGGCGCCCCTGCATCCGTGCCGCCTGAGCGGCGCTCGCCACACGTGCCTGCCACTGTGACTCAAGCTGGCCGGGCACCAGAATCGGTTTTGCGCCAGACGACTGAGGATCGCCGTTACCCTGGGAAACGGCTTGATCCCATACGCTGTGGTCATCCAACAGCGCATCAAGCAGTGCCTCAAGCGGCAGCTGCTGCATGTTCTTGGTAAGGTCAGCATAAATCTCTTCAGCTGACATGTTGTGATACTTGCTGTCGCGCAGCACACCCTCAGGGAGCGGCACACCACTGGAAGCAAGAATGTCATTGACGGCGTAGTCAGCAGCAATGTTCCACAGTGCGGGCTGGCGCGACGCTCGCCTGGTAATGTGGAGCAGTGCGCAGTGCATTACCTCATGCGCTATGATAGCAGCAGCGGTATCAAGGCCATACTTACTGTTAATCTCATTCAGCCACTCCTCGTTGTAGTACAGATACATTCCATCCGTTGCAGCAGTGGGTATATCCGGCTTTTTCACCGGATAAAGGTACAGTGCCAGTGTGCCGAAGAACGGCTGCTTAAGCAGCAGTCTTGAGCGCGCAGCACTGAGTATGTCCATACACTTTCACCCCCGACAGAAGTTAGGGCGGAGCTTACGAAGCCTTCGTGAGCTCCGCCACAATCGCGCTGACATCTGCAGACGTGAGCTCCTGGCTCGACGTTTTACCGGTCTTCTGGAAGACGATTGTCTTCAGCTGGTCTACGGAGATGCCGGCCTGTGCCGCTACCTCCATCATCTTCTTGAGTTCCTGCGGCGTTGCCGGTACCTGGTCTGGCGGCAGGCCTTCGTCAAGCCAGTTTTTGATGATGAGACCCAGGCTCCTGTCCGGCTTGTTAACCACGTAGTTGTCCAACGCCATGCACCTTGTCTTGATGACACGCAGGTTATGGTCAATATCCATCTCCATGACGATGTCAAACTCGTACTCGATACCTTCACGCTGGACGGGCGCCAGGCCAACCTTCTGCGGTATCATCCTCCCGCGCTCATCAGTGGACACAAGCCATTCGGTCTTGGAGCGCAGAGTAGCTATAATGTGCATGTTCGCAGTCACAATGGTATGCACAAGCCGGTTGTGGACTGGTGAAGCATCACGCCAGGCGCTGAACCTGTTGTCCTTGTACTTGACAGCCGCCTTGTCCACCAGCTCCAGGACGCCTTCCGGACCGGACCAGGCATGGCTCAAGCTGTCAATTATCAGCACGTCATAGCCTTCACTCTCGGCCTCGCGTATCATCCTGATGTAGTTGTCCGGATGATACGACGTGAGATTAGCAGTATCGAAATCGAAGATGTCAGCATACTTCGACGCAGAGCCGTTCTCGGTATCAATCACCGCGATCCGCTTCCCCAGTGCCGAGGCAATGGCAAGTGCAGTATAGGTCTTACCACTGCCGCTGGGGCCAATGATGGCTATGCGCGCCTTGCTTTGCGACTTCTGTGCTTTCTTGAACATTACAATCCCTCCCTGGACATAGAATTAGCGACACCGGCGGGATTAGGTAGCAGCACCCACCGGCACGCCGCTGAATGAGCTAAAGATTCGTCCTTTGATGAAATCACGAACCTCGGGATGTTCGTTGAGATAGGCAACAAAGGCGTCCTTGCTGTTCACCTTATGCTGCTCACCATTTATCTCAACAGCAAACCATGAGCCTGTACGTTTAATAATCCCAAGGTGTACACCAAGCTCAAGCAGCTCATAGTTGGTATCCACGCCCTTGCCGTAATAGACAGGGAACTCGCATCTCTTGAACGGCATGGCAAGCCTATTTTTGACTATCCGGCACCGCAGTGTGTGACCTATAACCTCGTCCTTTTTCTTGAACTCCTCACCTCGTCGTACTTCGATTCGGACAGAGGCATAAAACTTAAGGGCGTTCCCGCCGGTCGTTATTTCAGGTGAACCGTACATCACACCGACTTTCTCCCTGGTTTGATTGATAAACACCAGCGCAGTGTTGTTTCTGGCCACCGTGCCGACCAGCTTCCGCAGGGCCTTGGACATCAGCCTGGCATGTGTACCAATGAGGTTCTGCTCCATTTCTGCCTCTACCTCGGCACTGGGTACTAAAGCAGCAACTGAATCAATAACCAGCAGGTCCAGGCCACCGGAATTGATGAGCGCCTCAGCTATATTGATTGCTTCTTCACCATTGGGCGGCTGGCAGTAGAACATACCGTTCAGGTCAACACCGAGCAGGCGCGCATAGTCGGGATCCATGGCATTTTCAGCGTCGATCCACGCGGCGGTACCGCCGAGCCGCTGACACTCGGCTACGGCACCAAGGCATATACCGGTCTTACCGCTGTGTGCAGGACCGTATATCTCGGTGATCCTGCCTTTGGGAAGGCCGCCTATGCCGAGCGCATAGTTGAGCAGCAGGCTTTGAGTCGGTATCACCTCCACCTTGAGTCTGTCTGCACTTTCGCCCAGCACCACTACGGTATTGTCGCCGAACTTCTTGTTAATCTGTTCGACGACCTTCAGCAGAGCTTGCCTCTTGTCATCAGACATTACTGTCCCCTCCTTATGCGTTGGTCACTCTTCTATTGTACCATAACTGAAGGGCAATGTAAACATATTGAGACACAAAGAGAATGGAAGAGAGGCTCACTTGGAGCCCCTCTTCTTGCGCAGGCGCCCAGGCCGTGAGTGCGATGGTGATGCATAACGGTTGAGTGCCCGGCTGCCTGCCGCCATCACAAGTGCGTCGACAATAGCATATGATATGGCCCTGGCCAGCGTATAGGGCAGGCGGTATGCAAAGCGCCTGCCAAACAGCATAAGGAGCCTGAGCAGCGCTGTCATGGCAGCCGCCTCCTTGGCAGCGGTAGAAGACAATAGAACAGCACGAGACACTTGACAAGTAGACGACCAACTACCCGGTCAAATGTATTCCAGAACACCCCTACACCCCTCCTTTCGTAATGGTTCAACCTTTAGATGGAATCACATATCCCGTAGCCATTGAAATCAGGGTTTCATAAGCAGAAAGCGCTACATCGTCCTGCGCAGCAGTCAGGGCAGAGTACAGCTGGTCAACTATCTCGTTCATATCCAGCCTGGCCAGGCGTTTTGGGTTGTGGAAGACCGCAACATTCCCGCCTGTCCGTGTGCATACCAGCTCATACACCTCGCACATGGACGGCGAAAAGATGTCGTCAATGACAAAAGCATGCACCCTGTTCGGGGCGTCTGGCAGCAGGACAATGCGTCCTTCATACGGCTGTGAGAAGACAGCGCCGCAGCCGCTGCATGACACTGGCACGTACGATATGTCATATGAAAGTACTATGCGCCCATCAAGCAGATTATAGCCGGCTATATAAGCAGTGGCATTATAGTTCAGCTGTGGGGAGCCACATGAAGGACAAAAAGCGGCATTGATAACGAGCACAAACGGTCACCTCCTTATATGCGCATTCTTCTCTGTGCAGGGATAACGAAAGGGCGGGAGAGTCCCCACCCTTTTTCACGCTGCAAGCACAATGCTGCGGTTTTGAGCAGCCCAGGTACGGAAGTCGTCAAGCTTGCTGAAGTGCGCCGCCAGGCCAGCACCGAACGCGTCCTTGAGTATGAGCACCTGGAACTCGGACGGCAGGCGCAGCGTGTACCGCATCACGTTCGTGACGGCACGCTGGAGAGTTGATTTACCCTTGAGCCTGATAAGTGCAGACACGATTGCACAGGACAGAGCATACAGCACGTCAGGTGCGCTCGGAACATCAGCCTCCTTGCCGTCCAGGATGTCCTGCACCGGCGGCAGCTTGTCCTGCAGGTTGCAGAAAGCTGTAAACTCGGTGGCGGGGCCCTCGCCAATGCAGCCAGCAACAGCAGTAAAGTCCGGACCAATATGGTGGAGTATCTTGGACACGTAATCAGCCCAGGTACGCGGTGTAGCAAACGCCACCTGTCCGGTTGCCTTCCACAGGAAGTCGGGACGATAAGATAAGAAACCAATTACGTTCGGATGTACGTTGTTTTCATACGCCCACTTCTTCCAAGCATCGAAGTCAAGCGTAATGGACTCGGAGCTGTCCAGATGCAGCGGCGGAAGTGAACAGCCTACCGGGATATGGACAAACCTATTGGCCAGTGCAGCAATGATCTGGTACGAGCCGGTCTGGTCAGACACGCGATTTGATGCGGCAATGATCCGCCAGCCTTTGGGAAGCTCGTACTCGCCAAGCCGCCTGTCCAAAACCAGCTGCAGCGCAGCGGACTGGACATCGCGCGGTGCCTGCAACAGCTCATCAAGGAACAGGATGCCCTGATCACCGTCCCGCTCGGCAAGTGGCAGCTCAGCAGGTGGATACCACTTCGTCCTGCCTGTTTGATGATCCGGAACCGGGATGCCTCTTAGGTCTACAGGAGACATCTGAGAGAGCCGCATATCAATCAGTTTCCAGCCGCGGCGTTCGGCAATAGCACGCACCATGGACGATTTACCGACCCCGGGCGGCCCCCAGAGCAGAACAGGTAAATCAAGGTCAATGAGTTTGTCTACAGTTGTCATCATATCTATCCCTCCTCAAGATATTAGGTATTATACGAAATAGAAGACCAAGTCATTAGGGGGAAGCCAAGATGCAAATCATAAATGCCAATCTTAAGTTTAGGAATCACTTAAGTCGTAGATCGTCAACCCAGTACATCGTCTTGCATCACGCTGCAGCCTCTGTGTGCAGTCCAGAGGATATACATGAATGGCACCTCAAGAGAGGCTGGGCCGGTGCTGGATACCATTACTTTGTCCGTAAGGACGGTACCGTGTACAGCCTGCGTCCCGAGAATACAGTGGGCGCCCACTGCCAGGGCTACAACAGCAAATCCATAGGCATCTGCTGCGAAGGCAATTTCGAAGTCGAACAGATGGGTGAGAAGCAGAGTGCAGCCCTGATTGAACTCGTCCGCTACCTCAAGAAGAAGTATCCCAACGCCAAGATCGTGGGGCACCGGGATCTTGCCGCCACAAACTGCCCGGGCAAGAACTATCCGCTGGCCAAAGTCAAGGAGGCAGTTGAGAATACATGGATAGAGAAGGCAAAGACAATGCTGCTGAAGGTGGGTTCACGGGGCGAAACCGTGAGGAAGCTGCAGGAGATGCTAAACAGTCTAGGGTTCAACTGCGGCGCAGCCGATGGCATATTCGGTCCCAAGACCCAGGCCGCCGTTAAGGCGTTCCAGAAGAAGTACGGGCTGGTAGCGGACGGTATCGTGGGGCCGCTAACATGGGCGAAGATTGCAGAGCTGCTCGGGAACAAGTAACAGACTCTAGACATTGTATATCATATGTGAGACACAAAGTCAAGGGGAAGAAGCAGACAATAGTTCGAATGTAGCCTTGGCGGTAACCTGGTCACCTTCGAGGAGCATTGCGAGAATATGCTTCTTGTAGCGCGGTTTTAGATCCGAATAAGCCAGTCTTAGGATAAAATCACGTTCGTGGTTCAGCTGTTCGAACATAGGACCGGGACGCCCGAGATTGATTGCTTCGCGGTACATTTCGAGGGCTTTTCCACGGTCGATTGTGTGTACGATCGTGGCCAGCTCCCAGACGGGATGCAGCCAGCTCGGACCGTAGTAGCCGTATCTGTAAAAGTTGTACCATCCGCGTCTGTAATACCCTACGATGTCGTTTTTGAAGAGCCCATCGATATAGTATGCTGAATTGGAGCGGAGACCGCGGAACACAACGTAGCCCTTAGCAGCATACTTCTTTTGTGTGTATCCTACCTTACATGCATAGCTCCGCCGATGACTTGCCAGCCCGCGTACGTCAACCTCTGCGCCGCACCTTTCACATATAACCTGTCTTGACATCACATCACCTGGTATCCCAAACTGTGCAAAAATGCACGAGTTTGAGAGCTGGGCTATTTGTAGTCCGCCCTTTCAGAGAGTACCTACTCCCAGCAGGCGGTTTTTAGGCACTCTCATAGTCCCATCACCAGGATATGGAACTTGCCGCAGGTTTCTCACCCGCCATCTCCCAAACCACTAAAGAGTACTCTCTTTAGCGGTGACAGGTCCCTATACAGTTCCCTGTCAAGGAGAGCTCCCGTCAGGAGGGCTACCCGCAAAACTCGCCACGGTTTGTACAGCAAGGTCTTCGCCTTTGCCGCAGTACCCTCGTTCCTTCCAGCGGTTGACAAGGATACCGACCATGGCTCGCTTTGCAGGCTTCCTAAAATCTCTCTATACTTTAAAGGAACTCTCTCCCTTAAAGCCAATCCCTTTCTGGCTATCACATAAGCTGCTGCTACATCTTTTGTTAGATTAAACTGAGGTGCATATTTCAGCATCCCTATTACGCTTGTATAGCATGGATTTACTTCTTTTACTGCTATACCATACCTCTTGGCGAGTGCTTTTATCCTCATAATGAGCTTCCTGTAACTAAAATTATGCTTTATCCTTCTGGACTTTCTACCTTTGTAATCCCCTCTATAGCCTTTGTTTTTTATTGATAAATCTTCTATCACAATGCCTTTATTCTTTTCACGAGCCAGTTTTATAACCTCGTGAGCATATACCCAACCAAAGTAGTCTCTCTTTTCTCTTCTTCCATCCCATAGATGCGGCGTTGGTATTTCTCCATAGCTTGCTAAATTACCGTTTGCTTTTGTTTCAGCCCATGCTATATGAGAGGGAAATGCATTTAAATCTATCCCTATGGCTCCATTGGTAAAATCTATTACTGTGTTCGGTATGTCTTCTTCAAAGGAAATGTAAGCATAATACTTATTGTTTTTCCTCTGAATACGAACACTGTAAGGTTGAGAGTTTAGCATTACAGCTTCAAACTTTTCCCATTTCTTGTGAGAACTTTTGAGTTGGATAAATAACCATTTTCTATTGCCTGTATTTACTCTTACAAAGTATTGACCATTCTGCTTAATAACTCTTAAGTTTAAATTGCCTTGTTTTGTGCTATCACCTCTAGAAAAGAGAGAGCCTTTACGTTTATCTTCCCATTCCTGCCTGTACTTTTTAAGTTGCTTGGTGCTCAAATGCTTGCTTTTTAGCTTGTTAAACAAGTCTCTTCCACCGAAGATGACCTTTCTGGGATTTTGTCCAAGTTCTTTAGCACTCTGTAGAATTTCGCTGGCTTCAAGAATGGCATCGTCAACATATCTAGAATTAAGTTCGAACAAGCTCTGTAGCTCTTTCTTAAGCTCTTTCCGTGTTTTTCCTTCAAGTAAACGATTGTAAGCATATCTCTTGCAGGAATTCCATTTCTGCATTAAATCATCCAGCAGTATTCTATTTTCTCCATCTGGATATATCCTTGCTTTAATCGTTATCATACTTTCGTTCACTCGCTTAATAGATATTTTCTGCACTTTCAATAACATCTAGTGCAACCTGGTTAAAATTGCACTGCACTGCATAGTTATCTTTAACTGTTTTTACCCTCCAGGTACGTCCTTTTTAGTGCTGTGCTTGATTGCATAGCCCGCTGCACCCAAAGCTGCCGTGATCGGATGTGGCACGCCTATAAGCCCTAGGATAAGCATGAAGAACAGCACCTTGAGCGCATACTTGCGGTCTGCGTCGTTACCAAATATGAAGACAAGGAGAAAGAGAGCAGCGATAATAAGCATTACGCAACACCCCTCTCAGGAAAGTGTGATGGGCTCATATAGAATAGTATCGTCATCCAGCGACAAAACCTTGACACACCAGGCGGAGGGAAAATCGTAGTCCCATGGTATATCTTCAAACAGTGGCCTGAGGACCTGGCGGAAGTAGAGGAGCAAAGGTATCATGAGCCGGCGCATCTCCGGATGCGCGCTGCAGGCGGCACGCAGGCGCAACACGTGGCGCCACTCGCGGATGTTGGCTGTCATAAACAGCTCAGTCTTGAGTGAGTGGGGAAGCACAAAGCGCGCATCCTCGGGCTGCACACCAGGTAGTGAGAGCAGCTGGAAGTATGCTGTCTCGGCCTGCTGGCATGCAGCGCGCCAGACCTGGTAGATACGGTGGTCGGTATCAACGATGACGGGGCGGATAACGGTGATCTCCTGGCCAAACTTCTCCGATGCATAGTTGCAGTAGCGCGTGCTTTCCTGTGAGTAGCTGCAGAGCCTGTGTCGTACAATCTGATTGGCTGTGGCGCGGTCGGTGACAAACTTGACGGTGATCTTCTCGTGCTCAAGTACCGATTCGTGGCCGCGGCTTATAAGCTTACGCACAAACTGCTCTGCACTGTCGGCTGTTATTCTGTCCTCGCTCTTGTAGCACACGCGCCCGGCGAGCTCTATACTGCGCAGCAGCCTGTCCGGATCAAACGGTTGAACGTATACACATGGATCGATGATACGCAACACTTACACCTCCTCATGCACAAAACGGACAGACACCGTGTTCATCAGGCGTTTCAATGTACCGGCTTATGTCATAGCCCAGATCCCACGCTTGATCATCAAACTCGCCGGCTGCTATGCGCTGGATATACGTCTTGGCTTCGTCCAGCGTACACCACGAAAAGGTGATCGATTCCACTTGCTGTTTGGTATCTTCCTTGACAACTGCGTACTCCTGGGCACCGTTCTCGCTGGTAGAGTCGTTGAGGAACAGGTATCCTTTGTACCTGAAGCCGGAGCAGAGAGTATGTGTATATTCGGTCAGCAGTTCGGCAAGCTTATCGGCATCATCAATGTCCACAACGCACCACTTTCTGGTTGTGTGTAGCACACAAAACACCTCCTATTCGTTAACGCTGAACTTAAACGCGAAGTCCTCTGCATACTTCTCAAGCACGCTTTCCAGTTGAGCAAGGAACTCCTGTACCTTATCGTCCGGAACCTGGACGGATAGGTACTTGAACTCAATAGTTGCCATAGAGCTTCCTCCTTTCATATTTGCTTCCTCCCTTCAGCAGTCTCAATTGCCTGGATAAACATATCACGCACCTCAGGCTCAGCACCGGCAAGATCAAGGAAAGCATGAAGCCGGCTGACGAAACGCTCGCGGTTAGCAGGAAGCAGGTAGGGACCTTCTGTAAGTTCTCTGACCAGCTCCTGAAAGAACAGATCAAGCTCTTGCGGCGTGGCCTGAGGAAGGCGCTCGATCAAGACAATGAGCTCTGAGCAAGTGACAGCCTCGGGCGTATCATACCTGTCAACCGCCTCGTAGCCAAACTCAAAGTCCGATATACAGAGGCGGCAAAGGAAGTAGACATATATAGAGATGACGGTACGGAATAGGCGCATTGAGCCCCCTCCTCTCTTCAAAACTCAACCTCTAGGCGGAATCACCACGAGGCATCCCCGTAGTGCATCATATGCAGGATGTCCAGTACGCTATCAGCTCGTCTACCTGCCTATAAAGCTCATCCAGTGTACCGGAGTTATCGAGCTTGTAGATGTATCTTGTATCAAGCGCATTGAATACATCGTTTTCTGATGGATGGCTCTGCTGCGCGGGAGTCAGAGGCTGGTCGCCGCGCGCAATCAGGTGTGCGTTTCGTATCTCCAGCGGACACTCGACCAGCACCGGCACAAAACCCTCCTCGAGGCACCTGTGCAGCTCGTTAGCATAGCGACAGTCGGATATAACAGCATGCTCCGGGGCTTCAGCCTGGATACGCTTGAGCACATAGTTGACCCACACATCTTCATCAATCGTGCGGAAGTAGGTACCAATGTTCTGGAGCAGGGAGCGCGGCTTGCCCTGCTTAAACATATCAGGAAACAGCTCAAGCGCTATCTGTTTGAGCTTATCAGCAAAGGCATACCGCTTAAAACCATACCGCTGGCCAAGATAGTCTGCTACAGTATCTTTGCCTGAACCAGCCTTACCAATCAGCAGTATCCGCATATAACACAACCCTCCCTACGAGTTGTCTTCCATTGTGGTTGATGCAGTCACCGATATCCCGGTACCGCCACCGAGAACAACCGGATCGCCTAAGCGGTGGACCGGCTTGCCATCGACTGTAATACGCGACGCTCTGCCTACTGCATAGCCTGTATGGCAGTGCGGACAGGTGGTCCGGCACCTGTCACCGTCGCGGACAACCGGTTTGTTGTTAAAGGACACGGTTGGGCTGCCCTCGGTGAAGTAGCCGGTAACATTATGCGGGCAGCACTCCTGACCGTGGTCACAGATACCAATTATACTGTCGCCTACAACACACACTCTAGGCATTGCAACCCTCCTTTCCTAGAGATTAACCAGCGCAAGCTCGACAGCAGCCTTGACGTGGTCCGGTGCGTTAGGCAGTCGCGCAAGCGTGCGTAGCAGAACGGCATACAGAGGATCACGTATTCGGCACGGGGGTTCCTCGAGGCAGTCAAGTACGCGCTTCTCTATCACATCGGCAGGCAAGGTAGTGAGCGTCGAGAACGACTCAACAACAGATATGCTGCCCATCCGGAGTGCGTACTTTGCGAGTAAGTGGATGACCTGATCGATAATAGACTGACTGTCGCTGACGAGTGTGACAAAGTGGAGATAGCGCCCAAGAAGCATCCGCGCAGTGCGTGCAGCGGTAGTAGACTTGACCTGTCGCTCCAACAGGCAGTCAGTCATTGCGATAACCATGCGTGATATCGGCTCAAGACAAGGAAGCACATCAGAATCAGAATCAAGACTCAGCATAGCAACCGGCCCTGAAAGGCTGTTAAACATGGACATAGCTGTATGGGCAAGATTGCGCTTAGTACCATGCTGTCGAAGCGGCGGTATAACGCGGTCCACGTAAAGCGTGGAGTAGTCGTGAAACAGGCGGGCAACCAGGGAATCACCCATGCCAAGGCGACATAGAACTCTGATATTATCGAACAGAGACGGAAGCTCCTGGGCTGCAGCCAAGAACGACGGCCTGAGCTTTTTGCGGCGCCCTTGTACAGAGTAGGGCTGGGAAGTAAGACGTTCAAACACGGTATGGAACATGTCAAACGACAGCTCCGCCACCAGTTTATTTGCAATAGTCTGAAGCAGGGCCGGCTCCCACTCCACAACCTCAATCAGAGTGGCAGCGGTGGGTTGCATGACTGCACCTCCTTGGCGCAAATAGCGCGCCCCATGTCAGCAAGATACGTCCTGAACATGGCCTTAAAGGCAGGGCGGGTGATGGCGTCAAGCTCGTGGCATAATGCAGAAAGACGGGCGGTGATCCCATCACTGCAGTCAATATGGTTTAGTGGCCCATTCTTGGATAATGTATTGACGCGGAATGAGAACTGGAAACCATTGACCAGGGGAAGGAGAGTAGTCTTGCATAAGTACTGCGCATCGGTATACTCGTGTGTACCAGCAGGAGAGAGCAACAGCATACCATTAAGCACGGCAGCACGTGGTGGGTCCAGAAAACCGAAGTCATGAAAGCTGTATACCGCCCGCACAAGGTGGGCACTAAGCACGTCCAAGCGTGAGAATATAGAGTTGAGACTGAGAGGTTGGTCATGCCCAGATGGAAGCACGTAGACATCGGGCATGAATGGACCTGGTATCCCCGAACACTGTCTACCAAACCAGAGCTTGGTCTGTACCGGTACAGATGGTACAAACAGTACAGGGTGTGCAGTGACAAAGTTCACAACCTGCTGTACAAAGCTCTTAAGCCACTCCGTGTACTCATTGTACGCAGGGGAGTCCATCAGCCGACAAACCAGTTCCCGGTATTGCTGTGGTGTGAGCATAAGGGAGAGCGGAACACGCTTTTCAAACAGAGTAATGGGTGGTGGCTCCGGGATGGCATTGCGTATTTCAACGTACTGCTCAAGCAGCGATAAAGCTTCCTCCTGTTTGTAGAACACGACCTTGTACGGAATGACACGCGGGATTGAGACACGAACGGCCGGCAGGTGAAGAAGAGTACCACCATCTAGCTCCTCCGCATACAAAGTGGCAGCGTGGATAAATGCTCTATTGCACGCAAGAGATAAATCCGCAAACGGTGCCCCTATCTGTTCATAGCAGCGTCGCCAGCCATAGCTATGATGCCTCCCGCAGTGGCGGCACTTAAAGCGCGGTAGATTAGTTGAAAGCTGGAGAACGGCCATAATCTGATCTAAAGTCATAGTACTGGCATCAATAGCAGCAGTCAAAACATTCACCTCCCTCTACTCTTCTTCAAGCATAGCTTCGATCTTGCAGCGGACCTTATGGAATGCTGCAGCCTGGCACTGCATAGCAACCATACCAACCATATTGCCCTTTGCCATCTCATCCCACATCAGGTGATAATAGAACTCCTCCTGTTCCTGGACAAACAAAAGCAGTTCCTTCAAAGGATCCATAGACACACCCCCTATACCTCCTGGGCTTCCTGGAATTCCGACAGCTGAGCTATGACAAGAGCAATGGAGCGGGCTGCTTTGAATTCGTTGACTAACCTGTTGTAGCTGAGCTTGGCAAGCGACAACCGCTCCTGAGCCTCGGTTACAGCACGGCGCTCATCGGTAGTGAGGGCGAGCAACTGCGCTTTCCGCTCAGTCTCATTCCTGCCGTTGATCCTGCCTTCCATTATGAGTGTGGCTTCCTTCATCGCCAGGGCATCTTCAGCTTCCTTGAGGGCATTGGTTGCGCTGACAACCTCCTTTTCCGCTTCTTCGATCCTCTGAGGTAGCACGCTCAGCAGTGCCATAAGTCTGTTTGCCAGTTCCATAATTACCTCCTTTCAGATAGCCGGGCTATTTACTGTCCGCCGCCCGGCTGGCGGTAATGAAGCAAAACACGGCCAACTCCTTTACGACAGCATCTCAAGCCTGTGCACCATATAGAACTGTGGATCGCCAAGATAGTTACCATCTTCCTCAAAGTCGCCGTACTCCTCACCAAGGCGGTAGAACTTGTAGCAGTCAGAGTCAAGCTCTTTGAGTGCATCCCTTATGGCCATCACGTCAGGGTCATAGTTATCGTACCACTTGACGAACGGCCAGTGGTAGACAACCGCATCAGGATGTTCCTCCTTTTCTGCAGCCGCAAGCAGTTCTGCCGGGCTGCATTCACCGATACACTGCAGCTCAAACGCTCGAGCTGCAAGCGCATTGAGGAAGGCCTCATGCGCATCCTTCGCAATTACGATGATCACTTCAGAATAGTAGCCCACACTGACCACCTCCTGTCTAATTAGTGGGACAGCTGCTGCAGAGCAGCCCAAGAGCAACCGCAATATGCTCATCAAGGTGCCAAGCCTGGCGGTCCAGCAGAGCCGTGGCACGCTGCAGACGCAACATCTCGGGAGCGTCCCGGTCACTCAGCAGGATGTCTGCTAAGGCTCTAACAAAACAACTAGGGCAGTCGATAGTTGAAATCACGCTGTAGGTAGCGCTTGAGTACGGATAATCAAGCAAAAGCTGGAATATGCGTTCCCTTTGTTCCTGCGTGAGATTGCCATTTCGTTTGGACAACAAAGAGGAAAGGGAAGCAAAATCAAGGATAGCCGGACACTCGTGGCACAACATGACAAAGTAGTCGACAAGCGTGGCCGTCGTGCTTGGCTGAAACCCCGGAACGCCAAGTGCAGTAACCAGTAGATTACCAATCAGGCAGAGAACGTATGCACGGTCCGGTCCACGCAGAGTGTGCAGGCCGTAGTACTGTTCAATGTACATAGGAGAGAGATAGCGCTCAGTCTGTGCTGGCGAGCGTGCCCTGATAAACCGCGTAAATGTCCAGTGCCGGATCTCATGCTCAATTTGACTGGCATACTCCAGGACTCGGTCTGCCACGGCGGGCTCAACTACAGGACATGATACAACGGCTGACATAACGTGGGAAAACAGGAACTGAGGAGTATCCGGAACGCAAGGAGTGCGCGCAGAACAGGACATAAGAGCGCTGTGCAGTAAGTGGTCAGAGTGGATAACACGCTCCAAAAGCGTCAGTCCGCGCTCGTCCTGTGCCGCAAGCATGTTGGCAAGATCCGCCGGCATGTCGAACTTCTCCGTACAAACTGCTAGAAGACACGGAACGCAGTGTGAAAAGTACGGCATACTCGTATCACCTCCGATACTAGGATAACATATAAGCATCACGGCGTCAATATTACGAGACACAACAAGTAAGAAAAAGGGACGAGCACAAATACTCGTCCCTCTAGTAGGGCAGTGGTACTATACCAGTGAGCGGGTCCTCTAGGTATAGTTCGTTGTTAAGACGGTCTATTTCGTACAGTAGAAACATACACTCAGCCTCTACATTGGGGTCAAGCGGATCCTGAACATAGTGCTTAGCCGTCTTGAAGTAACGTATGTAGAACTTGGCGACCTCTATGTAGGAGCGATGCATCTTCCAGTAGCCCAGTGGTGGACAACGCAAGTGGAGAGCGATGAGCACAAAGTAGGATCGGCGGATAAGGCCGTCCAGAAGCCGAATGTACTCGTCAGTGCGGTACTCAGATGGAAAGCTAGGATCAGTCTGTATCAGCGTCTCCAACTGGGCTTTCATAGGACTTAGCACGCTAAACAGGGTGTATAGGTAGAAATGGTAAGTATTCCTGGAGCTGGGGAACAGGGGGATGTAAAGATAGATAAACTCTAGTAACATGATGCCAGCGATGATAAATGCTATGAATGCACGCGCCCTGTGTGACCCTGGTGATGATGACTGTTGAGTAGTTTGTGACACCAGCTCTCACCTCCCTGCACAGGAACTCCTGCACACATTATAACACCGGCGGAAGGTGAATACAACTAGGACTTGTCCTGGCTGCCATATACCGGCTGTCAGCCGGTGCTCTGCTTGACAGCCGCAAGCTGAACGCGCTTGGTACGCACAATTCGACACTCATAGTCCCCTGTATAGATGACAACCGCATCGGCATTGTCCAGCAGGCGCTGGATGACACGGTTCATGTTAGAATTCGCTGCCGACTGTGCAGATGCAAAAGTTTGATGCACCTTACAAGACGGCGCTGTGCTCTGCGCCGAAGCGGATACAAGACCTTTGCTCTTGAGTCTCCTATAACGGCTCTCAACACTACGGAACGATCTACCTAGCTGAGTAGCAGCCTTTTGTAGACCATCATGCAAAGAAGGCGCGCCTATAATGCAGTTGATGATAACCCCATCCTCGTGTGGGAGAAATTTACGTGCACACAAAGCCATAATGCTATCCCCTCCTGTGATATGATTTAGGCAGGATTTAACCGAATCACATTCAGCCTCCTCCTGCCTGTAGTAGCATTTAGTTAGCTTGGCTCTGATCAGACTCCGTATGCCAGCGCTCAAGCAGCTCGGCAGTAATGTCGACATAGCCCTTCTTCAAAAGCTGCTTGTACTTGGCATCATAAGCAGTGAAGCCGGCAATAGTCCAAACAAGGACTAAGCCGACGATGTTAAAGAGAGATGTAGCAGCGGCACTAACAGCAAACCAAGCCAGACCTTGGAAGACTAGATCATTGAAGATATACCAGAACGGGCCGAACAGAAAAGCATACCAGTTAAAGCCTGTCTTAACATAGACAATGTGACCCGTCTGGGGATGCTTGAGGATACGGTGGTCTACAATGCGCTCCAGCTGTGCCGACACTCTTATCACCCCCTAGGAGAGAAGTTCCTTAAGCTCCTCGAGCTCCTCACGGTCCGGCAGTCCATCGAGGCACTCGCACGCCTCGCGCTCGTATGTGTCCCCGTCCGGATAGAGGATAAGCACACCCTTGTCCGGGACACCGTACAGCCTGCCGGAGCGCGACCAGTTGACAAACACCGGTACGTCATTAGCAACGATGAGTGCGCCAGTGCTGATACCAAGGTTCCCGCGTGGAGACTCGTACACGTAATAAGTATACACCTCTACGCCTGCCATGTCATCGACCTGTATAGACGATGTGCCGCGATAGCCACATGGCACCAGAATGTTGTGAGTGACCTTGCCGGGCACTGGACGCAGGACAAGAGTGCCTTTTTCCGTCCGCACGATTGCTGCATCCTTCACCGGGAACGTGACCAGGTAAGTAACATTGCCATCCTTGTCTACAACCTGCTTAACAAGACGACCGGAGATCCAAAGCCTAAAACTATAGCGTCCATGGACTTCAGAGCCTACGTCAGCATAGTAGAAGCGGGTACCATCGACTTCCTTGTACTGGACACGAATCGAATCAACCTTAAACGACATGTTAACCTCCTTTAACCCTCCCCCGGTGGGGTGCCGCGGTATTTGTTAGTCGCCCCGCGACCTCGGGCTGGCGGTAATTGTTCCAACAGAGAGGATTAGGCGTGTTGAAGTTTAAGCGCGTCAATGTGATACACTTTCACGCGGCTGGCGCGGTACTCCGGATGGCGCCGCCTATCGATGACATCCATAGGCGACGTGCACCAGCTAACGCGCTTAATCCTGTGTTTCCTTGACGTACGCGCAAGCAGTGTACGTTCCTTAACCTCATCGAAGTAAACAGAAGAAGACTGCATAGCTTTCAACCTCCCGTGTGCTTGTTTGCAAACCGGAGCTTTTTTCTCTCCGGCTCACACCTAAGCTAAATCACACGGGGTATGCATAGATGAGCGCTGTAAACACCTCCTGCTTGCGCTGGAGTGCCTGCATAACGCGCTGGTCGATGGTGCCCAGCGTAAGCATGTTGAAAACGACAACAGAGCGGTACTGTGAGCCGAAGCGTTTGATGCGGCCGTACCGCTGTTCCAGTTGGCCGGGGCTCCATGGGAGGTCGAAGTTAATGAGGAACCTGGCGATTTGGACGTTCAACCCCACTCCTCCAGCGTCAGTCATGACAATAACCTTACAGGACGGATCCTGCCAGAAGCGCTTAAGCTCGACCTCGCGCTCGTCCTTGTTCTTACCCGTGAACAAGGCCGGATTGTATTGCTGCAGTGCGCCGTGGATAAGACGCGCCATGCGTTCAAAGCAGGTGAATATGACGACCTTGCCATCGGGTACAAGGTCGTTAACAAGCTCGCACAATGCCTGGAGCTTCGGGGAAGGAGAATCAGGAATGTTTCCCACGTGCTCCAGGTAGTACTCCGTCTGCCTTGAGCTGCTCATAGTGAAGAGCCGCGGGTCATCCGCCGCACCCTGCATAAGCACAATCTGGCCGCGGCAGCGCACCTCGGCCTGCTCACGTGCCGGACCTTCAAGCTTGGCAAGCTCCTGCTGCGTTTTGAGCCAGTCGTCGTATATGAGGTCATGCAGCTGCCGCTGTAGGGGGGACGGCTCCACGTACAGCACCTGCTCAACAAACTCCGGCAGCGCAGTGGCAACTTCCGGATGCTCTGCTGTACGGCGGAGGATATGTGGGGCAATCTTCTGGGCAATCATACCAAGCTTCTTATAGCCGACAAGCTTGGGGTACTTGCCAGTCCAGACGAACTTCATATGCTCCTGTTTGAACTGACTGTACTTGCCGAAGAAGCCAGGCTGAGCCAATTCGAACAGGGCATAAAGCTCGTCCAGGTTGTTCATGAGCGGTGTGGCCGTCAGGAAGAACTTAAACGCACCCGGCATCCGCTTAAGCAACTTCTTGACAGCCCTATATGTAACGCCGCTCTTATTCTTGAGTCTCTGGCACTCATCGAAGACGAACAAGGCAAACTTAGTATCCTTGGGGATGAGCTCGGCATCGCGCATGAGCGCCTCGTAGTTAACCACGGTTATCTCCGCCGTGCCGTAAAGCGCAAGCCGCTGCTGCTGCGTACCGACCACCTCAACCACGTCGGTGTCGCTCCCCAGGAACTTGGGGATGGCGTCAACCACCCACTGGTGCCGCACGGCGGCAGGCGTGACAACAAGAGTAGGTAGGGACTCGGTGCCGAGCATGTCCTTAAGGAGCAGCCAGGCACCGAGGGACTGCGGTGTATTATGAGTAACTATGAAGTGTTCGGTAACGTAGAGCTGATCAGGAGCATCGACAGCAATACATATCACTTCAGCTTGACCAGCCGGTTCAATGGAGCGTATGATTCGGTTAGGCAAGTACTTTCTGGGCCTCTTAAGAGGTGGCAGTTTCCTTATACGGAAGGGTGTAATAGAGTCGGGCAGGCGAATAGAGAGCAAGTAAGCTTGTTTCCCAACACGAAGCTCTCCGTTATGTCTATACTTTGGGGATCGTTTTATCGTTTGCCACACTACACCGCCGAAACTTTGGACCAAAAATGTAACAGCCTCCGCCAGGTGGAGAGAGGTAGTACAGAACCCAACATGGTTAGTGCCCACATAAAATTCGCCGTCTGAATCTAATAAACCTTGGAGCAATGCTATCCGATCCTCAACAGGTGCAAAAAGATAAGACCGAGGCACGAAGCGTTCGTGAGAGCGCAACCCCATAAGCCCTAGTTGCCTTAGTGCATCAAGTACGGGGTTGGATGCTCCAGGTTTACCAGAAGATATACAATATGTGGTAGAGCTAGATCGACTACCTCGCTCTTTTGTCAAGCTAAGTCCTGGAGGTAGTAATGAGGCCACCTCTTCTGCAACATGTTTGTCACCAGGTGTAAATCGTACAGTATGCCCACTAAAACATCCGTCTGCCAATAGAACACCAAGGACATATGGATCTATAGGCCTCTCACCGCTATCTTGGAACTGAACCGGTGCTACCAGTGGAATACGCCACTTACAGTAACCATTGCTATAAGTAAGGTCGTTCATAAGTTCACGAGTTGTCTTCAGGTAGAAGTTGCGCCCACGGTGCTGATCACTACCCGTGCGAACAGCCCAGACATGGTCAGCATCGACAAGAATAGAGCAACCGTCGTTAAAGGTAACACGATACACTGGCAATATACCACGCCTAAATACACCTGTTACCGTTACCGCCTGCCCATTTGATCCTATGACTTTGTCACCTACTCGCAGATCTCCTATCCGACGCCATCCAGCGGGGGTAAGAATATTAGTGTCTACAGGATGACCCTTCCCAATGCCTGTTGCGTCACACAAGAACGCAAAGCCGTTCTGTGCCGCCCTCTGAGCTAGGAACGACGCCCCGAACTTCTGGAACTCATAGAGTGGCACGGCTGTGCCGACTTCCTGTTTGACAATGTCTGCATGAAAATCCGGCAGCCGGTCTTCAATTATCTCGCCATCGAACAGCCGCCGGAACGTCTCTATGTGCTGTGCCGGTATCTGCCAGGCCTTCTCCTCGGGATTCCATCTAGCACCCGGCACCTGCTTTATCCTAGTAACATAGTCCGGGTCATAGTTGAACGTGACAACAGCAACATTACCGCGAACCTCGTACTTCACCATGACACTAGGCACCTCCTTTCAGACACATTGTACCATATGCGAGACACAAAGTCAAACAAGAAAAGGCAGCAACAGGTTTGTGTTGCTGCCTAGAGAGGCACTCTACTTGCACCTTTAAGCGAAATCATTCAGCCGCCTACCGCTGGTCTGTGCCGGCCAAGCACCAGGCAAAGCTGAACAAGAAAAGGCAGCACCGGGAGGTCCAGCGCTGCCTTGCTTTCAGAACGGCAAGTCTTCAGGAATGGCCTGAGCAGCCTGAGCGACCTGAACAGCCGAAGCCTTCAGGGAGGCCTGGGCGACCGTCTGCGGAGTAGCTTGAGGAGCAGCCTGTGCGGTAGCAGCCTGAGCAGCAGGAGCAACAACCTGAGCTTCGATAACCTGCGGGGCAGCCTGAGTAGCAGGCGCATCAAGGAATCTGAAGTCCGTCAGAAGGTATTCAACCTCCTGGCGAATGTCCTTGAATTTCACCGTCCCCACGCCAGCGACGTTGAGCGTGCGCTCAACCTCGTACTGGCGTATCCGTGGGGAGGTCCCCGCGACATACACAAGCCGCCCCTTTGTCAAGTACTGGCTTAGCGTCTCAGCTAAGCCGTTTACCGCTCTGAAACTGTACCATATTGGAGCTGCTTTTTCCCCGTTCGCGGCCTTCTGGTCAACCGCGACGGAGAACAAGACAGCCTTCTTGCCGTCCTCCCCTGTAAACACTCTTACATTGCCCACGTTACCTACTAACGAAATGATCATAAACTATCAACCTCCTTAAGATGTTATTATTTGCACCCTGTTGTTTGAATCACCTTACCCGGGTGCCTGGTAAGGTGATTTCCCTGCTGTTAGTGGCAACCGCCGCACTCCTGGCAGGGGAGTGCATAGCGGTAGCGCACCTAGCGGCCATTAACCTCGGCCACCACATAACCACGGCAGGCGCAGGGATACCTGCCGGGCTCGACACGGAGGTTGCGTACCTCCGTGCCGTCCTCCAGCTCGGTATCGGTAATACCAAGCTGGAGGAGGTCAAGAAGAATTTGCTTGAACACGCTTTCACCTCCTTGCAAGGCACTGAACCCTGGACGGAGCGCTTTTGTCCCAAGTTCAGGCTATTAGTTGAATCACCTTTAAGAGAGGTAATTCACCGTAAGAAGTAAAGACAAGCCAGAAGCTGTATCCAAGGAAGCGGTGTATTGCAAGCAAAAAAGGGGTGAACCCGGTAAGGTCCGGGCTCACCCCTGGATGATGTCAAACAGAGAGAGCTGGACGGCTCTCTGTGTGGAGTATTGTACTGTCCGTCGCTGCTGCACCCACTGGCGCTGACGCTGCTGCTCCAAGCAGCGCATGTAGACCGCATAGAGCTGGCGATCATGCCAACTCTCTACGGTAGTTCGCTTCCAGTGTGGATTCCACTGGAGAAGCTGCTGCTCCATCGCTTGGCGGGAGAGGTGAGCCATCACTCACTCACCTCCTTTCCGCCAGCCAGCTCCTGCTCTACAAGCCGCCACGCGACGGCCTGTAGAGCAAAGAGCCGGAGCTGGGAAATTGGAGCAGCGGGAAGCACGGGCTGAGAACCGGAGACTTGCACAACCTCTCTGGTATAGCGGCCATCCCAGAACCTGAAGGAGACGTAGGCCTCACCGTCTCCCTCGGTCGGCACCTCAACCCGCCAGTACTTCACACCGAGGTGTTTCCTCGGGTGAAGCACCTTCTGGAAGAGGTGGGGATACCGCTCGCAGCAAACTTGGAACACACGCCGCCGGAATTCCTCGTTAAGCCGCACTGGAGCTGTCGGCTCCGTGTACTGGAACCGCTCGCCTGTTCGAATGTTATACAGGCTCCAGGCTGCGATAACAAAGTACCGCTCCCTCCTCTCACTAGTCTCCTCATCGACGATCCCGGGGACGAAGTTCCCGTTTTCGTCGATGTCGCCAGCTCGAACCACCACGTACGGCCGGTCCTTCATCTGGACTGTGTGGACACGGCCGTCGCGGCCTATAAAATTCCTGAACTCTCCCCGCGGCTGTCGGGGGAGTACAGCAACAACCTGGAAGAAGTACGGTAAGCTGCGGAGGGAGCTTCCGGCAGCAGCGATAGCGTCGATCCCAGCGAAGGAGTCGCGGGAACCCCACGGATTCTCCGCGCTCCGCTGGATATTGACAAAATATGCAACATAGAGATCCTGCGGAGCCGCTACCTGGGAAAGCACGCCGGTTGGAATGAGTTCCTCGGCGTCCAGTGGAGTGAGGCCTTCGTCCTCCACCGGGTCGCCGGACCGGATAAACTCCTCCGGGAGTATACGATCCCCGGGGTCTCCGTCGTCCCCGAGGAGCTCGAGGTCGGCGACACCCTCGAACTCAATATCCTCGTCTATCAGACAGGCCTCGATAGGTTCATCAGCAACCTCGTCAACCACCTCGTCAACTTCGGGAACCGCCTGGCCAAACTCCTCTGCAATAACCTCCTGGAGGCCGGGTAGGAGCCGTCCGATGATGGTCTCCTCCCCTTGATCGTCAAACAGGATCGCAGTATAATCATCTGTGAGAATGAATGCTTTCAGCATAACTATCGACCTCCTTTTACTGTTTTTGCCCCGTGTGTGCGCACGGGGTATTCTTTTTCACTGGCACCTCAACCTGCCAGAACCCTGCTCGCACACGCAGAGTCCTGACGCCATCCCGGTCAACGATGTCGACATTATCGCTCGAGATCTGGCCACCGGGGACTTCCCAAGCCGGGAAACCACCGCGGCGCCCGGCTCCCTTCGGGAGGAAGTACGGACACTCCTCTCCCGCATAATGGAGGGGAAGGATGGGGGCGCTCCATCCCCTCGTGTATTCCGCATTGGCCTTCGCCACAAGACGCTCTATATCCTCGGGCGTCTCATGGCGGACAACGCAATAGTACCTTTCAGCCTGCCATAACCCCCTGTCGCGGAGATCACCAGTACTGGGCGTGCGCACCCATCCCTCGGCGTCTCCTAAAACCTGATCGCCCTGCGGCAAGATCCTAAACGCATGACACGCCACGCACTGACTTACGCCACTAAACCTACTGTCCCCAAGGGGCTTACCCGGATCCAGCCGCAGCAGCTCCGCCGCCGCCCGGGCCACGGCAGCGTGCACATACGGACTAACATCTCTCCCAAGCGGGTCCAGGAAGTGACTCCACTCTTGGCCGGGCATAACACTCTGGGTGGCATATACCCCCATCGGGCCGGCCTCGATTCGCCATCGAATTTCCCCTATATGATCAACCGTGGTGATATACCCAACGGTTGTCCTATTCCTGAATTCCACCGGTGCCACGCCAATTACCAACTCACCTCCCTTCGCCAACTGCCAAGTACGCACCGGTGCACCCGGCAGCCGCAAGTCTGCGGCGACCACCACCATCGCCGTCACCGGGGGCTCAACCCCCATCAGATGGTTATCTCTTGGAGCTCTCCCGCACATATCTCTCACCTCCTACAGCAACGACAACCGGTGTGCGGGTATATATCCCGATTGCCGCTGCGTAATTTTGCTGTTCAGACTACGGAGCGCGGAGCGCTGGCGGCAACGGGAAGCGAAGAGGGGTCGTGCCGCCCGTGTCGCGACCTACCGTCCCGCGGGCGTTTTTGCAACCACCATAGCACCCCACCCGGGGAGGAGTAGTTTACCGGCTCCGCAGCTTCACTCAAGGGGACTAAAGTAAGCCGGAGGCTGGTTAAATCACACTACAGCCAGCGGAGGGGAGCTGTGTGTCTAAAGAAGCGGTGTTAATCCAGTGGATTAAGGCGACACTTTTAGACAGAGAGAGGTATGCGGTATAGAGCGGGAGCGAAAACGGCGATGGGATGCGGCATTTTGAGATCGGGGGTAATATACGGAATAGAGGTGTCTAAAGAAGTGATGTTAATCCAGTGGACTAATGTGACACTTTTAGACAGAAGGGGTATCACGATGGAGGTAAGTGCGACGATGGCTGCAAAGCTGCTCGGCGTGAGCAGGGCTACGGTATACAACATGCTGCGTGATGGACGGCTTGAGGCGCTGACGGTAGAAGCTCTGGTGAGGTATGTGTACGAACAGGGATATGAGAGGGGTAGGGAGGAGATGTATGAGGAGCTGAGGCGGGCGCGGCGACTGCGGCGGGCGGATCATCACTGCTGCAGGGAGAAAGGAGGGGAGGAGAAAGAGGAGAGGGTATAAGGGAGAGGGGAGTACAACAAAAAAGCCCCGACGGGGCCTCTACGCCTTCCAATAGCAGTAGAGACACCCGTGGGGGCACTGGGCTTTACGAGAGGAGACTAGCCCCGGTGCGGCACGAAAGCTAGTCCCCGAGCCCGGCGGTAAAACTGTCTGAGCGCCTCCAGGTCGCCGGGCAGGACAAACAGCGGTTTGCCCATCGCCCGAGCCACCCGGATCCCCTGGCCAGTCCCACCGCCCTCGATACTGTCGTTGGGCAGGGCGATGACAACGTCGGCCGCCTCCACGATCCCATAGTTGCGGGCGTGGAGCTTGACCGCGCCAGGGGAGAGGCGCTCAGCAGCGGGATGGTAAACAGCCACTGAGTCGTGCCACACCCGGTGCACCTGCGGGTCAAACACGATCACGCGGTTCCGGGGGTGGATGTATGCTGCATTGTACCCGCGCCACGGCAGGAACAGCAGCACGCGCTCCGGCGCTGTCTCGTTCCACGCATCCCGCGCCAGGCTGTCCACGCCGTCCGCATTGCCTGTGACCAAGGTCCAGCCCAGGTCACGGAAGGCGCGGGCGATCCGGACGATAAGCTCCGCTGCCTCCGGCGCGGGATGCCGGGTGCCAATAATAGCAATCCGATTCACACTAACACCTCCTTTCTGTGCCGGACGCCTCCACCGGCCGCACACGGCCTCACCGGGTCCGGCAGAGTCACCTAAACAGCTAAACCGAGCGGAGCGAGGGTATAGAATAAAGCTGGCCTGGAACGAACCATACTAAACATACCGTAAGCTATATAGCTCATATGAGCTTCTTAGCTTACGGTACTCTATATACCCTTCTAACAGAACAGGGATCTAGATATAGCAGTATAGTATTGGTTCGTTCCACGTATGTGGATGTACCATACCATACTGCTATATCTAGCCATAGTATGGTTCGTTCCACCTTCACCCTAGTGGATCACTTCTGCTCCACCAGGGTGAAGAAGAGGCCGGCTACTGTGAACGGAACAAGCAGCATGGTCACAAAGACCACAGCGTTCACGAGCCCCTGGGCACCCAGGAGGCCGAACGGCAGCGCAAGCAGGATAGCCCAGAAGGCCATAAACAGCTGGGCGCCCTTATAGGCTGCGTAAGCCACACCGGGTGCTGTGGCTACCGGCAGCAGCGGGTGGACGGTAGCCAGCCGGGCTTTCAAGGCGGTTGCAAGGCTGTACAGGAAAGCAGCAACTTTCATGACTGCCTTAGCCACGGCGAGGGCACCTTGCTTGAGCAGGCCCCACACTTTCTTCAGCATCGTTATCTCCTCCTTTCATGCCTGTTTGATTCTCCGTCGTGGCTATTACCCTCCCTGCGTCCCTTCTGGCAAAAGGGGTTACAGGGAGTCGCTCCCTCCTCTCCCGGCGCAAGAGGAGGTGACCGGCTGGCGACGTCATGACTTACGGCCCGGCTTATGTATTCCCGGTGCCAGCTCATCCAACCAACCGGCGCGGCTCGGAGACTAAATTCACCCAAACAACAAATCAGTGCGGAGCAGTGGAGGCAAAAAGAACAGGGGAGACAGGAGGGGGGCTTGACTTCCTGTCTCCCCTGTGGTACAATAACTAACGAGAACGGCGGTAGGAACGGCACGAGCGGCAGAGGACGGTTTTGGGAGCCCAGGCTGGCACGACTGTGTAGTCGAGGTCGAGCAGTCGTAGTAGGCGGCCTACGATTGCTTCCACCTCTGCGGTGAGGAGCTCGCCACCGCGGTAGGGTGCCTCGACCAACACATATGGGGAGCGCCAGTGCCAGCCAAGGAGCTCGACATTGAGGTACGGCCTGCATGCTTTGAGCTGGAGGTCGACGATGTAGTCGCCCAGCTCGAACGAGATATCTACCCCCTGTCTGTCCTGTTCGGGGCTGTAGGGGTAGACATACAGCCCTAGGTCGGCAAGGGCACTGGCAAGCCGGAGCTCGAACTCCCAGCCGACCGGGACGACCTTGAAACCGCGGAGGTACCGGCTGTGCTCGATGGGTACCTCTTGAGTCTGTGGGAGCCGGCCATGCCGGTCCCAGAACTGCTGAAGCCACATGCGCGCTTCAAAGCAACCCATGCTTGTCACCTCCTTCATTCCCCGTGCCGCCGCATGGGGAAGCGGGACGGGGCAGTTTATTCACCCGGAGAGCTAGGGGGATGCGGAGCAGCGGCCGGTCCCATTCAGCTCTTCTGTGTGACAAACAAGAAAAGGGAGGAGACAGTGCGTCCCCTCCCTTACGGCAGTGGCAGGTAATGCCGCTGACAATAAATGCTCAGCTCCTCGTGGCCGATAAGCCCCAGGACCACGAGGAAGAGCGCCAATCCGAGCCAGGGCAGCAGCTTGGAGATCCACCAGGCCAGGCTGCCCTTTCTGATCGTGTACTTCTTCAGCATGCTTTCACCTCCTTTCGATCTCCGAACCATCTGAGCAGGGGGCGCCGGCCGCTGAAGTCGACCTGGCCGACGACCTGCCTCAGGCCAATGGTGAGGTACACCATGACCTTGTGTTCGGCTTGCCTTACTTTGGCGGGGTTGGCGTCGATTAACGTGACCGCCCAGGACGCCTTGCCGGACGGGGTAATAACGACCCGCCGGAACCCCTGCCTCGGCGTGACTCCCGCCCAGAGCCGGAAGCCTTTCCACTCGGCAATAGTCGGCTCTACCGGCCAATCTCCTTTCTGTTTGATCCTAGCTGCGAGACGGACAATAACCGCCTCCAGCGCTTTTGTATCGACATCAGGAATCATCTTCAGCATGCTAATCACCTCCTTACATCCCCTCAGCTCACCGCATGCTAGAGTGAGCTTTCATCGGGGTTGTTTTATTTCACCAGCAAAACAAGAAAAGGCGGAGCCTTGTTTCAGCTCCGCCCGTACAGCTGTTTCAGTTGTTCCAAGGTATAGGCGCCTGCCCGCACCTCCACTGGCAGCTGCCTATACTGACGGGCCGCCTCTTCATCGCTCCAGCCCTGCTCCTCTGCATCGACGAGGAGCCCAAGGCGGAGGATAAGGTCCTCTGCAAAGGGAAGCTCGCCTTCCTGTATGAAGTGGACCCAGTGGCCAACCTCGTGGAGCACGAAGAACCTGGCTAACGCTAGGTCGTCATCGGGTAGACCGGCTTGGGTAAGCTTGTCGCGGAGGAGCTGCAGCTCCAACTGCGCGTCTTCCCCCCCAGCCCTCGGGGTCCAGCTCATCCGGCAGGTGAATCCCCACCTGGAGCTCCATAAACTCTCTTTCCTCCCGGGTGCACTCCAGGGGCAGCACCGCCGATGGGCCCCACGGAGACCCCACAAACACCTCGATGCCCTCGGGTATGTACCCTGCCTCCCTCAACTCACTAACAACAGCTGAAAACCTGACTGCCATGCTAACCACCTCCTCTGCCCCCTCGGCCCGCCGCACGGCTCAACGGACTGTCAACGGGGGATGATTTATTGCACCCACACAACTAGAGGGAGCGGAGCGGTGGTGCGAGGAGGAGGAAGGTGGAAGCAGGGAGGGAGGGGTAACAAAGGGGGAGGGGGCCAAAACGGGCGAGAAACGATGTGATGAGAGAGGTGGCCCCCTCAGGATTTCGTCCGTGCAAAATCCCCTTTAGCGCGCTGCTGTCTTCAGCATCCTGCCCTTCGGGATTTCTCCCGCACAAATTATCCTTTAGGCGTGACTTCCATGTTCTGCAGGGTTTATACGCACTTTAAGTCCTGCCACCTCTAGCTTTCCGGTTCTTCATGATTTCGCTCATACAAGTTCACTTTTACGCTGTCTTGTGTTCATTCCGAATTCTGTTCTGAACAGGAGGAAAATGACTATCAGTGTAGAATAATGTAATGTACCACATTAGGATCCGGGAGGGGGTATATGTGTGGTTCTTTTGCTACTTGCAGGGTCTATTGTAGTGTTTGCAGTAATAAGGCGATGGCGCTGGCGGGTGCTTGATAGGGAGTTGAGAACAGAGATTAAAGTGGGGGATGAGGTAAGCAAGAGCTTTAACTCTCTTATCAAGCAGGTTGGCGATGTTGATGCTGTTGCTGCCGGAGTGGTTACGGCCTATGACATGTTTCACGCTCTGGCTATGATAGATGATAGTGTGCTGGAGGCAATGGACTTTTCCAGCAAGCTTGATTTGGATACTTTTAACGAAATAAGCAGATACGTGCATGACCATTTTCTATCAGGGGCAGAGGCGTCTATTGCTGGCGCCATGGAACGATTAGAGGGATATACGGCGGAAAGGATTGTAGCGGCCCATCTTGCTGCTCAGGGGCATATAGTAGAGTTTGCTGATATTCCCAATCAAGAAGGATGGGATATATTGGTTGACGGACATCCGGTCCAGGTAAAATGTGTTATGGATCCTGATCTTATTCGGGAACATTTGGACAAGTTTCATGACATACCTGTAATTGTAAATGCGGAAATGGCACACTATTTTGATGGCAATGATAATGTCATAGTGGATCACGATCTGCACCATGATGAAGTAGCAAGGCATGTAAAGGATACTATTCATGGGGTAGACAGACTCGGTGATGGCGGTATTCACATCCCTCTGGTAACCCTTGCTTTAGCAGCTATCCGGGAAGGCAATCTGTTGTTAAACGGGCGCATTAGCGTAGGCGAGGCAGCTGTCAATGTGATGCGTGACACAATAGCCGTTGGAGGAGGCGGATATATAGGAAGTAAGATTGGTGTAGCCTTGGGAGGGGCAGTTCTTGGTCCATTTGGTGCGGCTGTAGGAGCTGTTTTAGGAGCTTTCTTTGGTGCCAAGGCGGGGAGAGGGTTGGCAAGACGTATGCGTATGGCAGCATTTGAAGAGGCAAAAAGAGAGTTCAATGAAGCAGTGTTCAAGGTAGTAAGCGTTGTGCCGGATGCCATTAATGAGAGGATAAAAGCGATTGACAGAAAGGCAGAACGGGCAAGGCGGAAGTTGAAGATCAGTTTCTGGAACTGGTTATGGCCGACCAGGCGGAGACTTTTATACGAGGAAATACGCAGGCGTGCAGAGGAGATGCGTAAGAACTTACTGAGCGAGATTGAACGGGCCAAACAGGTAATGGAGAAGTATTACAGAAGGGAAGGATGGGAAAACGGGTTTTACAAGCCTGGAATGGAGTATTGCATGTGGTTGAGTAAAAACCCATTCAATTATCCGCCGCTGATAGCAGCTATGAAAAGGGCGAACGAATGTGCCGAAAAGCTTAAGGCAGAAGCCTATAAGCTTGGGTTAGATATGAAGGAGAATACACTTGGCAAGGCTATTTTAAACGCTGCAGTTAACGCGGTAGTTAAAGTTTCTAGCTTTATCGAGAGGATTTTTAGCGGTAGAGGCGCACAACCTGCGATAGAAGTAAAAGAGGTAACGCCTCAACTACCGGGCCCGAGACGGTTTTCTTTCGATAAAAGCAGAACCCCGGGCGCAGGTTAAAAGAGGCGACTGTTTAATGATACTTAAGGCCCGTAGAAAGGAGAATGGATTATGAGGAATAAGTATTTTTGACCATACCGCTGGGATGACGAGATCAGTTGGTTTGCAAGGTTGGATAAAGGAGTATTTAGATAAATGGCGGGGCATATGGGGCGATGAAGTGTATGAAGAGTGTGGGAAAGATTTCTGAACACGAAGAGGCAAGTTGCGTAGTGTACGGTGAGAAGTTCTTTAGTGCTCTAGAAGGAGGGGGGAGGAAGGCCTTGAGGGTGAATAAGGCGAATACTGGTAATATAACCGTTCTGTTGGTTCTAATAATAATCCTGGCGCTTGCAGGATGTAGCAGTAGCGGAACAGTGCCGCCCTCTGCTTCCGCAAATGACAAAGCGGCGGAGCTGGAGGAATCCGTTCAGCGGAGTAGTACTGCAGTAATCTCCGAATCCAACCATCAGAATGATGCGGTTTCATTTTCGGCGCCTATCCAGCAGCCTACAGCAAAGGATGGAGCAAACTCAAAGGAAGAAAGTAAAACCGTGCCTTCTTCAACAGCAGGAAATACTAAGAATACAGGAGTTAATCTTATCAAGGCTAGAGTAATGAAAGTAGTAGATGGTGACACTGTATACATCAAGCTAGAGAATGGCAAAGAAGAAAAGGTACGGTTCATCGGTGTAGACACACCGGAAAGTACCACACAGGTAGAGCCCTACGGCAAGGAAGCAGCTGCTTATACGAAATCAAAACTCCTTAACAAGGATGTGTGGCTCGAACTTGACGTGCAGGAGAGAGACAAGTATGGCAGGCTTTTAGCGTACATATGGCTTTCGCCGCCAATAAAGGAAAGCGACGAAGAAGTAAGGACAAAGATGTTTAATGCGATGCTTCTGCTGGAAGGTTATGCACAGGTCATGACGGTGCCGCCGAATGTGAAGTATGCTGAGTATTTCAGGACATATCAGCAAGAAGCTAGGGAGAAAAATGCGGGGCTCTGGGGGTTGGAGATAAAAGAAGAGTCTGAGTCTTCCAACAAAGCATCGGCCTCTTATATAGGGAATAAAAACAGCAAGAAGTTTCATTTCCCGGACTGTCAGTGGGCCAAAAAGATAGCGCCAGGGAATAGAGTATACTTTAAGTCACGTGAGGAAGCAATAAAGGCGGGATATGAGCCATGTAAGGTGTGTAAGCCGTAATGACCTGAAAAAGCCTAGAAGATTGTAGAGGAGGCAAACTAATGAGTGACTTTGTTTCGTGGGGCAGTTTGCTGATTTCATTTTGTACCTTAGTTGTTTCCATTATTGCATTCTGGAAGCGAGAACGCGATAGGAGAATTGAATTGCTTCAAGCAAATTTATATGCGATACTGATAAAAGTGGGCAAAAGCGATCGACTGCTCTTAGTTAATTCCGGTAAAGCGGAAGCGCGTAATATTCGAATTAAACTAAACGGGGTGCCAATCGAAGATCATTGTGCGTTTTTGAAGGGGATGACCATCCCTTCGTATATTGGACCTACTTCGCAAGTGAGTTTCCCTTTGGGAATCTCACATGATTGTAGTCCGCCATTTGAAATAGAAGTTCAATGGGACGATGACTATAGGCAAGATAGAGTTTATAAAAGCACCCTGATGTTTTAAGAAGCAGGAGGTATTTTTATGAGTGGTAGTATCGAGAAGATTCTTTCCCGTCTACGGACAGTTGCAAAGACTAAACGTGAACAAGGCGAGCTTTTTGAGCGTTTTGTTGCGGCGTATCTTCGTCGTGACAGCTACTACGGCCAGTTGTTCTCAAATGTATGGCGCTGGTCTGAATGGCCTGGACGTGGTAGTGAGATTGATTCCGGCATTGACCTTGTAGCAGAAGAACGTGAGAGCGGCGCTTTATGGGCCATTCAAGCGAAGTTTCATAGCAAGCAAATTAGCTTTCAAGACATATCTACGTTTCTTGCTCTTTCGGGACGTAGAGAGTTCAGTTATCGTATGATTGTTACCACAGCTCCTCTAAGCAGTACTGCAGAGCAGGCATTAGAGCATCAGGAAAAGCCTGTAGTTATTGTATCTTTATCAACTATGCTAGAGAGTTCTATTGACTGGGACAAATTTGACTGGAATAACCCCGAAGAGCTTCCTCTCTTGCCGAAGAAAGAGTTACGTCCTTATCAACAGAACGCCGTTGAAGCGGTAATAAAAGGGTTCAGCCGTAGTGACCGCGGCAAGCTTATTATGCCTCCCGGTTCTGGCAAGACTTTCGTAGCCTTAAAGATAGCAGAAAGACTTGTTGGGTCAGGTGGGTATGTGCTGTTTCTTGCTCCATCCATTGCCTTAGTAGAACAAACGCTTAGAGCATGGCTTATGGATACAGAATTGCCGTTACGTGTTTACGCTGTTACCTCCGATTATACGGTAGGCCGCGATGAAGATTCTATCGACCAAACGACGGTGCTTTCAATTCCTCCGACGACCGATCCTGCTATACTTGCTGCTGATGCCGGGAAACCCAGCCAGGGCAAGATGACAGTAATTGTTTCCACGTATCACTCCATTGACGTGGTTGCGGAGGCGCAGAAACTGGGGCTGCCTGAATTTAACCTTATCATTGCTGATGAGGCTCACCGCACCACCGGTGTAATGCAGGACGAGGAAGCATCATACTACCACAAAGTGCATGATAATGAAATAATACGGGGAGCAAAAAGGCTTTATATGACGGCTACTCCACGGGTATTTGTGCCTCGGATTAGGGAGAGATTGGAAGAACTAGGTTATAAATACTTCACAATGGATGATGAAAGGACATACGGGGAGGAGTTTTTCCGTTACGGCTTTGGGCAGGCTGTAGATGACAATGTACTTAGTGATTACAAGGTCGTAGTCTTTACAATCAATGAAGCCGCGGTACAGCGGAGGCTTTTTGATTTCCTTAACTACGAAGATGCGCCGCAACTCGAATGGGCAGCTAAGATAGTCGGTGTATGGAACGCTCTAAGCGGGCGCATTAAGAATGAATCCATTCCTCCACTGAAAAGAGCGGTGGTTTTTGCAGGGCGCATTGCTGACTCAAAAAAGTTCTCCGAATACTTCGTAAAGACTACTGAGGCCTACTATGAGGCCACTGGTAGTGAAGGCGAATTTCGCAGGTTTGAAGTGCGCCATATTGACGGTTCCATGAGTGCGACGCAGCGTAAGGCGTATCTGGACTGGCTAAGGGACGAGCCTGGACCTGGCGAGACGCGTGTGCTTTCTAATGCAAAAGTGCTTACAGAGGGAATTGATGTGCCTGCTCTTGATGCTGTAGTTTTCCTCAAGCCTCGCAGAAGTGTGGTTGACGTCGTACAGGCTGTTGGTCGTGTTATGCGGAAAGCTCCCGGGAAACGTTACGGTTATGTTATACTTCCCATTATAGTAGACCCTAAGCGCGATGCGGCAGAACAGCTCGATAAAAACGAGGAATTCCGCACTGTATGGGAGGTTTTGGGTGCTCTGCGTTCCATTGATGACCGCTTTGATGCCATGGTTAGAGAACTGCATATCCGGCGGACGCATAATAAAGGAGGAAGAGACCAGACGATATACACAGACGATGATGTCATTGTTATAGCCAGCGGGGGTGAGCAGTTATCTTTTGACTTTGAGGATGAGCTTTACGATGCTATTCTCGGCAGGATGGTTGAGCGTGTGGGTGAACGTGCTTATCTAGAGACGTGGGCCAAGGACGTTGCTTCAGCAACAGCTCGCCTTGAACGACATATCGCAGATGCATTGCAGCATGACGGCGAATACGGCAGAAAGACCCGTGAGGCGTTTGCCGGCTTTTTGGCTGCGCTCCGCAGCATTATCAATCCTTCCATTACCGAAGAAGAAGCTCGCGGTATGCTGGTGCAGCACATAGTCACAAAACCAATCTTTGACGCGATCTTTGATGAATACGAATTCCTAAAAGAAAATCCCATTGCCCGCAGTTTTGATAGCTTAGCCAGTATTTTTGAAGTATTCGTCGATAGAGAGACTCAAGCCTTGAAGGAATTTTACCGGCTTATAAAGGTGCGGGCTAGAGGACTGGATAAAGAAGCCGAGCGGCAGGACTTTCTGCGTCAGCTCTACGACACTTTCTTCAAAATCGCTTTCCCGAAGACAGCCGACCGTTTAGGAATTGTTTATACTCCTGTAGAGGTTGTAGACTTCCTTGTGAAAAGTACCGAAGCAGTTTTACAGGCTGAATTTGGCACAAGTCTTTCAGACGAAAATGTAGTTATACTTGAACCATTTGCTGGAACAGGGACTTTCCTTGTGCGGCTTATGTATCAGCTGTACCAGATCGCGCCTGAAGCTCTTGTTAGGAAATACTGTGCTGGTGAAATCTGGGGAAACGAGATTCTGCTTTTGCCTTATTATATTGCCCTTGCCAATATTGAAAGCACGTATTATGAATTGACGGGAGAGCACGTGCCGTTCCGCAATTTACTTTTAGTTGACTCTTTCCAGCTTATGGAGTCTAGAAGTGCTGTGCAAATATCGATTTTCCCAGAGCAGTATACAGAACTAATGGAGAAGCAGAAAAAAGCGCGGATAAACGTGATTATCTCAAATCCGCCATGGTTTGCATGGCAAGAGGATGAAAACCTCGGGAATAAAGCAGTTAAATATCCTAGATTGGATAGAAAAATACGTCAAACCTATGCTGCACATTCGGCAGCTCGTCTTAAGATTGCTCTATATGATTCTTACATCCGCGCTATTCGAATGGCTACCGACCGCATTGAAGATAAGGGTATTATCGCTTTTGTAACCAACAGCGGTTTTCTCGACGGCGCTGCTGCCAACGGTCTCCGCAAGTGCCTGGCTGATGAGTTTGCGAAGATTTATGTCCTTAATCTTCGCGGGAACGCACGTCTTTCTGGTGAAGCCTGGCGTAGAGAAGGCGGTAAAATTTTTGGTCAAGGCAGCCGTGCGGGTGTGGCATTGCTCATTCTTGTTAAAGATAAGTCCAAAACGGGTCAAGCGGAGATTTATTACCACGACATCGGTGACTACCTGAGCCGGGAGGAAAAACTGGCGCGCCTGCAGGCATACGGGGACATCCGCGGAGTGGCATGGAAACGCATTGTGCCAAATTCGGTACATGACTGGATCAATCAGCGGAGTGAAGACTTTGAGACATTCCCAGAGATTAGAAGTAAGGATTCATCTCCAAGAGCAAAAAACGTTATTTTCATAGAGTATTCCACTGGAGTAAGTACAAGCAGAGATACGTGGGCATATAATTTTTCGCAAGAAGTTCTTAAAGAAAACATGATGCGAACAATCGAAGAATTTAACCGGCATGTTGATCTTGTTATTTCCGGATTAATTACACGTGAAAATTTAGAATCAATGATTAACAATGATCATAGAAGAATTGCTTGGTCAAGCAGTTTAAAATCAGCAATTTTTAGACGAAAGAAGTATACTTTTCAAGAGGCTGGTGAAATTAGAAACGCTGTATATCGGCCATTTGTTAAAATAAACATTTACTTTAGTCGTATATTTAATGATCGAACGTCTTCGCAACATAAGATTTTCCCAGAACCTGGCATCGAAAACATCGCGATTACTGTAAGAGCACCAGGAAGTTCAAAAGAGTTTTCTACATTAATTGTCAACCACATTCCTGATTTACATCTTATTGGTGATATTCAAGTATTCCCACTCTATATATACGAAAGAGTCACTGAATCCACCAACCAAAACATTAGCATTTTTGACAACCATCCAGATAGCGAAGTTATAACTACACCTTCCGGGAATCGCTACATCCGCAATGAGAACATCACTGATTGGGCGCTGGAGGAATACCGTAAGCGCTACGGCGGAGATGTAACAAAAGAGGATATCTTCTACTACATCTACGGTCTCCTGCACTCCTCCGAGTACCGTGAACGCTACAGAAATGATCTAAAGAAGGTGCTTCCCCGGATTCCGTTCGTATCTTCGGCAGGGGACTTCTGGGCATTCAGTAATGCTGGACGCAGACTTGCAGAACTCCATCTTAACTACGAAACAGTTGAGCCGTGGCCGCTGAAGGAAGAAATCAAGGGCGATCCTAATGACTTGGTTACATACAAGGTTTCTAAGATGCGCTTCAGAAAAACACGAGATCGCCAGGATGACAAGACAACAATCATCTACAATGAAAACATTACCCTTAGCGGGATTCCGCTTGAAGCCTACGAATATGTAGTCAACGGAAAACCGGCAATCGAGTGGGTTATGGAACGCTACCAGGTTTCTAGGGATAGAAAAAGCGGCATTATCAACGACCCAAATAAATGGCTTGAGGAGCAAGACAACCCGCGCTATATAATCGATCTTATCAAGCGGCTTGTACGAGTAAGTGTTGAAACAATGAAGATTATAGAAGGATTGCCACCATTAGATATCGCTTAAAGCTCCTAGTTGAAGGAGGAAAATTAGCGTGGACGTCGAATTACTTACATAGGCAGGATGATAAGCATATCAGGCCACTATGGCTTAACTGATGAGGCGGCGCACAGAGTTTTGGAATGGCTAAAGAGCGGCGCTGTTGAGCTTAGTGCTTGCTGAGGTGGGCCAAAAATCGAGTAGGAGGAAAGACCTGCCGCCCATGCCTGAGGAATACAGGCGCGCTATTGAACAGCGCTTGTTTGAAGAAGCACGTCGCTTGAAGATTATGCATGTGGCGTGACTTTGTTTACGTATCAGGGAGGAATTTGTCGACGAATGTAGAAGTAATATAGCAATCTAACCAGGGAGGGGTATACACATGCTTGTGGTCACGAGGAGGGTGGACGAAGGCGTCCGCATTGGTAAAGACGTTATCGTGCGAATAGTCGAAATCGACGGCAGCAAGGTCAAGATCGGTATTGAAGCACCGCCCAATGTAAAGGTCCTCCGGCTTGAACTGGACGAATACGAAGAGGAGTAAGTATTTGCGCGAAAAAAGCTGAAAGTCGACGAAAAGCAGCACATTTGTGGGGATATTCGGCTGTCAGCGTCAAAAACGGTGGTCAATTTGATCGAGTGGCCCTAAAGTTATCTCTCTGTATGCCGATATATTATGGTGAAAAGACAATTCAGACCGGTCTGATTGTCAAACAAAACTACTCCCCGAAGGACCGGGGAGAACAATAATACAAGGAGGTATGATTCATGAGGATTAACCAAAACATAAGTGCGCTTAATGCGTACAGGCAGCTTTCCATCAACAACTCTTCACTTCAGAAGTCGCTGGAGAAACTCTCATCGGGCCTCAGGATTAATCGTGCCGGCGATGATGCGGCAGGTCTGGCGATAAGCGAGAAGATGCGCGCTCAGATTAGAGGTTTAAATCAATCGGTACGAAATGCCCAAGATGCTATTTCTATGATACAGACTGCCGAAGGTGCGCTGAACGAAGTCCACAGCATTCTCCAACGTATGAGGGAATTGGCTATCCAGGCTGGTAATGATACCAATACCGATAAAGACCGTGCAGAAATCCAGAAGGAAATTAACCAACTTACATCTGAAATCAACCGCATAGCCAATACTACAGAATTTAACACCCAGAAACTTCTTAATGCTACGGCAGGTACGGTAACAGCGGGAACAGCGGCTACTGTAACTGGTACTACCATCACTTTGGGCACAAGTACAGATTTTTCTACTACAAACTTGGTTTTTGATGTTGTTATAGGCGGTACAACAAAGACCGTTGCCTTGAACAAGAATTATGATGGGTCAACTAATACCATTGATACCTTGGTCACCGATCTAAATACAGCCTTATCGGGTGCCGCAACTGTTACTAAGAGCGGCAATGCGTTAGTGATTACCGCAAGCAATACTACCGACAGCATTGAAATTAAAACTCCTACCTCAGGTAGTCTATCAGCAATAGGTTTAACACCAGGTATTTATAACCCGACTCCTGCTAAATCTTCTTCTTTTATAATGCAAATCGGTGCTAATGAAAACCAGACTATGACTCTGGATCTATCTGACATGCGGGCGTCTGCCTTGGGCATTAGTAGCAACACGGGTAGTAGTGGGTTTACTTCAAGCATGACTGTAACTAACGGAACAAATAATACAGCTGTAGAGTACGCTTTAGATGTAAGCAATGCCACCAACGCCGCTAATGCGGTTACTAAAATTCAAGCTGCAATTGATACGGTATCTGCAGAACGTTCCAAACTTGGTGCATACCAGAACCGCCTCGAACATACCATCAACAACCTATCCGTAGCAGCCGAAAACCTGACCGCAGCCGAGTCCCGCATCCGCGACGTAGACATGGCAAAGGAAATGATGGAATTCACCAAGCAGAGTATCCTGCAGCAAGCTGCAACGGCCATGCTTGCCCAGGCCAATCAGCTACCTCAGGCGGTACTGCAGTTACTCAGGTAAGCATAAAAGAGAAAGGGCCAGAGGAAAACCCTCTGGCCTATTTCGTGTGCGTCCGGCATGAGTGATAACTAGGCGGTGAAAGTCCGCTGTAGGCTTGCTAGTTGGAACCACTAGTTGAACCGCTGAAGGAAGAGATGAAATCACAAGAAACAGTGGAAGCGCATAGTGTATCAACGGCGTCAGGAGATGGAAGAAATGATGTGCGAGATATCAAGTAGTACATCAATCCTAACGAACTGCTGTATACCGTACGTACCGTAGTCTCCTGACGTTCAGTCCTTCCTCATCGCCCATGCCGGGCGCGCACAAAAAAGCCCCCGGGAGGAGTTTCTCCCGGGGGCTTTTTGTGTGTCTTTCACCTGCCCTGGAAGAGCGGCAGGCCGCCGGCTGTGGAGTTGATGTACAGCGTATTAGTTGGCGGGTCGTAGTACCATGTGTAGCGCCGGCCGGTGAGCGAGTAGACGGCGTCGAGCAGGTCGTCTATTGGGCGGTGGGCAGGTCGCTATCGGGGCAGAATGCAATCTCTTCGCATCACTCCCTGATTCTATGTGTTTCACAGTCATATTATACCATCAAATAAGCCGTCACGGCAACATTCGCCTGTGCATGAGCAGGTATATACGTATAAGAGAGGCTATTGCAAAGCAGGGGTGCCGTAATGCGCAGGATAGGAGAGTTTCAGCTCAACAGCCCCAAACTGGATAGTGTTTATAACGAGGTAGTGGAGGCGCGCGGGCAGTACAGCACGCTCAAGGCGCGCCTTGACGATATAGGGAGCAATCTGCTTGCTGACTACAAGATAACGGAAGCAGTGCTTGATAATGGCGGCATAGTTGTAACCATTGCGCCGGGGCTGGCTTTTATCAACGAGACGCCTGTCCTGACGAGGAGCGATGTTGTTCTCAGGATAGACGGCGCGGCTGACGGGCAATGGTATTACATATACCTTGGTGAAGATGGTGTAGTTTCTTACAGCGATGCTCCTCTTGATGCTGCGGACAAGCTGCTTCTTGGCAGGGTATCGTGTTCAGCTGGTTCTGTAAGTATTGAGGACATGCGCCCTTTTCTTCAGAAGGGTGGCGTGACCAAGGAGATATACGAGGCGCGGGGAGCGTATGACTCTCTAGGGCAAAGGCTGGATGCCATCGAAGCAGGAGCGATCGGATACACGTTTAGCGAGGTATACGTAGCGCAGGAAGGCCAGCAGGAATTTGTCCTGCAGCACAAGTATCCGGTTGGCGCTGGCAAGCTGCGCGTCTTTGTTGACGGTCTTCTCATGGGATGCGGCGAGCAGGATGACTATGTGGAAGTGGACGCGCACACGGTCCGTTTTAACTATCCGCTTCCCCAGGGTGCTGTGGTCCGGTTTCTGGTAGAGAATGCCGTTCCTGGCATGGGTTTTACCGAGGTACACACAGCCGAACCTGAGCAGACGGTATTCCATCTTGCTTATCCGTATCCGTATGGTACCGGCAGGCTCAGGGTTTTTGTTAACGGCGTGCTTTACACACCGGGCAGCGACAACGACTACGTAGAGGTGGACGAGTACACCGTACAGTTTAACGATCCGTTCCTTGGTGGAGAGCGGATCCACTTTATTGTGGATGGCGTGGACATCGAGAGCGCTGCTTGTGCTGGTGGTTACACCTCTCTTTCACACAGGCTCAACTCTCGGCTTGCTGACTGTAATGTGGACATCATGATTGAGTATGACGAAAACGACCGCGTGATACGTGAGACGTGGTCTGGTCAGATAAACAAGACAATCGAGTTCCTGTATGACGAAAAAGGGAACAGGGTGGCCGAGATTGAGACGGAGGGCAACCTTGTTATAACGACTACATATGAGTATGACGATCGGAACCGCATAAGCAGGATGTCTATACGCAAGGAAGTGCGGTTGTAAGGGGTGACAGATTTGGCTGAAGACTTGGTACCTCTCAGTGACGAAACGATGAAAGCGCTGAGCAGTCCCAATGCCGCTCTTATAGCAGAGGTGTGGGGGATAGACGAGGCATCAAAGCGCGGCATAAACAAAGCGGGTGCCATAACCCGCGTGAAGCATGGCATACTAGCGCAGGTGCCTATGATATGCCGCGGTGAGAAATGTCCATATGTGGAGACGTGCTATATTGCACCGGATGACAGGCCGCAGCAGCGCGGCCGCTGTCCAATAGAAATAGCCACAATCATCGTTCTGTTTGACAAATACTGCAAGCACCTTGAGATAACCGAAGAAGATATAGTGGATCTCACGCTTATCAAGGAGCTTATCGACCTTGACATACAGCTTATGCGGGCCGATCACTACATGGCTGCGCGGCCGGAGTTTGTTGAAGAGGTTCCGGTATTTGTTACCGAGGACGGCATGGAGTTTACGAAACCGGAGATAGCCCGTGCTGTAGAGTACAAGGAAAAGCTCAGGAAGGAGCGGCACAGGATACTGCAGCTTTTGAACTCAACCAGGAAGGACAAGAACGCATCATTCAGGGGCAAAGACCCCAGCTCCGTTGCTGCGGATGTTATAGCCAAGGCTAAGGAGCTTGGGCTTTTTAACATCATTGACGTGCAGTCAAACTAACTATGCGTGTGGAGGGGACGATATGGCGCGAATAGGAACAATAGCTGCTAACAGCTTTGCAAGGGCTCAACGTATGGCGAGGGCGGTTGCTGACGATCTTAAAGGGTTGCCTCATGAGATTGCCAGCAATGACAAGTTTCGCAGAGTGTTTGGTGACGTAGCCGACAACGTAGCACAGGCGTGGCAGAAGCAGGGCGGAAAGATAGCGGGAGAGCAGCTAAAGAAGAGCATAGAAAAGCTGGGCGAAGATAAAGGGCTGCTCAAGTACTTTCAAAACGCTATTGATTACTTCAAAAAGGGTGGCACAGACGCCATTGAGTTGCTGGGCAGGACTTATGGCCCTGGCGACATTGACACTCTTGAGTATTTTGCCGACGTGTTGAAGGATAACATTTCTCAAGCAACTGCTGCTGCTAATGCCGCTGCTGCACAGCGGGTAAAGGCGATACGCAGCAGTTTAGGCGCAGGTGCCAAAGCATGGTTTTCGCCCAAGATGGTGGATCCTGTTACGCGTCATCGTGACTGGGGTGCTTGGGGTATCAGAATGGGTATAACTGCTGGAGGTCTTATGGGGTTAGGCACTCTTGGCAGGGCGATAACCGGTGGTGGCGGTATGTTCCACAACAGAGAAGGTGAATTTGATATAGCTGGTATACCGTTTGTGTAATTGTTGACTGAAGGAGTGGTTTAAATGGGTGCTGGTGCTGCGATTGGGCGGACGCTGGACAAGATCTTTGATACCGCATCCGGTGCGCGGCGTTTTCTTGGTGACGTATTCAAAGATACGACCAGTGTAGCAGACGACGTATTGAATGTCGCGACGCGTGTTAAGCCGTTGTTCATCAAGCCTGCTGACAACGCTTTGGGCTTTGCATACAGGAGATGGGTAACGCCAACGGTATTGGGCGGCGCGTTCGCTGTTGGCCTGGCTACTGGTCCGGTTCGCGCCAGTGTGGGGCTCGTCAACGTTGGTGATGTAGAATCGCTCACCGGAGAGACCAGGACGCCCAACCTGCAGAAAAAGCAGATACAAACAGGTGGGTTCCTTGACCATCTGGGGGCTGATGGCGAGCTGGCGCTTGCGCTGCATGCGTTGCGCAACGGCTAAAGGGGAGTGATCGTCGTTGCCTGGTTTTAAGGCATCTACCTTTATCAACAATGCTGTCAACAATGTCAGAGCTGGCGGGTACCTTCTGAAGCAGGCGGTTATTCCGCACGGTATAGGCTTCGGCACCGTGCTCACCGTGGGACTGACGGCCTGGGACGTAGCAAATCGCATGAAGGAAAATCCCAAGGAAGGGCTGGTGGGCGCAGCTGGCCGCGCCGCCTTCGATTTGCTACTGTGGAAGGTTGCCAGTCCGGTGATGTGGGGGTTATCATTCGGTCAGCTTGCTTACACCCTGGGCGGTATACTGGGGCAAAGAGCGTTTACGTACAGACCAACGCCCGGTGTCAGAAATGGCAACTCAATAGGCCGCGGGTTCTTTGACAATGCTGCAAAGGCTACTGCAAGGCGCAGGGCGGTTGCTGCGATGCAGGAATCGAAGATGGCCGTTAACTTTGCGCTTGGCAGCGAGGCTAGGAGGATAAGCCGTGGCTACTTCGACTCCTTCTAATGTCCAGCTCAGTCCTGAGGAGCTCGGGCTCCTCAGGATCTTATCCGACCCTGCCCTGTGGGCCAAGCTTGAGCTTAAGTGGGATGCGCGCTGGTACCAGGCGGAGATATTGAGGAGCAAAGCGAGGAAGATAGTGATAAGGGCGGGGCGTAGAACAGGTAAAACCGATGTAACGTGCGTCATGGCAATCTATCACGCCTACCTGCAGCCCAACAAGGGACAGAAGCCGTCGTACAGGGTCCTCTATGTAGCCCCGTATGAGTCGCAGGTCAACGAGTTCTTCACGCGTGTCCGCGAGCTTATATCGAACAGCGAGAATGTATCCGCCTCTGTTGTGAGGGACGTGAGGAATCCGCACGAGATAGAATTTGCCAACGGGTCTGTTATCAAGGGTATGAGTGCCGGCTCCCGTACGGGCAAGGGTGCGGCCAATATTCGTGGCCAGTGGGCGGATCTGCTGATACTTGACGAGGCGGCGTATCTTACTTCGCAGGACGTCAATACGCTCCTTGCCTTACAGCTCGAGGACCCGAACAGGATAAGGGTGGTTGCCGCGTCCACTCCGATAGGCGGCGACAACCATTTCAGGAGATGGTGCGTGAACAAGGAGCTGGGCTGGCAGGAGTTTCACTATCCCACGTGGGTCAATCCCAACTGGAATGCCGAGATGGAGGCGCAGCTTAGGGAAGAATTCCCGGGCGATGCTTATGCGCTTGAGGTTGCTGCCGAGTTCACCAGTGAGTCATCGAGCGTGTTTATACGGCAGCATGTAGAGCATGCGATCCAGCTCGGCAGGGATATAGGCTTGAAGTACGAGACCGGCAGCAATGAGAAAGCAGGGCCGCGTGTGTTTGGTGTGGACTGGGATAAGCGGTATTTGTCCCTACGGCACGAACTGCTGGGAACCCCTAAAGCGGCTTGAGCCACAGCGTGGCGGGCGACCGCGGGCGCGATGGCTTGAAAATCAAGCCGATGCAACAATGGGCAATCAGCAGCCAAGCCTCTGTCGCAAGGCAGAGGAAGGTTCAGAGACCACCGAACGCATCCCTCCGGGATGTAAGTAGGGCCTTTGGCCGGCAACGGTTAAAGGTGGCGTGCCGTCGCCAGGAACTCTGGCGCAAGATATGGTCCGACCTCACGGGAAAGCCGTGAGAGCCAGGCAGAAATGACCTGGCCCCATGTATATAAGCATGGAGTAACAACGTGAAATACGGTGCGGCCACAAACATGGTGATTGTGGAATTCGACGTCGAGAAAGGCATTTACAAGCCTATTTTGCGTGTCGAGATCCCGCGCTCCAAATTCACTTTTGATAACGCCGTCAACAAGATCATATCCCTCAACGAGACCTATGACCTTGACTACATATACGTCGACCGCGGTGCAGGTGAGTATCAAGTGGAGACGCTGCACAAGTACGGGCTTGAGCATCCCGAAACCGGTCTTGCTGACAAAGTCAAAGGCGTCACGTTTTCCGATGGTGTGAAGATACTGGACCCGTTCACCAAGGAGCCCTCCAAGAAGCGCCTCAAGCACTGGATAGTGAACAACCTCCAGATCCTGTTTGAAAGAGGGCAGATAGCCCTGCCGCCTGATGACAGAGCCATGATCAGGCAGTTCTTCAACTACCGTGTTGTAAGCTATGCGGCAAGTGGCGAGCCTGTGTACAGCGATGAGGACGAGCACATCATTGACGCCGTAGGCCTTGCTGTGCACGGTCTTTTGATGCACTTCTCGGACATATGCAAGGTCAACGTTGGGCGGAAGATAGCGGTAGTGAAGAACGTATTGGCTGAGCCGACAAAGAGCTTTGTTCCCAAGCGCAGACCGAAGATGGGCGGGGTAGGCGGTCCTTCTACATTTGGGCGCTATATAGGCGGGCCGTCACCGCGCAGACGGTTCTAAGAGGAGTTGATGCTTGTTGTTCGACGAAAATGATTACATACGATACTCACCGCGGTTTGACATCAAGCGTGCGCTTGAGTACCGCGTTCAGGTAGAAAAAGGCAGGGCTGTAGACCAGGTGGAGCTACCGTCAGAGCTGGTTGACGCGTCCGCAGTGCTCGCAAGCGATTTGCTTGCGATGGCGGACTGGCTTTGTGACCTCATTGACGAAGGCACAGCAGAGATCCGTTCCTGTTTGAAGGGAAAGATGTTTGACGGATTGTCTGTTGAGGACTATGACAGGGCGGTTGAAAGCGGGGATTACGAGACGGTGTACCGCTTTGAGGAGTTTAACTGCGCCGACCTATCAGGCTCGAGCGGCGCCGAAATATATGCCCTGCTTAAGGATATCAAGAGACGGACCGAGTGGCTCAGGGAGTTTGTGCAGAAGAATATAGCCCCCGCTTTTGATACCAGCGGCAATACCCAAAGGCTTGCTGAGAAAGAAGAGGAGCACTACTCCAATCTGGCATACATGGAGTATACAAACCCCGGCTCGATAGACAGGCTGTCGCTGGCATACGAAGCGCAGCTTAAGTTTCAGATTACCAAGCGCATGCTTGCTTTTGCGGATGCGGTTGAGCAGGGCATGGAGGTCTTTAGGCTTACCATCGATGATTCATGTGGCGGCGATGCGGGACACGTGGCTGCGGGTTTTGCGTCCGGTGGCGCTGATGCCGTGCAGCACATTATCACCACGCTTGGTGTCGCGTTTGGCGAGCTGGCGGATAAAGGGCTGGCTATTATGGCGCGTGAGGCGAGGATAGACAGTGTGGAGTCCTGTAAGCGCCTGCAGCAGTCAGCCATGGCGCTGTTTGAACTGCGAAGCAAGGCTGTGTCCTCAGCAGCCGGTTTTCTCAATGCCATTGACGCGAACGATCTAGAGTCGCCCGGTAGGTTTATAGCAGAGTGCCTTCTTGACGGGCTGGAGAGCATCAGTGTCGGGCTTGATACGACCATACTTGACCTTTACAAGATGCAGAAGATGGAGGAACTGCTGCTGCAGGAGCGGCTTGATAACATACTACAGCGCAAGCGAATCAGGCAGTTTGTCACGCTTGCCAAGGCCGTAGCTGCGGCGGTGGACTTTTCGGGGACGGAGGAACAGAGAAAAGCTCAGTGCAGGATGGTGGGCGCAATAATGGGAAGCAAGAAAGGAGACGTGTGCTGATGCAGACAGAGCTTGAGCTGTTTTTAGGCTCCCATACTCAGGCGCCCCAGCTTAATGTGCGGGTATTCAAAACCAACAGCGACAAGATATCCATAGTGCCTATCACGGATTTGCATTACGGTGCGCGCAAGCATAACGCACCTCTCTTAAGGCAGTATCTCTCGTACATCATGAACACACCAGACTGCTATGCAATCGGTCTTGGCGACTATATGGAGAACGCTACACGCACTTCTGTTGGGCTTGGCATGTACGAGGAAGACATCCATTTCCCGCAGCAGTATGAGAGGCTTGAGGAGATGCTGCGCCCGCTTGCGCAGGCGGGCAAACTGCTCGGCCTGCACACCGGAAACCATGAGATGCGTGCAACGCTTGCCACGGGCATGGACCCTGTTTACATGCTTGCCAAATCGCTTTGCGTGCCGTACCTGGGCTATACTGCCTTCCACAAGTGGGTGGTGGGCGATGTCACCTACAAGGTTTTGACGGTGCATGGACGTTCCGCGGCGCGGAGTCCATCCGGCAGGCTCAATGCACTGCGCAACCTAAGGGACATTGTTCAAGCGGACATTTACATGATGGGGCACCTGCACGACCGTCAAGTACACAAGGAAGCTGTCTATACGATAGACGACACCGATGATAGCGTAAAGACGGCATGCAGGTATTATATCATTACAGGAAGCCTACTTGACTGGCCCGAGTCATACGCCGACATGATGGCTATGCCTCCTGTTCGTACGGGTCTTGTGAAGATAGACCTGTACAGCCAGGTAAAGGTGGTAGATGTGAAGTTCTAAGCCGGGTTTGTCAAGAGTAGATACTATCGAGAACAGGGAGGATGATTGAAGTATGCCATTGATGAAACTTCGTGGTGAACAACTCAAAGACGGTGTGATACTCAACAGGCACATCGGTGAAAAGATCGTTGAAAACAACCTGGACATCAACTGGGCGGCACACTACAACGAAGCGCTGAAGACCAGGAAGCTCATTGACTTCGTGCAGGTAAGCGGTGTAACCGTTGCTGCAGGGGCAAGCGAAGTAAACCTCACTGCTGTAGGGATAATTCCTGCATCCGATCCCAAGACCGGGTCTAATGACATCAACGTCGAAGGTGTCATAATCGACGCCCCAAAGAACAAGGCAGCGGTAAGGAATGCTGAGACGGGGGAGCCGCTTTACGGCCCAAACGGTGAAGAGGTATATGGGCGCGTAATATTCGACGAAAGCGCTAATGCGTTCAAGTTGCAGCTTTTCTACTTTGACAGTCAGGCCGAGGTAGCATTTGCACCAGCTGCCGACGTACAGATTGATTTCCAGTACGCAAGAAGGTTTAACTTGGCTGATGTCGACGAGCTTTTTGCAGCAAACGAGAAGTTCGTCGAAGGCGCGGCTGATATTACCGCTCACCTGAACATTGTCCAGCTCGCCAAAGACCTCTACGGTCCAGGGTACAGCCTTGATCGCGACGGAAACGCCAACCTGAGCAAATCCCTGGTCGAGCAGTTGGCTGAGGAGATAACAAGGGCCACTGCTGCTGAAGAGGCATTAGGCGACAGAATAGACGCTGAGGCTAATGCTCGTCAGCAAGCCATAACCAACCTGTATGCGGATCTTGCATCCAATGAGGCAGGAAAAGGCGCATCGCTCATTGGTATAGCTGACGTAGAAGGTAAGTTCCAGGCAACCACTGTTGAAGCCGCACTGCTCGAATTGAAGAATGACATAGCCAACCTTGTCGGGGGTGGCGACAGCGGGCTCAGCCTTGCATCGTTAGATGCGAGACTGGATGCTGTTGAAGCTGAAATAGCGACTGCACGCGGCGAATATGCAAACCTCGATGCAAGGCTTGATGCAATAGATGCTGCTATAGCTGCGGAAACATCCCGTGCACAGCAAGCTGAAGCTGACCTGCAGGCTGCTATTGACAGCGAAGCTTCTGCTCGCCAGGCTGCTGACCAGAACCTCCAGAACCAGATCAATGCTTTAACTGCCGACTACAATGCCCACAAGTGGTCTTTCTACAAGTTTACCGTCCCTATCGATGCAGAATCCTCTGTTGTCAACATACCGGCAGAAAAACCTGCATTTACTCCTGGCAACGGAAGCCTCTGTGTGTTCCTCAACGGTGTACTGCAGGAGGAAGGCGTCAACTACGCTGAGCTGCCTGACGGTCGCGGTGTAGACTTCACTCCTGAAGTTCTGCAGCCCGGCGACAAAGTGACATTCTGGTACTACATTAACGCCTGATAATAGCTTACAGCGGCCAGCCATGCAGCTAATGCTGCATGGCTGGTTGTTAACTTCTTCTCACTAGCAGGCTGGGGTTTGGAGGGTACATAGTGATGCAGCTTTTTGACGTACAAGCGCATGAGCTTACCGTTTTCGAGGCAGTGAACAGCACCTTCGACAACATAAAGCTCATGGGGTTCCAGCACCTGTGGAAGGAGTGCAGCGGCAAAGGCGTAGTAGTAGCGGTTATAGACTCCGGCTGTGATGTGAACCATCCCGATCTAAAGGCCAATATCATTGGTGGTATGAACCTGGTGGATGGACAGAGCATATCGGATATCAGGGACGAGAACGGACACGGAACGCACGTTGCGGGGATAATAGCCGCAAACGGACGGATCAGAGGTGGCGCGCCGGACGCCAAGCTGCTCATAATCAAGGTGTTTGACGCCAGTGGCCAGTGCAGTACCGACAGGGTGATTCGTGCGCTTGACTATGCTGTCAACTGGCGCGGGCCTAACGGCGAAAAGGTGGATGTTATAAACATGAGCCTTGGCGGGCCTGATCATCATCCTTTGCTTGCCGCTGCTGTGAGAAAGGCCTTTGCAAGCGGCATGCTTGTTGTGTGTGCAGCAGGAAATTCCGGTGATGGCAATGACAGCACTATTGAGCTTGACTATCCGGCGGCGTATCCCGAGACGCTTTCCGTTGGTGCGATAAAGCACAACTTTGCAGCGTGCTATTTCACAAACACAAACGACCACGTAGAGGTAGCCGCACCGGGTGAAGACATTGTATCAACCTATATCAACTCCAGTTATGCAAACATGAGCGGCACATCTATGGCCTGTCCGCATGTGGCGGCCTTTGCAGCGTGCGTAATAGAGAAGTTCGTGAAGCGCACAGGACGCAAGCCTACAGCCGGCGAGCTTAAGACTATTACAAGGCTTATGACCGTTGACATAGGGAAAACAGGGCTTGATAGATACACTGGATATGGATTTGTAACCGCATATCCGTCCGCGGCTTTATGCGGGAAATAGCTCATCTACCATGTGTAGAAGGAGTTCACGGTCACGGTATTCCGGGGCCGGCTTTAATGCTTCTTAAAGCAAACTTTCGAGGCAGTGGCGGAATAGGTAAACGCTAGGGATGTGGAGGACCGCAAGGCTCCTGCCCACTGCTTGGTATAAGCCCCGAGGTGGCAGCGGAAAGGCCACCATGCTGGGTGCAAATCCCAGCCTGCCTCGTCATACCAGGGTGATCTATCGTGCGAACCAGAGCAATCTATGTTGGAGACGTTAGGCGTGACGCTGTGCTGGTGTTTGAACTGCAAGGCAGCGAATTCGTTTGCCTTGCTAACCCCGAAGTACGATATGATGTGCACACTGTATTAGCTGACAAGGATTGGATCATCTTTAGCATAGACCAGGACGAGGACGGTGTAGAGTACGTAGCAAACGTGTGCTGCTAGTTAACTAGCGCATGTACATACAGAGTGGATCGCGCTCACCTGTCCTTTGCTGTTCGGCCTTTACCCGAACCGCAAGGCGGTGGGCCTTTGAATACAATTGATGGAAACGTAGCATGGGGAGGTGTAGCTCCGAATGGAGGTTCACGGCAAACACTCCATCTGTGAGATATACAATGCGGATCCTGCGATACTGGACAATCTAGACATGATAAGGGACATATTACGGTGTGCGGCTCAGGCTGCCGGGGCCACCATTCGGGGTGAGGCCTACGAGAAGTTTGAGCCGCAAGGCGTTTCAGTCGTACTGCTTTTGTCCGAAAGCCATATCTCGATCCATACATATCCCGAGTACGGCTATGCAGCTGTAGACTGTTTTACATGCGGCAGGCACTGCGATCCAGTTGCCGCATGTAGCTATATCATTTCAAAGTTGGGTGATGACTGCATAGCGAACATGGTGCACATCAAAAGACCTATACCTGTTTCCTTGGGGTGCTGCTCTAATGCTTAAGATGTTTACACACAAGGCAATGTCGGTTATTGAGAAGGGTTTTTGGGCGGACGACGACGGTCTCAGCCTAGCCGACGTTGTTGTTATACTCATCCTCCCTGTTTGGATGTATGTAGCTATTAGGCTGGCGCTGTCGGAAAGTCTAAGTCCGGTGCAGGTTGACTTTTTCACGGTACTGAGCTATCCGCTGTTGATCGCGGTTGGCGGTAAGGCGATTGGGCATCTACCGCTGCCGTGGGCGGGCGGACGCAAGAGAACATCTGTTGATAGTATTCCGACTGAAGAGCCTATTATGTCAGAGAGGGAATAAGGAGGCGCACATAGATGTTTGACTTTTCCGTTCTGTTAGACTACTCTTCGTACCTTGTTCTTGCAGCGTTCATCGTTGAGATAGTCACCGAGATAATCAAGGAAAACTTACCGGAGAAAGTGCGTGCCCAGCTCAATGCGGATGCCAAAAGGCTCATTGCGCTTGTAGTAAGCGTGCTCTTGTTCGTTGTTGTATCACCGCTTAGGCCCTTTGACAATGATAGATACAACCTGCTTATGAATTTGGTTGCCGTGCTTGTGGTGAGCCGTGGTTCCAACTTTGTGCACGACTTCTACAAGCTCCTGCGTCAGAAGATCGAGAACAAACAGTAGAGCGTACCTTCTCCGACTGAGGGCAGTACGGCAGGGGCTGGGGAGGAGGGAATAGCCGGACAAGAAGGGCGGCGATTGCGTTGAGGATAGCTAATGCGATTAAAGCGTTCTTGAATAGGGATGTTAGAGTACACGAACAGCCGGCTCCTGAGCCGAAGAAAACGCAGCGTGACCCGATAGCGCGGATCGAGCTGATTCCGGGGCGCAAGCAGGACTTTGACCGCGAGCTCACCCCGGTAGACTTTGATATAGCCAGGATTGACGCTTTGTACAAGAACGAGGCGTTTGTGCGTCGGGCGGTTGACAAGCACATAGAGCTGATGTTCAAGGCCGGCTGGGATTTCATAGGCGACAATCCACGGATAGTGGATTATATCAACAAGCGGCTCAAGCTGATAGCTGAAATGACCAGGATCCCTACCAACCAGCTGTTTGTTGAGATAGCCGAGGATCTTGTCAAGTATTCAAACGCCGTTGTGATAAAGGTCAGGAAGAACATTACCTGGCCTAAAGGGCTTGTGGTTCGCGGCATCAATGGCAAGCAGCCGGTTGTTGGCTACTTCCCTGTTAATCTGAACTATGTCCAGATTGAGCGTGATAGCGCGGGAAACGTGTACAAATGGGTGGTCAATTTCCCGGGTAATACCAAACCGCTTGAGCTGAAACCTGAAGACGTTGTCCACTTTTACTACAAGCGTGACAAAAACCAGGTCTTTGCAATGCCGTACCTTGTATCCGTTATTGAGGACATCAACGCCTTAAGGCAGGTTGAAGAGAATGTCCTCAAGCTGATATACCGCAACCTCTACCCGTTCCTGCATCACATTATAGGGCTTGACCGTGAGGGGTATGGCGGTACGGATGAAGAGGTACAGGCAGCCAAGCAGATGATAGAGAACATGGACCTTGAAGCGGGCCTGGTCACTACGGAAAGGCACAAGATAGTACCCATAGCTCTTGACAACGTGATAGACGCTAACAATTACCTGAGGTATTTCGAACAGAGGGTATTTACCGGGCTGGGTGTTTCCGAGACGGTTATGGGACGCAGCGGTTCCGCCAGCCGTGCAACGGCCGAGTCGCAGTATTTTGACCTGCGCGAGACCGTCAAAGCAATGCAGAGGGTTATGGAATCGTTCATCAACGAGTTTATCATCAAGGAACTGCTTATGGAGGGCGGATATGACCCGCTGCTCAATCCCAAGGACGCTGTCTATTTCAGGTTCCGCGAGATAGACCTTGACATGAAGATCAAGTACGAGAACCACATCATATACCAGTACATTACCAACTGTATCACCGAAGACGAGATGCGCGCAGAGCTGGGCCGGGATCCGATAACTGACCGTGCAAAGCTGTTCTACAACCTGGTGACGATACCCGTCGCCCAGTCTACGGGCAAGAAGGTGGCTGTATCGCCCAGCGATGTGGTTACACGGACGCAGCCGCAGACCACGCCCAGCGCTCCTGGCAAGCCGGGCAGAAAGGGCAAGGCGGAAGAAGCCGTATCGCCTGCAGAGCTGATGATTGACGTGTGCGAGCGGGCGAGCGTTTACGGTGACGATGCGCCTGAGGTTGCTAAAGAAGCAGCCCTTGTACTGATAGAGTCCCTTGTCAAAGGAGAAGGTATGGATATCGATACCGCAGTTGAGGCGGCGTATAAAAAGGTTGCCGGAGAAAGGAGAGGGATTCCGCATGGCGCTGATTGTGGTTGCTGAGGCCATTCATTCCGGCATGACGGGAAACTTCAACTTCTATCCACGTGCAGAGCTTGAGCGTGCACTTAGCACCTGGACTGAGCCGTACAATAAGCCCGTGCTGACGCATCACAACCTTGACAGCGAGCCCGTGGGAAGGGTTGTTGGAGCGCGCTTTAGAAAGAGCTCCCTCAAGATGAACAGCTACTGCGCCGAGCTAACGCTGAATATAACCGACCCTGATGCGCAAAAGAAGATAGAGGACGGGCGGTACCACACCCTGAGTATTGGCACCACGATAACCAGTGCCGTGTGCTCTATCTGTAAGAATGACTGGGCGCAGGGCACACCGTGCGAGCACAGGAAAGGCCGTGTATATGACGGCAAGCTCTGTTACTGGATAGCAAAGATTGGCGAGCATGTTGAAGTGTCGTTCGTCAACTACCCGGCAGATCCATACGCGCAGATCATAGACATTAAAACTGCGGAGGAGAAAACGCAGGAAAGTATGGATGCTGTAAAACTCAGCGATGCCGGTAGTATATGTAATAGGAGAAATGGGGAGGTTGCAATGGAAAAGATGGAACTCATTGAAGAGATTGTTGAGGCCTTTGAGGAACCAGTGGAGAACAAGGAGGAGAGCACGGAGGTTGTACAGGCTAATGAGGAGACGCAGGACGCTGTAGGTGAGCTCAAGGGTCAGATTGAAGAGCTGAAGCAGCAGCTTGAAGCAGTGAAAGCGGCAGTTGAGGAATCACAGGGCAAACTGACTGCCGTTGTTGAGCAGAGCGTTGAGCTTGCCAGGATCCTGCGTGAAGAGCTTGTGCACCACTATGCAGACCTTGCTGTTGCATCCGGGCTTTGCGGCACAGCTGATGAGGCTGAGCAAAAGGCTGCTGAAATGAGCGCCAAAGAGCTGCGCGGTGAGATACTGAAGCTTTCAGCCAAGCTTCACACGGAACCGCGGCAGACCGAGTCTGTACAGTGCCCGGGTGGCGAGGGTGTAGTCGAGGAAAAGGCTGCAGCCCAAGACGAAAACAAGTATACCATTAAGGACCTAGAAGCTGCACTCTTAAAGCTGCTTAGCAGCAGATAAACATCTATGAACACTCAAGATAAGGAGGAGTAACGGAAATGGCACTGATGCCCAAAATGGACTATCGGCTTAAAGACAGGACGGCTAACGCGAGGCTTGTTGTATCAGGGATCGAGAGTCCCGCTGAAAGCTTCATAGCCGACCCCAGCTTACCTGTTCTGTTTGAAAACCCATTCGGATTCCCTGGTTACAGGGAAGTAGTGATTCCCAAAGGTACAGCCGTCGCTATAAACGGTAGAACGGTCGATCCTGAGACAGGCATTAAGAAGACCGTTCTTACGATTGCTGACGGCAACAAGCCATACGTGGGAATTGCTCCCTACAATATCTGCAAGAAGTATCCTGATCAGATGGTGGGCAACGAGCCCAGCTTCATACGTCAGGCATACATCGAGCTGCCCTATATCCCCAAGGCTGACGACTGTGCTTTGGTGAAGTACGGCGCAATACATGACATTGATGAAAACAACCGTCTCAACGTTGGCGACTACGTAATGGTATCCAAGGATCCTGCCAACAAAGGGCACCTCACCAAGTATGATGGTACCAATCCACTGACAGTTGTTGGCCAGGTAATCGCAATTGAGGACGAGAAAGAGCCATGGGGCTTGTTCAAGTGGGTAATGTTCGATGATGCGACCAAGAAAGAGCTCTATCCTGAACCTGACTTTGCACAAAACGCTGTACCCGGTGAAAACGGGTATCCATATGATCCGCGCTACAGAGACGGCGTAGAGGCGAGCAAGTATACACCTGTGGGGATGCCCGGTCTGACTGATGGCGCCTACAGAGGCTCCACAAGGGTGCCGTTCACTATTCCAATGGGCCAGACGACTTATACTGTCAATCTTGGAAGCATTGTGTTCAACGGCCTTGTGAAAGTGTATGTAGCTGGTATGGAACTGCCATCCAGCCAGTTCAGCGTTGATTACGAAAAAGCGACTGTGACTATTACATTGCCATGGCCTGCTGGACAGGACCTCAACGGATATGTCATAGCTCAGACCAGCACTGACTATCTTGGCACACCTCCCGGTTGGGACTATGTCGGTGCTGCTGGTGTTGCAAGAATACTGATATTCTAAACCAAGCATGAGACCAGAACGAGGAAAGGAGGAAGTGGCATAGCTGTTTTGATACAGCAAATGCCGGGCAGTGATGAACAGGAGATTCATGGAAGACATTGAGAATTACACACTCACTCAGGAAGAGGTTGATTTGATAGAGAGAGTTAATGCTGCGATGAGGGGCGAAGCGGTAAGCGACGTGCCCACTATCCAGGAGTTTACCGCATTGCCCTCTGCGCAAATTCTGCTCCCCAAGGTCATAATTGGAGCTGTACGCAGGGCGGCCGAGCCTATATACCTGGGCAAGAAGCTTCTCAAAACCGTGAGGACCAAGAATTCCGGTCAGGTATATGTATTCCCTGCAATTGGGCCTATCAGAGCGTATGATGTGGCCGAAGGGCAAGAAATCCCTGCCGAGTCTGTAGATGTGCAGACCTACGAAGGCACTCTCGAGGTCCGCATCGGGAAGGCCGGCGTAAGGGTGCAGGTAACCAGAGAGCTCATCGAGGACAGCATGTGGGATATCGTGGCTATGATGCTTGAAGAGGCTGGAAGAGCTCTCGCACGGCACAAGGAGCAGAAGATATTCAGGGAATTCAGCAAGCATGGCTGGACTGTCTTCGACAACAGCCTCCCCGCAGAGCAGTATCCCGAAGCACACACCACCGGCCTCGGCAAGGACGGCAATCCGAACGGAACGATGTCCCTGGAGGACTTCCTGGATCTGATACTCGCTGTTATGGCAAACGAGTTTACTCCGACGACCATTATAATGCATCCGCTCACATGGTCTGCGTTTGCCAAGTCTGAGATTGCTGGGCTCTTGACCTTCGGTGCTAAATGGTATTTCGGCAGCCCTGAGATGCCGCAGAAGTTTGAGATAGGGCCCGAGAGCATACAGGGTAGGATACCATTCGGGCTTGAAGTGCTGCTGTCGCCATTCGTGCCATTCGACAAAGAAGCCAAGAAGTTTGACATGTACTGTGTAGACAGGGACAACGTCGGTATTCTGCTCGTAAGAGAGGATATAAGGACTCAGGAGTTTGACAATCCTGCCCGCGACATAAGGGACATCAAGCTCACTGAGAGGTATGGTATTGGAATACTGCACAAGGGACGTGCTATAGCCGTTGCTAAGAACATTACGCTTGATGCCAGCTGGCCCGAACCGCCCCGTATTAAGACAGTATAAGGTTAGGGTGAGCCAGAATGGCTGATAAGCATATTTTGAAGCTAGCCCCGAGGCGGGTGTACTTCCGCGACCCCGTCTCGGGGTTATTCCTAACATATCCGCAGAAGGTGGTTGGTGAGCTGCCGTTTGGCGCAGACCTGACCAATATCAAGCGGGCGGTGCGGTACGGAGAATTGATTGACGTAAACGGTACTGTTTTTGCTGATGAAAATGGACAGGCGCAACCCCAGGGAAAAGAAGCTGTCGTTGAGCAGGCGGCCACTCCTGCTGAAGAAATCAAACAGAAAGAGGAGACCCCAGCGGCCGAGCAGGACGTGGTGGATGTGCAGGAGTCTGCTGCAGAGGAAGAGGTAGTAGAGCCTGTTGAGACTGGGGAGGATAAGAAGCCTGTTCGTAAAAAGAGGCGGTAATCTTCCATGAGTTACGTCTTCATGCCTTTCGTTGTCAGTACGAATCCAGCGAATATGTCCGTGGACGTCCCTGTCTCCACGGACATAACTATTGTTTTCAGCACTGATATGGATCCCCAGAGCCTGGTGGGCAACATCATTGTCCAAAAGGCTTCAGGTGGGGAGAAGGTTGTCGGGGCTATAACATATGCAGACCGCAAAGCTGTATTTAAACCTAACGCCCCGTTAGAGGGCGCTACTACATACAATGTTATAGTTGTTGGCGATGCCGATCTTGATGACGGCAGACAGGATGGTGTCAAGTCCATTCTGGGCTACCCAATGGCAGGCATGCACGTGTTTTCTTTTACCACCACTGCTGCAGCTCTGCTTGAGGCGCCCAGGCTGCTGTCTCCCGTCAACATGACCGCTGTTACAGGTACTGTCCAGTTCAGCTGGGCATCCGTCAGTGGTGCGGCGCTGTACGAGGTACAGCTGGCTGCTGTACCGGAGATGGACCCGCTGCTGTGGAGCACCACAACGGTGGAGACAAGTGTGGTGCCGGCCGTTACTTTGGATGACGGCAACTATTTCTGGCGTGTGCGAGCGCTTGATGCCAGCGGGAATACTGGCTTATGGTCGGCGGTCTACGTATTTTCAGTGGGGCAGCAGTACGTGACAGAAGAAGAGGAGACATCATCCCCACCCAACAACGAACCCCATCTTCTGTTTGAATCTGAACTTACTGCTGTTGATCCTACAGCGAACGAGATAGCCGTGTTCTTGCCGCTATATCTAACCGAGAGCGACATACTCGGCATACGGCTAATAGGCAAGAGCGTTACCGGGATGCCCGGAGATGACCACGGCATTGTCAAAGTGGATTATGTCATTGAGCAGACGGACGGCGGATGCATTGTCCGTATCCGCGCTAAAGAGGAGGGAGGCAGTTGAGCTTTAATGTAAACTACTCTGTTGGTGGGCTTATAGACAGGGTAAGAAAGATAGACGGCATAGGGGCCCCTGTTCAGGTTGTCCTGCCTCCACATCTGTTTGCAACATACCAAAAGCCTTTCATTAAAGGGTTTAGAGTAGAAATGCCTGCTGCACCTGGAGAGTACCCCATTGAATACACGCTGCCGCAGGATGCCGAGCTGCTGTCCATAGAAGTAGGCTGTACGGGATACATGGACGTTGATTACTGGTCGTTCTACATCAACGGTGAAGTTGTCTGTGAGACGATATACTGCAAAGAGGTGGCACAGGTTAAGAGCTTTGGTGCTGTCAAGCTTAAGGCTGGCGATGTGCTCAGGTTTGTGTTCAACAACGCCAGCGGCACATCCAAGGTGGCGTGGATAGACATGAATTTCGCCATTGCAGGAGGGACTACTTAGTCACGGACCCTACGCCTTCAGGCGTAGGGCTTGGGTTGGCGGGCCCGAGGGTAACCCGTGCACTAGGCTCAGGGCAACAAGACGGAAGGACTTCCTTCCTCAGTTAGCCCTACGCCCGGTGGGCTACGAAGGAAGCCCGGATGCCCCCCTAGTCCGGTCCCTTCCGGCAGAACCGCTGAATGCCGCGCGTGGTTTAAAACCGCGCTATGCCTGTCGGGCATTGCCGAAGGGGAATTTCACCCGGGCTTTGACCCGGAGCCGAGCGAATAGCTCTCCCGTACAAGCGGGAAAAGGAGGAAATTGAGATGCGCATTCCCGTCGTCGACGCCGGTGGAAGGCCCCTCATGCCCTGCCATCCGGCCAAGGCGAGGTTGTTCCTGAAGCGGGGTAAAGCGCTTCCAAAGCGGAGCAAGCTGGGCATATTCTACATCCAACTCACCTACGAAGTGGAGCCTGCAAATCAAATCCTTGCACTTGGCCAGGACCCGGGCAGCAAGTTCGAGGGTACTTCCGTAGTGGGCACAAAGCATACCGTTCTGAACATCATGTCGGAAGCCGTAACCCACGTGAAAAAGGCCGTGGAGCAGAGGAGGCGGATGCGCCGCGCCAGGCGTTACCGCAAGACCCGTCGCCGGGTTACGAAGCCCGAGAGGTTGCGTGGGCGTAACACCCTTCCCCCGTCAACCCGGGCGAGGTGGGAGGCGAAGCTGAGGATAATCCGGGACTTACTCAGGATACTTCCCATCTCCCACATTGTGGTGGAGGACGTCAAGGCAGAGATGAAGAAGGGGAGCCGCCGCTGGAACAGGAGCTTTTCCCCTGTCCAGGTGGGGAAGGAATGCTTCTACCGGAAGCTGGGAGAGCTGGGGTTCGAGCCCGTTCTGAGGCAGGGTCACGAGACGAAACAGCTCCGGGAAGCGTTCGGCCTCAAGAAGAACGGCGACAAAAGAAAGAAGAGTTTCTTCTCCCACTGCGTGGACGCCTGGGTGTTGGCGGCCTCCGTGTCGGGCGCCGAACACCCCGACCACATCGGGCTCTACTACCTGGTTCCATTGCGGTTCCACCGCCGCCAGCTGCACCGCCTGGAGCCGGAGGAGGGTGGAATCAGGAGGCCTTACGGCGGTACTCGTAGCCTGGGGCTCAAGCGCGGCACACTGGTGAAGCACCTGCGGTGGGGCCTCTGCTACGTTGGCGGCCACTTAAACGGTCGACTGAGCCTGCACGACATCAAAACAGGGAAGAGGGTCACACGAACTGTGAAACCCGAGGATTGCCGGGTATTAACCTCTGTTTCCTGGCGGTCTCAGTATATTTCTGGAAAGGAGGTAGTTTAGCGGTCTTTCCTCCCGCCCCCTAAAGGCGGCGGGTCCCCAGGCCGCAGTTTTGATATGGCATGGATTGAGGGTTTTACATCGTCCAACGAGATACTGAAGACTATTGCAAGAAACGCCTGTACGGTCTTCAAAGATGCGGCAGGCGAGCTTATACCGGGCAAGAACTGGGAACTGATATATCCATCTCCGCAGAAGTACAGGTCAATAAGGCGTGTGCTGCAGGAAGTGCTCGAATCCAAGAACTACCTGCTTTACAACACTTCAAGAAAGCCCATCGTGCCTAACAGAGTGGTGCGTGTATTCCGCAACGGCAGCCTTGTCAGCTCGACGGAATACACTGTTGACTACCAAAACGGCACGATACTCTTTAAAGAGCCGCAGAGGATGAGGGCGGCGGTAGAGAACGTCTCCCTTCAGACGACCGATTATAGGACGTACGACCTCGGTCATACGGAGATCGTGGCGAGCACGCTTAAAGTGTTCAGGAACGGTGCGGAAGTTGACCCGGTGGAGTACGTGCTTGAGACCAAGAACGGCAAGGTAACGTTCCGTCTCTATCAGGACGAGAATGCGGCCATAACCGCAAGCTACGAGTACCTGTCCGAGCCCTACGTGATAACTGCGGACTATACATGCTACTCAAATGCCACAGCGGTAACGGGCGAGGTTTTGAAGTCGACGGACGGTGTCAACTTCAGTACACAGAACGGCGCCCTTGTCTCGGCTGACCTTTTGAAAGTGTACAGGAACGGCACTTATGTTTCACCATCAGAGTATGCCGTAGGCCTTGCAAACGGCACAATTACGTTTGACACCGTGCAGAGCAATGTATCCTTCGTATTGGGCGAAGCGCCCGGTACCACTGACTACAGAGTGTATTCGGTATCCCACAAGCCTATCACGTTCGAAGATGCGATTGTTGTGTACAGGGATGGTAATGTTGTGGCGCCAACCGAGTACACAGTTGACAGGATAAACGGCACGATCACATTTAACAACATTCAGCGCAGGGTTATAAGCGTTACACAGGAGGTTACTTCGACACAGGACAACAAGATATACACCGTTGCTGGGAGTCCGATAGTACCCGGCACTGTAGTGGTGTACCGCAATTCACAGCCTGTAGATGCATCGGAATACACCGTTGACACAAACAACAACCGCATAGTGTTTAACACTGCTCAGGACCCATCTGCTGTCATAACCGTTGACTACTCCTACTACGGCACGCCATATGCCATAACCGTTGATTACTACTACTATGAAGCGGTTGTGTCATTGCAGGATGTCCGGCTGACCACCACCAACTACATCGTCTATTCGACCGGTGTTAAAAACGTTCTGTCGCAGAACCTTGTTGTTAAGAGGAACGGGCAGACGGTGTCGCAGGGCGAATACACGCTTGATACCACAAACGGTAATATAGTATTCAATACCATCCAGGATACGTCTGCCGTGATTACAGCATCGTTTGTCTTCTGCCCGCGGATGGATTATATAACCGCAGACTACACGTACTATGCATCTGTTGAGGATATCCTGAATGAAGAGCTGGTGCCGGTTAACAACCAGCTGTTCAAGACTGCAAACAAGCCAATATCCGCGGAGCATACGCTGACTGTTTACATCAACGGTCAAGCCGTCGATACAAGTGAGTATAAGGTAATCTATGAGGACGGTACAGTTGTGTTTAACCAGCCGGTGGACGTTTTGGACCAGGCGACAATAGACTACAGCTACTACACAAACGGTATTGAAGAGGCTATTGCTGCGATAAAAGACAGGCTTGTGCTCAAAACGACCACAACGCCAGTAGAGCTGACAGACGAGCAGAAGCTGCAGAACCTCTACAGCGACGAAAGGCTCAACATGACATCGCTCACGATGTATGTTGAGTTCTACCGCTCCAGCAAGATTATCAATCCGGAGACCTGTACCACATATTACAGAGATGCGAACGGCGTGTTCCAACCAACAGGCGCCAACCACCATTACATCGAGGTAAGGATGTTTGACAAATGGGATGCGGTAGCTGAAAAACCGGCTGCTAATGTGTATGATTCGTCTGGTATGTTGGTAAGCGAAGGCGCCCACGTGTCGCCGTGGAGCAAACTGTCCTGGCTGCGCGACTGGGAAGAAGTGCCTGTTGTTTATGACATTTCCGGTGGCACTAGTGGAAACACGATTCAGATCAGCAGGGGTGGTTATTTAAAGCCTGTCAACTTGCCGTCTTCTATGACGGAAGTGGCTATACGTTACTGGATGAGTGTGACCAATGACAGGCTGGTAATGGTTCTCATGGGTGAGCCGGGAGTAGATTACATGAACTACATTATTGGCTTTGCCTATATTGGAAGGATTAAGCCGTATGAAGGCGGGATCAATGATACGTTTGGTAATTTTGCTCTTACCACAACCTCTGCGACTGTGCCGGCAAACAGGATAAATCCCCCGACAGAAAAAACAATCGTCTCCGCACAGCTTATGCCTGGCAGTGGTAATTTCTCTTCCAGTAATCCAACTTATTACTGCTACATGATCACCTTCGTAACTGACAGTGGCGAATCGCCCCCGAGCGAAATGGTGTATGTAGACACGTTTGAATCAACTGTCACGCCAGAGAAAAGAACTAACTACAGCGTTAAGATTTCCGTTACACTGCCGCAGCGGGACGACATTGTTGGCTGGAAGATATACCGCTATACCGAGGTTAGTGCAACTAGAAAGACAAATTACTGGGGCGCCTTTTTAGGATGGGATAAACGCGCTTTGTCTTCTGCAGCAAAAGATACCACCAAGTACAAGCTCCTTGCTTATGTGCAAGATGTGGCTGTCACGGAATTTATCGATGACGGCAGCATTACTAATCTCAAGAACGAATCGCCGTCGCCAACCGGATATGTTATCAACCAGATAGTAAGAGATCCACAGACCGGAGTAGTGACAAAGATAAACTATCCGAGCAGCTTTGGTCCAGCTACTGCCACCGGCGTGACCGATATCAGCATGTACCGCACCCGCGGCGGGGCTTATTACCAGCAGCACAGGGCAGCCTTCCATACGCCCGAGGAGTTTATGACCAAGATTGGCTTCAATCCATCCAGCTTCACAGGCAAGGTGTACGTCAGCTGCATAAGCGTTGTGCATCCGTTCGATGGTTACCGCGGCACATTGGACGGTGTCGTTGCGGTTGACGGCGCCAGCCTTGCGCCAATTGACGAACTGGTTGTAAACAAAGGTCAGCCTGATGAGGAGGTTTATAAGTTCTTCGCGATTAACGCGCCGTACAGCTTCATATCCTCAAGCGCTAACAGCTTCTACGGCATTGCTATAAAGAAGCAGTGATGCGATATGTACTGTACCGTGCGTTTCAGCACTGAGGGAGACATGGCGGCCTATACCGCCGTGTCTCCTATTTACACATCTGGAGCGTATCCTGTAAGGTATCTGCCCTACAGCATATTTGATTCCGGTAAACATCCCGCGCCGGTTCCGGCTGTTATAAAGGACGCCGACTCGGTTTTGCTTCGAGCGTTCAGCATGCATGCCAATGGAAAGCCGGCCCGTGTTTTGGATGATAGAGAGGACACGGCTGCGCCTCCACAAAGCGCCGGAAGTATTAGTGCCTTATCCGAGGTACTGATGGAACCGGCTGTTCATACAGAGGTGAGAGAGCTGGATGCGGCTGCTGTGGTGCGGGGTGAAACCAGAGCAGCAGACAAGCATGAGCTGCCGCACGGGACCGTGGCCATTGGTGAGCAGGCTGAGCTGTTCCGTGATAAGCTAGCGCATACCGAAAATCGTAATGGCACAGAGGTTATAGTCCAGGGAGAAACGGAGAGGACAAGCACAAGAGAAGCCGATGTCCATGCACATCAGTCGGCTAGTAGAGATGTGTTCACTGCGGCTCACAGCTGTATGCCGCAGGGCGCCGTGACAGACCTGCGCGGTATTACCCAAATTCATACACCTGTCAGCACGCAGTACTACTATGCGAGAGAAGCCGAGATTAGTCAGCTTACTGGATACAGGTATTTGGGCAGCAGGACGGCTTTCCGCCAGTGCGTTGCCGGAGCGATGGAAGGCGGTGCTGGCGGCGCGTTCGCAGTCCAGCATAGTTCGGCTGACAGAGGCGCAGTGCGCGGCACAGCAAAGCTGACTCCTGGTTATGGTGAAAGAGACCGGACCAGGGGCGGTAAGTTTTCTGTACTGACCGGCAGCAAGAGTGTTTCTAACGCTCTCATACAGAAATATGCGCAGGGACTGGAGCGTGCTGTATCTCGCAGTGGCGTTAGGCTAACTGATAGTGCGCCTGCTGCAAGAAAACTGACCGAGGTTTCTGCTCAGGATGGCATGCATTTATCCATCCCATTTTCCAGGCTACACAAGGTGGTGGACGTTTTTCAGTCCACGACTGCGCTTTCCAGGCTGTTCAGAGGGGCAGGCAGCAGTCTTGATATTGTTTCTGCAGGTGCTGCGACACACAGTGGCACTGAACTTGGCAAAGCAGTTGGTGCGCAGGGCATGCTGCTGAACGGAACAATCCTGGACGGCTTTCAAACCAACACTGCAGCCAATTATGGCGCCAAGCTTGACGGAATGGTTGATGCGCGGACGATTGCGCTGCCCGGGAGTATGCTTGACAGCGCTCCTGTTGAGACTGTGACGCACAGCGGTGCTGAACTCGACGGAGCAGTTGATGCGCAGACAAGAGCACTAGCAGGTGAAGTCCTTGATGGCACAGCGGTTCTTAAGCAGGACAAAGAAGTGGGTACTGCGGGTGCTGCACAGCCGGTCGAGCTCGCTCCCGATGATGCTGCTGTAAGTGAGGGCATGGGTTTAGAGCGCGAGGTGTCGAGTGCAGAGCTTTTATGTGTTCCGCGCGGCCTTTCATGGGATGCACTGTGGGAGGAGTTGTTTCGAGACTACAGCGAGCGGGTGGACAGGCTGCAGCTGCCGCCCGTTGACTTTAAGTATGACACTGCGCTTCTTTACGACCCCAAGACCGGGGAGCCGTACAAACCGCTTAGTCCCGCTGACGTACCGGAAGTTATGGTAGAGTTCCCCGCCTCACACCCTGTTGGTAAATATGCTGACGTGGGGCTTAAGATAGTCAATGTCCATCTATGGGTCTTAAGGGACGTCATGCTGCTTCTTTACAGGGACCTCAAGGAGAATACATTTAGCTACGAAAAGCTGCCGCCTGGTGAGGCAGTCCGTGTTGCCATAGACAGGTTATATAACAAATTGAGGCAGTTTGATTACAAAAGGGAAGAGTACCAGAGAGCATTCAGGATGGTACGCTGGTACAGCGAGTATGTGATAGTGTCGACCAATAACTACTTCCTTGTTCGGGAGTACGAACCGTGGATCTCGCACGAACAGTCGCTCAACCTTGAGGATGGCATCCCGAAAGACGATAGGTCGTATATAGTTCGTGCTGACGGGTGGGCGGTTGACAGGGATAAGCTGGTGTACGCTACACAGGCCAAGGATGCGGTGCTCGAGATAAACATAGCCAACCTACTGCCGACGACATTTGAGTTCACGGTGGCGATAACTAACGCATCGGGCACTGCAGCTGCAAAGCTGACGGTAGACGGTCAGGACAAGAGCTATCTGCTCGCGTCGCTGGCCCGAGCCGAAGCCGACCTTCCCAAAGGTAACCACACCATTCTGTTCGAATTTCATACAGAATCGGAAGAAGACCGGATGGAGTTGAGCGGGATGAAGGTAGACTATGTTAAGTTCCGCTCGGCGCAGGTCATTGAATCGCCCAAGAACGTGAACGGCTACGAGGCTGTCGATATGCTCATCGGCATGCTTAAGAGGTACTATGACCTGCACCATGAGGGGAAGGTAAAAGGCACCAGGTTGTTCAACTTAGGTAAAAGACCGAGACTTGGGAGGTAAAAATCCATGACTAACGTCCAGTATGTAGTGTTTGTGAAACCGAGTGCTACGCTCGGGTACAACGTATCAAGCACAACGTATGACGTATGGGTAGTCTACGGCATATACCGCTCTATACACGACGCAAAGCGCGTCTGTGAAGAGCTCATTAAGAAGGTGAGCTCCGATTCCATAATGGTCTGCAAGAAGATAGACAAGAGGATGGTACTCACGCTCGGATAAGCTGTAAGCTTGGAGGTTGAGCGATGGCCAGGATAGACTTGGTAAGCAGCGGCTTTATATACAGGACAAGGTTCGAGTCAGTGGGGGCGGAATGGATTTTGTCGCCGAGCGGCGATTACTACGCTATGACACCGGAAGGGCTCCGGATGGATCCATCATTGAGCCCGGATGGTTCTGTCCTGGCCTTGCTTTCCTGCAGAGGACTGAACTATCAGTATGCCGTTGAAGTCAAGCTCCGGTACTTGCCGTCTTCCCTGGATGACAGCGCCGGCCTTGTGCTGTGGTCCAGCGATGATGAGGCAATTTATCTCTCCCTTGTATCTGGGACGGACAGGGTGTATGACAGGCTTAGGTTTTGTGTGAAGGATGAAAGGTGCGAGGCATATGCCTATTCATCAAGCAGGAATGAATGGGAGGTAGTGGGCACTGCGTTTATATCGAAGGACCCGCTGCCGGGCGTATATGCCGATGGCGTATCTCCCGTGACCGTGGAAGAGGTGGTTGTGGTCAGGGCGTCTTCCATATTTGTTGGCAATGTGCCGAGCGGCTATACAGTCGCAGTTACTAATGAGTATGGCACCACGGTTGCATCCAGTGTTCCTGTCAACGGTGCTGTCGAGATAAACATCGGGCTTATCGGTCTTGCTGTGAAGGGCCAGATAAGCGTTTACGACAGCGGCGGTGTATTGGTTGCCAGCACTGGGCTCACTGAGATATTTGGCGGGGACATATTTTGGTACAACACACTGGACCTTAAGCTCATAAACGACGGTGTAGAGGTTTTGCCGGGTGATGAAGTGTTTCTTGGCGGCTTGATGAATGGGACGGTTGAAAAGCGGCTGGAGATATACAATCCCGGGACGGAGGCTGTAGCAAACGTGTCCGTGTATGCTACCAACTTTAACACGGCACATGGTGACAAATGGGTGCTGCTTGCGCCTGATGTTGGCGGTGTTCCGGGGTATTACGACAAGAGCGTGTACATACCACAGGTTGAAGCCGGGGGTTATGCGGCGTTCTGGGTAAAGGTGCAGCGGCCGCAGGACATGCTGTTTTTCCCGTCCACGGATCACAGGTTTTCGCTTGTGATTTCAACGTCGTGAGGTGGTTTTGGGTGGTAGCGCTCTTCAGGAAAGGCAAGGCTTTTGAACGGACGGAGTATGTCATCTGTGAGGCGGGACAGCAGGAGATAGCACTTTCGGATATTGAGTATATTCCCGGCAGGACGCATGTGCTGGTATACATTAACGGCCTTCTGGCATATCCCGGCATTGACTATACCTTTGTCGGTACCAAGACGATAAGGCTGTCGGAACCGCTTCCCGAGCGAGCGGAGATTATGTGTGTTGCGAGGTAACGGACATGGCGCTGCTGATGGAAAACCAGATATACGACCTTAGCATTAATACCACTGGCGGTATGTATCAGTTCAAGTTTGCCACGAAGTGTCAGCCGCTTTATTCGTCATACGAACAGCTGCTCCTTGACACCGGGCTTACGCCGGACGAGCTGAACGAGTTTGACGCCCTGCGCGTGCTGTACCGTGCAAGCCTCATGTGCAATGACATACTTGAGCGTACAAACCAGGAGATTCCGGACAGGCCGACGGTGGCGATGTGCGAGTATACGCGCTACCGTGCGGCACTGGACGTGGTGATATCGCGCCTGCGCAGTATCACGTATAAGGGGCGCGAGTCTGTATCGCAAAGGCTGGACAATTTGGCGGTAGACCGCCGGCCGGCTGTTACGGCAAACGAGCTGCAGGTTGCCGTTAGAAACCTTGAGCGCGAGGTGGCGTATTGGGAAGCGCGGCTCAGAGGGCGGTATCCCATTGCTTCGGCGGTGCGTGGCGGCGAGGCATATCCATATCCGCTTGCGCCGAGAGGAGTGTAATAAGCAGTGCTGCTTGATTTAAGGAAAGAGTTTGGTGACATTCTGAGGGATTTCGGCAGTGACGTGGTTATCCTGCATGCAGACCGGCGCTTTAAGTGTCCTGCGTGCTGGGACTCTGCAACGCGCGAACCGCGCTCGGACTGCGATGTGTGCCTCGGAACGGGCTATATGGTTCGCGCATTCAAGGCTAGAGCCAGGCGCGTACAGATGCCGGTATCCAGCGAAGCAGTACCGACATATATGGGCGCTGCACTGCCGCCGCGCAAGGAAAGCCCCACGCCGCAGCTTCATGACACAGAAGGGTTTTACCTGCCGCACGATGTCAGCATCTCTGATGGCGACTACATACTTGCCGTGCGCTGGGCTAAAGGCGTGCCGGTGCGGGTAGAGCGTGTATACCACGTAGTGCGGAGCGACAAGATCCTTGGCTTTCGCGGGCGTGTTGAGTACATATATGCGCTTGGGATGTTCAGGGCTTTTGATGTGCCGCGGTTCAACGGGATGCTGCCGCGCATAAAGGAGGCTTTGCGCAATGGTTGACAGTGCACCGATAGGGTCAGTAATCGTGATGCTTGGCACAGCAGCTGGCGGGCCCGTTCTCGAGCCGATTGAGGTTACCAGCCCCGCACATGCCGCGGCGGTGTTTGGATACGGCGGCACGCTTTATAACGCATACCGCATGGCTTATGCTGTCAATCCCAATGCTACCTACTGTTTGATGCGTATAAACGGCAAGCATGCCCGGCGCCTTTTAGTCCTGACCGATACTGACGGCAGGCAGTGCTTTTTCGAGATAAAGAGCAGGGAAGCCGGAGAGGTGGGCAACCGGATAGCGGTTGCCGCAGACGCAGGCCAGCTCTTGTTCTTTCTGTCCGATGACCAGGGTGACCAGCTTGTGGGCAGCTACGCATTGAGTAACTACCCGGCACTTGGCATGCTTGTCGAGGCGATAAACAATGACAGCGTGCCGGTATCGGTCAGTGCAACTGACCCGGACTTTGCGTCTGATGCGCTTATCGCTGCACTGGAGGCCTTAAAAGCGGAGCTTGGCACTAGTGTGGTATACCTCGACGGCGGCAACGACGAGCTTGCTCCGTCAAAGGACGAGCTCTATCAAATGCTCGAGGATGCTTATAGCGTGCTTGAGGGCAGAAGGACAGACATAGTGGTTTTGCTTGATGCACGCTTTAATGACGTGTCGTACACCCTCTTTCTTGAAGAGGGGGACACGGATCAGAGCTATACCATGTGGTACTCTGACGATCCCGATTTTCTCGATACATATCCTCTTAGCAATGGCGAGCCGCCCACGTTCCACGGCCAGCTGATAGACTTCTGCAGGAGGCAGGCGGCGGTAGGTGTGTCAACTGTTGGCGTTCTTGGCGTGCGGCCGATACCCGACAGTGTACCGGTGCTTAACGCGGAGCACATAGCATCCTTTATCAAGTTCTCGTGCCTTAACAATCGTCTCGGGTTTGTACGGGACGGTACGGATTTTGGGCACTACATCTCGATAGTGTTTGGCGACCTTGCATTTGATGGGATGTATATATCCGGTGCTCCAGCGTATGCCGCACTGCTTGCTGCTTATGGTACTGAGACCACCACAAACAAGCCGCTTGTGAGTATAACCGAACAGAGGGTGGAGCTTGATGATGAGGCGCTGCGGTGGGCTTCCGCAGCCGGGCTGGTGGTGTTCTACAACTCGGTGAAGAATGGGCTTTCCGTGTACAACGGCGTGACTGCAGCGCCGTACGAAAGACCGCTGCGCTATATAGCCAATGTTCGGACTGGACACTATATAATTTCCAGACTCCGCAATGTACTGGACAGTTTTGTAGGCACCACTGGCGGTATTATACCTATTAGAGAGATGGTGAAGCGGGCGGCTGACGAAACCATGAAGGCAATACAGCGAGAAGGTGTGATAAAGTCGTACTCGCTTGACATGACGGAGTATCAGTATGACGCCTTTTCGTTTGGCTGCCTGATTGATGTGACCTTCAAAGCAAAATACGCTGTAGAGGATATGTCGGCCACCATGGTGTTTAACGTCTAAGGGGCCCAACAACCAGAAGGGGGCTTGCTGTGTGGCAGGGGTATACGACATACCAGGTATTACGCATGAGCGCTATTCATGCGACACGCTGAACAGCTTTGCTGATACGCTCAGACGCTTGCTTGACGCTGCATGGGGGACCGGCTGGGGCGTCTTCTCAGATGAGGAGACAACCTTTGACGACCCCGAAAACATGCAGTTGCCATATATTGTATTTCATCTTGTATCAAGAGAGCCTAACAAGGAGCTCACCCCTCTCAAGAAAAGGTTCTTTGAGACAATGCCTGACACACTGTATGAAGGGCATCACGTCGAAGTATGGCGCAAGTGGTATGACTGCAGGGTCGACTTCTTGTGCTACGCGCGCACGGACAGGGAGGCGCGATACTGGACCAACAAGCTTGAGGCATTCATAGACACGTATGCGGGATACTTCAAGGAAAATGGGATGAGCGAGCTCATATTCCTCGGCGAAGGGGAAGCTGGGCGCACCCGCATACAAACCGGCAACCTTGCCGTGAGAACGCTGCGCTACCTTGTCCGAGTGGAAGAGATAAGGATAGTGAGAGGGAAACTGCTTGAAGACTTGTCCATCCAAGTCAAGCAGCAGCAAACAACAACCTAACATTAAGGAGGTAGGCTATAAGCGATGTTTAACTTGTACCCCAACTTACCAGGCATACTTACTGAATTTAAGGATGGCGGTCTGCAGCTGAGGACAGATCCCAACCCGCCTCAAACCGAAAGTATTCTTCTGTTGGGTACTGCTACTGATGGGCCTGTTGGAGTACCGGTAGCAGTTGACGCTTCCACTGTTGAACTGGTGTTTGGCAAGGCGGTTGACAGCAACGGCCGGCCCAACGGCGCCACGCTAGTGGTGGGGTTTGAGGAAGCATGGAATGCTGGATGCCGTGACATAAGATTGATGAGGATATCCGGTAAACCGGCATCAGTAATCATCCCCTGTGCACCAATTACTGTTACAGAAGAGAAGTTGATTGAAGAAGAGCTTGGCCTTGCAGACGGCAGCGTGATAACTGCTACTTTAGACTATGTACCTATCGAAGGGTCACTGGTTGTATATGCTGATGACGTAGCTGTTGACAGCTCACTTGTCACATTGAATGGCCAGGACATCATGGTTGACACTTCGGGGCTCACGCTTGGCACAAAGCTTGTAGCCAAGTACCTTGCCAATGTAACAACCACTATCAACGGCAGCATCAAGATTGAGACCAAGTTTGCCGGTTCGCTCTACAACGAGTGCAAGGCTACTGTAACCACGATTGTAGACAACCAGGGCAGGAAGATAATACTTGAGAAGCCGGCTTTAAAGAAAGCTCCTGGCGAACAGCCTCTGGAGTACAGCTCTGCGGACTACTTCACCATTGAGGCGTTAGTCAACGCTATAAACAATGATCCAAACAGCATATTCGTTGCTACATGCGATCCTGAGATAGCGGAGCAGTCGCCTGAGTTGCTGCAGCTTATGGATACCACCCAGTTCACCGGCGGCGATGATGAGCTCAACCTTTCCAAGTCAAGGCTGTTTGAGCTGCTGAGCGGTAAGCGCGATGCAGATGGTAACCTGATCGAACCCGGTGCATATCAGCTGCTTGAGAACTACACCGTTGACTGGGTAGTGCCGCTTGGTGTGTATGCTGATGACGAGCTGCCTGACAACAAGAAGAACTTCGCACAAGAGCTCGCGATGGCCTGTGCTTATATCTCGACCAGGCAGCACACCACATACGGCGTAATCTCAACTAAGCCTGCTCGTGCGACCGATCTGAAGTCCATCGACGAGCATGTGAGCAAGCTGCTCGCTCGCAAGAACGACTACTTCGTGCTGGACAAGTACGGCAATCCTGTGCTTGATGCCGAGGGCAAGCCGTACGACATCGGTCGCTTCATCCACGTGGTAGCCGGCCCGGACGTGATATTGCGGAACACCAGGTTGGGCACATACACTGCAAACAGTGCGGTAATCTTCGCTGCTATGATGAGCACGATGAGGCCCGGATCTTCACCGCTCAACAAGCGCGTACCTGGTATTGTCGGTTTGCGCTTCAACTACAGCAACGCGCAAAGAGACAGATTGACCGCTGCAAGGTATGTAACCTATAAGACCAAGAACAATGGCACTATCATTGCTGTAGAGGATGCTATGACCTGTGCTCAGCCCGGTTCTGACTATGCAAGAACCACCACTGTTCGCGTAGTCAAGGCTGCGGTTGATGCGGTCAAAGATGCATGCGACCCATTCCTTGGCGAACCCAACAATGTACCCAACAGGAATGCGATGGCTGCAGCCATAGACAAGAGACTGTCTGCGATGAAAGAGGCCGGGGACTTGAGCGATTACAGGTTCAACATAATATCCACGCTTATGGACCAGGTATTGGGACGTGCGAAGATAGAGCTGACCATCGTCCCACCGTTCGAATTGCGCCAGATCACCGTGGTAGTAAGCCTCACGCCGGAGCTGTAACGCCGGTTCCGGCGTAAGGCTTTACCTATATATCACAAAGGAGGTAGTCTACTTTGGCAGGAGTGGAGTACACTAGGACTCTCACAAGCTTTTCCGGGGCGGACTTGATTGTTTCGTTTGGCAAGACAGTCATCGGAGAGCTCCAGCAGATTACATGGGCTATTACCAGAGAGAAAGTTCCAGTTTATACCATGGGTAGATAGACTGCCCCTCAGTCAAGTGATTGACTGAGAAAAACCGAGCTATATCGGTGGAGCCCTTCGCGGGTAATACCGAGGGAAGAGCATCCGGCTCATGCGCCGGGGACAACTCCCCGTAGAGACTGAGGGCGGAGCGCCCGAGATACTGTCTCCACACACCCAGGTGTGTGTCATAGGCAGTATCATACGCTCGGGAGGCGACTGCATGAAACTGACTGACAGGCAACTGGCGATAATCTACGGCGCCCTGCTCGGAGATGCATACATCGCCAAACTGGATTATGGCTATGCAACATACTACCGGTTTGAAGTTGAGCATAGCGTCGAGGACAGCGAATACGTCTACTGGCTGTATGATGAGTTGAAGGATATATTCAATGTTGGGCCCAGGCTCAGAGAAAGGCATTCCAACCTCGACGGCCGCGGAATTAAGTCAAAGTCTTTATCCCTCTACAGCAAAATGGACGACTTCTTCAGAGAGCTGAGAGAAGAGATATACGTCGACAACAGAAAGGCTATAACCGCCGGTTGGTTGGAAAAGTTGACTCCGCTATCCCTCGCTGTGTGGTATATGGACGACGGCTCCTACCACATAAACCGGAACACTGTTGAGATATCGACATATTCCTTTACTCTTGAGGAGCACCATTTGATAAGGGACTACCTTAGGGATGTTTATGACATAAACATCTCCATAGCCAGGCGGGGTAAGGGGAAGCGGAAGTGCTACTATGTGTATTTTCCGCGGGAAGAAGCCATTAAACTCCTTAAGATAGTGAGCCCGTATATTCTTCCGTGCATGCAGCGCAAACTTCCCCTGGGCTGGGACAAAGCGCACAGTTTACCGCCCCACTTCCACCTCAGGATAAACAGGAAAGCAGACAAGGAGATTAATAAGCGGCTCATAATCCAGAACCTTGTATCATTCTATGAGCAAATTGGCAGGCCGGAGAAGTTTCCTGTTGTGCTGTATAACTACACTCCTGGGACTTATTCGTTTAAGGCTATCAATGCAGTATTTGGCAGTTGGGAAAAAGCTTTGACCGAAGCAGGGCTACCCAGTCAGTTCATGTAAGGCCTCAAGATATAGTCCACCCCAATGGGAAACCGTTGGAATGGTGAGCCCAGATCCAAGATCCTTCAGCCGCGGCAAGCGCGGCATAAGCGGCACCCTGGTATTTGCCGTATTTGACAGGGATGCTCTTATTGAAGCTCTTGTTAAGGACCAAGCTGTATGGCAGAGCATAGCGCCACCAGCGATGTTTACCGCTGCCGGTAACGTTTCGCAGGTAACCAAACAGCAGAGCGACCTGTTCAGCGCTTTAGAGATATCTGAGTGGAACAAGAAAGCCAATCAGGCGGCGGCAGAGTATGCGAAGAATCCGCCAACGGTTGGATCCGACCTGCGTCAGTACAAGGCAATTCATGTACCTCCAGGATTTGACCTGATTAAGCCTGAAAACATCATATACGCAGACATGATTCCACCATTTGACATCATGATGACATTTGCCAACGAGTATGGCCAGACCGCGTTCCAGAAGATATACGACGTTGAGCTGCTCAATGAAGGCAGCGGTGTCAATGTTGACACTATCGTCATGGAGCGTCACTTCACATTCATCGCGCGCAGGATATCGCCAATCATCAGGGGAGTGTACAAAGGAGACGGCTCATTAGAACCATACTATCCGATTGTCGAGAAACAGTAAGATGGAAGATGAGGCATACCATGGAAGTATCATGTCAGTGTAGGGGAAACAAAGATGCAAATTATCAATGCTAATCTCCAGTTTAGAGAGAAGCTCGACGTAAGGTCGGCGACACAGTATATTGTCCTGCACCACGCTGCAGCCTCGGTCAGCAGTCCGGAGGATATCCACCGCTGGCACCTTGCCAAAGGCTGGGCGGGTGCAGGATATCATTATCTTGTTCGCAAGGACGGCACCGTATACAGCCTGCGCCCGGAGAACACGGTGGGGGCCCACTGCTTGGGCTATAACACTGTATCTGTAGGCGTATGTTGTGAAGGCAACTTTGAGGTTGAGCAGATGGGTGAGAAGCAAAGGCTTGCTTTGATTGATCTCGTCTGCTACCTCAAGGAAAAGTATCCTAGTGCCAGTATTGTGGGGCACAAGGAGCTTGCCGCTACAGCCTGTCCTGGCAGAAACTTTCCGCTTGCCGTGGTCAAAACAATGGTCAACGATATACTAACGGCAAGGCGGGTGGGGCCTCAGAGCGGGATTGTGGTTAGGGTGCGGGATGCTGATACTACGAGTTCATCTGCGAGTTCATCTGCAAGTAAAGTTGCAGTGCATAAAGAACTTCCGGGTTATGGCTCGTTTTCGGGTGTCGACATGATCGTGAGCATTCTCTTGCCTGGTGCACAGCCGGTTACGGTAGGGGAATGCTCTACCGTTTCTTACTCCATCCTCAGGGACCTGCAGGAAGTTAGGACACTGGGCAGGATCTCCGTGAGGGGTTATGCACGCGGACAAAGGCGCGTGGCAGGCACAATCATCTTCACCGTCCTTGAGCAGCACGAGCTGAACAATCTCAGGGCACAGGTGGAGTACCTGAACAAGATGGGGAGGCTTAAGACGGACGAGCTGCCGCCTTTCGATATCATAATCACCATGGCTTCGGAATACGGGCGCGCCTCTAGGCTGGTCATATACGGCGCTACGGTGTACGAAGAAGGCAAGGTAATGTCCATAGACGATATAATCACGGAGAATGTGTGGAGCTACATGGCTCGCGACATAATCCTGCTCGAGTACAACGACTATATGTTGGAGCCGATGTTTCCGGTTACCAACAGCACGACATTTCTCAATCCCACCCAGCTTCTCAAGTTCAGTATCTCTGAGCTTAAGGACAAATATTCGCGATAGGAGCGTTGCGCTGTATGGCTTCGCACGAAACGCCGGCCGGTGTGGCATATACAAGACAGCAAATTGAATATCAGCACTTTCCGGAGGAGTTCTTCAGCGGGGCCGATGTGGTCATATACTTCGGCGACGTGTGGCTTGCGGATATCACCAGCCTCCAGTTTACGCTTGTTGAGCAAGTGCGGCCCATATATGGTTACGCTTCGTACACGTACGACGCTGTCAAGCGTGGTTCCCGCTTAGTACAGGGCCGCTTTAGTATAGCCTTCAGGAAGGCGGGGTATCTCTACAACGTACTCGAGCATATAGGTGAGCTTGGGGGCAATCGCGATGCCCCTGCATTGTCTTATATGTTAAGCGACCAGCCGGTACCGGAATGGCACAGGGATGCGCTGCGAACGATAGAGGACGTGCTTAATTCCGGCAGCCAGCCAGCAGTGCAATCTTCTTCGACGGTTGTGCAGTCTTCAGCAGTACAGCCTTCAAAAACCGTGCTGTTGAAAAGGGGCTCCCGTGGTGAGGACGTTAAAAGACTGCAGACGGCTTTAAAGCAGCTTGGTTTCGATCCGGGGCCTATAGACGGTATATTTGGACCTAAAACAGAGGCTGCTGTGAAAGCGTTCCAAAAGGCGCACAACTTGAAAGTTGACGGTATTGTAGGCCCTCAGACATGGGGTAAGATAAACGAACTGCTGGGTACAAAGACGGTCTCAACGATATCCAGTACTGGCCCGCTTTTGAAGCGTGGTTCCCGCGGCGAAGATGTCAAGCGGTTGCAGACAGCTTTGAAACAGCTGGGCCACGATCCTGGCCCTATCGATGGTATCTTTGGGCCCAGGACGGAAGCTGCTGTTAAAGCATTTCAACGGCAGTACGGCTTAAAAGTCGACGGCATTGTAGGTCCTCAGACGTGGGGAAAGTTAAGTGAACTGCTGAACAGAGCATCAATGAGCGGTCGCGGGGCGATGCAGATCCAAGCCACACTGCTCAAGCTTGGCTCCCGCGGTGAAGATGTAAAGCGGTTGCAAAACGCTTTAAACCAGTTGGGCTTCAGCTGTGGTGCGGCCGACGGTATCTTTGGTCCCAAGACTCAGGCTGCTGTTAAGGCCTTTCAGAAGAAGTATGGATTGAAGGTTGATGGCATTGTCGGTCCCCAGACGTGGGGTAAGATAAACGAGCTGCTGGGTTCAAGAGCGCCGACGGCGCCGTCTTCGGCGGGACAGTCGGCTTCAACCTCGACACCGCTGCTCAAGCTTGGTTCCCGCGGCGAGGATGTAAAGCGGCTGCAGACTGCATTGAACAAGCTGGGGTTTAACTGTGGCGCCGTAGACGGCATTTTCGGCCCCAAGACTCAGGCTGCAGTTAAGGAGTTTCAGAAGAGGTACGGCCTGGTGGTCGACGGTATTGTGGGACCTAAGACGTGGGGTAAGATAAACGAGCTACTCAGCTCATCGGCGCCTGCAGGGCAATCCACACGAATGCCGCTGCTCAAGCGAGGTTCTCGTGGTGAGGATGTAAGAAGGCTGCAGGAGGCTCTGAAACGGCTTGGTTTTGATCCGGGGCCCATAGATGGAATATTTGGTCCCAAGACCGAAGCCGCGGTCAAGGCATTCCAGAAAAAGTACGGCCTAGTGGTAGACGGCATTGTCGGGCCGCAGACGTGGGCAAAGATCAACGAACTGCTCAATTCGCGCAGCAGCTCCAGCACTGGTTCTGGTACAACAGGCGGAACATCGGGCAGTTCTGGAGCTCATAAAGCCATGAGTGACTATGAGAACGAGATATGGGGCGATCCGTTCGTTCCGGAACGCGCACAAAGCCGGCACTATAAGCCTTTCTTCTACAGCGGCGAATATTCAAAGGCGCTGCAGGAGACTGGGTTTGATATATACATAGTTTACGGACCGCTGCCTTACGATGTAGAGAAGAGGGGCAATACGCTCCCCGGTATGGTAAGCTACAATACCACGGTCAAGGCTATAAGAGGCGTACAGCTTACGGGCTGTACGCAGGTGCTGGATCCCACGGGGAAGCCGATTGAAGAGGTATACGAATTTATAGCCAGAGACATTGACTAAACGGAGGTTGATGTATGTCCAAGGAAAAGATTGAACGTAACGATGGCCCCATTTTCCCAGGCGGGCCGCTAAAGAGTCAGATTGACAGCTGGAAGAAGCAGTTTGCCATCACTGATGAAGAAGGTAACATCATCAAGGAAGGCGAGATATACGTATCCAGGATAGGCAATGATTACTACGTGTGGCGCACGCTTAACCGTTATGAGTACAAACAGATAGTGAACCTGCCTAATACCGATCCACTCCAGAGAGAGGAGATAATATGTGAGACATGCGTATTATGGCCGATGGGATACAATTACGAGAAGATGGCAAAGGACAAAGCGGGAGTTCCAGCGCTTCTGGCACAACAAATAATGGAAGCAAGCGGATTCGTAGAAAACTACGAGCCGCCGATAATGCTGTAAATGCTCTCGACAGGCTTATAGAGCGCCTGGCGGAGCAGCATGAGTACATATACACTTCGTACCTGAATGGTATTCTCTTCATATGGCGGCCGCTCGCCAGGAGTGAGTACTACAAGTTTGTTCTCAGGAAGCAGAATGGCGAGGATGTAGTATACGATATTTGCAAGACTGCGGTGGTATATCCCCGCGGTTTTGACTATACTACGTTTCCTGCTGGCGTGGTGACGCGGCTGGCTGACGATATATGGCGCATGTCCGCCCTGCCGAATCCGAAGCGTCTAACAGAGGAGCTTGAGAGCTTCAGGTCGCTGATGGAGGGTTTTGAGCGCCAGGCTGAAACGCTCATCGCACACATGTTTCCCGCCATCCGGATAGAGGAGATGCGCAACTGGCCGATAGCCAAACTTCTTGATTATGCGGTCAGGGCGGAGTGGCTGGCCAATGTGCTGTACGGGCTGCCGGTAAGATTCGACCTGCTGAACGACACGGCTGATACGGACAGCAAGAAGATAGACCCGAATGCGCTTAGAGAGCAGGGCATTGACCCGATGCTACTGCTTGATCCTGCAGACCTACGTCCCAAGATGATGCCCGATATGCTTATAACCGGTCCGGGCAGCTGGCGCGTGTATTCCAGTACTAACGCTGCAAAACAGCAAGAGCAAACAGAACAGATGAGCAGTGTTGATGCGGCAAAGGAGGGGAGAGAACCGCACCTGAATCCTGAACAGATTTAAGGTGCGGTCTTTTTATATGGCAAAGTACAGGAAACGGGAGGACGCATACTACTACAGCGAAAAGGAGCAGGAAAAAGGTTCGGCGGTCAACACGGCCCTGCTTGTTGGCGGGCTGCTGGCCGGGGGATACCTGTTTTGGCGCACCGGTCTTTTAAAGGCATCCGTTCAAAAGACGATGGTGCTGAGCAGCAAATACAAGCCCGGCCCTGTTGCGCGTGCTATAGAAGGAGTATACCAGTGGGAGCACTACGTCACCAAGGGGCAGGGGCAGAATCTTTCCGCACTTGGAAAGGCATCAGAACTAAAAAGGTATGTTGTAAGCGCTGTGAAAAACAAGCACGGCACTCAAAAACCGCACTTCTATCTGGAAGAGATATTGAGACAATCACGGGATGTGCTTGACGATCTGAAGAGTTCGTGGGGCGCGCAGCATGGGGTTACACAGACTGCAATCGATCAAGGTGTGGACGTTGTTAAAGCCAAGATTGTGGAGCAGATCCAAAAGCGTCTCACTCCGAATGCCAAGCTGCAGAGCATGATGCAGAAGGTTGCCGGGGTTAGGTATGCAGTACTGGACGATATCATGCAGCTTAATGTCCCCGAGTTTGCCAGGCTGAAACAGCTTGCAAAGATCTATGGCCTGTCCGGTGGGAATATTATTGTCGACCCGGCGCTGTTCATAAATGAGGCCGGCGAACTGATTGACATGCGCGGCATGAGCGAACAGCTTACAAAGTTCATACAGCGGCTGGAGAAAGATATCCAGATCCCGATAGTCAACTTTAATCCCCTTGGACTTTTGCACCTGAGCGACGTGCTTGGCATCAACAGGAGTCCATTCACCTATCTGTTTGATGTGACAGAGCGTCAGCCGCTGCTTACCGGTAATATAGACGAGCTGGGGCGACAGCTGTTGTTCATCGGCGGCGAAGTGTTTGATGTAGGGAACATCCCGCAGAAGCTGGACGATCTTGTAAAGGTAAACAAAGGGCTGGGCTATTTGATACACGGCTTGGGTAACGTAAAGTTGCAGTATATCCGCACTATGGCGGGTCTGGAGATGAACGAGTATACAAAGCGCGGTGGTGTGAGAGGTTTACTGGACCCGCTGTTTAGAGCCCTCGACATAGGCTACCAGGACACATTCCTGTGGGACGATCCAAGGCTAGGGTTTCTTGGTAGAAAAGAGGCGGAAAACCCGCTGTTCGAGGCAATGGAGGCCGGTATAGGTAAGATTATAGACGCACTGGGGCCCGAGCGTGCGAGCCACATACCACCGGCCACAAAGCGTTTTATTGAACAACCATGGGTCTATGTTAATGCTGCCGACTTCAGCTCGTTAGGTTCGATCTGGAAGCAGCTGACTGCGGGGCGGCACAGACTTCAGGATGTGTCCACGCTAACGCTCATACCGTACATAGGCGTGGGTCGGATGGATCTTTCACTTGGTAAAGCGCGGCTAGGGTTATCGTCCAAGCATACCGGTGACACGCTCAGCCTCTTCACCAATCTGTTCCTGCGCCGCGCACTCGTGCTTGGCGGCCTTGCTTTCGGATGGCACTATCTGAATTACGAGATGGAGAAGCTGACCGGTGTAAGGCCGGAATTCCTGCTGGCAGACGCCTATCGGTATACCATGACTGCACTGTCACGGCTCAGCAGTGCTATCGGCCTGACCGGATTTATGGACAGGCTGCAACAGCTCACGCCCGGTTCTGACCAGATCCTCGAGCTGCCGATTGTCAAGGATGCCACCATCTGGATGACCAAGACGCCTGAGGAGATGGAGGAATGGTTTGAGAGCGGCGAGGAACCCGTCAGGAAAGGGCGCTATTGGCCGCTGGGAAATACTCCCTTTACTGGTGGGCGCATCCAGGCGTGGCGACCCAACTGGTACCGACGGCTGAAGTCCAAGTGGAAGTACACGGATGTCCTGTACGGCAGCGAGGATGAATACTTTGCTCATGCTCCTATCCCCACGCCGCGCTATCCTACCGCGCCAATTAAGCGATATGTGACGGACAGGTACTGGCTGGAAGAAAAACACTATTACGAGAGGCCATACCTCTACACTGGTGATTATCCCGAACTGGTTGAGCTGCCGATTATAGGCCCTCTCCTCACAGCCGTGAGCAGGCTTATAAAGCCGAGGAAGAAGATGCATCCCGAGGTTTGGGCGCAGCTTGAGGGGCGGCCAGAGGGAGAACTGCCTGAGGGAGAGTACCTAGTTGTGGAGCCGCCTGCCAGTGGCGGGGCAGCAGCCGGGCCATCGGGAGGATACGGAGCAGTTGGAGGGCTAGAGGGTGCAGCTGGACAGCCGGAAGGGACAGCTGAAAGACACGAAACGGCTGGAGAGCCCGAAGAAGAGACCACTGAAGGTGGCTACATCACGTCCGGTGGTGTACGTGTAGAGATCACACCCGAGGGCGACATAGTTGACGAGTACGGACGCAAGTATACAGCTCCCGGGAGTGCGAGGGATGTAGCGCGGGCCTTTTGGTCGAGTGTTACCGAGGTTGCGGGCTTCTACGGTTTCCTTGCCGAAACTGCGACAGGTATATCGCAGGACGTGCCCAAGGACAAGGAAGTACGCATTGCAGAGGCGCGCGGTATATACTCCATTAGGCGGCGGTTCTGGGAGGAAAACCTGGGCGGGCTTGGCGGTAACGTAAACGAGATTGTGCGGCGCTTTATCGGCAGAAGAGAGAAATGGGGCGAGATGTTTAATCCGGTTCCCAATCGCATGCCATCGTGGCTGCCGCGTGACTATTATATAGACTTCCATACTGGCGATTCGTATTTACCTCACGGCGAGATGCTGCTTCCCGGTGGCGGTTATGAGGCGTTGTACAACAAGGACTTTACCAGGTTCCTCAAGGAGCATCCTGAGATTATTGAGCTCCACAAGAAAGGCGTCATAAACCGCTATGAACTGTACGGCCCTCTGGACAGGTTCCGTATCTTAGCACATGTTGCGCCATACAGCAAAGAGTACAAAGAGTACAGCAAGCTGATGAGCAAGATAAAGCTCACGCCCGAGCAGAAGGAAGAGGTAAAGCGGATCCGCGAAATGGTCCGCAAGATGAAGGAGCCACTCAGGATATATCCCTACAGGTTTGTTGGTGCCGAGCGTGAGCTGAAAAAGCGTGTTGTAACAGTAGAGTCCCTGGCTGACAACAATACCATCTTTGTCAAGGAACTGCCTAATATCCCCATAAAGTTTGCTGGCATACACGTTGCCGGTGCGAAGGATGACAAAGCTGCGCAGCGTGCAGCGGAGCTCCTGCAGAGCAAGCTGAAGCCCGGTACCAAGATAGTGATCTACTACGAACCGGATGATGAAAGAAAAGCCAGGAAGGACTACAGCCCCATCAAAGCGGTTGTATACGTGAAGGGCGAGAACATCAACAGGCTCCTGCTTAAGGAGAAGGTTGCCAAGGAAAAAGAGAAGGACTACTCACCTGCTGCCGTGATGGCGCGCTTCAGCCGGCTTGAGAGGGCCTTCGGTAAGGCATGGGAGCGGTTCTGCGTCAGCGAAAACCAGCTAATTGTAACTCACGATGATCTAAAACAGGCTAAGGAAGTGAAACTGGGCGATTTGGTGCTCACTACGGATGGCAATTGGCATAAGGTAGTCTGTGTTCATAAGCGTCCGCTAGCCGAATCAGAGAAAGTTTACCGCATTCGGACATGGATGACTAGTGACGCATTAGTACTAACCGGCAATCATGAGGTGTATGCCGCCAAAGCGCAGTCATGTCCTTTTGTGAAGGGTTCCAATGGGTGCCGGCCCGGCGTATGTGCTCCTGGTCGAAGTATATGTCGTGATGGCTGTCCTGCGGCCTATAAACCAACATGGATAAAGGCCGAGGAGTTACGCAAGGACGACTGGGTGTGTATGCCTATTGCGAAGCTTCCAAAGAGGCGTGTTTTTGACCTTGTTGACTATATTGACCTAAGCAACAAGGTTGTGATCGACGACAAAATCTACCTTAAAGTAGGAGGATTTAATCCAAACGCTATTAGAAAGAGTAGTGTCCCAGTCGATCGCTACATTCCGGTTTCCCGTGAGCTGTATACACTTTTCGGTTACTATCTAAGCGAGGGACATATTAAGCTTCAGCGAGGCAAACCTGTAGCTGTTCAGTTTGCTTTTCACATTAACGAAACTGAATACGCCAATGAGGTTATTGAGTGCGCACGCAAGGTGTTTGGGGTAAGTTGCACTGTTCATTATCAGCCCAGTTGTAATGTGCAGATAGTGCACCTTGGGAATTCTATAGTAACCGAGTTCTTTAATGCACTTTTGGGGCGTACTGTCGATAAACGGCTTAGCACGGAAGCACTTACTGATGACTTAGAGGCTCTAAAGGGGTTGGTGGTTGGCTATTTCCGCGGCGATGGCCATATAGGTGAAACTGTATCCTGTGTTTCTGTCCAGCCTAACATAATCATTCCTATGAGGATGGTGTTGCTGAATTTAGGATTCATACCGGGTCTGCATATAGCGGAGGCTCGTAAGGATGTAAGCGGCACCATCCATAAGAAACGGTATATGTTGCACATTGGTGGGAAACAGGGTAGAGAACTAGCCAAACTGCTTGGCAAAGAGATACCTTCATCAAAACGAGAGACTAATGGCTGGGCATTTATTCAGGATGGAGTTCTCTTCGCCAGGATTAAAGAAGTAGAAGAAGTCAAATACGAAGGTAAACTGGTGTACGACTTCACAGTAGAGGATAATCATAGCTATACAACTCTTGTATGCGCTGTCCATAATTCCCACCTTGACACGCCCATTCATACCAAGTTTCTCCAGGTGCGCAGTGCATATGAGGACTGGGTAAGGCGTGAGGTATACGGCAAGAACTTTCAGAGCTGGGAGCACCCCATAAGGGACTTTCTCATACCGACATACCAGTCGTTCATCTCTAAGCCCCTGCCTATTGCGATGCTTTTAGGTGCGGGTATAGGTGCTCTATTCGGGAGAAGACCGGCGACCAGGGTAATAGGTGCGGCGATTGGCGCTGCCACTGTTGGTGCCGGGGCCTTGTATACTACCGCATATCAAGTTGTAACGGGCAAGAAGTGGATTCCGGCCAGGAGGCGGCGCGAGTGGGAGCTGGAGCAATACGTTGATATTCTCAAGTACGTAAAGTACAGACGTCTGTATGAGCATGAACGCAAGCGTGCGCTTGAAGAAGAGGGCTTTGATGTACAGAAGTACTTTGAAGCGCGGGACAAGCACAAGGAGCTCGTGAAGGCGCGTAAAAGGGCGCTCATGGAGGCAAAGCGCGCCATACAGAAGCTGAAGGGCAATCAAACAGATGAACTGTTTGAGATACTCAGGAAGTATAACATACGTCTTGCTGTAGAGGATGACAAGAAAAAGGCACGCAAAGCTGTTAAGAGGACAGAACAAGAAACCGCAGCACTGGAAATAAAACAGGCCAACGAGCTTGCAAGAGCGCAGGCTGAAGAAGCTGACGAAAAGGAAAAGGCAAAGAGAGTGCAGCGGTCGCTGGACGAGCTGAAGAAGCTCGCCATAAAGAGCATTAATGCCGAGCTTGCCAGTCTGAAGACGTCTCCAGAGGTGTCTGAAGAGGACTTACCACCGCGGGCGCGAAGGGCGATTGCCTACTACAGGCAGATGAAGCAGACGATGTATGGTTACGAGCCTGGCGAACCGCTGGGTGACTTTATCGTCGCGCTGCCCAAGAAGGAGCGGCGCTACTTCCGCTACTTCCTCAAGATGCCCAAGTGGGAGTACAAAAAGCTCAAGAAGGTTGCACCGGAATGGCTGTTCTACGGCCTTGCGCCTGCGCACGGTGATAAAGCACCAAAGAAGCCCAAGCTTGAGGAATACTTTAAGACGCACTATCTACCGGACGAGTCCTGGGAAGGCTGGCGTCCGGATGTAGACCTTGAAGCGGTGCGCGTCAAGCTGGTGGACAAAATGCATCTTGACCCAGGCGAGTTTGACATTTGGGAGGAAGACAAGCTGAGAGCGCAGCAGGTACCGGTACGCGTGCCCAAGATGAATATGCGCACGCCCGGTAATGCTGGTGAGATTGCCGAGCGGCTGCGCAGGCTGCTCTCCGCTGCTGGTGTAGAAGACATAGACGTGAATGTTGAGCCGAGCGACAAGGCCGGCATAGAAGTCAACATGCATATGGGCTATGACATGTCGCGTGACCTGGTTGAATACATCAACAGAGATCCCGCAATGCTGCTTGCTGATTAGGAGGGATAGTATTGCGCCTGAACCCGCACATATTCAACCCACAATATCTCGAACAGGTATCTGAGAAGTATGCAAGCACGCTGGTTAGCAGCGTGCTGGACGCCGTCCGCGTCTTATCCTTTGTGCACAGCGATGAAGTGGCTGATGAGTTCTTCGAGACGCTCCGCACAAAGGTCAATCCCCATCCTGTTAGCATGATACAAGCTATACAGGAGGAAACAAGGAAGCTGATTGAGCGCGCTGGATACAAGCCGGGCGAGATATCGTTTGAAGACATATTGATAGAACCGATCCATGTGGGTCGGGCGAAAAGCTTCTTGCAGGAACTGGTAGAAGGCGGTATTGATGTAATTGGTCGTGCCGAGATTGAGCGTGGCGTCTCAATACAGCGGCTCAGGGAATACGACAGCCAGCTCCGCAGGTTATTGGACGATTTCAAAGACCTGCAGCAAAAAAGCTGGGACTACGCCACATATAAGCGCTTGAAGGCGGCAAGATCGCTTGCGCCAGAGGATTTCAACAGGCTGAAGAAGCTGGAAGACGAGCTGACAAGGACGGGCCTGTTGGCGCGGTTCCAGCAGCTGGAGGGGAGATTCCAGGCGCTCACGCAGCAGTTCAGTGATGTTGAAGCGCTGGTCGGCACGGACGTTGCAAACCGCAATATCATCGAGTCCATACGCCTGCGGCTGAACAGGGCGCGGGGTGTCTATAAGAGCACGAGTTCGGTGCTGAGGGAGGCGTACAAAACCGCTGCTCAAGAGTTTGAAGACGAAATGAAGACGCACTTCCTCAGTATGACCAATGCGTACAGCAAAGAAGAAGTGGCGTATCTTGAGAAGATAGGCCTGCTGTCTTCTAACCGCACGCCACAGGGGCCGGGCCGCGATGCCGTAGCAGCGGAGATAGCTCAGGTGCAGGCACAAACAGATGAGACTGTTGAAGCGCTTAAGTTCGGTAAAAAGCTCCAGCTGGGTGGTGGCGGTACAGAGCTGGTGCGCGCACGTGCTGCATACCTGGCTGAGGGGCAGCAGGTGGAGAGCCTGTATCGTGAAGTTCCAGCTGCGAAGCTGGCCGAGCGCCGCACGAGATGGCTTGAAGCGCGCGACCTTGACCAAAAGGTCATGATAGCCGGCAGTGCTGTGCCGTTCCGCATAACAAGTATCGACGAAGAACAGGGTGTCGTTACTCTGGCGGCACAAAAACTGCCTGCAGAGACGCGCATAGTCGTTGAGATCGAGCCCGGTGCGGTGGAGGCAATACAGACCCGCGAGCAGCGTGAGGCGATGGCGCGCTTCTTCGCAAAAGAGGTCAAAGGCGCATACCGAAACATAGAGTGGGGCGGCGGTGTAAGCGAAGTATTTGGCGCAACAGCACCGGGAAGAGTTAGCGTTGTCAACACGGCAGAGATAATCAGGAGCCTGGCTGCAGCAGAGGCAGAGAAAGCAGTTGCACAGCTAACGGATGAGGACGTAAACGCGTACCTACTCAAAACAGCGCTGAGCGTTGCGCCATGGGCCAAAGGCAAGTACGAGGATGTTGACATCGTATCGTCAAGCTGGCTTGCATTGAACAGGGCGATCAGCCGCGCATCGATTGCGGGCAAGATAGATGCATACAATCCTGCTGGGGTAGCCAGGAACGCGGTATTTCGGAAGACCTACCGTCGTGCGCTGTTGGGCGAGCTGTTTGCTACCGACCTGCGTGCAGCAAGTGACGAGTACAGCGCAATAGCGACTATAGGCAGCAAGCTCAAGGGGCTTACCGTCATAGAGGGCGGTAGGGTGCGCGAGCTGACCGACCTGGAGAAGGCCAAGCTTATACACGACGCTGTTGTTAGTCTTGTTCGCGAGGCCGGCGATAGTGATGTCACTAGCGGTATCGAGCATCTGCAGTACATTGCAGACATGAAGCCGGCCGAGATAGCCAGGTACCTAAAACAAAGGCCGGTTGAGGAGGAGTCGCTTGTCACACTGGCCGAAGGTTCGTCAACCGGCAGGCTGGCAGGTAGGGATGTCACTCTTGACACAAACCGTGTGGAAGGCATTGTGGAAGATGTAGCAGACGAGGTTGTGGACAGCGGGCTGGTGTACGAGCTTGAGCTGCCGGAAGAGGCGGGCGAAAGTGCGGCACAAGCAGCTCAGGAAACAATGGACATCACTCAGCCGGTTAGGTACGAGATAGACCTGTCCGGCGTACCTGAGCGTGAGCGCCAGGAACGAATCAGTACTCTGTTTGACTTAAGTGAGAAGTCCGGCGGCAAGGTAAAGCTTAAGACGTATGTCAAACAGAGCAATGTCTGGCATCCCGTAACGCTTGAGCGCGGCACGGGCGGTGACATAATCGCCAGCGATGTGCTTACCGGTGAGCACTATCTTGTAAGCGGTATGGATGAGCTGACGGCGGGACTGCTGGACGAGTTTGAAGTCTTTAAACCAACACAGGGTATTCCCAATCTGACTCCGCCGGGATATGAGCGCCTTACCAGGGGTGGCGGTATTGTTCTGGAGCGGGCGACACCGCCCAGCGGGGGTGTGACCGTTGATGAGACGCTTGGCACGCTGACCAGGCTAAAGGCTAACGTTAGCAGGCGGCCATACACAGTTGCGGTTATCACGCCGGTACAGGCAGCAGAAGGCGCAGCCACCACCGGACTGAATGTACAACTGGTGCGCTACAGCCGTGGTGACGACGGCCGCATTATCTCCGAGCTTGTCGGCGCACCGGAGGTTATAAACCTCGCGGTCCCGGAAGCAGCTGCTGCACCGGACGAGGTGCTTGACGATACCATAGCGAACCTACGCAGGATTAAACAGAGCGTTGACTATGTTGCCGGTCCAGACCTTGGTAAGACATATGCTGAGGCTGTTGGTATGGTGCGCACAAGTGCACCGGAAGCGGCGCCGCGGTTTGAGCGCACTTTGACCAGCCTGTTTAGGAAGCCCAAGATAGACACTTATACCGTACGAAGCGTGTTTGACCTGCCAGCAAAGAGTGACGCGCTTACAGTACTTGATGCTGGTATTTCAACTGCACTGCCGGCTGAAGCGGATATAAGACCGCTGCGCAAAGGCGATCTGTTGTACCGACATACCGTTCCAGATCGCGTTATAGGCAACCTCACTCCAATTGCCGGCGATACGGCAACCAAGGGTATCTACCGTTTTCGCGGCATAGAAGAGCGGGACGGTGTACTGTATGCGCTAGCTGAGCGGCTCGATCTTGACGAGGCAGGGCGCTGGCGTGGCACCGGTATAATAGACGAGGTGGCAGCGGAGAGCTTTACCGACCTGGCCAAACGTTTCCACTCGCAGTTTGCATACGTTCCATCGGCTGAAGAAGCGAAGAACATCTTTATGGACGATGTGCTTGATTTGACAGCTCGCGAGGTGCGCGGCATTAAGACCTCGCTGCCGCAGCTGAGCCGGCTGGTAGCGTATACCGGACAGGGTGCAGCAGGACCGGAGGCTTTTCAGCCGATCATTGACAAAACACTCGAAGCGGCACACAAACTGGACAGTGGTGCACAGCTTACACCGGGTGAGCAGCTGCTTGTATCCATGCTTGGTAGTACCGGGTCGCGTGACATAAGCAAGAAGACCGTAGACCAGATGCGCTACTACTTAACGCGAGACGTTTCGCCAATGTACAAGCACATGCTGCCGCACATGCAGGAATGGCTCGCCAGCCCGGAAGGCCAGGCTTTTAAGACGCTTGCTGAAGACATAGTCATGCTCCACGGTGCAGGCGTGCTGAAAGGGGACCCGGGACAGCTTTACAGCCAGATCGGGGAGAAGTTTAAGAGAGGTTTCATAAAGGGCGAGACCGGCAAGAAGCTTGGGCTGGAAGTATCGCGGTACACGCCCTATCGCTTGTACAAGTTTACCGGCCTTCCGGTTGGTAAAGGTGAAATCCATATTCCCACCGTTGTGCCTGAAGAGTTGTACAGCAGGCTGCGCGAGTACGTTGAGCGCAGCGCTAAAACACCGGAGGGCCGGAAAAAAGCGGTATATTCCCTCATAGACTACTTCAGACAGTGCGGGATTGCGGATGAGAATGTACGCACTTTGGACGGGCTTGCGCAGAGCATATACAACGCAGCACAGCGCGGTGCGCTGGACGAGTTTGCAGCCAGTCTCGAAGCTGCGCACATCCCGGCGATACGTGACGAACAAACCGCTTCACGTTTCATCGACTGGGTATATGACAGCTTCATCATACCAGCTGAGGCTAAGAAGCAGGGCGTACAGGGACGTGCGCAGTTTATGGAATGGCTGCGCCAAAGACCGGTGATTAGCGCCCGACTGGACGCGCTAGAGCGGGGTATACAGGAGCTGAAGGATGCCGGTATAGACATCGCAGCACTGCCGGCTATCGGCGAAGCGGCTGACGTGCTTACCAACGTACCTACAGAGGATGTTTCTATACCGCCGCTGTCGGCCAATCCCGCAGAGGATATGGCGAACATCCAGCAGATAATAGACGAGTTTCAGCAGTTGCGCGATGCATACAATGCAAACGCCGTTCCTCTGACAAAGTCCGACCTGGAATTGTTTGAGATGGGTGATGCGCTAGAGCAGCTGCGCAGTCGATTGCAGAAAGAGCTGCGGGCAGACAGGCGGCCAACGTGGGCGATGCTGGGCAGCGGCGCGGACATGCGCATACCACTGACCGGCAATGTCCCGGGCGTTGGCGACATATTCTTCAAGCGTATCGGCGATTTTACGCCCGAACAGCTGGAGCAAATTGCTCTGTATTATACCAGAGCGGGCGCTGACACGGTAGAAGGGCATGTCCGGGACGCTATTGTGCGGCACCTAAAGCCGGATGTGGATGTCAGTACTGCTGTCAAAAGCGGGATAGATCCTCTTACCGGAACGCATGTGCCGCTGCAGAGTTCTATCCCTGTTCAGGTTGTGCGGCACGAGCCGCCGGAGCTGCCGCTGCAGGAAAAGCTCTGGCGCCGTATCCACACTCTGTTTGAAGACCTAACGACACCGGATAAGATGCTGGTGGAGACGCAGGATCCGGAGAGCTTTTTGGTACGGTTCCGCAACCTGAGGCAGCAGCTTGGCGAGAGGCTTGGTGGACTCAAACAACTGATTGAGCTGGAGCAAACACCGCAGTTCCAGGAACAGTTGTTTGACCTGCTGCGAGAGTTTAAGGAAAAGAGAGTGCCCGGACGGCCGATACAGGATCTCTCCCAGCTACAGCCACGGAGGTTTGAGCAAAAGCGAGTGTTTAGACGGCCGACACTGGACTTTTCCGAACTGCAGGCACAGCTGTATGAAATGCTGAAGGATCCAGAACTCAGGCAGGAGATAAGCTATTCACTAAGAGTACGGGATGACAGGGGACTTGCGGATTTTGTTAAGGATTCCGGACTGAGGCAGAAGGTACAGAGTGGCAGTAGCAAGGGATTCGCGGACTTTGAAGAACGGCTGTACAGCTTGTTCCGACCACTTGAACAGCAGGTGCAGGGCGCAGCTGATGCTGTTACAGAAGCGGCTGCTGCGGCGGTACAACAAGCAGCTGACGTCGTTGATACAGCCACTACTGCGGCAGTAGCGCGACAAGCGGCTGATGTAATTGATACAGCAGCTGCCAATGCTGCAGCAGCTCAGCAGGCGGCGCGTAGTGCTACTCAACAAGCAGCAGAGGATATAGCACAGCGTGCTGCAGAAGCGGCCAGTGCTGCGCCAGGCGCAGAGGAAGTAAGGCGAATAAATCAAGCCATAAAAGCGCAAGCTGCTGCGGCGGGCGGTAAACAGGGGCCCGGTGCACAGCATATAAAGCAGATAAACAACTTCATCAAGGCCAAGGCGGCTGCCAAGTCAGCTTCCGGTGCCGCTGGTGCGGGCGGTGGAGCCGGAGGTCTGCTCGGCTCGGCGATAGGCAACTGGAAGGTGCTGGCGGGAATAGGCTTGGCTAGTCTGGGCTTAATGGCACTCCTGCGGCCACGAGACAAGGATGACTACACAGAACCGGAGAGCAGTGGCGGCAGATACGCCAGAGCTCAGAAACCTATCCCTGTTGCGCCTGCCATGTCGGAAGGTGAGCAGGGTGAAGTATACCAGAGGCCTGTCCCGGTAGAAAACACCGGTGCGCGTATAACCATACGCGGCAGGACAAAACGGCGGCTGTCTGCTAATGACATTAACGCCATAGCAAGCGAGGCGTTTAACGGCAATGTGAACGTCAACGTCAACTTCTCAAACGACACGTCACAGCTTAACGAGGACTATGCCAAAGAAGTGTTCTCTCAGCTTCTGAAGTACGGATATGCCAGGGTTTAACGGTACCCGCTGGCTACATACCAGCGGGTAGTATACTTTTTGAGAGGGGGAATTACGCTTGCGTTCCGAGCCGCTTATCAAGGTGGGTAACGACCTTATTCCGGCCGGCAGGGTGGGGCTCTCGCCAGACCACCTGCAGGTGGGCGACTGTTTTTTGCGCATACCACCGCTCAGTATAAACGTCAAAAAGGTGAGCGGTAATAAGACCATATGGGGTGTACGGCAGAGAGGGCCTATTATCACAAAGACTGGTAACACACAGACCGAGATTGGGGTCGACTTATGGTTTAATGACATGGACGACATAAACGGTGTGGCGGTTGAGGGTGTTGACGGCCGGTCATACTATATGGACGGGCTGCGCAGCCTTATTGCGCACTTCATGCGCGCACCGATAGTCCCAGTATTCAACGAAACGCTTAACGATGTGTACGATATACATACCGTGACACTTAACTCGCTTACCATCTCAACCGTGCCCAACTTTCCTGGCGCTCTGGAGGCCAAGCTGGCAATGTACGCCACCACAATAGAGCCGTACATGCTTATTCCTGACTACGGTTTTGCTGACAAGATTGTATGGCCGCTGTTCAGGTGGTACTACCAACAGGTGATGCAGCCCGAAAGTGCTTATTATCTTGCACCGGTTGAGACGGAGCATTTTACTGCGCGCTACAAGTTCAGGATACTTGACAGCAAAGTCTTAGAGGAGATTGCACACAACCGGGGTCCTACGCCGAAGAAGACGATTAATCGCAGCGAGTATCAGATTGTGAAGATAGATGGCCGTGACGAGCCCATCATTGAGGCGCGCATTCTTGCTCAGAAGCTCGGACTTACCACGGACTGGAAGTCGCCCTACATTGTAATAGGCCCGTGGAGCTTCAAACCGTACAGAACGGCCAACGGTAGAGTATTTGTGACCCTACGGGATACTGCCAGTACCCTTGGCTATGACACGTATTACGAACCGGTATCGGGAACGATAACGCTTGTTCCAAAGGGCAATATAGCGGCTGATGTGCCCGGCTGGTCGCCCGACCCGTACATGGTGGACGTACCGCTGCCGGACGACCTTGTACTGACGAACCTGGTTATTGCCATTGGAAACAGGTTTGCGTCGGGGCACATTCAAGCCTTCACCACGCCATCGCATCAGTACATAGGCGGTATGGAGAAGCATGTTATAGCCACGTTCGAGACAGCAAACAAAGATGCGGTGGCGGCACTCAAACAGCTTATTGATACTGCGGATGAGTATTCGGTAAAGTACCGGAACAAGTTTGTGAGCGGTTTTCTGGGATTTGACAACGAGCTTACGGCCCTGTTCGGGATAAGGTACGTAATCGTCAATGCTATAGAGGTGGAGACCGTACCGGAGAGCGCCGGGCTTTACAGGATAGTGCTGTCAATGGTCGACTTTGACAAAATGCAGCGTGAGTACGAACGCATACATGCCGTGCAGTACATTGACAAAGTGCTCAAGGCGGTAGCGACTGTCGATTTAAAAGACCTGACCGAGATAGAGCATGCGTGCTTAGTTGAGGAGATTCTAGACGTATTTGACCTTTATCCCGATCTTGACCTGCCGACGTATGCACGTGTAGCTGATGCAATGGAGCTTATCAACAAGCAGCGTGCGGCTTATGGCTTGAACGCTATCAACTTTACGCCGTACAAGCATCCGCTGTGGAACGACAGCCCAGCGCTTGTTGTCGACCCTGACTTTTACATAGACTACTCGTACCACAGCAATGAACTGCTGTGATAATTATCAGACGAACAGAGGGGGTGTCTAAGCCGTCTTTGCTCGCCTTAGCGGCGGCTTAAGATGGCGTTTTCTCATGGCTGTTACAATGCATAGTGATGGTGGCAGCAGCAGTGGTGCCGTGGGCTTATTACGCAACAGCGCTAAAACACTATTGAGGAGAGGTTCTCGTGGCGAAGCGGTAAGGACACTACAGGAGGCCTTGAATACCCTCGGCTTTAACTGTGGAGCAGTGGACGGTATATTCGGCCCCAAGACGGAAGCTGCTGTGAAGGCGTTCCAAAGTGCATACAATTTGAAGGTTGACGGGATTGTGGGGCCGCAGACGTGGGGTAAGATAATCGAACTACTTGAATCAAAAACATCAGCAGGGCAGCCTGTTGCAGAACGATCTGCGTCGACGTCGGGGACATTCCTCAGTGCCCAGGTTGATGCTACCAAAAAACCGTCATGGTTTGCGCCTTTGGATTCGTGCTATTTTGTACATCCGTTAAAGGAGAAAGCATACGACCTGCACAGCGATATAGACCCGACCAAGTTCACGCCGGAGCAGATATCCAACATGATGTATCACGATGAGCTGGCGTATGGCGGACGCGGCCGGCTGGTTCAGGCGTTCCCAACGTACCTTATTCTGTTCATTGACGAAGGCGAGTGGGTAGGCGGTCGCAAGCTGTGGAACAACTTCTACTTCTACCACTCCCTTGTTGGTATAAGCATAGTGAAGGACAGGAAGAATCCGGCTGACCTTGCTTACATAGAAGTGACGAATACGTATGGCGCGCTGAATAGTCAGCCGCTTACACCTACATCTGACACCAATCAGAGTTGGCTTGGCCAGGCGCTGAAGAACATACTTCCAACAGTGATAGACAAAAAGAGCATTGATGCGCGCAAGAGACTGCTTGACGAGCTTAACATAAATCCCGGTACGCGAGTACACATACGTATGGGTTACGGTGCTGTGGCGTCGCGCCTGCCCGTGTTGTTCAATGGTACAATAGTTGAGGCAAACGCTGACGAAATAGTCACGTTTGTGGCACAGGGTGATGGGCACGAACTCATGAACACGATGCCCGGCTTCTCGGACGAGGACAAGACCGGCCTGTTCAAGTTTGGCCTTACGCCCGACAGTATCATAAGGAACATAATGACCAAGCGTGGCTGGGGGTTTCATTTTAACTGGCCCGGGACACTTTCCGCCCTGGCTGGCGATGTAGTGGGTCAGTATCAGTACGGCGCATCAAGCCCGTACGGCATAGAGCACTTTGGGACCGTCCGAAAGCATACGACACCTCTTACGATTGCGTCGCAGTTGATGGGCACGATACAGACATGGGACGTCATGTTGAACGTCTATCCATTTACGCTGGCTGGTGCGGACTTTAACGAGCACTGGAAGAAGGTAGCGACGCAGTCCGCGCCCAATGCGGCAAACATGGGCACCTCATCGGGCGGCGGCACGCAGGGCAACCCGCGTGACAAGTTGATGGGTGTAGCGGACCGTGTAGCACAGCGCAGAGGCGGTGCGGCTGTATACGCTTCAGGACCGCAGCGCCCTCCACTTCAGGTGTACATGGGCGATACTTCCATCTTTACAGGGCCGTATGTGTCCGTATTCCTTGCTAACAAGACGCCATGGGATGTTATCAAGACTTGTACGCTAACAGCTGATGGATATGTAGCCGCAGTTCTGCCATTTCAGTTTAGGTCAACGCTGTTTATCGGGATGCCGTTCTGGCCTGTGTGTATAAGGTACCGGCGCAAGAACGGCAAGGGGATGGCGCTGCCCGGAGTGGGGCTGTCTTCTTCTGCGGCTCTGTCGAGTCGTGGCACCGCAACGCAGCAGTCCACTTATCCGACACTGCGCCGTGGAGACCAAGGCGAGGCGGTAGCGCGCCTGCAGACTGCGCTGAACAGCCTGGGGTTCAACTGCGGCAAAGTGGACGGAATCTTTGGTGCAAAGACGGAGGCGGCTGTCAAGGCGTTCCAAAAGCGGTACGGCCTAAAGGTCGACGGTATTGTGGGGTATCAAACGTGGAGCAAGATAAACGCACTGCTCAAGTAACCATTGAGCCTGCTTGAGATAAAAGGGAGGATGACTGTAGTTGTCTGGTGGGCTGTCTTCCTGGATTGGAGAGACTGCACAACATGCCGCTACCTTTCTTGAAAAGGTATGGCTTGCGATGAAGAGCGGCTCCTGGGAGCTGCTTATAGCAGAAGCGGATATAGAGGCTGAGTTTATAGTTACGGCATATACGGCAAATGATCCTGGGATGGACGGGCGCGGTATTACGGCTACAGGTACGAAAGTTACATACGGCCGTACAATCGCGGTTGACCCAAAGCTTATCCCTTACGGGTCTAGGATATTCATTCCCGCGCTTCAACACTGGCCAAATAGGGGTTGGTTTATAGCCGAAGACACTGGTGGTGCTATCAAGGGGTATCGACTGGACATATTCATTCCTGACCGCAATGAGGCGCTTAAGTTTGGCAGGCAGAAACTTAAAGCCTACGTGTATAAACCCTCAAATCCGGCTGCCCAAGCCAACAAATGGATAGAGGAGTTTTTCGAGGACCCAATTGGGCACATAAAAGAATGGATAGAAGGGGTTTCCGATAAGGCATCGGGACCGTTTGCTGGATACGAAAACTACGAGTGTGTATACACTACCATGCAGCAGTTCCATGCCTTGTCGTCGCATAGCGATATCATAGACAACCAGGTAATAGCAAGCTCGAGGGACATTATCACAAACGTCTCGGTGATATACACGCGCGGCAGCTCGCCCAAGACATCGCCGATTGTGCGCGCCGACTTTACCATAAGGTCGGACTTACAGAAGACGGAGATTGTGGATTCAGGGACGGTGCAGGACATACTCGGCCCTGATGGGGTGTACAGCTTTCTGGGGGTTACGCTGGGCGAGGACGTTGCGCTGGCATACGGGCGCAACTATCTGGCCGAACGGATGCGTGACATGTACCGTGGCGAGCTGGTGACGCGCGGTATACCGGGGATTAAGCCGTATGACATGATATCGCTTAACGACACGGTCAACCACATGTACGGCCTGTGCGAGGTTGGGCGTGTGGTGTACATGTTTTCCGGTGAGACGGGGTTTGTCACCTCTATCAAGCCTGATCTTATAACAACAACGGATGGCAAGGCGAACACGCTGGCGCGTATTATCACGAACGGACTTGCGGTTGGTACGTTTGTGTGCTGGAACAGGGTACGGCTTGTACAGGTAATGAGCGCAGCTGTTGGGGCATACAGAGCGGCACGCGCCGCTATACTGACTGCTAAAACTGCTAGAACCGTGGCAGCTATTTCAGCTGGTATACGGGGTGTAATAGCAGGTATTAGAGCTATTGGAACGGCAGGCATTGTCAGCTTCGTCATAACATACCTAGTAACTGAGCTCATCAACAAAGCGCTGAGGAAGATCTGTATCTTCTTTGAGAACCTCAACAGGATAAAGATATTCCCACTGTTCCTCAAGGGCAACTATTTCGTTGCTGGAATAACTGGTGGCAAACATATCATAGCATATGACAACGACCGCATACCGCCCAGCATTGCGGAGGGTGAACCCGGACAGCAAACAATACAAGCCAGCCGCGGTGTGCTGGTGTTTGGGTCGCCATCGAACAGGGTGGGTACAGTAACGTCGGCATTTGGGGAGAAGAGGAAGAAGTCATCTGGCGGTTACAGAGAGCACAAGGGTGTTGACCTGGCGTTCAGCGAAAAAGACAGTCCGGCACCGATCCTCGCTGTGGCGAGCGGGACGGTAAAGCTGGTAGCTTATGACCGTGACGGTTACGGACACTATGTCATAATCGACCATGGCGACGGTATAGAAACGCTGTATGCGCACATGAAAACGGTCACTGTAGCTCGAGGGGAGCCTGTATATCAGGGCCAGGTAATAGGCTATCAAGGCAGTACTGGTAACTCTACCGGACCGCATCTGCATTTTGAGCTCAGGATCAACGGTAAGCATGTGGATCCGCTTGAATACCTGCCGCCGTCGTCCTGGCGGCTGCCGTAACCATAGCTGCTGGATTAGGGGGTGCTGTGTAAGTTGTCGTCATTCAAACAGATGTTGATTGACGAGGTCGTGCTGCCCGTGCTGCGAACGCAGGCACGGCCGTTAATTGGTGTTATCGAGAGCTACGATGAAAAGACCAATCTGGCATCCGTCAGAATTAGCGAGCCCGGGACGGGTGTCGACAGCTTATTTGAGCGCGTGCCGGTGGTTATATCCGGTGGTGTTAAGACGGCCGGTCCGATGCCCGGCCAAAAGGTGCTTGTGGAGTTCATAAACGGCAGCTACAATACGCCAATGGTTGTGGGGCTTGTCGATAACGCGTACATGGCTGCAACCAGGGGGCATTCACAGAACTACCAAAAGCATGGGATACTAATATCAAGACAGGCTTTAAGCACGCGTCAGTTTGTGGGGTGGTAGCAGTTGAGCATCGGTATTCCACCTAGTCCGCAGGAAAGATTGAACGAGCTGCTGACAAAGAGAATAGAGCACCCGCTGCAGAGCATTGAAGAGCAGCTTCAGGACGTACCGTTTCCCAAAACGCAGGAGGTGGCGCTGTCGCACCCACTGCATAAAAGCTCCGTACGGCTGCACGATGACGGCACCATTGACATATTCGTCGAAAACGACTGCGGCATAAAGCTTGATCCGCTTGATGAGTCCATGCATTTCATCGCAGACAGGCTGGTGCATCATTTGAACCATGTCTTGAGCCATATCAACAAAGAGCTCAAGGCGGAGATAAAAGGTAAGACCACCGTGATGTGTCACTCGGACATTGATGTCAGGAGCAGGAAGAACGTGAAGATAACCTCAGACAGAACGGTAACCGTAAGCGGCAAGGTGAAGGTAAACATCACCTCTGACGGCGGTGTTGAGATAAGATCCTCACAACCGATACGCTTTAAGGCGCCCAAGTACGTATTTGAATGAGAGGGGAGGCGTGTGCAGTGGCCGATATCATGCTTTCAGAAGACGGTGACATTGTTCTTGACGATGTGGGCGACATAATGCTGGCCGAAGGTGCGGAATACGTTATCCAGTCTGTTAGAAACAGGCTGAAATCGGTGACCGTTGACTGGTTTTACGACCACATCGGCGCCGACCTCATAGACTTTCTCGGGTATCCCAACTCCAGGGAGACGGCTGACGCGATAACCGAAAGGATTGTGTCGACTCTGACGGGGGACGGCCTGCTATCGCGAAATGATGTATTTGTCAAGGCAGTACCTATAGACAGTGTGACGCTTAACGTGTTCGTGTTTGTCAAGACGGCCGATATGTGGAATCCCGTTGGTTTCAAGGTTGACCTAAACCTGAACAGCGGCGCTACGGTGACGCAGGTGTAAAGAAAAGGGGAGGTAGTCAAGCGTGTTCATTCCTGTTAGAACGTTAGACGAGCTTCAGACGCGGGCGCTTGAGCTGCTGAAGAGCACGGTGTTGGGCGACAGCGGCCCGGGCAGCGTGGTGCGGCTGCTGCTTGCAGTTGTAAATTCCGCTGTGGAGGACCTGTACAGACAGCTCAGCACTGCACACTACAGCAGCTTCGTCTCAACAGCCTCGGGCGAATTCCTCGATCTGTTAGGCGATATAGTCCACTGCAAGCGACTGCCCGATGAACCGGACGATGAGTACAGGTACAGGATATCCCAGCAGGCGCTTGCCGATGCTACGGCTAATACCACCGCTATCAGGCTTGCTGCGCTGTCTGTAGAGGGCGTTAAGGACGTCATAATCCACGAGCATGCCCTGGGCACCGGGTCCTGTGCTGTGTACGTGGTTGCGGACGACCCGGCTCAGTTTGACAGCATAGTGGAGAGCGTAAGGTGGGCTGTGGAGGAGGTTAAGGCATGCGGCACCCGTGTCGAAGTCCTGCTCCCCAGGTTGATACCGATAGGCTTGGAGCTTTTCGTGGCGTTCAGCGGCGATGTGATGGATGACGACAAAGCAGCTTACAGGTCGGCAGCCGAGCTTTCAGCGGCAAAGTATCTTAACTCCCTATACCCCGGCGCGCCATTGGTAATCTCAGATCTGTTAGCAGTAGTCAAAGACGCGGTACACCCGGCAGCAGAGGAAGTCAGGATACTTTCCCTTACAAGAAACGGGAGAAAGGTTGACGTAGCCGACCAGCAGTGCCGTTGGAATGAAAGGTTTGTAGAGGACGGAGCGGTAGGCGTTCGGGTGGTAAGCGCGGCACGATAAGCGGAGGGCAGTTGAACATTCTCCTCAACACATGAGCCGTCCCTGCCCTCTTTTTGTTGGGTAGTATAATGCATAGAGAACGGTCGAAGGAGGATCGTCATGGCAACCACACGCATACAGGACTATCAGATACACAGCCTTAAGATAGAAGCGCTCAGGAATGAGATCGCCGAAGCGCGCGGCGGTAAAGCAACGCTTGCCGATAGGCTCAACTCCATGTCCACCCAGATCAAATCTGAATCGGCAGAGGTCGAGTTCGACACCCAGCAGTTAGAGGATGTCTTTTCCCTGTACAGCATAGTCCAGGGGGCGGTCATCAACGGCGTCATCGACATCGCAAACGCCTCTCCTGATTCTGTAAGCTTTGAAGTCTACAGCGGGCAGGACATGCTCTACTCAGGCTCTATCCCTTCCGGGCGCACAGCCTCTTTTGAAGTCATCAGGAACGACATCATTATCCGTGCCTCAGGGAAAGGTAAGGTTAAGTATCAAGTCAACTACATTGCAATAGGGGGTTAACAGGATGGCCATTATCTTCGACTACAAGACTAATAAACCTCTCACAAATACTCAAGGCATCCCTCTCATTATTGAAGCCGGCGACTACATGTTTATCAACGGCAGACCGTATGACAAAGCAACGCTGGTGCCCGTGCCGGAAGGCGTGGCTCTGATACCGCTTTACTCTGCGAGGGCAAACATTACTCCTGTTTGCACGAATACCCGCTACTACAGCCGCTACCTGGGCGACGGCACGGCTCCGGCTTACCGCTGCCCGCTGCCGCCGAGCGTCACGCCTCTACGGTCTGCTGTGGACGTAGGCGGTGTCAAGTGGATCGGGTATCCGGATGAACTCCTCTCTCTGGTAGCGGTGGATGCAAACTTCAAGACCAACTATACCTACACCGGCAGCACCGCCTGGGGTACCTACCGGCACGGCATGAGCAAGTTTATTCCGGTGGGGAGCAATGTGGTCACCTTCGGCCGCGACCAGTTGAGGGTAGAGACTTTAACTAGCATCACCGGGCCGGCGGCGCCGTATGTAGGGTACAGGGGGGATGGGTTTTTCTATAGCAGCGGCGCCTACAACTATTACGCCCTCTACCCGCCCAAGTACGGCTACCCCGTGGTGCTGAACAGCGCCTTCTCCCCCTCTGCGCCGTCGTGGTTCTCCTACTGCTTCCTACACGGCGTGCTCGGCCCCACCGCCGACGGCAGGCTGGTGGTGCTGACCAGTTCCTACGGCACCCGCACGTCTAGCGCAAACAACGGCAAGGCCTACACGCCGACGGTCTTCAACGCTGTGCTCTATAATCCTGCCACCGGCATCTACACCGTGGCGGCCAGCCAGACAACGGTCGTTAATACCGCATCGGCCTTCTGTCTCTACAGCGAGCCAGCGGTCTCGCCGGACGGGAGCAAAGTCTACTTTATCACCAGCTACGGCGACGACGGCACCTTCGGCATCGCCATGCTGACGGTAGACCTGGCTAACAACACCGTCTCCGCGCCCGCGGCCTGTGCGGTAAACCTGAACGGCCTGACAACAAGCCTGGTAGGCATCACTCAGTTGGGAGCGGGGGCTGCCACTGTTAACGCCTGCGCCTACTACCTCTGTGCCAACGGTGCCGCCATGTTCACCGTCAACAAACTCCTCTACCTTGACTACGGCACCAAGAAGTACCTCTGCTACGTGCCGTGCGTGAACTACAACTCTGTGGTGGATTATACAGGTGTTACTAACGACACACTGGCCACGCTCCGCTACCGCACAGAGGGTACAAAGATGTACCTCTTCCGCATCGACGATGGCAGCCAGCTTACACTGACCGATGTTTACTCGATACCTTTCGATGTAAATGCCAAGACTGCGCCGGAAGCGGCGTTTGTGGCTGGTAATTATAAGACAGTCATCGTGGCAAGCCAGAAGGGAATCTTGATGTTTGCGGTTGATGCCGTGAATGACAAGCTGGTGCTTACAAAGAGCATTGTAGATGATGTACACGGTATCGGCATTGACGACCTGGAGCGTCTCTGGTGCGTATACTCAGCTAATGCCAATGACCTGCGCGTAGACCTTATACCCGACACCTCTGTATCTATGTTTATAGCCACCAGGTTTGCCAGCCAGAGCTATTCATACAATGGCGTGGATATATCAAGCAGCGTATATGTTGACACGTTTGATTCCAGCAACAACCGTGTGGCTGCTTATGTGCACCTGGTTCTCAATGGCAATGCCGTATTTGCATCGAACGGGCAAAAGGCGATTGTAGTGCAGACGTTGGCCGATGCTTCGCTGGAGGTCCCGATAATCGTTAAGGGAAGCGGCATGCTGAGCGTAACTGCAAGCCCGGCCGTATAAGGAGGAGTACCGCATGCCGATAGTTCACGATACGGATAGTCTCACATACAATTTCGGTCATAGTCATGCCGAACCTGCACGGATGCTTGAAACGGGCGATGGATATATACACAAAGCAGGGGCTGCTTTGTGCGCGGCTCCTGCTGCTGAACCTGTCAAATATCCTGTAACTATAAGCGCGGGACTGACGTCATATGTTCTAAGAGATGATACGGTAATGGTGTCAGAACAACCAACAGCGATACCGGTAACAGGTGTTACTAAGACTGACCTGCTGAAACTTGGACAAGGCGGTCTCGGCGAACTCTACTTCCGCGTCGTTGCGGGGCGGCCGTGCCAAATCGCCTTCGGTGCTGCCAACAAAAAGCGCATTCAGAGCATTTCGCCCGCCCTGCCAACTTCCTTAAGCATATCCAGCGACGGCTATTACATCACTGGCACGCCGCTGGTTACAGGTACTCACTATCTCACCGTTACCACCGATGACGGCAGCCAGCTGGCGCTGACTATTGAAGTCATGCCGGCCGGTCTCATTCCTAGATAGGGGAGGTTTTAAGATATGTCTTTTCAGATAGCTTCCGAAAACGGCAAGTATGTCGTATATGGTGTTGACGATAACGGCAATACGTTCCTCATCCAGCAATTCAACCCGTTTACAGGGGAAGACTTTGCTTCCGTTGACGAGTGCATGAATTTCTTGAAGTTAGTCATGGGGGCAAGCGACGAACAGATCGAGGTTGAAGAAACAGGGGTTGATGGATAATGCCTCGTACGCTTGACTTGCTCAAAGCGCAGCTGGCCGCGGCCGGAATCGGAGGTGGGGATATGGAGCTGATTGTGTTAAACACCACAACGCAAGAAATCCCTGCTGATACCGCATCAATAGTGGCGGTACCGGCTGGCGTTCAAAAGGTGCTCATCAAGACAATCAGAGTTACATCAGACAACGCAGCTGATACGTTTGAAGTGGAGATATTGACGGCGGAAACTGACGGCCGCGTCGAGTATGCTTCCCTGCCCGCATCCGGCGAACTCTATGACGTACTTGACTTGCCATATGTGTGCACTACGGAGAGCAATAACATTTACCTGCGCATCAAGCCCACTGCTGCTATGTCGTTTACAATTGAAATCATGGCTTTAAAGCTCAAGTAGATAGTGGATATCTTTAATACCGGGCCGTCTACTAGAAAAGTAGGCGACTACTTCCTTGGCGTGCGTTCGGAAATGGCTAAAGAAGATGGTGCGCTCCCATCACAAGGCAATATCGGGCCTGCGCGCAAGTTCCCCCTCAGCTGGGTACCATTTGTACACCAGCGCTGGAAGCCGAAACTGTAAAATCCGCACTCTCAAACGGGAGCTGATTCATAATGCCACGCACATTTGAATCGCTAATGACACATTTAACAGTAGCTGGCGAAGAAATGAGCGTAATCTGTCAGAACAAGGACAGCCATGGGGTATATACCCTGGTGGAGTGGCGCCGCCCAGATGGCTCGCTCTTTAAGACGTCAGAGCTTTCTGGCGGTACGCCACCTCAATACGCTGAACGCAGGGTCAAATACTACAGTCCCGAGGGCGAGCTGCTGAAGGAGATAGTATACGACCTTGTCTATAATGCCGACGGTGAGCTGGAAAGTGAGGTAGCACGTAATGCTTAAACACACACGTCCCGATTTGATGCTTCATGGCTTGCTGGGAGGAGGGCGTTCTGCTACTCCTCCCTCAAGCGGCATTACCGGGCGGACTGTCAAGATGACGTTCTCAAGCACCGAACCGCCCAATCCGTCTCTGTATGACATTTGGGTATGTACAGATAATCAACCGAATAAGGTATACTTTCAAGCCGAAGAGCCGACAGATCCAAGCGAAGGCGACTTCTGGATCAAGTTCATACCAAAGAGGGTGGATACTGACGCACCGAATGCTCCACCTGAGACTTATACCAACGCTTATAACCTCAAGTTTTACGGTTTCGTAGGAGCTACTGCTGGTGATGCTTCTGTCTCTTGTCCAAGTACTCTTGATATCTGGGTATTTCTTGGCTTTGTGCGGCGCCGGACCGGCACGGAATGGGAATGGGTAAAGAGCTATTGGTGGAATGGGGCACAGTGGTTAGTACATTCGTTTAATGATTTCTATGTATATGCTGGTAGTGGTACTTTCGTCCGCAAACTCACTCCTAGTGGTAGCCAAGTATGGTGGTATAATGCTGGCTACAATGTCAACTCCGTAGCAGTAGACCCTGATGGATATGTATATGCTGGTAGTGGTAGCTACGTCCGCAAACTCACTCCTAGTGGTAGCCAAGTATGGTCGTATAATGCTAGCTACAATGTCAACTCCGTAGCAGTAGACCCTGATGGATATGTATATGCTGGTAGTGGTGTTTTCGTCCGCAAACTCACTCCTAGTGGTAGCCAAGTATGGTGGTATAATGCTGGCTACAATGTCAACTCCGTAGCAGTAGACCCTGATGGATATGTATATGCTGGTAGTGGTAGCTACGTCCGCAAACTCACTCCTAGTGGTAGCCAAGTACGGTCGTATTCTCTTGGCGCCACTGTCTACTCCGTAGCAGTAGACCCTGATGGATATGTATATGCTGGTAGTAGCGATTACTACGTCCGCAAACTCACTCCTAGTGGTAGCCAAGTATGGCTGCATTATACTAGCTACAATGTCAACTCCGTAGCAGTAGACCCTGATGGATATGTATATGCTGGTAGCGGTAACATCGTCCGCAAACTCACTCCTAGTGGTAGCCAAGTATGGTGGTATAATGCTGGCTACACTGTCAGCTCCGTAGCAGTAGATCCGGATGGATATGTATATGCTGGTAGTACCAATGGCAATTTCGTCCGCAAACTCACTCCTAGTGGTAGCCAAGTATGGTCGTATTCTCTTGGCGCCGCTGTCTACTCCGTAGCAGTAGATCCAGGACTCTGTGGTGCCTTCCCGCACTGCTGGTAACTCAACAAGGAGGTATGATATATATGCCTTTAGTATTCTATGAACAGGAAAACACAAATCGCGGCAGGGTAACTCTAATACATTATATGCCTGAACAACTGCCCGCCGCGTTGCGCGAACAGGGAATTGAAGTTGCTGAAATACCAGAACCGCAAGAAGTAGACGGCAAAATGGCGGTGCTATACATTAACCCTACAACCAAGGAAATGTGGTATGAATACGCCGACAGGCCGCTCACATTGGAAGAGAGGATTCAGCAGCTTGAGCGGGCGCTGCTTGAACTTTCCATGGCAGTTGGAGGTGTACAATAATGTTCACACCAGAAAGCGCTCTTGTAAGGTTATGGGTGAGGTATATAAAGGAAGGAAAGTATTCCATCGAACAGGTGCCCCAGCTCTTAAACCTGAAGGAAGTGGTCCAAGAAGTGCTGGCAGGGGAGAATAATTGAGATAACGTGGACTTTGTTTATCCACTGCCTAAAATCCTACAGAAGGAGGGCATGCGTTCGTCGCGCAGAGGTCTATGGCAAAGATAGGCAAGATTCCTCTAAAACAGATCAAGGCAAGTTCCCCTGATTATGAGCACTTAGGCGAACAGCTGACGGGAATGTCGCAGCCCTTCCAGCAGATAGTAAAAGCAGTCGACGGGCAGCGAATGATTACAGTTGAAAAGCCGTTCACCACTGGCTCTGGTCAGCTTAAAGTGTTCGTCAACGGCGTCCTGCAGAGAGCGGGCGAGGATGGCGGCTACATCGAGCTAAACAGCACGACAATCATGTTTAACGAGCCTCTGCAGAAGGGGGACGAAGTAATCCTCAGGATTGAAGGTGCCGGGGCGGGGTTTGTGACCATCAACAGCGGCGACAGTCTGCTTTCTCCGGCCGAGGTCAAGGCGCTCTACGAAGCAAACCCCAACACAAACACCTTCACAGACGAAGAGAAGATAAAGCTTGCGTCGGTCGAATACGGGGCTAACAAATACGTTCACCCGCCCACACATCCTGCATCGATGATTGAAGAGGACGACCAGCACAGGTTTGTGACGACCGAGGAGAAGAACAAGATCGCCGAGCTGACGCAGATGAACTTCACGCCGCTCAACAAAGCCGGCGACACAATGGAAGGCGATCTGGGCGTGCAGGGTAACCTGACCGTCACCGGAGACATCCTACCAGCGCAAAACGGTGTACAGAACATTGGTAGTCCATCAGCCAAGTTCAAGGCAATATACGTCGAAGAGGCATACCTGTCCACAAACACGCTGTATATAGGCTCCACGCCGATACTCGGAACTGAAGAGGCAAAGGTAAAGGTACAGGCTGAGCCGAACCAGACGATAGACATAAAGACGACCGGCGCCGGCGAGACAAAAATAAGCTCCGAGGCGCATGTAGAGATATACACCCCGGAGTATACAGATGCAAACATTGATATTCACACAGACGGGCCTAACGCAAAGATAAACCTGGCATCACAGAAAGAGATAAACATCACAGCGCCGGGTGTTAATGTTACCGGCAACGCAAACATTACCGGGACTGCTACAGTAGGCAATCTCGTTGTCAACGGTGACGCCACATTCCAGGGTACCGTATTCCAGGTTAACACGGAAACCGTAACAACATCCGACAACACCATTATACTAAACGAAGGTGAGCAGGGTCAAGGCGTAACGGCAGGCACTGCGGGGATAGCTGTCGACCGCGGCCAGCTTGAAGACGCCAAGCTCTTGTTTGACGAATCCGACGACAAGTTCAAGCTGGGCATAGGGGAAAGCTTAGAGACCCTCGCTACCCGGGAGTGGGCGCAGGGTAGATTTGCGCCTGTAGAGCACATCGGAACAAACGGAAACGCTCACGCAACAGCTACTCAGAGCATGGCGGGCTTTATGTCGCCCCAGGACAAAGCCAAGCTCGACAGCATAGAGTTTGGCGCAAACAGGTACGTTCACCCAACGCACAAAGTATGTTCTTATCAGTATGAGCACCCGACAGGTGATGGATATCTGCACGTTCCCGCTACCGGCACTACAAACGGCGGCAAGGTATTGAAAGCGGGGAGCACGCCCGGGAGTATAGGCTGGGATAACGTCAAGTGGGAAGAAATACAGGGTCGCCCAGGACTTGCAACATCCCAGACTGCAGGGCTGATGTCTGCCATCGACAAAGCCAAGCTCGATACTGTCCAAACCTATGCTGAACCCAACCAGAACGCGTTCTCTGCTGTCAAGATAGGAAACTATGTCATACAGGCGGCCAATAAAACCGACGTGCTGGAGATAGTCATCGGTGATGGCATGCAGGTAGAGGTAGATAGTACTAACAAGAGGGTAATCCTCAAAGCAACCGGTAGCAGCAGTGTAAACAGGAGGGTAAGAGTGAAACCGGACGGGGTTATAGACGGCGTAAACAATGTATTCACCCTGCCTGAAGACATAGTTGAGGACAGCGAGGAAGTGTTCGTGAACGGCCTGCTCATGAACAAAGGTGCTGACAATGACTACACAATGAGCGGCCGGACCATAACGTTCAACGTGGCGCCGGGGCCGGGTTCCGTGATACTTGTATCATACTGCGTAGCATAGGAGAGAGGAGCGCCGGGTGGCATCGCTCAATAGTATATCGTCCAACACATACAAATACCTGTTAAGCGCGCTAGCAGGCAGTGCTATATATGGCACAATAGGCTTGATTGGTGCAGAAATCGGCGACGAGCCGGAAAATCGGTGGAAGTACTTCGGGTACGGCGCTGTTGGTGGTGCGATGGTCGGGCCGTTCCTGGTTTTCCTCCACAACGCGGCTTAAGGCGCTCCCACCGGGAGGGTACGCTAATGGCAGCACTCAACAAGATAGCCGCTAACAAGACCGTGCTTGGTGCTTTGATTGGTGGCGTGACGCTTGGCACGATAGGCGCGCTGACGGCACAGCCCGGCGAAAGGCTCAGCGGCTTTGCAGGCGGTGCAATGGCTGGCGCAATCATGGGCGGCATAGGTGGATACCTGTACGGTGTAGGCAAGAGCGTGCTGGCAGGCCGTGGAAGCGCAGCAAACAAGGTTATTGGCACGACACCGCTTTGAAAGGTAACCATAAACCCTAATGTGTTGAATCAGGCAAAGCAGGCGGGAATGATATAAACTCAACATTGGTAGGATTAAACAGGTGCAGCGCAGACGGGAGAGTCGCAACGGCTCTCCTGTTTGTGCTTTAACAGGTAATATACGATAAGAGAAGGGGCTTATGCCTTAGCACAGCAAAGGGGGTAAGGAGATGGCCAGGCTAAACGTGATAGCCGCAAACGCCATCATAGGCGGCATAGCCGGCGGTACCATTGGCGCCTTAACCGCTGGAGAGGGACACAGGTTTGGCGGTTTTGTCACAGGCGCTGTATTGGGTGCTGGTGCTGGCGCTGCAATAGGCGGCGCATGGAAGTTTGCGGATCCTAGGAGGGTTAATGGCTTTACAGTAATTAACGTACCGCAACCTGGAGGACAGGTAAAGCGAATGTTGTTGAGCGATGCAGCCGCTCTGGCTAAGCGCAACATTGGTTCGGCAATTAAAGATTACGGCAGGGAGATCGCAAGCAATGTGCATGAAGCAATAGGCCAGGTCTTCCGTCCATAATCAAACACGCTTCAGGAAAGGAGAATTGCCGGTATGTCCACAGCTGACAAGATACGCGCCAAGCTTCCGTCATGGTTTAGGATGAGGTATGACAAAAACAGTGCCGGCTGGCAGTTGATAGACGTGTTCGGCAGCATACTGGACGAGTATGAATCCACTGCTGAATACGCTGCGCTGTCAAAGTACCTAAAGACCGCTCCGGATAACCAGCCGTACGTGTGTTATATGGGCCGACTGCCAGCCGTGTGCTTTGAGCCCGACTTTAAGTTTACTCTGCACGGCCAGGGCAGAGTTTTAAGGGTCGTGGACGATATATGGACCTTCCTCGTGTCCAGCGTACCGGAGCTTAGTACACCACACCTATACACGCACGATATTGCATACGTGGATCGCGCAGACAGGGCGGTCTACACGATGGCGCCATATGACAACAAGCTGACCGTGCTTATAACCAATGCTGACGGACGCCAGATTGCCTCGGTAGACATCACGCTTTCCAAGCAGCAGCTGTGGAACACGCTTGACGAGCTCGGCATTCTCCTTTCCACCCCCAGGCTTCCCGGTGAAGACAATCATTCGTACAGACTGAGGTTGTATGCAGCATCGCGGCTAAGTCATGACGCCTCGAAACGCGGGCTGTTAAGAGGCATTGCGAAGGAACTGGGACTGTATACCGAAGCTACATGGCATGATGGCGGGACTGACTTTATCATCCCGCACAGGTACGTGCTCCCGGAAACGATAATGGTGGACTATGAGCCGGTTGAGGAAGGCGACTTCATAGTTGGAGACAACGGTCAAGTATGCCTGCTCGGCAGAGAGGAGTACGCTGGCCAACAAAGGCACGTTTTATACGCTTACGGTGTTAAACTGCAGGACTTATCAACCAATGACGATCCCGAAGTTGTCGCACTGCTTTACAAGAAGGATGGTACGCCATCCGAAAATGCGGTGCGGCTGAAGGAAGAGATAGACCGCGCCGTCCCGGTCAAGTGGGGACACTTTATATGGGGCGATGCGTTCTGGGATGCAGGGGCGTATTCCCTGCTCGAGAACATATACGACGCAGCAACGCATGGCTTCTGGAGGTCTGTTGAAGCATGAGCTATTCGTTTACATATACCGTTACCGCAAAATGCTATAGGATGAAGGACGCACTCGGGCTGCCGTCTGGCATCCTGCTTTACTGGAGACGGTTTGGACAGGGCCAGCCGTCTTTTATCGTCGACAGCAACGGCTGGTTGAGCTGCAGTGACGGCTCCGAAGCGCTCGGCGGGCTTTACGACACCACTGCTGTCGAGCTGATGGACTATTCAGTCACCGTTCCCGTTATAATACCGCAGCTCAAGTCAGGTGCTGTTGGTATAGCGTTTCGCGTGGCTGATGCATCCAATTACTACTGTTTCCTGCTGGATGACGGCGCGCTCGGCTGGCAGCAAAACACCAGGCTTATAAAGGTGACGAACAACACTCCGCGGGTGCTTGCTGAGACCAACGTGCCTGTAAGGAGCGGCGATTTCGTCCTTATCAAAGTCACGCTTGTATCAAACAGGATAAGGATAGAGGCAAATGGCAGTGTGGTATTTGACTATACCGATACTGACACGCCTATACTGAACGGCTCGTACGGTGTTGCCACGATCAAGGGCAGCGGCGTAAGGTTTGCCGGAGTATACAGAGAAGCCGTGCTGCAGACGGATGTTGAGGCTTCGTTTACCGGTACGCTCGACACGTCAGCCACGGGCCTTGCAAACAGCCAGCCCGTGAGCTCAACCACTGTCTATAACATGATGAAGCCGTACGTGGACCAAAGAGCTGCAGCGCTCGGTGCGGCCCAGGATGAATTCATCGTCTACGCTTACACCGTAAGAGCAGCGGACATCTTTGTACAGCCGTACTTTAAGCTGAGCGAACCGGTAGTCTACACCACTACCGGTAACTGCTATGTATGGGCATACTTAAAGAGCACACCGCGCCCGCCGGAAGTGCCGACCAACTTCAAAGGCACGGTCAAAAACGGCTACATAGAGTGGACCTGGAATGACGTAAGCGCGATTGAGACCTCGTATTTCGTGTATAACGCCTCCGGCGTCAGGATAGCCGCACTGCCTGCAAACACGACACTCTACACCGAGCCCATAACTGACGACGGTATAACGGTCACACGCAGGCTGACCGCTGCAAACAACGTGGGCGAGTCCCAACCGGTTGAGGCAAGTGTGTTTGTGCCTATACAGACGCCTTATCCGCCCTCGTCATTTGAAGGCCAGGCGTTGAACATAAGCAGTATCAAGTGGGTATGGTCTTCTGTCGGGCTGGCTGACAGTTACGAGCTAATAGACGAGCAGGGCAACGTCATTGCAATCCTGCCTCAAGGTGTTACCAGCTATATTGAAGAAGGCTTACTGCCCGGGACGCTTTACACGCGCGGTATCAGAGCGATGCGAAAAGGCACGGCCAGCCCGGTGGTATACGCAAGTGCGGAGACTTTTGGCGCCGCTGGACTGGTAAACATCGAGATCCCCGTTCTGTTTGAAGGAACGGCACTCTCGCCAAGAGTAGTGCGGTGGACCTGGGATCATTACGGTACGGTCAGCGGCTTCATTCTGTACGACACCGCCGGGACGGAAATAGCACGGCTGTCGGCTGACAGCAGGGACTATATAGAGTACAACCTTGAGCCAGGCAAGACCTATACGCGCATCCTGGTTGCCATAGACAGGCGCGGATACAAGAGCGCGCCGGTTATGGCGTCAGTGACCTTGAGCGACGAGTTCTCCGAGATAGAATGCAACGTCTACACGGAAGATACCCCGAGGTTTATACCTGGCTTCTCAAGCGGTATAGGCGACGGCACCGACCTTGAAACCTTCATAAAGCCTGCTCAGCCTGAGGCAGTAGTAATAACGAGGGCTGTCAAAAGGGTCGAAGAGGTAAAAGAAGTTCCCGGGAGTGCCAAATGCGCCGTAAGGTTTGGCGCCAGAGGGATAGAGATGGCCGAGCGCGACTACGGGGCATACTCGCTCGACCTGAAGCTGCAGCCAGGTGCCGATGTGGATGTAAGCGTCTCTGCGGAAGTGTACGAGCCCATACCGGCCAGATGGAAGGTCAATGGCTCTGTAAGATATGCCGAGTTTGTCGACCAGCAGTTCACGTACGACCTCAAGGTAACGTATCAGGACTCCAGCGTGATAGCGCCGGCCGACATCATCTGGATCATTGATGTCAGCGGGTCTATGGACGACGACGTGGCGAACATAGCCAGCAATGCCCAGCTATTTACGGACACGCTAACCCAGAAGAATATAGACTACAGACTCGGCGTCGTCAAGTACCTGGCCGATGCAAAGAAAGTACTGTACAATGGCAAGGACTGGGCAACCGACAGCGCTAGCTTCCAGGCAATGGTCCAGAGCACTGTGTCGGTGACTAGTGGCGAGGAAAACGGGATTAATGCCATTAACTTTGCGCTGACCAACTACCAGTTCAGGGACGGGGCGGTCAAGTATTTTGTGCTGGTCAGCGACGAAGGCGCGCGGGATATGGGCAGTTACGACATCCCGGCATTGATAAGCAGCCTGAAGGCCAGCGGTGTGATACTCACCGGCATAATAAACCCGAATGACTGTAATCCGTATTCCCAGATAGCTCAGGAGACGGGCGGTATAACGCTTAACATAACAAACAGCGATTGGGGCTCCAATCTTATAGCCGTTGTAGAGGATATAAGGCGGAGCGTAATCAAGACGGGTACGATACCCAGCCTGATCGGCACTGCAAAAGGTGGCTTTGAATACCAGCCCGCAGATGCGAAGACAGTGGACCAAATAATAGCCGACTACATCGCACAGGGCGGCACGGAGCTGCCGCAGGACTTCCTGACAGCCGATTATTACACCATACAGGGCTATGAAGTAGTGATAAAGAGCGGCAGTAATGTATACGCTGAGGTACACGGCGATATGGTCGTAGCGAAAAGCGGGCAGGTTACCGTATCGACCGTCCCCCTATCCACTAGCGAGTTCAGCATAGCCGAGCTTGACAGAACAGCTTCCCAGTCAAACCCGCAGGGCGTCGACTCATCTGTATCGGTCTCTCCACCGCATGCGTTCCACGTAAAAGGGTATATAGACTGGACGGTAAGCGAAAAGGTGGATGCAAAATCGGATACCGTACAAAAAAGCTCCGGGTGTTACCTGTCACCCGACGGCAAAGTGGTATGGATGAGACCTTTATCATACGCACAAGCCACGTTTTCAGTGCCATCCACGAGTGTTGCCGTCCAGTTCAGAGGCAGCGACCACAATGACGGTTTTGCTGTAATATACGTGGACGATGTGAAGGTAGGCGAATTCTACACCAAGGATACCGGTGATAACTTCGTTCTGATCTGGGGCTTAAGCTCGACGGTGCATACCGTAAGGGTGGAGAGCGTATACGGGGACGTCCACCTGGACTTCTTTGCAGGGCTGAACAACGTCACTCCGGCTGCCGTATCAAAGCTCGAAGCGCTTGTCAGTCCTAACTCCTATCATCTGTTCGAACAGGTAGAGGTTGTATCGCTAGACGAAAGAAGCGCGGTGTACGCAGTAAACTGCGGTGTCTCGCCCATTTACGCTTATCCGCTAGTGCCTTTTACCACAACCACCACATGGCACTTCGACGATACGGTCTACAAGCGCGACGGCCTGAAAGTGATAGCCGATACAGCACAGCTTCAGCCTTTGGGTCGCGATGGGAATGTCTATACCGGAAGCGATGTGACGTGGAAGCTGACCGTGAACAGCATTACCGAAGGTGCAACCGTAAGATGGCTCAATTCCGCATCCGACACAGCTTCAACCGGCGACAGGGTGGTAGCAAGCTATGAGGCGGAGCTGGTGAAAAGCTTCCAGGGCTGGGCTAGTAGAGCTTATCCGACGAGCATAGGAGCAAGGGCTGCTTTTCCGGACATAGACCGCTACAGTAAGTTCGTCATAGTAGCCGAACTGAACGGTGATCCGAACGTCTATGCTGAGTTGTCGCCGGCAGGGATAGAAATATGGAGCGGCAGTATGGCAGAGTTTGCAGCAGCTGACGGGTATGTAACCGTCCTTGCCGAAAGCTATGCCGTACCGCGCAAGCGGACATGGCGCGGACCGTACAAAGTCATTGACATATGCGGCACGGCAGAACTGCCTGTTGACCTTGTGCTACCCGACAGTGCGCAGGTGAGCGAGTACTTCTTCGAGGTGGACAACCCGGCAGTTGATGCCAGGTTCAAAAACAGCGGCGGCAGCACAACAACCGACAAAGACGACGTGCTGGTTTTGTCATACGACAAGACGGTGGTTGTGAAGAGCTATACGGAGCTGTACGGGCCGCCAGCTGTCCAGAAAGTAAAGCTTCCATCCGCAGAAGAGCCCATAAAGCTGATTGGTTTCAAACCGAACTGGGAAGCCGACTCATACGCATGTCTGCCGCTTGGTGCTGGAATCGAAATAAGGGTGAACAGAGTGGCTGACATACCCGGCACGCCGTTTGTGGCAATAGACGCCACCGCTGTTGTAGACGCTCCGGAAGCGCACAAATGGATACCAACATCCAAGAACGGGTTCTACTATGTGAACGGTGAAGAGCGTTTTCTGTACGGTCGAAGTGACGTGTCCGGCAGCGAATCAGGTGTACCATTAATACCCGTGTATGCTGAGGTTAGAGCAGTAATCAGTACCGGCGAGGCAGCGGAAGAAAGGAGTATGGCATTCTGCGGCACAGTCCCCGCTGATGGAGAATGGCACAGGCTTTTGGATGATATATGCCTGGATGCGTTTATCAAGTATGGACTCATATCAAGCGATGAAACCGAGCGCATATCAGAGTTCGCCGTCGGACGTGTGTATCCTGAAGGTGTAGCGCTCGTAAGATGCAGCTCCGGTGGAACGGGATATATCGAGGCATGCATTGTCAGAGGTATCGTGTCCAGGAACACTGCATTCCTCGGGGATAACATGACAGCCGTGGTGTACCCGACGCCGCAGGGCTTGGCTCCCGTTACTGCCATGCTTCAGGACGGCACACCGCTTAAGTATGTGAGGTTCAAGAACGGTGATGACTACTTCTCCCTTGACTGCGTAGAGACGATAAGAGGGTTTGGTGAGCAGTACGTCTACCTCGCGTATCCGGATATAGACCCGGATACGGTCAGTATAAGGTTTAAGCCTGACAGAAGCGAGAGATGGTTCTCGATAAGCAGGTTCAGGCTGTGTGCAAACATGCTCATACTCCCTGTAAGGGTGCTGAAGTATGACATCGTTGAAGTATCGTACAGGGTCATGGACTCCTTCACAATAGACCCGACAGCGCCCGAAGGCGGGGCTACCATCAAGGTGCACAGCAAAAAGGCAAAGCCCGGCGACCCGGTAATTGTGCATTATGAGACGTCGCATGACGGACTGCATGCCTGGGATGAGGTAAGCCTCAATCCCCTCGATCTGTACATCAGCAAGGGTTTCCTGAAGATTAAGAGAACTGATGTGGAGCTCGGTGCAAAGCGGCTTGTGATCAACATAGCACCCAGTGCAGTAACGCCGGGTCGAGACAGGGAAGCGTATATCCACATTCATGCATGCTATGCCGACGGGAGTCCGGCCGCTGGCACGACAATAGACATAACAACCCGAAACGGCGTAAGCACGGTAACCACCGACCTTGGCGGGAACGCAAGCCTCTATCTGCCGTTATGGGAAATAGAAGGCGGTATATCCGTATCATGCGATACCGGAACAGTTAATATCAACATCCCCGTAACCGATGCAGCACCTACTGCTGTATGCATAGCAGAAGTGGACAGTGACAAGCTCGAGCCGGGATGGAGCACGAATGTAAAGGTGCGCGTGCTGAAAAACGGCCTGCCCGTGAGCGGAGCACGGGTGGTCGTAACCTCAGACTGTGGGACCATAGAACAGCCATTTGGCGTGACAAACCCCTATGGCGAGTTTGTCACGAAGTACACGGCGTCGAACACGCAGAATGTCAGGGATATTATCAGGGCAACATCGCCGGACAACCTGTTTGAAGAGGCGGTAGCTGCAGTGTTCATAGGCGGCGATGCGCCGATAAGCGGAATTGTTAACAACCGTATACAGGACCTATCGGATAGTCTTACCATCGATGACTGCGCAAGGTACACGATAGATACCCTTGCCACCACGCCGCCAGAACTGTTGTAAGGAGGTCTAGTTTAGATGGCAACGAAGACGAACATGCTCGGCCTTAACAAGGCCGAGCCGAAAGACCTTGTTAAGGCAACGCTTACCACCAGCTTCAACGAAAACTGGGACAAGATAGACAGTGCAATCGGAGAGCATGTAAGCAGCAGCGCCGTTCACGTTGCCAAGGACGGCAGCCTTCAGGTTGGTCTGAATGCCGAGATGGTGGGCGGGCTTAGAGCGGAGCAGCTGGCCGCTGCTGAGCATAACCACGACGACCGGTACTATACCAGAGCAGAGGTAGACGCGCTGATAGCCGCCGGGCAGGGGTCGGAACCGCGGTCTGTCTACTCCATCAGACCTTCGCTGAGCGATGCAGCGCTGCTGTTTGCCGGCCCGGACAGAATGGTCACCGCCTTGAGCGGGGTACTGGACAGGGGCGACACGATATACGGCGGACTTAAGATAGTCATGGCATCGGAGCTTAACATGACATTCACACCGCTGTACAAGAATGAGACTGATGATTCGGTCAGGCTGGTGTTCGTGTTTTCGTTTGACGATACCAGTGGCCTGAGCAGCGCTTCACAGGTAGCGGTCAGGTTCTCCGAATCAGACGCTGTGGACTGCTACAAAGTAACGTACAGCCCTCAGGCGGGGAATATAGTGCTTGAGAGAGTAGGCGGCACGAGCGAGGTAGTTGACAGTGCTGTTGTGAGCCCTGCCGTCGCCAGGACTATCCGGACGGCCGTGGATGAAATGACCAATGCCTTCCCTTCGTTCGGGCCTGCTTACTGCGTAGATGTCACGTACGGTTCAAGCACGGCGGTGGTATGTGTAAAGACGATAACGGATATAAGGTTTGCATACGATACTGAGAACGGCAACGGCGTATCGGTACTGTACAGAAAGGATATAACCTTTCCAGAGCCACGGCTGCTTGGGCAGTTCCATTGGTGCGGACTGCACATGCTTGGAATGAGTGATACAGTACTGCACCTGCTTGATATAACCACGTACAGCAAGCACTGGAGAGCGGGGGTATAAAGCATGCAGCCGACAAGACCCCATGATGCCGAGCCCAAGGTGATGCTTATCACCAGCACTTCTGCGCAGGCCGAAGACGAAGTCGTTTTAAGCTACTTTGAAGCGCCGGAGCTTAAGACAACGGACGTAGTATCAGTTGAGCCTGTCACGGTAACCGACAGTGAGGACTGCGTGCTGACCGTGATGTTCCCCAACCCCGCCGGCGTGCTGTGTGACGAAAACTGGAACGACGCCCATGAATTCGCAGCAGTGGAGGTAACCGATGTCTTTGCCGGCGACGAGCCAATGTTTTACGTGTACGTATGCAAAGAGAGGTGCGCAAGTCGCGATCCGAACAGCGTGAGCATATCAGCAGCGGACGGGAGACAGCTACCATCCGACCACCGGGTCATGATCGTGATGGAGCCCGACGGCCGGTACTACCGCTCTTTTATATACACCAACTTCAGGATGGATGATGAATACACGGTATCCTACTATGCTGTGGACGACGATGGCAAAACAAAACGTGTTACCGAAACGCTGTGCCCTTATCCCGTTGGGCTCATGCTTCATGACCAGGTGGCCGGTATCGCAGGGTTTACGTACCGGATAGCGGAGGCGTCCGAGATAGGTCTGCGCAGGATAATCGTGGACGACGGTGTGGTGTTTGATGACAGGGCGCCCATGCTCTTCAGGTACAGGATAAAGGCCGAAGCGGTACTGCCGGACGGGACCGTAAAGACGTACATGACCACGTGGAAAAGCGACTATGTATACAACAGCAGGTCCCTCTATCCATTCGAACAGGAAGGGTATGTAGGCGGCAGGAAAGTGCTGACCGGTGAAAAGTGCGAGATCATTATCAAAAGCCTGTTTAAGGATATACCAGCAAATGCGCTGGTGCGGTACAGCGCGGAATCGGATAACCCCAAAGTTGCGGTCAGCTGTCGTTCTGACGGGCAGAGCCCTGTATATGCCAGCACAAGCGTGGACACCGGCGCGCCTAACCCGCTGCTGGTTGACTCAAGGAAGAAGTGGAGGGTGATCCCCTACACCAACGAAAACCTGGCCATGCTCGGCCTGAGGGCGCCCAGAAGAGTTACTGCCTTGCGGCTCACGGTGGAAAAAGACGGCAGCACGATATACGAGACCGTCATCAAAGCCGCTGAGGGGTACGGGTTCGGCAAAACTGTGAAGACGATAAGCCCTGTTGACCTTGCCGGGATGCCGGAAGATGCGACCGTGACAGTAGAGCCCGCCGAACAGACGAGGTACGTTAACATACGCGGCACGGTAGGAGGACAGGAATGTATAACGCCGGCCGGTACCATCGCCAGCACCGTCGGGGAGATCATCGCGCACGGCGGTATGGTGGTCGAGATTGAAGAAACGTTCATCCCCTCATGTTTTGTAAAGAGCTATGCGGTGAAGCTTACACGGCGCTCGCTTGATGTATGCATCAGTGACAAACCGGCACATATGCCGTGGCACATAAGCATAAGGCGCGGGGTAAACATCGAAGCTGCGGATGATGGGCGGTACTACGCATACACGATATCTGGCCCGAACATTGTGAAGACGGCAGAAACGAGCCCTGCTGCAGTTGACGGCTTCACTGTAAAGCTTGCAAAGAGCCCTGTTTGCGCAAGTGTGAAGACGGACGGAAGCATAGCCGGTATAAGGGCGGTTGCTGGTGACAGAGAGCTGGCAATAGACTATGTCGACGTGTTCACGGGTATCGTGAAGTTTCGGGATCCGTTTCCCGGGGAAGGTGCAGTAATCGAGTACTCCTACCTGCCCGATTCAGTTGACTACAGCGGGTTTGAAGAGGGAGACAGGTTTTACAGGCTGGACCTTAATCCTGCCAGAGGGCACAGCTGCATGTTCCCAGGTTATGCGATGGAAGAACTACCGTCTTCCGCGCTGATTGGCAAGGACGTATACATATGCATCACGCCGGCGGCAGTGGTGAGCTACGTAAAGCGGAGCGAACAGGAAGAGCTGGCATTCGTGGGCTATGAGCGTGTAAGCGGCAGGCTGGCGTTCAGGATGAGGCTGAAGAACGACTACCTGAAAGAGCGCGGCATTGCGGTATACAGGGCGCGCGACGGTATGATGCTCGGCGGCAGTGAGGCCTACTGGACGGAAGTATACGGCAGCACGAGGGAGATACTCATAGTTGACCCTTCTGCCAAGATAGATCCGTTCGGCAGGCTGGAAGAGCGGTACCTTGTTGACTACTACTACATGTCCAAAACTCCTGCTATCGAACAGAGGCTGGAGTCGAAGGTGTATCACAGCTTGAGGATGCCGCAGGACCCGGCACACCTCGCGCTTGCCGTGGTACGGATCGGGTTCCCCTACTCGCACAGCGATGTAAAGCTCCTGGACGCACGGTCAAGGGGCGGTGGCGTAAAAGAGAGCTTGATGGCCAGGGCGTTCGAGATAGAGCCCGAGAGCAGGCACTACTGGGACATAGGCTATCTGGATGGCGAGCCCTTCCAGAGGAACGGCCTCGTCAGGGTGTTCCTGCCGAACCGGCTCAAGGAAAGGGGCTGGAGCGAGGAGTTCATAAAGAAGCAGGCGGAAAGGTACAAAGCCGCCGGTACGTACTTCCTGTACGAATACTGGGACGGCGACGAGGTGTACCCCGGCAGGGTAAGGCATGTGGTGCTGAGCCTTGTTGAGACGGATGACGGCGACAAACTCTATCCGCCGCAGCACCTTGTGCTTGAAAAGGTGCTGGTAAAGGAGGTCAGCAGTAAGTGCAGCGCGTAAAGATATCGTTTGACCGAAACAGGGACAGCATAACCGAGCACTACCTGGTCTACAGAGCAATGAATTCTGCCGACCCCGTGCTTGCATATATCGTCAAGCAGCCTGCGGAAGAAAACCCGATATACGTGGAAAGAGATTTCCTAACCAGGGTCGGTGACGTGTTCTACACCACACACGGCAACATAATACAAACGCGGGATATCAAGGTGTTCGTAAACGGTGAGCAGGTTATCCCAGTCAGTATCAATTACGTCGATGGAGTTATACAACTCGACCCGGTCCCACCGGAGGGAAGCGAGGTCGTGGCATCATACTACTACGACGGTGTGGAGTTCCTTGACTCAAGTGTAGAGCAGAGCGGGGTAACACCGATGGCCCCGCCCGCCGTAGACTACTCCCCACCTCTTGCTGTTAGAAATATTCGCCTGTCAACGAACATGAGCACCGGCTATGTCGGGATAGAATATGACCTGCCGCCGTTCACCGCAGGCACCACCTATAGATACTACGTCGTTGCGGCAGACAGGTATGGTAACAGGTCGTGGCCGTCGGAGATAGGCACGGTAATACTGGACCAGGCACTGGACGACGTGCCGTTCATCATACAAAAGTCCACGGATGGCGGAACGACATGGGAAGTTATAGGCGAGACAATGGAGCTGTTTTTCGAGGATGCGCCATCATTTGCCGGTCCGATGCCGCCACCGAAGAGCGCAGCGGCGGAGATAATCCCCGCAGATGGTGAGCATGGCGGTGCAGTACTTATATCATTGGAAGGGCCGGACACTGCTGTTGGCATAAGCGGTATGTACAGGGTTATAACCCGTTCGGCGCTCGGAGCGTATTCTGACCCGTCGGACGCAGTCGGCCCGATTGAAGTGCCCAGGATTGCGGTGAAGTATATAGTGAGACGTACGAACCCGGACGGTACCACGGTGGTACTGGGCGAGACGGCCAGCACATCATTTACCGACTCAAGCGTCGAGGCATATCAGACATACACTTACAGCATATCGGCGGTCGACTGTCTTGGCAACGAATCAGAGCCCGTAACAATAGAGGTGAACACGGACGATATAGTACCGCCCGACGCACCGGAGATAATCAATGTTGAGTACAGCTAATCCCGAAAGGAAGGTGCAGCCAAGTTGGATATAAAGAGACTTGAAAGGTTTCGTGAACTGATCCCCACAATTGACAATATAGGACAGGTAATATCTGCCGAAGACATAAACGTGCTGCGGGAGATAGCGCTTGAGCTACAGCGCGAGGCGTTCCGCCAGCAGGATGAAGACTTTCTCAGGATGGCCATTGACGCGTTCGAGCATCATCCCGACGTGAACGCTATGTGGCTCGAGCTTTTACCCGACGGAAGCAAGATTGACATGAACAATAGCCTCGGGATTGAGTACAGCGAAGATGAGCGGAGTGTGGTACTAAAGCCGGGCAGCTTTCGCGGCTTTGTCACATCAAAAGGGTACAAGCCAAGCAGCGGCTGCAACATAAAGAAGGTGCTGCTGTTCGTTGACTATTTCGCCGACCAGGGCGACGAAGTGGTATTCGAGGTATCCAACAATGGCCTCGATTTTCAGACAGTAGAGGCGAACAGCGGCAAGGTGGTTGAACTGAGGACTGACGGGAGCTGGCTTTATTTCAGGGCAAGGCTCTCGAGAACAGCCGAAGGTACAGGGCCGAGGATATATGCATGGGCGGTCCTCTACTTTGACCAGACGATAGCTGTAGACCTTGACAGAAAGCCGGACGTGGTCATCGACTATGAAGACCTCGAGCTGCCGCCCCCGCCGCAGCCGCCCGAGATAAAGCCGCAGCTTAAGCACAGCGAGCTTTTGGAGATTGGGCCCGACGACCATCACCCAAAGATACACCGCCACAGCGGCGAACCGGGTGAAAACGACAAGATAGACCTTGTATCAGAAGTCAAGAACGTCCTGTGGTGGGAACACCTACCTGTCGAGCTCCTACCCGGAGTGGGATATATCAGACTCCTCCGCGATTCCGCCCAGGAGGATAGAGTAGTGAGGGTGGAAGGCGAGCGGTTCACAGCAGACCTGGTGTACAGCGGCGAGAGATTACAGGAAGTCTACGTGCAGCATTTTGCGGACGGTGCAATACAGAGCAGTGTAAAAACAGTGCTTGACTGGCAGGAATACACGTTCGCAGACGGTACCACGGACACTGTTGTGGCAGGCGTAGATATTCAAAGGGTAGAGGTGCGTTAGAGTATGCGTGTACAGCAGCTTAACGAGAACTCGTTTGTAAAGGTGCTTTCGCCGGTAGAAAGCAAGCTGTTTGAGAGGCTGCTTAAAGAGGAGAAGGAGCGAATAGAGTTCTGCTACAAGCTGTACGGCCAACAGCAAAAGCTTGCCAAGACGGCAGCCGAGCTTGCAGCGGCAATAAACGCGGCAAATGCCGTTATAAGCGATATTGTCACGCAGATACAGGCACTGGAGCGGGAAATAAGCAGCCTGTCACCGGCTGATAACGGGACCGACAGCGGGGTATCCGCCGATTACGTAAAGCAGCTGCTGCCAGCGTTCCTCGTTGAAGAGGTTGAGGCGTCATATACAATGCCCACCAACCTCCTGTTTGAATCCGAACAGAACAAAAGAGTGTTTGTAGGATATGAGCACTTTGAGGGCGCGAGACTGAGGAAGTGGCCCGACCAAACATGCAGGCCGGGCGTTATCAAGCGGTACACAATCCAGCTGTTTGTCAGCTCCGAAAAAGACGTGTACCTCAACGTGCTGCACGACGACTATTTTGTGGTCTACCTCAACGGCAACCTTGTAAAGGCAATGTCGGGCAACAACACTTCCGGACCAGCCGAGACGGTAGTGCTGCACCTTAATACCGGATGGAACACGGTGCAGTTCATCATATGCAACAGGGAATATGGCGGCTATTACGACATAGGAGTAAACCTTACAGATGAAGTGGACGAGGTTTCCACTCCTGTACAGACGGCAATAAAGGTTGACAGTACGGCGATAAAGCGCGGTGCTATCAAGCCAGAGCACATTGATTCAAGTGCCAGCTTTGAGTTCAGAAGGCTCAACGTGGTTGATATGCTGGGCACCAGCAGCCTGAACCTGGGCGGCGTAATGGTTGACGGTGCGGGCGGTGCAGTCAGCATAAAAGGCAACCTCAAGGTTGACGGCACAATTGAATACAAGAACATGCAGGGAATCGGAAGACCGGTCACGTCCATGCTCTGGCTTGCAAGCGAAGTCTGCATCCCGCCAGCGCAGGTTATACCGGACGGAAACGCATGCACCGGCGCTGCTGCGTTTATACCAAGGAATGTATCAGTCAATATGATAGACTGTCCATCGGGCGAGATCGTACATCCTGGAAACTACAGGCTGTACATCAGAATGCGGGCCTTGCAGCAGGCAGTTGGTGGTATTGCAATGCTCAACATCAAAGAGGGCAGCAGCATTATCAAGTCGATTAACATAACCGCTGCGGACGTGGGTACCACGGCTTATGCGATATACAAGACAGACTTTACATGCAGCCAGCCGCGTATAAAGTTCGAGCTGATACCTCTCGGAGCTGCTGACTTCGTAGTTGACACGATAGGCATACAGATGGGGGTTTAGAGCATGCTTGATTTTCAGCTTCCAGATACACCTGTCAACAGGATAACACCAAAGCGCCTTTCCGGGCTTATAGACGTAGATGAAGTGGCATCTACCTGGGCAAGCATAGAAGCAACGCTCAATGACTGCATAAAGGCTGTTGACGAGCTGGAGGCGGCTGTGCTGCGCTTTAACTATTCTTCGGCTGCCGAGGCAAGTAAGGTTATACAGGTAATGGACAGTACCGGGGTATTCAACGTACAGTCGGGTAACGTGATAGAGGTTATACCGGCTATCAATACAGAGTTTTCACCGGCGTTTTATTCGAAACTGCCGGTATTCAGCACCGGTCTCGGCAGCGATTCTATAGCCCTGCCCGTTTCAGAATCATTGAATGCACTCGACAGTGCGGATGTAGCCTTGGAGTATGTTCACGGACGAAACTGTTCCGACAATGGAATACAGAACATCGAGGATGGCGGTATATGGAGAATGGTCGTCAAGACTGACGACATAACCAGGCTAGAGCCACGGAAAGAGCTCGGTTATATCACATCAGGCGTGCCCTGTATCTTCACGATAAGCTTTAAGGTGCCGCAGCCGGTCAATACCATCAGCCTTGAGTCATATTCAGCGCTGCCAATGGATCTTGTCGTCGTGGAGTGCCTGAACACGGCAGGCGAAGTGATAGCCGTGGTCTCCCCCGACGGCACGGGCCTTGCCGGTGGCAGCATGCTCGTATCAGGCAGGACGACGCTACATTTTCCGCTAGTATATGCCAGAAAGCTCAAGTTTGTCATAAACCAGAGACACTACAGACGCGTGGAGAGCGCTAAACTGAGGAAGGTATGGTACGAGTACGAGTATGCTATAGGAAGGATGTTTGTGGGTTTAAACAGATATGCCACATCGGCAGAGTGGATATCCGCTCCGATAGAACTTCCCCATGATACCATTGCTGTACAGCTCCGCACAGAAGAGGTCCTCTCCGGTGCGTCTGACGTGGTGGAATACGACGTTTCATTTGATGGCAGGACGTGGCTGCCGATAGTGCCCGACGGCAATGCCAGTGTGCGCGAGCGCGTGAAAATGCGTATCGAGAGCGGCAGCCCTGTCGCTGATTTAAGGTTTAACGTTGAGCACGGCCTGGTGCTGTATGCAGAGGGCAGCATCCTTCAGTACGGTACGGATTATGTACTGTCGTCAAACAGGAGAATAACGTTCAAGCGCACGCCCAAAGGTCCAATTATTGCCGTATACGTCCCGGAAAAGACCGCATACGAAGCGCCCGCACTTGGGTTTATAACAGAGGTTACGGAGGAGTTCAGCGGTACCGACGAAAGCGGGGCTGTGTACCTCAGTCGAATGCCGTATGTTGACCGCAATACCGTGAAGAGCATGCCTCCGGACTGGGATCCATCGGTTTTAAGTTCAGGCTATGTTCCCATCAGGGTGTCAATCCACACTGCTGACGGGAAACTTCTGACACAGCCGCGGTACCCCGGGGAGCCCGGTATTTACAATCAAACCCCGTACAGAGAGGGGCATCAGAGCGGGAGCGGCAGTATAAACTACACAGTCAGCGGCAAAGTGCTCAAGTTTGATACCGTCCTCAACGAGTTTAACAAGATATCAGTCACGTACCGCGCCCTACCGGAAGTTGTCAGGGTAAGGGCTGTCCTGTACGGAACGGGCACGGCCCGCGCAGCATCCATGACGCCCATTGTGAATAAGATATGCATTTTAGCCAACAGGAGGCTGACGTTTTAATGCGTCTTTACGACTATCCGCTTGCCAGCGAATTCGAAGCCTTTCTAGCAGAAGTAAAGCAAAGGATGGACAGCATTATAGACGAAATAGACGGCATCAAAGAGCTTATCGCTGTAAGGAACGCCGAGGTGGCAGTAAAGCTGAAGGAGATGTATGCCCGTATAAGCAGTTTAAGGAGCAGCTCCGTGGACTATGATGGCTTAAGGAGCGGCTTTCTAACGGTAATCAGGGAGCCTTTTGTAGATACCAGCAGCATGGACTATGACGCCATAGCGGGTGAGCCGGCGGAGATTGTGTCGCACATCGGCGCGCTCTCGCTGCGCAGGCTATCCAGCACCGAGCTGTCAATATCCTCTGTTAGAATAGCAGGTAACGGCCTGCCCGGAAACTCGCATGTTGTATATGAAGAAAGCGGGCTGTACCATGCCAAAGACGGTCTACACGCTGATCCGAAATACATGGTTGATGGGAAAAGCGATACATGGTTCGAGTATGAACGGCTGTTTGGCCTGCAGGGGTACAAGTACAGGAACACCAGCTTTTCGGAATGGCTGTACTGGCTATCATTTGACCAGGAGCCGCTGGTGCTCGATATCGAGATGGAGCTTGAAGCGCCGGAGATTGTGAGCGGTATGATAGTCAACCCGTTTATACCGGCGGCACCGTGGTACAGGCCGCCGTACCTTGTATCAGCCACACTGGACGACTGCAAAGGTCTACGGCAGAGCCTGCAAGGAGGTAGACTAAGCGACAAAATCATGGTGCCGTGCCTGCCGCAGTACGCCAAAAAGGTAAGGATGCGGATAAAGCAAGCCTATCCCTACAGCGTAGCCATAGGGCTTCCCGATAAGGTGTACTCCGTAAGCAAGCTCGGCATGAGGTACGACCCCGCCACTGGCGACATAAGACCACCGGAGTACATAAAAGGTGAGGAATCGCTCGACGAGCAGGCAGTTATAGACGAGCTGTTTCTTCAGCCCGCCGCCGAGATACTGCCCGCCCTAAGGTACAGCATAGGAATCAGAGACATCTCCCTGTTTGCAAACACATACGCTGAGGAATCTGAATACGTGTCAAAGCCGTACCACATTGACGGCGGCATCAAGTCTTTGAGCGTAGATGTTGAGTATATCATCCCCGAGGCGCTGAAGAGGGACGGACTGGCCGAAGTGGGGATAAGCTTTGACGATGGCGCCACATGGCACCGTATAGCCGGAAACGACGAAGAAGCGGCGGTATTCGGGCTTGCGCGCAAGATTGTCCTGTCAGGGTATACACCGGACTTTCTGATGGATAAAAGCGCTATATACATACCAAAGACCGCTGACTCGTTCAGGGTAAGGATAAAGCTGCGCCGGCCGGACATTGAACACGGCGAATACGTCTCGCCCATAGTTACGGGGTACACAGTCGTTGTTGAAGAGGCGAGGGATGCGGAAGGTAGGGATGCGCTGCTATGAGCGTCAGGCATACAGCAAGAGTGATCAGTGATGCCCGGAAAAGGGTAGAGGCTGTTAGGCGAGGGCTGCCGCCGGGAAAAGAGACAGCCCCCGCTCCAGCTGCGTTCCATCCGCCGGCTATAACACCGGGCGAAGTTGCATCCCCCGCTGAATGGCAGGAGGCAATAGACGCCCTTAACCTCTGGATAGAGGCAGTACAAAAGAGCGTGACGGATGTAAAAGAGCTGCTGGGCAACAGTGTGCTGAAGAAAGCCGAGCTGAAGCTGCAGTCAAGGGAGGCCGTGGCCAGGTTGGCAAGCGCGTCAGTGGATGCTGATGTATTCACATTCAGTTACGAGCCGCTTTTATTCGAGCGTGACATAGAAAATCTACCCGAGACGACATGTGAGATAGACTACCTCAAGCAGTGCGCAACGGTGAAGCAGGAGAACGGCTGGTGCGCCAGGCTTGACATAAGCAGCGCATCGGTCTACTGGCAGGTGAACCCCAGAACCTGCACAGTAAAGCAAACGGGCGACTTCAGCAGCATAGTAAAGGAAGACTCGGACGGCTGGGCTGTGACAATTGCCGGGTCGAGCGATATAACACTGACGGTCGACGTGGAGTTTAAGACTGCCGTAGAGTGCAACGCTATCGCGGTGGAGTACAGCGGCAAAGTAGACGATGTGGCGCTATATGTCGATGACAGTAAGGTAAGCGCCACTGATAAGCACTCATCTCTGTTCGTGTTCCCGCAGAAAGCCGTCAAGAAACTGCAGGTGGTGTTCAGGAAGACCGGTTACGACGATGAAAACTCAATGGCTAACTATCTGTTCATACGCAGCATCGCCGCTTATCTGAACAGGTATTCACGCAGCGGGATATATGTGACGCCAGCAGTTCCGCCCAAGGGCGCGGAGGTGTGCATCAAACCCGATATCGCCCTACCCCCTGGTTGCAGTGCGGATATGTACATCGGCTATCAAAGCGGGAAAAGGGTAGAGTGGTACAAAGCGGAGAGCGGAGCGTGGATGAAGCTCCATAAGCTGGACGAGGAGCTGCAGGAAGAAGTGCTGTTTACCGCGACAGACCAGGAAGGCATCCACAGGATATACGAGTTCAGTGAACTGCCAATAAGAAACAGTATAAGGGTATACAGCGCATACCGGATGTTTGTTGTCGAATCCAAACAGGCAGAGCATGATGGCTGCACGCTCAGGGATTGGTACGAGACGGCGGGTACTGCGGACCGCGCTTACATCGATGCGGATGCAGTACTTCAAATCCGGGCAGGGCGAATCTACAGGCTTTCAACGCACATCTTCGTCACCAGCGATACCGGCTGCGTCATTGAGTCATGGGCGCCACAGCCGGCCGGTGTGCCAGCCTCAGTCTACCTGAACTTAATAGAGCAGGTGCCGCAGGACGGAGTCTATACACTACGGTTAAAGAAAGGTTGGAACCTGCTTGAGGTTATTGTAAAGCCTGCGGCGGATGGCGTGTTTGGCCTGCTCTTTCCCGTCGACATTGTTGACGGAATGGTATGCGGCTTCCGCGGTCCCCTCAATGTTGTAGACATGCGCACACTGATCCACGGTGATGTTTCCGCTGAGCAAAGCATAGGATTTGACGGCAGTTCTCTCTACATCAAACAGGACAGAACAGCCGATGGTCCCTTAAGGTTTCTGTGCAGGTATTATACGAATAGAGGAAATGATTTCATGGTCAGGGCCATGATTGAGATGAAGAGCGTGACAGGCGAAGCAAGCCCGATTCTCTACGGCTGTTCATTGTTATGGAGGTAAAAACCATGGCAGTACCGGTCATGAGACTTGTCAATCATAGGTACAGGGGACCAATGGAAAGCCGCAAGGTTAACCAGATGATGAACGACATACGCTGTGATATTGAGAGGCTAGAGAGTTTCGCCAGCGAGCTGGCCCTGATGATCGACACGCTTGCGAAGTCTATAGTCATGGGGGAATTCATAAATGCACGAAAGACTGATACCGTATCGCAGTAACAGCCAGGACTTGAACGACTTCATCAAGAGTACGGCTAGTGATATAGAGCAGCTCTACAAGATGTACAACAGTATAAGTGCGGATACGGACATGCTGATTACCGCTTCAAGGCTGCAGGAGATAGCCATAACCGGTAAGATAGCAGAGCTGATGAGCCTGCTCAATGCGCCCAAGAGAAAAGCTGACGGCACCTGGGAGCAGCGCATAAGCATTGACAGGTTCACTGCAGCGGGGAGCGGAATAATCATGCCGCGCTTTAACATGGGAAGCGTGATGGCGAAGAAGACACTGCCATGCATCACGATAGAGGCGGAAGACGGACGCGAGATACTGCCTGCCAGTGTTAAGGTAAGCGTGGAGCCCGCTGCCGATGGAAAGACGATAAGGGAGACGCCGCCCGAAGGGGCGCTTTACGGCTACAGACCATGGTGGAGGACCGTGCCGTACAGCTCCGACAGCGGTACCAGGGCGGTGTACACCGTAGAGCTGCCGGTAAACATCCTGGAAAAGCCGGAGTTTAATCAGCTCAGGATAGTGCCGTTCCCGCTTTATGGCGTTACCATAAACACAGTTGAATACAGGCACAAGTCCAAGTGGATACCCATCCATACGGACCTTCTTCCAACAGATGGTGCAGTGTTTATAACCACCAGGCCCACAGCGGCGGATGCCGTGCGTGTCGAGCTTATACAAAAGAACCCCGTATGGCTGGACGGCAAGCCGGAGTTTCATCTCGGGCTGGCGGTGCTGGCCGTGGAAAGAGCAGTGGTTGCAACTGAACCGGCGGTGTTCACCGCTGAAGTTGAGCTGCAGGGGAACGGGCCGTGGAGGATACTGTCCACAGCAGTGGACGTGAAAAACGGCGGGAAGGCTGCAGTGAGCATAAGCGACGGGACACAGACGCTGCCAAGCAGCGCACTCCCGGCTACAGTCCAGTCCGGCAAGATAAAGGTCATACTGGAGGTAGAAGCGGAGGATGAGCTGCTGCGACCCGTCGTGTCGGGAATAACACTGCAGTACCAAGACAGTTCCGGAGCTTAAATGTAGCATACAGGGGGTGCATGGGGTGGAGTTCCCAAACATTCCGCTCGATATGCTGGGGCAGTACGGCATCGCCTACATAGCACTGGCCGTACTGATATACGTAATGGTCATACTGGCAAAGATACTCATTGCCCTGGTTAAAAGCAACAATGCCATAGAGCACACCATTCAACAGTTCGCTGAAAAGCTTGATGCACTGTCAGCAGTCATTGATAGCCAAACAAACATGCTCAACAGACTAGAAAGGCTTATAGAGGACCAGTCACGGTTCACACAGCGCATGCTGGAAAAGCTGGACGTGTTATGGGACATAGCAGTGAAAAGAAGCTAGACAAGTAAAACCAGCCCAGGAGTAAGCAGGGGCTGGTTTTTCTATTGCTTGACACCGTGTCTCATTTGTGATACAATTGAGATAGAAGGAAATCGCTGGGCCATACAGGGGGCTCGGGCATGAATGAAGAGTTCAGGTACATCGAGCTTGCACACAAGACAGATGACGGCAAGTTCATACGCTTCACGGCAGGCAGCAGAAAAGAAGCCGCATGGTTTATAAGGAAGTACGGACCAAAGGCCATGTTTGCAACGGCGTACATATACAAGAGCAAGGACAAGTCTGGTGCAATGTACGCGCCGTACTTCTACATCGATCTTGACAACAGCAACCTGACGTCAAGCGATCCGGATGTTACCGAGGCTGCATGGGTGGAAATCAGGAGGGACTACCTGTTTGTATGCAACATCCTGGATGCGTTCTACGGCATCAGGAAGGACTACGTACTGAGCTACTTTTCCGGCAAAAAAGGGCTCACCATCCTGGTGCCCACCCGCATTTTTGGACTGGAGCCCTCTGAGAACATAAACGAGGTGTTTCGCCTGCTGGCTAAGGAGATAGCGTCAACGGCACAAAGCAGGAAGATAGTCAGTATCGACACGGCGATATACGACAGGTCACGGCTGCTCAGGCTGCCAAACACTATGCATGAAGCAACGGGACTGTACAAGGTGCGGCTGTACTATGACGAGATCAGAAACCTTTCGTACAGAGAGATAATCGAGCTGGCTGGACAGCCGCGGCCGAACCCGCTGCCGGACCGTGTGCCTGTATCACCAAAGGCAAAAGCAAAGGTGTCGAGCATGACAATAGAGCAGCGGGACAGAAGGAAGGAGTTTAAGTACGAAGCGCCGTGCGTTAAGAAGGCGCTTGCTGAAGGCGCGGTGCTCGGCAGGCGAAACAACACGGCAATAGCGCTGGCAAGCTACTTTTACCAGTGTGGTATGGAGTATGGAGAAGCGCTGCAGATACTGCTTGACTGGGGTAGAAACAAGTGCAGCCCGCCGATGAACGGCGATGAGATTGAAGCCACCGTCAGATCAGCATACAGAAACCAGTACGCGTACGGGTGTAGGACGTTTAAGAGCCTAGACCTGTGTGAACCGGAGGGATGCGAAATTGAACACTACCGAAATGCAGTTTCCATGGATAGAGCAAACAATAGCGGAACTGGACGCGATAATGGCGATAATCGAGCGCGGCAGAAAAGGGCTTACTACGGGTTTTAAGCGATTGGACGCTGCGCTGCATGGCCTGCAGCCCGGACTGCACATCATAGCCGGGGAGGCCAACATGGGTAAGACGGCCTTCGCAAGCCAGCTCGCGTGGCAGATAGTGAAGAACAACGAGTATGTGCACGTGATCGACATAACGCTGGACGATACCAAGTTTGAAAAGGTATGCCGTCTTGCAGCACACATATCCGGGCTGCCGATAAACACAGTCAAACAGGCGGGTGTGAACTGGGAAAAGAACCCCGGCGTGTACAAAAAGGTGGTTGAGGCTATAGACACGATCAAGAACAGCGCTTTGAAGTACGAGATACTGGACGGTGCTGCTGCAGGCATGATCAGCTCTCTGTGTGAAATAGTGAGGCAGAGAAAGGTGGACTTAGGGACGCTGGGTGAAGAATGGCAGCTGGTCGTGTTTGTGGACAGCTTCCATGACGTACTGCCGGATGTGAGGATAAACAGCGAGAACGGAAGATACGAGTACATAGCCCAGGCGCTGTCCGACCTTGCTAACGAGCTTGATATACCGATTGTGTGCACAGCCGAGCTGCGGAAGCTGAACGGCCAAAGGCGCCCGCAGCTTGATGACATAAGGGAATCAATCAAGATAAGGTACGAGGCAAAGTCGATAATGCTCTGCTACAACGACCTTGGTGCACGGGGTGAGCAGAGCAACCTTTACTGGTATCCACCGAACGACTTTGCACGCTATCCTGTATTCGAGGTACACGTCGCAAAGAACAAGTACAACTCCTTCAAGGGGCGGCTCTGTTTCGAGTTTATACCCGAGCTGTCGCTCATGAAGGAGCCGGATGACGCAACGCACAGGAAGTACCTCGACATCGTGCATCACGATATCAAGTAGAGGAGGTGCGTAACACGCATTATGAGCAGTGAGGAGTTCACCATAGTGTCATACAGGAACGTGTGGCCTGAGGAGGCTAGAAAGCGCAACTGTCCGCGCTATCATCCATGCCCAATATGCTATAAGTGCATGGTGAAGGCCTCACACCTGTTTGTAAAGTGTCAGGACTGTCCGATACCGCTATGCCAGCACTCGGAGCGTGACCGTGAGCTAATGATAAGGCGCGAAAACTTCTCACCCAAGTTTCCGCTGAGTACACAGTAATAGGAGGAGTGATGAGTAATTGGGCGGACCAGGTAGTGGCAGAAGGCCAAAGCTTGTAGTGGACAACACAGTACAGCTGCAGGACGCAGCATACAAGAGATTCATATACCCCGCCGTAATGGTTGACATGAAGTGGAAGGGCGCTGTGATAAGCTCAAGACAGAGCCCCGGACAGGTTGGCTACACCACCTACGCATTGTGCGAAGTGGAACCGGATGATATACGCGACGAGCGCGTTAACCTGTGGATGGTGCGGTACGAGCCGAGCGGTGAAGGCCTGCTTACCCACGTCCACAGCGTTCCGGGCACCATAGAGTGTATAGGTGACAAAGTGGTGGACGGCTACGCGCTTGCGCTGATCAGGCTGGCCGATGAGATTAACTATCCTGAAGCGTACAGTCTATACCACCCGGATACGAGTACGGTTATTGAGCCGCTTGAGGATGTATACCTGATAACGTCATCACACAGCAAGAGCACTCTGTTTACATTCCACCGCGGGATTATAAGCAGCATCAGCTATCCGTACGGCATAACTGTAACATCCGGCCTTGAGAGTGATGATATCAAATGCATGGTGGTAAGACGAAAGCCCAGGGCTGAGCTGCTGGCCATAATGCCGCGGTGGCAGTGGTGGGACCTGCTGGAGGTGGGGCAGTCGTGCTTGACGACATAGAGCTTTACCTGAGCACGCCTGGTATAAAGGTGTGTGATGTTTATGGTGAAAGGCCCATGTCTGAGCACAGGATAATACGCTGGCTTATGAACAACTGCAGGGACTATATTGAGCTCACGCTGGCAAGCAGAAAGGGGGGACTGCGGTTTGAACAAGCAAATCTGCATCGTATGCAACAAGGAAATACTCACGTACAACAGTAACCCGAGGATAGCAGCCTATGAGAAGAAATGGAGCGTCCACTGGGAGTGCGTCCGCAACACAATCGAAGACATACTCGACAGAAGCACGCCCGGCGTTGAACCAAGGAAATAGCCAACAGCTGGTGCTGGACATCAAGCAGCTGAAGGACTACTGCACATGCCCGCTGTTTTACAGGTTCAAACATATAGAGAACATAGATGCCAGTCCGGGCGCGGATGAGCTGCTCAGGCTGTGCATCCGCAAGGTCGGAGACTTCATCCTGTATGCAGCACAGGACAGGTTCCCGACAAGGGCTGATGTGCGATATGCATACAATACCGTACTGAAGTCGGTGGTCGGGAAGAAGAGACTTAGGAGCTTCTCCCCAAAGTCAATTGCAAGAGGGCTTGAGCAGAGCCTTGCAATCCACGAGTTTCTCAAACAGACAACGCTGTATCCCTTAGTTGTTGGGCAGAAGTACAGCATACAGGTTGAAGGGGTGAAGATAAGCGGCAGGGTGGATGCGATATGCAGGAATGCCACCGGCGAGCTGGAGCTGCTGATGTTCTCCGACGAAAACCCGGCCAACCCCGACCTGCCGCTGTCAAGTGATATTGAAGTAATAGCAGCATGGACGGCGTGCAGGAGCGTAGTGTCAAGACCGGTCACAAGAGCTACGGTGTTTTACCTTAGCACGGGAACAAGCAGCGAGGCGGCAATACAGAGCCGGGACTACAAAGCTATGGAGCACATAGTAAGGTCCATCGCCAGGGCCATATCAGAAAGCATATTCTATCCGTCCATAGGCGGATGCCAGAGAGGATGCCCGTACAGGGCGCTGTGCACCAGCGGTCACTGGCTGCTGGAGTATGTACCAAAACTACCATCTGAGAAGGGGGATGAAAGGTCATGAGCTATATCAGGATAGTAAACCCCAACACTGGCGAGGTTATCATGGAGGAGTACCAGGACGGTACGATAAAGGTGCTGTCCAATGAAATGAAGAAGCTGCTTGAATCGGTAAGCGGCGACTCGGGCAGGATACCGACAAAGGAAGAGCTTGAGGAGCTGGTACGGAAAATAGAGGAAGGCGAATTGGTAGAGGAGCTCGCTGTTGAGAAGGTGGTTCCATACAAAGGCGGCCCCGTCATAGACAGCGATATATGGGATGCCAGTGCTGCAAGAAAGAGAATGGCCAAATGGGCGAGCAGTGACGGCTCGGGCAAGAAAGAGAAGATGAACTGGGGTAAGTTCTCACAGGGGTTCCTGATAATTGACGGAGATCCTGAGAACTTCGGGTCGTACAAGTATCCGCATCATGACGTGAGGAACAATGAACTCTGCGTGCACAAAAAGGGGACAATAGCTGCAATGGCATTCTTGCTGAAGGTAAGACCATCCGGTGTTGAGGCTGCATATGATCACATGGCAAAGCATTACAGAGCTATGGACATGGAGCCGCCCAAGCTGAAGAACGAGGCTTATACGGACGAGGAGATGGTCATGCACTTCGGCGAGGACTGGCGCCAGCTCATTGCTATGGTTGTATAGAGAGGAGGCAGTGCAGTGCACCCATACTGGACAGCGTTTTGGATAACCACTGGTGTGGTAAACGCCTTGCTCGCGGCTGCAGCTGTGCTCATCGCTGCATTCAACCTGGTTGGGGTAATCATTGAGGTGGGTAAGAAAGCTGCGGCAAAGAGCAAGAGCAGGGGTAAGAAGAAGGTGAGCTGATGGAGAACATCCTTGCGCTGGACGCCGCACTTAACCACACTGGCTACTGTATTTTCAAGGACGGGACGGTGTGCGATGTCGGTGTCTACACCGTCCCGTCCAAGCTCGATCTTCCACAAAAGCTCTCCGCTATATTCAGCAAAGTGACTGATGTGATAAGGAACCAGGCTATACACGTGGTGGTGCTAGAGGGGTGCTATACGGCACGGAATGCGAAAACGGCATACTACTTGAGTGCGGTTCACGGGGCAATCCTGACGGCTGCAGGACTTGAAGGGGTGAAAACAGTCACCCTACCTCCCAGCATAGTAAAGAAGGTGTGCTGCGGGGTAGGCAATGCAACAAAGCAACAAGTCGCTGCAGCCGTACTTGCAATGTACGGCAACATCACAGCAGGCGCAGCAGGCAGGTACATAGACGATATCACAGACGCAGTTGCTTTGGGTCATACATACCTAGTTCTGTACGGGAGAGGAGCCGTTGAACATGCCGCACAGGGATAAGACCAAAAGGTACACCTATGAAGAGGTTGATGCTTTTGTTAAAGCATACCAAGCAGGTGATAACAATGCCGCCCTGGGGCTGATAGACGCGTTTAAGGGCTACCTAAAGAACTACATACAGCTGCTCAAGAGCGGGCACATAGACTACTACAACAAGAACATGAGGAAATTCCTTTGTCTGTTCGTGAAAGAGTATGAGGACAGACAGAGAATAATGCGGATACGCAGCAGAAAGAGCGGTAAAGGACTGCAGGTGATGTACTATCACGCAGCAAACGTCGCACGTAAGTTTGCCATGGTTGACGAGGAGGACCTGTGGAGCGAGCTTGTAAGCGAGCTGCTCGCCATGGCCAAGCGGTACCGCAACGACCGCGGCTGCTTCTTCCACACGTACGTCAGTAAAGCCTTCCACTACAGGGCATACAAAAGAGTCATACGGCTCATTAACGATCCGGCTGCGCTTGCAATGCGCAGCGCCGCCTGTCTGGACAGCGAGGAAAACAGCGACCTGTACATACAGCCGGATGCCGTGAGCGAGATTGAGGCGGAAGTGGACAGGATCATCATAACCGAGGACGAAATCGACAAGGAATTGGGTGAGAACTGGATTATGGGTTTCACATGCTCGGAGATGTTTTGCAGCTTAACCCCCCTTGAAAGGCGCGTGCTCGTGTTGTACTATGAGAATGGGTATAACGATGATGAGATAAGCGCAATGCTCGGCGTGCCTAAGAACAGGGTGGTAAGGATAAGGAGTAGTGCCAGAAAGAAGCTATGGTCAAGGAGAGTGGCCGATGCTTGCACGGAACAACATCGGGATACCCGCTGAACCAGGGACCGAGACCGAAATATGCAGATGGGTATCCGATGGGTTGAGGTATATGGTTGGCTTTACAGCTACTGGCACTTGCTCCGCTGAGTTCAGGCTGTACGTGGGCAACGATCCTGAGCCATGGTACGTCGCTCAAACATCGCCGTACTCTCGAACAGCATACGTCGCTGATAGGGGAACCCGGCTGCCTGAAACCACGGTCGTATCCCTGCGTGTGTATCACGAATGCCCTGGCACGCATCACTTCAAAGGAACAATACTGGGGGGATAAAATTGAGGTATCCAATCTGGAGAGCAAGGCGGCTTAACTTTGACCCGGCCGACCTTGTACGCGAGATAGGGTGCGGCAGACTGCTTGGTACCGTGGCGGCGGGACGGTTTGAGACGTGTGACGCTGCCATAAGCTTTATGACCAGCTACACACATGTCGCACCCTATTCCATATCCGGCATGAGGGAAGCCGTACAGCTCACGATGAAGCACTTGAAGAACGGCAGCAGGGTTCTGGTGTACGGCGACTATGACGCGGACGGCGTGTGTTCGGCGGCGGTGGTATACAAATACCTCAGGTCGCTGGGGAGCGATGTGGACTTTCTTCTCTCTGTTCGAAAAGACGGCTATGGCTTTAAGGAGAAGGCTATAGATAAGGCTCTGGCGGAAGACAGAAGGCTCATAATAGCTCTTGACTGCGGGACAAACGATATAGAGGTATGCGAAAAGGCAAAAGGCGCCGGAATTGACGTCATAGTGATAGACCATCACGAGCCGCTGAGTGGAAGGCCGCCCGCTGCAGCACTCGTCAACCCCAAATACTACGGCGATAGGGATAACTACTACTGTGCAGCCGGGCTTGCGCTGAAGTTCGTAGAAGGCCTCGCCTTGAGCACGGGCAAGGATATAGAGCACGATCTATACGTTCTGGCGGCTGTGGCCACTGTAGCCGATGTGTGTGACCTGATAGGCGAGAACAGGTACATAGTATCAAGGGGAATAGAGTTATGGAATGCCTCTGAAGTACCATGGATAAAGGCGCTTAAGAAGAGCGCTGGAGTGAGCCGCGCGACCGCTACCCTGTTTGGTTTTGCAATAGGCCCGCGGCTTAACGCCCCTGGCAGACTCAGCACCCCGCATGACGCGTTCAGGCTCCTTATAGCGGAGAGCGAGGACGAAGCAGCAGAGTTTGCAGCGGCCATCAACAGGTTCAATCAGGACAGACAGGAAGCAACCGACAGTGCCGAAGCAGTTGCGCTAGCCAAAGTAAAGGTGGATGACGATACCAGAATCATAATCGTAGCGGACGAAAACCTGGAGCACGGTGTTGCGGGGATCGTTGCTGGAAAGATATCGCGGCGGTTCGGCCTGCCCACCATAGTGTTTTCCGACGAAGGGGAGACGCTTAAAGGCTCCGGGCGCGCACCGGAGGGGTACGACCTTGTTGGCATGCTTGGTAAGGTAAAGGAACACATCACCGTCTACGGCGGGCACAAGACAGCGATTGGTATAACGATTCAGAAGGACAAGTTGCACGACTTTGTAGACGCCTTAACCAAGGTGGTGCCGCCGCCCGCGCCGGCGGTGTGCGATATCGACGCTATCCTGAATGCGGATGAAGTGATCACGCCCGAGGATATAGCCGAGCTTGCCATGCTTGAGCCGTTCGGGTGCGGCAATCCCGTCCCCGTCTTTTTGATGCGCGGCGTAAACCCCGCCTGTAGCACCCGGACAGCAGACGGAAAGCATATCAGGATGAAAGTGGGAAACCTGTGGACGGTATGGTTTGACGGAGCACGGTACTATGACAATATCCAGCAGCCTTTGGACATAGCGCTTGAGCTCAGCATAAACGAGTACAACGGCAGGCGCGATGTCCAGGGTATAGTCAAAGCAGCGGCACCCAGTGTGACCCTGACCAGGCAGAGCCTTGAGCTGGTGTATACAGCTGTCGCTGCGGGGGACTATGAGGGAATAGACAGCGAGCTGGGCTGGGCCAAATACCCCGCTATTCAGGCTCTGTTAGAACTGGGTGTGATAGCTACAGAAGATGGGAGGCCGATCATAGTGCCGGTAGAAGGGAAGAAAGATCTCAACACATCCTGCATATATGCAGCATATGCATCCTAAGGGGGAGATCAAGCGATGGAACAGGTAAGCATACTCTGGCGTGAACCGCTGTATGAGACGTTTGTCGTTATCGTGGACGGTGAGAACGGCTTTAAGCTTTCAGGACCGCTTCACGGTTCCATACCTCTGGTATCGGTAAACGGCATGCTCTTGACGCCAAACACTGACTACACAATAGAAGACGGGTACCTGTTCTTCAACTTCATGACGAAAACCGGGGATGAGGTGCAGGTACGGTATGTTTGAAAACGCAGCGCAGTGGTACCTCCTGAACACATACAACATTACGATCACATGGCGCCCTGCAAGGGCGGTTGATACAAGCGGCTATGAGATATGGCACAGTCGCCTGGCCGGTGGACCATACTACAGACTCGATATAGTACGCGACAAAAAAGCCTACCAGTACACCGTTCCTAACATGGATACTGGTAGGCACTATTTTGTAATGACCAGCTTTGATAGAAAAGGCAATAGGTCGCTAAGGAGTAAGGAGGTCCAGCTGGAGATTTAGTTATTGAGTCTCGGCTGGGCCTCTTTTTATGCCGCGACTCCGGCGCCGCACCAGCTTATAAACCGGCGAAGCGATCCTGTGCTGAGTCTCAACATCCGTTTGCACGAGCTTTACATAGCGCGACGTCATAGTCATTGTACTGTGCCCCATCTCGTACTTCAGGGCAAACTGGTTGCCGCCATTCCGGAGATACATGATGGCAAATGTGTGGCGCAGAGAATACGGCGTTATCTTGGCGCCTATCTTCTCACTGTACTTCTCCATCCTCTTTGTCCACATATGCGTCGTCATAGGAAGGCCGGTAGTGGAATAGAATATGAGGTCGCCCCACTCCTCCGGGGTGTTGTTAATCAGTTCACTGAGCGCAGCAGCTGTGATGGGAGTTATAGGCAGGATCCGCTCTTTTTTCACCTTGGAGACTTCTTTGCGAACGCGCACCGTCAGCTTCTCCAGGTCAACATCATTGAGTGTTAGGGCGAATGCTTCTTTGGGACGTATCCCGGTGTCCAGAGTAAGAAGGATAAGAGCATAGTCGCGCAGGCCCGTATACGTCCTTTTGTCGATAGCATTCAGCAACTTATCGATAGCTGACTCATCCACGTGGCGGATGGTCTCATCGTCATCCCTGCGCTTCTTCAGGCCGAGATCCTTGAGCGGATTTGACTTCAGGTATGAACGCGCTACACAGTACTCAAAGAACGCATGCAGGTTAGAGTACGGCCTGTTATAAGTAGCCGGCTGCTTGTCCGCTTTAGACTTGAAGTACTCGATCAAAGCATCATACAGCTTAGGATTAGTGATGAGCAGGTTGACATCGAAGAACTTGGCAAAGTCCTTGAACGTAGAACGATAGTCCGCGATGGTACGCTCACGACAACCCTCTGCCTGCTTGAAGTTGATGAACGTCTCATACAGAGAAGCAAAAGTGCGCCCCGGATCTTTGGGCTTTCTTCCCCTTGACATAAATAATCCCCTCCATCCCTGTTTATACCGGCGAAGAGGGATAGAGGGGTCTGGCCAGACCGCGCTGCGCATACCCTGTCAGTGATCCAGAAACGGTCCAACGGCGGTCCAAAAGCTTCCCACCCGCAAGTCCGCTACCCTCAATTTCGTTGTTACTACCTCTCACATGGGTAACGGTCTTTTGCGGCCCAAAAGTACCCATTCACGTTAGACCGTTCCCCACTCGGCCCAATCTCTGCCTGTTGGATCGTTGGTGTAATCGCACATTCCAGATGAGGTGCGTGAAGCTGAAACCCGCATCATAACTAGTTTTGGCAGGGGAGGCAGGACTCGAACCCGCAACCAACGGTTTTGGAGACCGCTACTCTACCAATTGAGCTACTCCCCTATATTCATCCCCGTGACGCTTATTATTATATGATATTTGCTTTCCTAAGTCAAGAACCCTGTTAATTTTATTTTTGCCCATTTTTGAGCAAAAATTTCTTTTAATTTAACACTTGTACCGTTTTTTATGATATAATCTCTAACAAAGGCTGGTTTATCTGGAAGGAGGAAAGAAGAAAGCGATGCCTGAACAAAAGGAAAGCTACCGTTTGGGTTTTATAGGTGCCGGCAATATGGCAAGCGCCATCATGAGAGGGATCATAGCTTGTGGCATCGTACATCCAAATAACATATATGCTTTCGATGTGGACCTGGATAAGCTCAACAGGTTGTCAGCCGAACTGGGGATATGCACAGCAAAGGACAATTGCCAGGTGGTATCAAACAGTGACATCGTCATCCTGGCTGTTAAACCCAATACATACAGTAAAGTACTGCTTGAGATAAAGGATTGCCTTGAGGAAAGGCACATACTCATCTCAATAGCCGCTGGGATCAGCGTTGATTTCATAAAGCAGCTTATAGGTGGCAGGTGTAAAGTGGTACGTACCATGCCAAACACCCCGGCTTTGGTGGGGGAGGGCATGACGGCGCTGTGCACAAATCATGACCTTTCACCAAAAGAATTGAAGGCAGTAAAGGATATACTGCATTCTCTCGGTAAAGTTGAAGAAGTGTCGGAAAACCTCATGGATGCCGTCACCGCTGTGAGCGGGAGCGGTCCGGCATATGTGGCCATGTTTATAGAGGCCATGGCAGATGGAGGAGTACTGGCCGGCCTGCCCAGAGATCTGGCATACAGGATGGCCATTCAGACCGTCATTGGAACCGCCAGACTGCTGTCAGAATGGGGAAAACATCCCGGTGAACTCAAGGATATGGTGTCTTCACCGGGTGGAACCACTATAGAAGCAATCCGCCAGCTGGAAAAACAAGGATTCCGCGGGGCCGTCATTGAAGCGGTGAACGCGTGCACGCTCAAGGCAAAAACCATGGGGAAAGATATAAATCCCGGGAAGGATGATAAAGTAAGATGAAAGAGGTTGTAATCTACACCGACGGAGCCTGTAGCGGTAACCCCGGCCCGGGCGGCTGGGCGGCCATACTGTCATACAAGGGTATTGAAAAGGAAATATATGGCTATGAAGAAAGCACCACAAACAATCGTATGGAACTCATGGCGCCCATAAAAGCCTTAGAAATGTTGAAGGAGCCGTGCATAGTCAAAATTTATACCGATAGCGCATATCTGTTTAACGCTTTCGACAAGGGCTGGATAAAAAAATGGCAGCAATGCGGCTGGAAAACCTCAGATAAACAGCCGGTTGCAAACCAGGATTTATGGAAACGGCTTATCGAGCTGAGCTCCATCCATAAGATCCAGTGGATCAAGATAAAGGGGCACAGCGATGATGAAAAGAACAATCGCTGCGATGAACTGGCCAGATTGGCCATCAAACAGGCCACTTCCAAAAAGGCTCAAAATGGCTTTCAGACTGAAGAAGGGAAAACACTATCTGAGGGATAAATAACTATGCGCAAAATACAAGTTTTGCGAAAAGTATTGTAAAAGTAAACCGGAGGGGGGTCTTTCACGGTGTCTGAGCAAAAGCCCTTCAGTGCACAACAGGACCAGCAAAACATATTGAAGCTGCGAGCTGTTCTGCAGGAGCTTCCCGAATTTTGCAGGGATTTCTTCCGTGCCATTGAGCCCAACACTTCCATACTCACGCGAATAAATTACGCTTACGATTTGAGACTATTTTTTGAATTCCTGACAACTCAAATAGAGGATTTTACCCATATAACCCCTTTTTCGCGATTTACGCTGGAGGATTTAAACCGGGTTAAACCCGTACATATAGAGATGTTTCTCGAATACCTCACCTATTACAGCAGGCCCTCTGCTCCAGATGTGGAGCACCAAAACCACGAATCCGGCAAGGCTCGCAAGCTGTCTGCCCTGCGCTCCTTTTTCGCCTATTACTTTAAAAATGAAAAGCTGGACAAAAATGTGGCTGCCCTGGTCGACCTCCCTAAAATTCACGAAAAGCCCATCATTCGGCTCGAACCTGACGAAGTGGCCCGGTTGCTGGATACCGTTGAAACCGGTGAAGGGCTGACCGAAAGGCAGAAACGCTATCACCGGTACACCAGGCTCAGGGATATAACCATTTTGACGGTGTTTTTAGGTACTGGCATACGCATAAGCGAATGCGTAGGCCTTAATATATCTGATTTGGATTTTAACGTAAATGGCTTCAGGATAACCCGTAAGGGTGGCAATCAAGTTATCCTCTACTTTGGCGATGAGGTCAGAAAAACCTTGCTGGAATACCTGGAGGAACGAAAGAAAATTGAAGCACTACCCGGGCATGAGGATGCCCTTTTCCTATCCCTCCAAAAGCGCAGGATAAGCAACCGCGCGGTGCAGAATCTCGTTAAAAAGTACGCAAAATTGGTGACGCCGCTCAAAAACATATCTCCCCACAAGCTGAGGAGCACCTACGGCACCACCCTCTATCGCGAAACCGGCGACATATACCTGGTGGCCGACGTGCTGGGGCACAAAGACGTCAACACCACGCGCAAGCATTATGCGGCTATAAGCGATGAAAAGCGCCGCATGGCCGCGCGAGTAGTAAAATTAAGGGAGGATTGAGAGGTCCTCCCTTGACAAATATAGAAGGCTACACCTTAAGCTCTACATTGCCGCCAATTAGTTCCCTGTTGCGTTCCAGTATGGGCTTTATATGTTCTGATATAAACTCCTCTACCTGTTGTGGCGCTCTTCCCACGAAATTGCGGGGGTCCATTATACGGTTTATCTCTTCCCGATCCAGCTTGAAGGCAGGATCGTTGGCGATGAGCTCCAAGAGGTTGTTATCCTCTCCTAAAGCTTTAACCCTCTTTGCCGCCTCCATGGAGTACTGCCTAATCCTTTCGTGCAGTTCCTGGCGATCTCCGCCCCTCTTTACGGCTTCCATAAGGATATATTCAGTAGCCATAAACGGCAGCTCCTCCCTGATCCTCCGCTCAATAACCTTGGGATACACCACCAGGCCGCTGGCTATGTTGATATAGATGTTCAAGATTGCGTCTACAGCCAGGAAGCATTCGGCTATGACTATACGCCTGTTGGCCGAGTCATCCAGCGTCCTCTCAAGCCACTGGGTAGAAGCGGTGATTGCCGGATTCAAGGCATTGACCACCACATACCTTGCCAGAGAGCACATCCTCTCTGCCTTCATCGGATTCCGCTTGTATGCCATGGCCGATGAGCCTATCTGTTTTTCCCCAAACGGCTCTTCCAGCTCTTTCAGGCTCTGCAGCAAGCGCAGGTCGTTTCCAAATTTATACGCGCTTTGGGCTATCGAGCTCAGCAGGTTCAATATTCTGCTATCGAGTTTCCTTGGATAGGTTTGGCCGGTAACCGGGTAGGTGCGATCAAATCCCAGCTTTTCAAGAACTTTTCTTTCGAGAAGCTTTACCTTTTCATGGTCGCCGTCAAACAGAGTAAGAAAACTTGCTTGTGTACCTGTGGTGCCTTTAACTCCGCGAAGCCGTATGCTGTTCCACACCTGTTCCCACTCTTCCAGGTCAAGCATGAGGTCCTGAAGCCACAGGCATGCCCTCTTCCCCACCGTTGTGAGCTGCGCCGGCTGAAAATGCGTGAATCCCAGGGTTGGCATATCCTTGTACTTTAGGGCAAACTCGGATAAGTAGTGCATGCAGGTTAAAAGCTTGCTCTTTATGATTTTGAGCCCATCCATCATTACGAGGATATCGGTATTATCGGTCACATAACAGCTGGTGGCACCAAGATGTATGATGGGCCTTGCTTTGGGGCACTGCTCACCGTAGGCGTGAACGTGGGCCATGACGTCGTGGCGCACTTCTTTTTCCTTGCGCTGTGCCACGTCATAGTTGATGCAGTCCTGATGGGCTTTCATCTCGTCTATCTGTTCTTGCGTGATGTTGAGCCCTAGCTCTTTCTGGGCTTCAGCCAGCGCTATCCACAGCCTGCGCCATGTCCTAAATTTCTTATCATCCGAAAAATTCTCCAGCATCTCTTTTGAAGCGTATCTGGTTATGAGCGGATTCTGATATATCTGGTGCGACTCCATAAAACATACCCCTTTATTATTCCGATTGATTTTTAAAATTTTTCTTTTATCATTCACTATAGTACCACACAAAAAAAAGAATGTAAATGCAAAATTAAGGGCTTGATCCGTATTTTAGCCATTAAAAAAAGAGGGGGAATGCATCCCCCTCTTTTTGTCCATCTTTCTTTTTTCTCTTAACTTAGCCTTCCAGTTCCTTGATGAAGGCCTCTATTCTATCCAGTCCCTTTTTTATATTATCCAAAGATATGGCGTATGACAACCTCACAAAATTGTCTGCACCAAAAGCTACGCCAGGTACCACTGCCACCATCTGCGCATCCAGCAACGCATCTGCAAAGGAGAGAGAACCCTCTATACGCCTACCCTTATAGGTTTTGCCTATCACCTGGCTGATGTTCATCATCACGTAAAACGCGCCTTTTGGCATTCTACAGGATAAACCGGGTATGGAATTGATCCTTTCAACCATGTACTTCCTTCTTGTGTCAAACTCGGCCACCATGGCTTTGACCTCGTCCTTGGGCCCCGTTAAGGCGGCCAGGCTGGCATATTGCGCTATGGAATTAGGATTAGAAGTGGTATGGCTTTGTACGTTGGACATAACTTTCACCACGTCTTCATGGGCAGCCGCATATCCTATCCGCCATCCCGTCATGGCGTAAGTTTTTGACACCCCGTTTACCACGATGGTCAAATCCTTTATCTCAGGGCCCAGAGAGGCAATGCTTGTGTGCTGCAGTCCATCATACACCATTGCTTCATATACCTCATCCGACACCACAAATAGCTGATTTTCCACGGCTATTTCAGCTATAGCTTGAAGTTCAGCGCGCTCATATACGCAACCACACGGATTGTTTGGGCTGTTTATGACCAAAGCCTTGGTTTTGCGGGTGATGGCCTTTTTTAAACTCTCGGGCTTTAGCTTGAAGTCGTCCTCTTCCCTGGTCTCGACAAAAACCGGAACGCCGTCGGCAAGCCTCACCAGCTCAGGATAGCTCAGCCAGTATGGAGAAGGTATTATGACCTCATCTCCGGGATTGAGTATGGCCTGAAAGGCGTTATAGAGCGAGTGCTTTGCACCATTGGATACGATTATCTGGCTTGGCTTATAGTCCAGGCCATTATCTTCTTTGAACTTGCGGCATATGGCCTCCTTAAGCTCGGCAATCCCCGCCACGGGTGTATATCGAGTCATGCCTCGATCGAGAGCCTCTTTTGCCGCTTCTCTAATGAAGGACGGAGTATCAAAATCTGGCTCACCCGCTCCAAAACCTACAACATCCATTCCTTCAGATTTCATTTTTTTTGCTTTGGCATCAATGGCAAGTGTCAGAGACCCCGAAATAGAAGAACTTTTTACTGACAGCCTCAATTTATATTCCTCCTCAAATGAAAGATTAAATAACCAATCTATCATTTTGCAATGTATTATATCATGAATTTGCATTATCGTCTATGCTTTTATTCATATTTTATTTCGAACCATCATAACTGCCGTTATGGCATGGGTTTCTGTGCCAGGCTTTTAAGCTCTTCTATGACGCTGCAGGGCATCTTTATATCGCCCAGCTGGGGCATATCCTTTTCCTTTTCGCCGTGGTAATCGCTGCCGCCTGTTACAATAAGGCCGTGATTGCTGGCAAGAATCCTGTAATGCTCACACTGCCCGGGGGTGTGTTTACTGTGAATGGCTTCGATGCCCTGAACGCCAAGTTCTATGGCAAGCATGGTATACTTTTGGTCTTTGAGCAAGCCAGGATGCGCCAGCACCGGTACTCCGCCGGCATCTTTGATGGTCTTGATGCCTTCTTCAAGGGTTAGGTGGTACCTGGGTTCATAGGCGGGACAATCGGTTCCAATATACCTCTCAAAAGCTTCGGCGATATCCTTTACTATGCCTTTTTTAACTAGTATACGGGCAATATGTGGCCTTCCCACAGCACCCTCAGTCACTTCCTGTTCAACCTCTTCAAAGGATATATCGAAATTGTATATCCTCCTTAGGTTTTCGACCATCTTTTTGGCTCGTGCCCATCTGGCATGGCGTATGGTTGCAAGCATATCCTGAAGCCAGGGGAGGTCATAGTGGATGTAATAGCCTAGTATGTGAATCTCCTCGTCATCTACCTGGGTGTTGAGTTCTATACCCGGGACAACCTGTACTCCCAACTGTTTTCCAGCTACCATGGCCTCTTTTAAGCCATCGGTGGAATCGTGGTCGGTAACGCCAATTGCCCTAAGGCCTGCCTGCAGGGCTTGCCTGACCAGCTGCGATGGGGTTAGTAGCCCATCGGAAGCTGTGGTGTGGGTATGTAAGTCGGCAAAACATCTGTTTTTCTCCTTTGTATCAAAGTTGTAAACCATGTGCGGCACTCCTTTGTCTATTTTTGATATAATATTGGCTATTTTAATATCTTCTTCATTACGCGCAAAAAGTTGTTATGGCATATCTTCTGCACATCTTCTTCACTGTAGTTTAATCTGAGCAGCTCTTCTATTATATCAGGAAAGCTCTGTGGGCCTTCTATTCCTTGAGGGAGCGTTTCAATGCCGTCAAAGTCCGAACCAAAAGCTATGCAGTTTATCCCTGCCAAACCGGCAATGTGTTCTATATGTTTTATTATATGGACAATTCCCGCATCTCCCGTTTTGCTTAAGAAAGGCGGGTAAAAATTTATCCCGATAACTCCCCCTTTTGCCGCAATTGCCTTGATCTGCTCATCATCCAAATTCCGGGGATGCGGACATACCGCTTTGGCATTCGAATGCGAGGCTATGACTGGCTGCTTGGAGACCTCCATTACATCCCAAAAAGCCTCTTCGGATGCATGCGATACATCTACAATCATTCCCAGGTCGTTCATCGTTTTTACCACTTCCGTGCCAAAAGGCGTGAGGCCGTATCTTTGATGGGCATCCATGGCAGCGCCTGCTATCTGGTTGCTGCGGTTCCAGGTAAGGGTCAAAAGCCTGACCCCTGCGCTGTAAAGCATCTCTAAATTAGAAAGCCTTCCTTCCAGCACATCCCCACCTTCCACCGCCAACAAGGCACCGATTCTGCCTGCCTCCAGCGCATCCTTTGCATCGGCCAAGCGCAGGATAGGGTGAAAACAGGTGGCGTATTTATCGAGCATCCGTTGGTATTTGTCAATAAGCTGCAGTCCCCTGTGCAAGTACTTGTCGGTGGACGACGAGTCCATCCACACGGCAAAGAACTGGATACCCACCCTGCCTTCATAAAGCCCTGAGAGGGAGACATGGTTATTATTCGGGCATTCCATGGCGTTTATGTCATCCAGCTTGCTTATGGTATCGCAATGGCCGTCTATCACAAAAAATTGGCTGTACATGTCCCTTGCTAAACCTCCAAATTGTCAATATAATATAAAAAACGGGTCCTCTACTTTCAGCATATGTCGATGTGGCGCCCGTTGTAAGTCTACAGCAAAAAATAAAACCTACCTTGCGGTAGGTTTTATCGAGGTTCAACAATCAATTTCATAGCCGTTCTCTCTTCTCCGTCGATTATGACATCGGTAAAGGCGGGGATGCATATCAGGTCTATGCCGCTAGGTGCTACAAACCCTCTCGCGATAGCTACTGCCTTTACTGCCTGGTTGATTGCACCTGCTCCTATCGCTTGAAGTTCGGCCGACCCTCGCTCGCGTAAAACCCCTGCTAATGCACCTGCGACAGCGTTAGGATTGGATTTAGCTGATACCTTTAATACCTCCATGGTTTGACCCCCTATTGCTTTTTTTGTTTTGAATGATTCTCTATTTGGTATATTCTACATTTATTAAAAAAATCCTTCTTTTGGGATGTAAATTTTCTCGTATAAAAACATACAATAATAATGAACCTAAAATTTAAAAAGGTGTGACATACGTCGTCACACCTTATTTTGCGTATTCAATGGCTCTAGTCTCTCTGATAACATTGACCTTTATTTGCCCTGGATATTCAAGCTCTTTTTCTATACGCTTTACTATCTCTCTAGCCATTAAGAGCGCCTGGTCATCGCTTACCTTATCAGGCTTTACTATAATCCTGATTTCACGTCCTGCCTGGATTGCAAAGGATTTTTCTACTCCTGCGAAAGAATTGGCAATCTCTTCAAGCTTCTCTAACCGCTTGATATAGGCCTCCAGAGTTTCCCTTCTGGCTCCCGGCCTTGCTGCAGAAATGGCATCGGCCGCCTGTACCAGTATAGCTTCAACGGTATTGGGCTCTATATCGCCGTGGTGAGCCATTATGGCGTGCACCACATCGGTGCTTTCGCGATACCTCTTAGCCAGTTCGGCTCCGATTTGAGTATGAGAACCTTCCATTTCATGGTCCACCGCTTTTCCAATATCATGTAGCAGACCGGCCCGTTTGGCAAGCTTCTGGTCCGCCCCCAGCTCAGCAGCCATGATACCCGCCAGGTGAGCTACCTCAATGGAGTGCTTCAACACGTTTTGGCCATAGCTGGTCCTGTATCTCAACTTGCCCAGCAACCTGACCAGTTCGGGATGAATCCCGTGCACCCCAACCTCAAATATGGCCTGCTCACCCGCTTCGCGTATCTGGTTCTCAACTTCTTTTTTGGCCTTTTCTACCATTTCCTCTATGCGAGCCGGGTGTATTCTTCCGTCCAGTATGAGCTTTTCAAGGGCAATCCGGGCAATTTCCCTTCTTATTGGGTCAAAGCCCGACAATATGACAGCCTCTGGAGTATCGTCGATTATCAAATCGATTCCCGTCAGCGTTTCTAAAGTACGGATATTGCGCCCTTCTCGCCCGATAATCCTCCCCTTCATCTCGTCGTTGGGGAGTTCCACAACCGAAACGGTGGATTCCGCTACATGATCAGCGGCAAACTTTTGAATAGCCAGCGATATTATATCACGGGCTTTCTTATCAACCTCCTCCTTTAGCCTGTTCTCATACTCTCGAATCTTCATGGCTATCTCATGGGTGAGCTCTTTCTCCACATTGCTCAGCAGTATCTCTCGAGCCTGATCCTGGCTTAACTGTGCGATGCGCTCCAGCTCGCTTACCTGACGCTTATACAGCTCTTCAACCTCTTCACGCATCCTCTGAATTTCTTTTTGCATATTGTTCAGGCTTTCTTCCTTCTGCTCCAGAACCTCAGCTCTTTTATCAAGGCCTTCCTCCTTTTGCTGGAGTCTGCGTTCTATCCTTTGAATTTCATTTCGCCTTTCGCGACTTTCCCTTTCAAATTCGCTTCGCAGTCTGTGAACCTCTTCTTTTGCCTCAAGCAAAGTCTCTTTTTTTAAGGCCTCAGCCTGCTTTTTAGCCTCCTCAACGATCTTTCTGGCGGCCTTTTCGGCGTTGCCTATCTTTTCCTCTACAATCCGCTTTCGATAATTGTATCCCAGGACGCCCGCTCCAATGGCTACTACTACCAGGGCAAGTCCCATTAGTAGTATGTCTGCCACGGATTAACGGACACCTCCTCGCTACTTCAATGGAGCACTGCTGAAACAAAAAAACGTCCTGCGTTCCCTCGTTCGTCCAGCGGGCATTGGGGTGGATACATGAATACCACACGGATTTACACTAAAAATCAGGTGTAAACCACTTACTTTTAATTGTATATCTTTTACCGATACATGTCAACAATTGAGGCTCTAAAACTCCGTGAACCACTCCACCTTTAGGTTAAATCTTTCATTCTACCACATCTTCGCTGGAAGCAGGGGCTCCCGTCACTCGCCCTAATTTAAACTCTTCTCGTACCTTCTGTTCGATCTCAGCTGCTATATGGGGATTCTCCTTGAGGAACTGTCTGGCATTCTCTTTCCCCTGCCCAAGCCTTATATCGCCGTACGAATACCACGCGCCGCTCTTGTTTACAATATTGATGGAGCAAGCCAGATCCAGTATGCTGCCTTCCCGGGAGATGCCTTCCCCGTAGATGATATCGAACTCTGCTTCTTTAAAGGGTGGGGCCACCTTGTTCTTTACCACCTTTACCCGGGTACGGCTGCCTATGGTTTCAGATCCCTGCTTTATGGTATCCACGCGCCGCACATCCAGGCGCACCGATGCATAAAACTTAAGCGCTCTTCCTCCAGGCGTGGTTTCAGGGTTACCGAATGTCACGCCAACCTTTTCCCTCAATTGATTTATAAAAATAGCCACTGTTCGGGATTTGTTTATGGCACCCGACAGCTTGCGCAGCGCCTGTGACATCAACCTGGCTTGCAGGCCAACATGGGCATCGCCCATTTCACCTTCCAGTTCAGCCCGCGGCACCAGAGCTGCCACCGAGTCAACAACGATCACATCAACAGCCCCGCTGCGCACAAGAGCTTCGGTGATCTCCAGCGCCTGTTCCCCGGTGTCGGGCTGCGAAACCAGCAGATTATCTATATCGACGCCCAGATTTTTAGCGTACTGGGGGTCCAGCGCGTTTTCAGCATCTACAAACGCGGCTATGCCGCCGGCCTTTTGTGCCTCGGCAATGACGTGCAGCGCCACCGTTGTTTTACCAGAGGATTCGGGGCCGAATATCTCCACAACCCTTCCTCTCGGTAGCCCTCCTACTCCTAGAGCAATATCCAAATCCAGCACGCCTGTCGATATCACCTCTACGTTCAAATGGCTAGATTGGCCCAGCTTCATGATCGAACCCTTGCCAAACTGCCTCTCAATCTGGCTAATGGCCATCTCAAGCGCTTTTGCTTTATCCATGACCTCAAACCCGGCTTTTGAGCCAGGTACTCACCTGCCTCTCTTTATTTTTCTCGAACACACGTTCTAATTCAATTATAATGCAATCTATAGAGAGGGTCAAGCATTAAAAGCCTGCGTCATCTTAAAGCTCCAGCAGCTTTCGGCGTAACAGGTCCAGGGCTGTATTTGCAGTGGAGAACTTGATGCGCTTTCTGTCTCCCTGGTTGTGGAAACGTTTTACCTCCACATCGCCACCCATCGCAATAGCAATATATACCAAACCCACAGGCTTTTCAGGGCTTCCACCGCCGGGACCAGCTATACCCGTCACAGCAAGACCTATGTCAGCACCGCTAGTTTTTAAGATTCCCTCAGCCATTTCCTGCGCCGTCTGCGGGCTTACAGCACCATAAGCCTCCAAGGTCTCAGGCTTTACCCCCAGCCGGTTTATCTTGGCCTGATTGCTATAAGTAACGCATGTTTCGAGAAGATTTTCAGAGATTCCCGGCACATCGGTGAGCAAATTGCTTATTAGGCCGCCGGTGCAAGATTCGGCCACCGCCAGGGTCAAACCCTTCTCTTTAAGCAGCCTGGCCACCACCGTTTCTAGACGATCATCATCTACGCCATATACGGCCTGCCCAAGGCGCCTACGTATTTCATCCTCAACGGGTTTCATCAGCTCAAGTGGGTCTTGGGATCGATGGTACTTGACCGTCAATCTAAGGGTCACTTCGCCGTACGCCGCTAAAGGCGCAATGGTCGGATTGGTCTGATTTTCAAGCAGATCCTTTATCATCTCTTCTACGGCCGATTCCCCAATGCCGTATATTCTGAGAACCCTTGAAAAGATCTTTTCGTTTCCTTTTTGGGCTAGATAGGGAATTACGTGGTTTTCGAACATGGGCTGCATCTCGTAAGGAGGGCCAGGCAGCATGATGAAGGTCCTGCTGTCCTTCTCAATAATGGCCCCCGGAGCTGTTCCTACATCATTGGGAAGAATGATGGCCTCCCTGGGGAACATGGCCTGCTTTAAATTGTTTTCGGTCATGGTTCTGCCTCTTCTTGCAAAAAACTCGCGTATTGCCTGCGCGCTGGGCTGATGGAGAACAAGCTCCAGCCCCAAAAATTCGGCAATCGTCTCCTTTGTAAGGTCATCCATGGTTGGCCCCAATCCGCCGGTGGTAATTATGATATCTGCTCGCTTACATGCAATCTCAAGCGCTTCCAGCAGGCGCTTCCTGTTATCCCCCACCACGGTATGGTAATACACGTTTACGCCCACCGATGAGAGGCGCTGAGAGATGTACTGGGCATTGGTGTTTGCGATCTGGCCCAGCAGCAGTTCGCTGCCCACCGCAATGATTTCTGCGTCCATGATATTCCCATCTCCTTTTATTCATTGAGTATATGGATATTCTTGTAGATATAATCGATGCCCGATACTATGGTGATCACGACGGCCAGCGCCAGGGCTATCCTATCAAAGGGGAAACCTATCCATTTGAAAGGGATGTTGTCCAGCATGATAGCGACTATGGCGATTATCTGAGTGATGGTCTTGGCCTTGCCCCACCAGCTGGCTGCTATGACTATTCCCTCTGAAGCGGCCAGTACCCTGAACCCCGTGATTATGAATTCCCTGGTTATTATTATAATGGCCACCACAGAGGATATCTTGCCCATTTCTACCAGAATGACCAGCGCGGCTGTCACCAGTATTTTGTCTGCCAGAGGGTCAATGAACTTACCGAAGTTTGTGACCTCATTTCTCTTCCGGGCTATATACCCGTCCACCGTATCGGTGCTGGCTGCCACAATGAATATGAGGGCTGCAACGAAGTTGCTGTAAGGAAAGTCTGAAAGCAACAGCGCCATAAATATGGGCACCAGCATTATCCTTACAATGGTTATCTTATTTGCCAGATTCATAATCTTCCCCCAACAAATCATATTCATATGCCTTGGTTATCTTGACATCCACAAAATCGCCGGCTTTAAGCGGCCTGTTGCTTATTACAAACACCTGTCCGTCTATCTCAGGCGCTTCACCGTACGACCTGCCGAAGTAAACGCCTTCCGAGCTTGTCCCTTCTATCAAAACCTTGCAGACCTGCCCTACCCTTTGACGGTTCAGCCTCTTGGATATCCTCTGTTGTACGCTCATCAAAGCATCCCTTCGGGTTTCTTTTGTCTTATCATCCACCTGCTCGGGAAAGCGGGCGGCCGGCGTTCCCTCCTCCTTGGAATAGGGGAACACCCCTACCCTGTTGAACTGAAATTCTTTGACGAAGTCAACCAATTCTTGAAATTCCTCCTCTCCCTCGCCTGGGAAACCTACAATGAGCGAGGTGCGAATTATTATGTCGGGTATCCTTTTTCTCAATTTTGAGAGGAGGTTTCTAATCTGTTCCGGATTGGCTGGTCGGTTCATTTTCCTGAGTATTTCAGGATGGATGTGCTGTATAGGTATGTCAATATAATTGCACACTTTTTCTTCCTCGGCTATAGTATCGATGAGCTCATCAGTCACCCGGTCAGGATAGCAGTAAAGCAGGCGGACCCAGACAAGCCCGGGGATTTTGACCAGCTCCTTTAGCAGCCTCATCAGCGATACATCCCCTTTAAGGTCCTGGCCGTACCTGGTCAAATCCTGGCCCACCAGTATTATCTCCTTTACGCCTCTGTCAACCAAATGCTGGGCTTCGTCAAGCACCTCGTCCAGGGGACGGCTGACATGAGGGCCTCTGAGCTGCGGTATGACGCAATAGGTACAGCAGTTGCTGCATCCTTCCGATATCTTCAAGTAAGCCGTGTGCGATGGGGTGGTCAGCACTCTGGGTATGCCTTTGATGTCTGGAAACTTGGGTTTATCCACAGCGGCCAGGCGTTCGTGCTTTGACTCACACTCGTTGATTACATCCAAAATCTCGGTGAAACGGCCGGTACCTATCACGGCATCCACTTCGGGGATCTCATCCATAATCTCCTTTGAATACCGCTGGGCCAGACAACCGGTCACAATGAGCAGCCTACACTTGCCTGTCTTCTTATATTGTGCCTGCTCCAGTATGGTTTCCACCGACTCCTCTTTGGCCGGGTCAATGAACCCACAGGTGTTTACTATTATGACCTCTGCCTCCTCGGGCCTGTTGACAATGCTGTGACCGGCCCGGGAAAGCAATCCCAGCATGACCTCCGAATCCACCCTGTTTTTGTCGCAACCTAGAGAAACCATTCCTACCTTCATGAGCGAAGTCTACAGCCTCCTATTTTACATCCTTGTACAGCCTTTCAAACTCCTCGCGGGTTATGAGCACGTTTCGTGGCTTGCTGCCCTCAAAGCCGCTCACTATTCCCCTGGCTTCCATTTCATCTATAAGCCGGGCGGCACGGGCATAACCTATGCGCAGGCGCCTCTGCAGCATGGAAATGGAGGCCTGGCCGGCGTCTATGACGATCTCTATGGCCTCCGGTAACAGCTCGTCGTGCTCGCCCAGGCCGGGCGATTCCTCATCGCCTTCGATTCTTTCCATGGCTTCGGCATTGTAAGAAGGAGCGGCATTTTGGTTCTTAATGTAATCGACAACCGCTTTTACCTCTTTTTCGGATATGAAGCATCCCTGAACCCTTATGGGCTTGTTGACGCCAACAGGATAAAACAGCATATCGCCACGCCCCAACAGCTTTTCAGCGCCACCCATGTCCAGGATGGTTCTTGAGTCAACCTGAGAAGAGACTGCAAAGGCAATACGCGATGGAATATTGGCTTTTATAAGCCCGGTGATCACGTCCACCGAAGGCCTTTGCGTGGCAATCACCAGATGGATCCCCGCCGCCCGTGCCATTTGCGCAAGGCGGCATATGGCATCTTCAACCTCAGAAGGTGAGACCATCATGAGGTCAGCAAGCTCGTCTATGATCACCACTATCTGTGGTAAGCGCTCATCCTCGTTTTCAACCATGCTGTTGTACCCTTCTATATCCTTCACTCCAGCGTCGGCAAACAGGTTGTAGCGCGAGGTCATCTCCTGCACCGCCCAGTTGAGGGCTCCTGCCGCCTTTTTGGGATTGGTTACAACGGGTATGAGCAGGTGCGGTATCCCGTTATAGTGGTTGAGCTCCACCACTTTCGGGTCTACCATGATGAATTTAACCTCTTGTGGGGATGCCTTGTAGAGTATGCTTACGATGATGGTATTGATACACACGCTTTTGCCAGAACCTGTGGCTCCGGCTATGAGAAGGTGCGGCATCCTGGCAATGTCGGCAATGACGTTTTTACCGGCTATGTCTTTGCCCAAGGCCACCGCCAGCTTTGACGGATGGAAGATGAACTCCTCAGACCCCAGTACCTCTCTCAATAAAACGGGTGATACGTCCCGGTTGGGCACCTCAATGCCGATAGCCGCTTTGCCGGGGATGGGAGCTTCTATGCGCACCGACGGAGCCGCAAGGTTTAGCGCTATATCGTCGGCCAGGCTGACAATCCTGCTCACCTTTACCCCCGGAGCGGGTTGGAGCTCGTATCGGGTGATGACCGGTCCCCGGCTTATCTGGGTAACTTTAGCACTGACACCGAAACTGTTTAAGGTCTCTTCAAGCAGCCTGGCATTATTCTCGGCTATTCTGTCCTGTTCCCTGTCGTTGGTGCTTGCAGGCGGTAGCTTCAGCAAGTCCAGAGGGGGGATTATATATCCCTCTTTCTGCAGGTTTTCCAGTCTAACATTTTGAGCCTGTACACCATGGTGCTGATCCCCTTGCTTATCTTCCTGTTTCCTTGCTTTTCGCCGCGAAAGCGGCAATGTATCCTTTTTTTCTTGAAATGCCTCATCAAGGGGATGCAGGTCTTCACCGTTCTTTTTTTTGAACTCCTCCACAGGGATGATCTCCCCAACAAAGGGCTTGTCTTCTTTTTTCTTTGTGCATTGTTTATGGAGTACAGGCTTTATGGAGCCGTATATATTCTGTCCCACATCCTTGAGCGAGAGGTTGGTCAGCAGGAGCAGATTGACGATCACAAAAGCGCCCAGAAGCACATAACTGCCCGCCAGGCCAAACAGCTTATATACAGCGAATACAAAGGGTGCCAGCAGGGCTCCGCTGCCTTTAACCTCCTGTCCCCTGGTGTAGGACGAATGCACGAAAGCCGTTATGCTGGCCGAATCAAAGTGTTGAAAATACGATATATGGATGATCGACATAATAAAGGCAACGGTGAGAACGATAAGCAGGAGTTTGAGCTTGTTCACCCTCTTGCGATAGGAGATTATGGTCAGTATGCCCGATATAACCAGCAGTGCGGGGATGGTGTAACCGACAAGGCCGAACAACCCCATCACCAGCTCTTTGAGGTATCTACCCACGATGCCGGCCTGATTGGTGTATATGCTTATAAAGGCAAAAAGGCCCACTCCAATTAGCAGTACCCCTGTCGCTTCATGGTATATTCGGCTGTCGCTTTTTGTGCTCCTTTCTTTCTTCTTCGACATGTGAAATCACCCTTGTATTGATATTCTACACCATCCCTCTAAATTCCTGCTACAAATTCGCCTGAAGTTTCCTGCTTTTAGGTCAAGTCTGAAGCACAATGGCTGGCAGAGCCAAATGAAACAGGCCATTTACGCTGCAAACCATGTATAAAGTATGGTTAGGATGCCCAGTGCCCAGCAGTAATAAGAGAAGTAGTTGAGCTTTTTGTTCTGCAGCGCCGAAATTAAAAGGTGAATGGCTAGATACCCTGAGACGGCCGCAGCGGCAAATCCTGCCAGCACCGGCATAACCTCATGTATGGCCGATGCACCTTCAAAGGCGTCCTTGCCTTCCAGCACCACCGCTCCAAGTATTGCAGGGATGGAGAGCAAAAACGAGAAGCGCGTGGCCAGCTCGCGATTCAGCCCCCTGATGAGCCCTGCAAATATGGTGGAACCCGAGCGGGATATACCGGGAGTGATGGCCAGCCCCTGTATGAGGCCAACTGTCACCGCATCCCATGCCGTCATGCTCTTTAAGTCTTTCCTGCCGCTTACCATGCCATTGGCTATCCACAGGAATATGCCGGTCACAATGAGGGCATAGCCAACAAAATCTGCCGTTTCAAACAATTGAGAAAACAGGTCTTTGAATACCAGCCCGATAACAGCGGTGGGTATGGTCGCTATAATTATCATGATCATCAGAACTCTATAAGGCCTGGTGTGATCCAGCAGCTTGGGCTTTTTGCCCCGTATATACTCTCCCAGCAGTATGAAAAACTCGCTGATGAGATTTAAAACATCCCGCCAATAGTATATGAGCACTGCCACAAGGGTGCCCAGATGGAGTATTACGTCAAAAGCCAGATCTGCCTCTTCGATGTTGAAGACCTCCTGCGCGATGACCAGGTGCCCTGAGCTGCTGATGGGCAAAAACTCCGTAAGGCCCTGCAGTATCCCAAGAAGAATTGCATACAGAAGACTCAAGCAATCCGCCTCCCCTACCCAAATAATGAACGTTATCATTATATCACTCTTTACTCAAGAACGCCATATGGGATTTATAATAAACAAATGAGCCCAGGTAAACTCGTTTTACCTGGGCTTATGAGAAAACGGGCTTATATTTTGGGTTCAAGCTGTATAATGGTCCCCGGCTGCAGCCTTGGGTTCAAGTAGTCAAACGGGTTGGTGCTCAGAATTCGGTTGATTTGATACCTCTGTTCCCCTGCAGGCAGGACTTCAAGCTTTACATTATTCCATTCTATAATGCGGAAATTTGGCCTGGTTTGAGCTGTGAAATCGCCGAAGATGAACTGGAGCGGGACAATGGTGTGCAGTATCAATGTACCTCTCCCCCTTTGTCTTGAGAGATCAGCTCTCTGAGCTTTAGCATAGCCTCCCTCACGCCTCCGACGTAGTCTATTATGCCGTAGCGTACAGCCTCTTCCCCTATAAGCACGGTTCCCACATCGCTTGACAGTCCCCCGGTCCCTATGAGCAGCTCATTGAGCTTCTCTTTGGAGATCTTTGAGTGCCGTACAATGAAGTCCACCACCCTGTCCTGCATCCTATTTAAATATTCGTAAGTCTGCGGTATTCCAACTACCAAGCCGGTCATGCGAATGGGATGAATGGTCATTGTGGCGCTGGGGGCGATGAAGGAGCAGTTGGCGCTGACAGCCAGGGGGACGCCTATGCTGTGCCCGCCGCCCAAGACCAGGGACACCGTGGGCTTGGACATAGTGCTTATCATCTCGGCTATTGCCAGCCCGGCCTCAACATCTCCTCCCACCGTGTTGAGGATGAGCAATAATCCCTTGATGTTTTTGCTCTCCTCTATAGCCACCAGCTGGGGGATAACGTGTTCATATTTAGTGGTCTTGTTTTGAGGCGGCAGCATTATGTGGCCTTCTATCTGGCCTATTATCGTCAGGCAGTGAATATCGCTGTCCGGCATCGGGGGTGCCGATACAGTCCCAAATTCCTTTATATTGCCGGCCTGAGGATATGGGAAAGGTGCTCTTTCATCAGCATCTTCCGTCTTCTCGGGTTGTGTTGTCGGATTTTCGCTCTTGCTCAACATACCATCCTCCGTAAGCATTTAAGATTTTATAGCAAACGTTAACAAGTCAAATCGCCTTTCTCTTAAGGCTAGTGTTTCCCAAATAAAAAGAAAAAATGAGCCTGAATAAGGCTCAACGAGTATGCAACTTAAACTCATCATGGAGCGCCATCAGGGCCTTTGCTGTATCTTCCCCATTTATAAGGCAGGAAATGGTGGTATGGGAATCGGCGGTTTGAAGTACCTGTATCTGGTTATTCAATAGAGCTTTTATGATCCTTGCCATGACTCCCGGAACGCCTCTCATCCTGTTGCCTATGGCCGATATCTTGCTGCAGTTGTATATCATGGAGCATGAGCAGCCGAGCTGATCAAGAATTGTCCTGGTTTTATCCGAGTCATTGCCGTCTATCGTGAATACCATTTTATCGGGGAATATATTGATGAGGTCGATGCTTATGCCATTTTCGGCCAGTCGGCTCAAGACGATGTTTTGTAGCTGCGGATCCAGGTTCTCGATTATAACCTGGGTCCTGTTGAGCATATGAGATATGCTGGTAACTACCTGGTTGGGGTCATGCTCTGCAGTTTGAGCGTAGTCGCTTTCATAATATGATGAGACCATGGTGCCAGGGCCATTGCCGTTGATGTTTTTGATGATGAGCGGTATGTTGCAGCTCATGGCTATTTCAACGGCTTTGGGGTGAATGACTTTAGCCCCCTGGTCAGCCATCTGGAGCACCTCGGAATAGGTCAAGTGCTTGAGCACGCTGGCGTTGGGAACTATCCGGGGATCAGCGGTCATGATGCCATCCACATCGGTATATATCTCTATGAAGGAAGCGGAAAGGGCTTTGCCCAGCGCTGCGGCTGTGGTGTCGCTGCCACCCCTGCCAAGGGTGGTTATGTCGCCGTCTTCAGTAACCCCTTGGAAACCGGCTACAACGGGTATTTTCCCCATCTCCAGGTACATGCGTATTTTATCAGGCTGAACCCTCAGTATGTTGGCATTGCCGTAATTGTTGTCGGTGATGATGCCCGCCTGCCCGCCTGTTAAAGCTACAGCCTCATACCCCTTTGCCCTTAGAGCATTTACCATGATGACGCTGGATATGATTTCACCGCACGACATGAGCAGATCCATTTCCCTGGGATGGGTGTCTACGTACTCATTTTTTGCGAGGTCTATCAAAGTATCGGTGGCATAGGGCGCTCCCTTTCGTCCCATGGCCGATACCACCACCACGGGATGATAACCGCTCTTTTTTGCGTTTATGACCTTTTGTACGGCTTTGGCCCGCACCTCGGGAGTAGCCACAGAAGTGCCACCGAATTTTTGTACCACTATCTTCATGTTCAATTCCTCCATGTTCAAGTATGCCTTATTCCTTTTTCTCTATGAGCACCGGTTGTATCTGCTTCCCCTCAAGCGCAAGCAATACGGTATCTATTATCTTATCCATATCGGCAATTAAGGAATTGGGTTTGTTTACCGGGTCATCCTGGTAAAACGGCACCAGGTATACGTTCTTTACATTCATGATTTGGCCTAAGTTTTTGGCATTGTTACCCAGCGCATCATTGGTGGATACGGCTATTACCACCGGCCTTTGATTGCGAAGGTGTGCCTTGGCAGCCATAAGAACAGGGGTATCGGTAATGCCATTAGCCAGCTTGGCCAGCGTATTCCCTGTGCAGGGCGCTATGACCACAACGTCCAGCAACTTTTTAGGACCGATCGGTTCAGCGCCTACTATATCAGCAATGACTTTATGCCCGGTAATGCTTTCTACCTTTTGCCTGAAATCGGCGGCTGTGGTAAACCGCGTATCGGTGGATGCAACGGCATATGAGAATATGGGGTATACTTCAGCGCCTTCATCCACCATTCTTTGTAGCTGTATAAGCACCTTATCAAATGTGCAGAACGATCCAGTCACGCAAAAACCTATTTTTAAGCCTTTCAGCCTCATGCCTTCAACCCCCTTATCATACCAAGTTTTTGAGCCCTTTCAATCAATTCCTTTATTACGAAATACACGATTCTTCCGGCGGTTTTGGGCGCAACTATGCCTGGAAGGCTAAGTTCCAGGTAAGCCCTGATTCCAAATTCCTTTGCGGCTTCAAAATCGATTCCACCAGGTGCAGAAGCAAGGTCGATGATTACGGCTTCCTTATCCACTTTTTTGAGCCTCTCTCGAGTGAGCACGAGATGTGGAATGGTATTGAATATCACCTGCTGTGAACCCAAGACGGAATCCAGGTCATCGAGATGGACTCCGTTGTAACCATTTTCGTATATCCATGCCAGGTCTTCCGGCTTTCGTGCTTCCACCGTTACCCTGGCACCGATGCCCTTGAGCATCCTGGCCAGGCACTTTCCAATCCTTCCGTAACCCAGTACAAGCACGTTTGCTCCGTGAAGGGTTATATCGGTCTTCTCCATGGCTCGCTGTATGGCACCTTCGGCGGTTGGGATGGCATTGAGTATGGCAAAGGACTCTTCCTCCAGGATGTCGAAAAAGCGTATGTTCTTTTCTTCAGCCTGCTGCTTTATATCATGATCAGCTTTGCCCAAAATGATGATGGTTGACTGGTCAACCTTTTTCATAATCTGTTCGAGAGTTATGGACTGTGGATCCGACTGTATATTTATATAGCCATACCTGTTTTTATACGGTATAGGAAGTATAAGGGCATGGCAGATAAAGCATTCATCTTCCAAACCTTTATATATCTTTACTCTATCATTGGGTATATCCTGGAAACCCACTGCCTTGACGATGAATCCTTCTTTGGCAGCCATGTTCATGGCTTCAATCTGCCTTGTGTCGCCGCCTATAAACGTAAGTATAATTTGATTGTTGGCCATTCAATCGCCTCCCTTCCGGTAATACATTGTATGAATAAATGCGGAATATAGTGCAGGATAAGCGCATAAAAAATTTCTGTGTATATACTTATGTATACCTTTGAACAACACTAAAGCAAAAATAAAAAGAGGCTATTTAGCCTCCCATTCATAGCCGCTTTTTTCGGATTTGCCTTCTTGCCGGTTGAAGTTTTCTTTGTTTTTTGCCAAGTATGCCTGATACAGGTCTTGGGCCGTCATACCCGCCTTTATGCACATGCTGACGAGGAAATGGAGTATATCCACCAGCTCTTCCTTTACGGCATTGTAGTTTATTTCTTTAGGGTTTTTCCACCACTTGAAATTGACTTCGTTGAGCAGCTCACCCAGCTCTGAAACCATGGCCAGTACTTCCTTTTGTATCCATTCCTCGGGTTTGATATGCCCCAGGTTGCGCTTTTCAATCAAAGCCTTATCAAACCTGGCTTGAAGTTCAAATATGTGTTCTAGCTTGTCCATTTTTATTACCCCTTTACTATAATTTTTTTAATATACATTCCCTCAATAAATTGAAGGACATCGGTTATGACCGACGAGCATCAAGCGCTACATCGGCACCATGAGACGCCCCTATCCCACCTGTATTAAAGTTTAAGTAGCTGCCAGCACCGCCTCCTTCTTGGTTAAATTATACCATATAACAAGCACATCTTGACATAAGTATCGCCACTACTTACAATAAAGGATAGATGGATTGAACAGCTTTTTCTTGAAGAACGGTATGACGGTAGGCCGTTTTATTCAAGATTAGCATTTAAAAAGTAGGATGGAAGAATGGGGGTCTTATTTTTATGCCCATCACGGATATGCTTTCCATGAATGCCCAAATCTATCCCGATGAAATCAGCCTGATAGAACGGGATCCGGCTGCGGGTACTCGCCGTCAAATCACATGGAAGGAATTTGACGACAATGCTAACAGGTTTGCCAATTTTTTGTTGTCTCGTGGGATCAAAAGAGGAGATAAGGTAGCCATATTGCTGATGAACTGTCTGGAGTGGCTTCCCGTCTACTTTGGAATTTTAAAGGCGGGTGCCTGGGCAGTGCCGCTGAATTTCAGGTTTACGGCAGAGGAGATAAAGAAGTGCCTCGAAACCGCCGAGGTCAAGGTACTGGTTTACGGGCCTGAGTTTAAAGACAGAATCCATTCCATACGCGGCAGGACAGCTTATCTTCAGGACCTCGTGTTTATAGGCGATAACCAATTAGCGGGGGTGGCGGACTACAATTATTATGATATCCTAAGTAGTTTCCCGTGTGATGCACCTGACGTGCCCTTGTCTGATCAAGAGGAAGCAGCGCTGTATTTTACTTCGGGAACTACCGGCATCCCAAAGCCCATAGTTTTAACCCATGGCAACCTTGTATCGGCGTGTATAACTGAGAATCATCACCATTTGCAGACACACGAAGATAATTTCCTGTGCATTCCCCCTCTCTACCACACTGGGGCTAAGATGCACTGGTTTGGTAACCTCATAGTGGGTGCAAGGGCCGTCATTCTGCGCGGTGTAAGCCCGAGGTGGATACTGGAAGCGGTGTCAGAAGAGCAGGTAACCATAGTTTGGCTGCTGGTGCCCTGGGCTCAGGATATCCTTGACGCCATCGAAAGAGGGGAAATAAACTTAAGCGATTACAGGCTGAACCAGTGGAGGCTCATGCACATGGGCGCTCAACCCGTCCCCCCCAGCCTTATTAAGAGATGGAAAAAATATTTCCCTCATCACAGGTATGATACCAACTACGGCCTCAGCGAAGCCACCGGCCCGGGATGCGTACACCTTGGGATCGAAAACATTGACAAGGTGGGTGCCATTGGCCTGCCGGGCCATGGCTGGCAGGCCATGATCGTGGATGAAAACGGCAGTCCCGTGCCACAGGGTGAAGTTGGCGAGCTTATCGTTAAAGGTCCGGGTGTCATGAAGGGATACTATAAAAACCCCGAAGCAACCAGCAAGGTTTTAAAAGATGGCTGGCTGTATACCGGCGATATGGCGCGCCAGGATGAGGATGGGTTTATCTATCTGGTGGACCGCAAGAAGGATATCGTCATATGCGGCGGCGAAAACATATTTCCTGTGGAAATAGAAGACTACTTGAGGTCCCATGAGGATATAAAGGATGCGGCGGTAATAGGCCTGCCCGACAGACGGTTGGGCGAGATTCCGGTGGCCATAGTTGAGCTTAAGCCGGGCAGAAATCTTACCGAAACTGACATCATAGAGTTTTGTCAGAGTTTACCAAGATACAAGCGACCGCGAAGGGTGTTTTTCGATAAGATACCCCGTAATCCCACCGGTAAGATTGAGAAGCCAAAGCTGAGGGAAAAATGGTGCGGGCGAAGTACGAGCGTGTTTGTATAAAATTTCATTCTTGATATCGATGGCCGCGACTTTATAGGTTTTTGCGGTCATCTTATTTTTTGAACCGGAAGCAAGGATATTTCGTGCCAAAATGGGCAAATTAAGAAAAGACTGTTTAAACCGTTAAGGCGAGGGGAGAATACTATGAGCATGTTTTCAATATCGCGCATTTTCATCACGCCTTATTTTTCGTTTTTGACGATTTTATGTAGCCTGATTCTTTATATGATTTATCGATCGGATATGCCTGGCAAATTTCCTAAGGAGCAAAAGATTGCAAAATGGGGCGGCTTTGTATATCTGGTAATCGGTGTGCTTTCCTTTATTTTTTCCAGATTTGCTGGATAAGATGATTGCTATTTGATTACTCCCACTCTTCTTAGCTTTACATCCACCTCCATTTCAAGAGATGTATTGGCAAAATACTCCCTCCAGTTGTTCTTATTTTTTTCCCAGAAATCCGGGTAGTAATTTTCTACCCTTCGCCCAAACTCTATACAATCTGCTTTATAGTCATCTACCAGTTTATTAAACACTTCGCTACAAGATCGTATGATTTTTTGTTTCACCAAATCTTCAACTTGGCGAATAAAACCGATGTCATAGGCATTAAATATTTCGTTTTGAATCTCAGCTATATCCCCTTCTACCTCCATTTTGGCTTTCAAAATAAACCTGTTACCGTCTAGAACGGGCTTTATGGATACTTTGTTGTCCGTGATGTTAAATACAAAATTTCCCGTTTTAGCTTTGTCATCGGAAATATCAATGGTCCCCTTGGCCGGTTCACCGTGAAGCCATTTAAGGCTCATGACCTGGGAACCAGTAAGCCATGCCACCAGCTTATTACCTCTAAATACTCCAGCTCCCTCAAGAGTCAGGGTATCTTTTTTCTTTATAATAGCTGGTAAGCATACATCCTGCTTTCGTATATAGTGCCTCTGCATTATCCCAAAATCCATGGGCATAAGCACCATCAGGCTTCGTTTTTCGTTTTCGTCGAGCAAATCGCTGATATATTGCGACGTGCTTTTAACGGTTTTAGGCTGTACTTTAAATACTTCGCTAGCTTTTCCTTTACTTACTGCCACCTTGGTGCGCTGCCTTATCCTGGGATCTCTGAAGAAAAAGTCGATGTACTTGCCGATTCCTTTTTTTGACAACTCCTCTCCAAAAACTACCACCTGTAAGTGGTCATAATTGGGCACCTTATTGAGCGTGGCCATGAGCGTCTGTTCTGCCATCATTAAATTTTTTGCTTCTATGCTAATATTTAACGTTGATGCTTCCTCACCCCCTCCTCCTTCTCCCTGTCCGCTTGGCCCCAACATAGCGGCTGGCAACGCTATTTGATATGTTACCATAACCCTTTCCTCATTTTCAGTTGCACTCTCTGAGGGATCTAACCCTATTCCTAATATGAAAGCATTCTTTTCTATTTCCACCATATCCCAGCAACCCGTCATGGTAAAGGCGACAATAATGATGATAACCGCTGTTGCAAGATATTTGTTATTTATCATTTTTAAAAATTTCCCCCTTTTTAAGAATAACAGCCAATATGTAGAGTACAACCACTACAGCCAGCAAAGCCAACCCTAAGTAGCTCACATACTGTGAAAACATGCTTATCTCCTTTACATTCTGTGGAAACAATGCCAGCATATATATTACCGGTACAATCAAAGGTATAAAAGGCTTGTAATTTCTAAGCCCCAGCAATCTTGTTATTGAAACGGAAGAAAGGTAAAGAAAGGAAGATACTGTTGTATAGGCCCCCTGTATCCAAAAAATCATAAAGAAAATGTCAAATCTCTCCGCGAAACCTCCAGGGAATTTAATATACCTTGCCAGCTGAATGGTGGGATACAACGAACGTGTAACCGGTTCAACTCCGGCTATACCCACTGTGACTGCCACAAATAGAGAATAGATAAAAATTGAAGGCAGTATGCCACAAAAGCCGTATTTTACGACTTTGCTGGCGTCCTGAACATAGGGTGTAATGAACAGAAGTACCTCAAAGCCGAGATAGGAGATTGCCAGGGTGGGAACAGCGTGGAGCCACTCAAAGATATCCTGTTTGAATGCAGGGAGCAGCTCTTCAAAATTAAAATTTTTCAGGGATAATACGATTACTAGCAGCATTGTACCGATTACGAGGGGTTCAAAGAATTCGCATATCTTAGCAATCGAGCTGATGCCGTTAAGACATAAGTAAACTGCCGCCAACAGAAAGGTAATTATCAACACTTCCAATGGCGTATTTTCAAGCAACAGCACTTTTATGGCATCGCAAAATAACCTTAAGACAGTGGTTACTATGCTTATGAAATAAAAAAAGAACACAAAGCCCAATATCTTGGCTGGGACCAAGCCTATTATCTCTTTGCTGTATTCCATTATAGTGTAGTTTGGAAATCTTCTGGCCAGCAGTGCGGTTATAATCAGCACCAAAGCCATTAATACCCCGGTAATAAAGGTGGCAATGAAGCCACCCGCTTTGGCTAGTTCGGTAGCTGTACGGGGTAGAGTTAATACCGTTACCCCTATAATGGTAGAGGATACAATAAACAGAATTTGTATATTACTCAATCTGTCGCTTCTTTCTTTCATTGGGTCTCCTCCTTGATAGGGTCTTGATCCCGCCGATCGATATCTACTGGATACGTGCTTGTAGGCCTTCGCATCATGATTTGGTTGGGTAAACGTATAAGAAAGTCTTTCCAGTCCTGATATCTAATAGGTGCCTGGGGAGTCATGTAGCTTACTCCAAAGCTCTTTAGGGTTACTAAATGTACGTTCAAAATAATGAAACCCAACATAACGCCATATATGCCAAATATAGCAGCTAAAACAATAAAAGGAAAGCGAAGCAACCTTATGGCCATGGCAGCGCTGTATGATGGAATGAGAAATGAGGCTATAGCGGTGATGGCCACCACAATGACCATAATCGGGCTGGTAATTCCCGCTCTGACAGCCGCATCCCCTATGATCAAACCGCCTACTATACCTATGGTTTGGCCGATTGCCCGCGGCAGCCTGGCTCCTGCTTCTCTGAGAAGCTCAAAGGTAAGCTCCATGAGCAGGGCTTCAACAAAAGCCGGAAATGGTACAGTTGCTCGAGTGGCAGCAATGGATATTGCCAGGTTGGTGGGAATAAAGCCCGGGTGAAACGATACAATAGCTACGTATAGCGCCGGCGTCAGCGATGCAAAAATGGCTCCACTCCAGCGCAAAAGTCGAATAATGGAAGCCAGTATCCAGCGTTCATAATAATCTTCAGCGCTTTGAAAAAACTGATGAAATGTGGCGGGAACAATAAGAGCATAAGGGCTGTTATCCATCAATATAGCCACTCGCCCTTCTGCCAGACTGGCCACCGTCTTATCAGGGCGCTCAGTAACCTCGATTTGTGGAAAAGAGGTAAGGTAGTTATCCTGAATATAATGCTCTAGCTGGCTGCTGTCCAGAAAAATGTCGACGTCTATCTGGCTAAGCCTGCGTTCTACCTCTTCCACCAGCTCTTGGTTGGCCACTCCTTTAATATAGGCATAGGCCACGTCCGTTTTGCCACGCCGACCAACCTGGACAGTTCTGATCACCAGATTGGGGTCCTTGATTTTTCTTCTCAGCAAAGCCGTGTTTACCCTCAGCGTTTCAGTAAATCCTTCTCTCGGCCCACGAATTACAACTTCCGATGGAGGCTCTTGTATGCCGCGCTGAGGCCAACCCCTGGCATTTGCTATCAGGATTTTGTCAAATCCGTCTATTATGACGGCGACTTCACCAGATAGGACACGCAAAAAAGCGTCGTCTAAGGTTTTTACTTCTCTAACTTCGCCTACCGTTAAAGTATGAAGTTTGACAACTTCAAATATTTTATCTAGCTGTATCGGTTGGTTCAAGTTGGTTTCCAGTAAGGCAATTTGATACATCATGGGTTTCAAAATTTGTTCATTAATTACTGCTGTGTTCACCAACCCATCAACATACACCAGAGCGCATGGTATGCTCTGCGTTCCCAAACTGAATTCGCGAAATACTACATCGCTGCTATCATTCAAAAAAGCCTTAAACTTTTCTAGGTTTTTGCTGACTTCCTTATCCAGCGTCAAATCAACCTGTTCTTCGCTCTTTAGCTTGGGTGGATTGTTCTCTTCCATCTTCTTTCTGTTTTTGGGATTGGGTTGACTGTTTATGTACTTCATAACGGTTATCCTCTCGCTTTAAATATTCTCTTTTTATCGTCCTCAGCTAAATGTAACATAGGCGCTTTTTAAGGTCACTGTCATTCTAAGTAATAGAATACACAGATGAACATTATTTATTCAGCATAATAAAAAAACGGCAGGATTTTGGTCCTACCGTTTATAAACTGCTTCGTGCTGTAGAGCATGGGTTTTCCCACGCTTCAAGGAACATAACGTTAAAACTTGTTTATCACCAATCCAGTCAACAGCTTTGGATAAAAGTAAGTGGATTTTTGCGGCATCTTCTCTCCGGCCAGCGAAACCTCTTTAACTTGCTTAACAGATGTGGGGTTGACAAAAAAGGCCATCTGGCACCTGCCCTCTTCTACCCACTCTGCCCCTTCCATCAAATCGTGGGTATAAGTGATGAACTCCTGATTGGCCATCTGCTCCTTACCTATCCCCAGGAGGGGCTCCAGCAGCAATGTGTGAAGTATGGTGACATCCAGGCTTTTGTATGATATATCGTGCTGGGGCAGGCGCTCATTCATGGTCTCGATGCTCTTGAGCGTCAGTACATGGCAGCTTCTCAAATTGCCGTCGTAGAATATAAAGCTGTGGCTGCCTTTTTGGATAAGCAGGCTTTCCATCTCTTCCGCCCGCTGCCTTAAGGTATGGCCACAGAATACGTGCTCCTCCACAACGAAGTCTTTGGCTGCATCCTTAATAAACTCTTCCCTTGAAAAGTCTTTGATGCCGCTTATCGCCCTGTGGGTGGGAAGTATAATAAGTCCAGGGTCTTCCATCTCTACCATCATCATCATCACGAAGTTATAGAGCTCATCGCCAGTATGGTGCGGGTTTTGAGCCATGCGCTCGTTGCGGTATGTAAGGGCGGTCTCGTACCGGTGATGGCCATCTGCGATATAGAGCTTTTTATCTGCCATATTCTCCTGGATTTGCGCTATCACAGAATCGTCTGACACAACCCAGAGCCTCTCCACGATGCCCGGGATGGCCTCAACCTCTATATCAGGGGAATTGGCATCAATATGCCGTTTGAGTAGCGCCGGGATGGCCTTCTCAGGGTCATCGTAAAGCGCAAATATCTGGCTGAAATTGGCCTCACAGGCCCGCATAAGCTGTAACCTGTCGGCCTTTGGCTTGGAAAGGGTATTCTCATGCGGCAGTATAACGCCCTTTGAGAACTCCTCCAGCCTCACCAGCCCTACAAATCCTGTCCGGGTATACGTATTTCCGTTTGAGAGGCTGAACTGCTGCTGATAAATGTAGAACGAAGGCTGCTTTTCCTGAACCAGTATTTGTTTTTCGATCCACTCCTTTAAATACCGGGCAGCCCTCGTATATTTGTTGTTGTGTTCATCATCTCCAGGCTCTTCCTTCCCCAGCTCCAGGCGTATTATGTTGTATTTGCTCATTTGGTAGAACCGGTCCTGTTCCGCCGGCGATATTACGTCATAAGGAGGAGTCATCACCTTTGACAAATCGTCTATCTTGGAAGTGTTGTAACGTAAGCCCTTAAAAGGTATAACCTGTGCCATATTTCGTACACCCCTATATATTTTTTAATAAACTCATTTTATATTATCTTTACGGGTGTCGTCAAGAAGATGAAACAGGTTACAGCCATGAGGAGTAAATTTTTTAACAATACCATATAATAACATTTTGCCTTAATTTTCTATGTTAAATATTTCCAGTATACTCTTCCTGTTTTTGCGCCAAAAAGACCGGCTAAGGTTCATCC